>Ga0209181_10000738_pt1 | contig 60367 bp, 49 predicted proteins | sample MAT05_FD_187208 | JGI IMG/M metagenome (GOLD analysis project Ga0209181, IMG submission 187208) | Freshwater microbial communities from Lake Fryxell liftoff mats and glacier meltwater in Antarctica - MAT-05 (SPAdes) (version 2) | ecosystem: Environmental > Aquatic > Freshwater > Ice > Liftoff...
CGCGCTGCATCGTCAAAAAAAATTGGCGAAAAGCCATTGCGTTCTTAAGTCCCAAGCGCATTTTCCCCGGACTCTAAAACCTAAGCCCCGGCACCTGAGCCCCGAGTCCCTAAGTCCCTAAGTCCCGAGCCCCGGACCCTGAGCCCCGAGCCCCGGACCCTGAGCCCAAAATATCCCGTGCGGAACCGGCGCCGCGGGGTGTTGTCTGAAGGCCTCAGCACAGCCGTGGCATGCGGGCTAGAATCATGTGATGTACCTCGACTTCTATGGCCTCAGCGAGGCCCCTTTTTCGATCACGCCGGATCCGCGTTTCGTCTACTTGAGCGAGCGGCACCGCGATGGTCTTGCACATCTGCTTTATGGCGTCGGCCAGGGCGGCTCGGGCGGATTTGTGCAGTTGACCGGAGAAGTCGGCACCGGCAAGACCACTTTGTGTCGATTGTTGCTCGAACAGGTGCCAGACAAGACGCGCATCGCGCTGTTGCTGAATCCTTTGCTAAACCCAGTCGAATTGCTGGAGACCGTGTGTGAAGAGCTAGGCATTGACATCGAGGGCGCGCGCGGCAGCCTCAAGTCACTGACTGATCGTCTCAATCAGGTGTTGTTGAAGGCCCATGCGGACGGCGAGCGCGTCGTCGTCATCGTCGATGAAGCGCAGAATTTGTCGGTGGAATCCCTTGAACAGGTGCGCCTGCTGACGAATCTTGAAACGGCCACGCAAAAGCTGATGCAGATCATCCTGATCGGTCAGCCCGAGCTGCGCGATTTGTTGGATAGGCCGGATTTGCGTCAATTGGCGCAGCGAATCACGGCGCGCTATCACCTGACGCCGCTGGATGCCGACGAATCGGAAACCTATGTGCGCCATCGTCTGCATGTCGCGGGCAGCGAGCGCATTCCATTTACGCGATTGGCGCTACGTAGCCTCCATCGGCGAGCGGGCGGCGTACCGCGTTTGATCAACGTGATCGCCGATCGCGCCATGGTGGCAGGATATGCGCGCTCGCTCGATAGCATCAATGAACGCGTGGTTGACGAGGCGGCCGACGAGGCGCTGCATGGCGGTTCTCGCCGCCGACGTCGCTGGCGCGCACTGGCCGTTGTCGCTGGCGTATCCTTGTTGCTGTCTATTGCTGCGGTCTGGTGGCCGCGTGCACCGGAACCGGCGACGAAGGTTCAAGCAGCGCTCGCGCCACCGGCACCCATCGAGAGCCCGGAGGCCGCACTGGATCGATTGCTCGCGGCGAGCCTGCAGGATGATTCGCCAGCGTGGAAGCGTCTGGCAGAGCTTTGGCAAATTCCGGCCGATGCCGAGGGTTTGAAGCGTTTGGCGGCATGCGAGGGATCGTTGGACGCCGGCATTTATTGCTTGCGTGCGAGTGGTCCCTTGGGACGTTTGGCAAAGCTTGGCCGGCCAGTGATCCTGCGATTGCGCAACACTCAAGGCTTCACTTCAGCGCTACTGTTAGCGCTCGATGATCGAAGTGCACGTCTGGAAATGGCCGGAGAAACCGTCACCCTACCGCGTTCACTGATCGAGTTACACTGGTTTGGCGATTACCGTGCCTTGTGGCGTGCGCCGGAATTCGTTCCGGCCGTGATGCGGCTCGGCGATCGCGGCCCAGGCGTAAACTGGCTGCGTGAACGATTGGCCACTGCTGAGGTCCAAGAGGGCCTGGACGGGCCACAGGTCGGCAGTGACGAGTTCGATAGCGATCTGGAACGGCGATTGCGCAGGCTGCAAATCCGGCTTGGATTGGTTGCCGATGGAATTGCCGGCTCAGAGACTCAGATGGCATTAGCCAGTTACGATGCACTGGGCCCGCGTCTTGCGCGCCTCGACACGCCGGCGCAAGGATGAACCCATGTCGTTGATTTTGGATGCGTTGAAGAAATCTGAGGCCGAGCGCAGGCGCGGGTTGCCACCGGGTATCAGCACGCCCTTCAGTGCGCCCCGACGACGTTCGCGCGCGCCGTGGGCTGCGGGTGCTGGCGCAATCGTGTTGGCGGCTGGTTTGGCTGGCGGCTGGATGTGGATCGGACGTTCGCGCGATCAGGCGCCGCCCGATTTGGCGGCTGAAACCAGTCCGCCGGCGCCCGTGTCGGGCGTTGTCATGACGCCGGATTCGGGTCAGATTGCGTTAACGCCCGCGACTGACAAGATGCAGCCGCTTGAAGTCGTCGCCGCGTCTGATGCCAATCGCGCGCCATTGATGGATTCCATCGGTGGCGCTGCGGGCGCAAATAACGGCGGACAAGTGTCGGGTGGCGGCCTGCCCACCCCGTCTCGAGCGGGCTTGTACACGCCAAGTGCGGATCCGCAACCACAAGTTGCAAGCGAGCCGGTTGCAGCCGACCCAGTGCCGGCGCCGCCGGATTTGGCAGTCGCTGTCGTGCCGCCAGCCGCCGTCAATGTCGCTGAGCCCTCGATGCCTATACAGACCCTTCCGGCACCCGCGCCCGATCAAGTCACCTTCAACGGCCAGGCGGCGATCGAGTCGGCTAGCATTCCACCTGAGATTGCCGCGCAGATGGCGGCGCCTAAGCCCGAGCTGCCGCAGGAACAAATCCTCACGGTGCATCAGTTGTCTTATTCCATGCGCAAGGATTTGCCCAAGCTGGATTTGTCCATGCATGTGTTCAGTCCGGTCGCGGCCGAACGCTTTGTGGTGCTGAATGGCAAGCGCTTTCAGTTGGACTCGCCGGCGCCCGGGCCGGACCTGAATTTGGTGGATATTGTCAGCGATGGTGTGGTGCTGGAATTCCGCGGGCAGCGCTTCCTGCTCCCGCGCACCAGTTACTGATCGACTAAGCGCGTCTTGTTCGTCCGCGTCGATGAGAAGGCCAAGCGACGCTGGCGGTGGGCTACGCCGATGCTGGTGCTGGCCTGCCTTGGGATTGCTGTGTGGCAGGCGCTCGCTGAACCCGCTGCGCGCTATGCCCTGTTGCTGCGGTGGGGCACCGTCCCGTCCGAGTTGCGCCTAGATCCGACCGCGCTGCTGGGTGGATCCGGCTTGCGACTATTCAGCGCGCTATTTGTGCATGCCGATTGGACGCATCTATTCGGCAATATGATGTTCCTCGGCCTATTTGGCGCGGGCGTGGAACGCACCTTGGGATCATTTCGCTTCTTGCTGCTATTTTTGATTGCCGGCGCGGCAGCCAATTTGTTCGCCGCGCTGATGTCACCGCTGATCAACGCACCCATTATTGGCTCCAGCGGCGCGGTATCGGCCCTGATTGGGGCCTATGTGTTGTTGTATCCGCGCTCGCATTTGGGCGTGATCCTGCCGCTAGGCATGTATTTTCAACTGGTGCGCGTGCCCGCTATTCATCTGATCGGCATCTGGCTGCTATTTCAGGTGCTTGAAACTTTGGGCTCGCGCTCCGGCGCGATCGCCTGGTGGGCGCACGTATTCGGCTTCGTCAATGGCATCGTACTTGCGCTGACCTTGCGCCCATGGCTGTATCGACGTGACGCGCGCCTGTTGTGAACGTGCACACCACCCCATAGATTTAACTGAATGGATCTCAATTCACCGATGGCTGCCAAGAAGCTCTACAAAGTCGTCTTTCTCAATCAGGGAAAGATCTACGAGTTGTACGCCAAGCGCGTCAGCAGTAGTGATCTGTGGGGATTTACCTGCGTGTCCGAACTTGAATTCGCGCCGCGCGAAAGCCTGCTGGTCGACCCAGCCGAAGAGCGCCTGCGTGATGAATTTGTGCGAACGCGCGTGCTCCATCTGCCAATGCAGAGCATCTTGCGCATCGAGGAAGTCGCGGAACGCGGCACGGCCGCCATTCGGGATGGCGCTACGGGTGAGAAAGTGGTGCTGATGCCGCTGCCGCCGCAGCGCTCACCCAATTGAGGCGCTAACAACGCCGGTGCAGATTGGCGCGCGCCGCATGCAGAAGCGCGCAACTATTGCTTAGATTCCGAGCGCACCTTTTCAGCGACTGGCTGCTGCCAGCGCGATAGCGCCCGTAAGACATTTAGCGCTTCCTGCAGCACGAAATCCGTATCTAGGGTGCTGCTCGCCACATCGGCGGCCGCTGTCGGCACCATCACCTTGCTGCCATTGCCATTATTCAGGTGGCCGGGCAGATCGGCTTCGGTGATCGAGGCAAAGCCGCGGCTTATTGGTTTGAGTTCGGCGGCTTGCAGTTCCACATCGGGTAGGATGCCCTCCGCTTGGATGGAGCGTCCGGCCGGCGTGAAATACAGCGCTGTGGTCAGTTTGATCGCCTCGCCACTTTCCAGCGGCAACACGGTTTGCACCGAGCCCTTGCCAAAAGTGCGCTGGCCGAGGATCAACGCACGTTTTCTATCCTGCAAAGCGCCCGCGACGATTTCACTCGCCGAGGCTGAGCCGCCGTCAACCAGCACCACCAACGGCGCGCCTTTGAGGACATCGCCCGGTGTGGCTGAGAATTCGGCACTGGCCATGGCGACGCGGCCGCGGGTGCTGACAATGACCCCGTCATTGAGAAATAAGTCGCTCACTTCGACCGCTGCATCGAGCAATCCGCCCGGATTGCTGCGCAGATCGATGACCAATCCATCCAGTGGTTTGCCGGGCTGGATCAGCCCGGCGATGCGCTTAGCGACCTGCTCGCCGGTGTTGTCTTGAAAAGCAGAAATACGCACATAGCCGAAGCCCGGCGCCAGGATGCGCGCACGCACCGCGGTCACATCGATGACTTCGCGTGCCAGTTCGAGATCGATTGGCGCTTGTCCGGCGCGCAGGATCGTAATCTTGACCTTGCTGCCCGCGTCCCCGCGCATGCGGTCAACGGCGATATCGACATTTTCACTTTCCACGGCGAGGCCGTCGATGCGTGAAATCACATCGCCTGACTGAATGCCCGCCCGCGCTGCAGGGGAGTCGTCAAGTGGCGCAATCACCGTGAGTTGTCCCGCACGGATCTGCACTTCCAGCCCCAGACCGCCGTAGCTGCCACTGGTGCCATCGGTCAGGGCCTGTAGATCGTTTTTTCGCAGATAAGCGCTGTGCGGATCCAGATCCAATAGAAGCCCGCGAATTGCCGCTTTCATCAATTGCTGGGCACTGACTGGCTTGACGTACGAACGCTGCACTTCGCGGAAGACGGCCGTGAACACGCGGATATCTTCAACGCTCACCTCATCACTGGCGCTAGGCACTAGCGGAACAGTCTTGGTATCGGTGACTGGCTCCTGGCCATGCGCCGAAAGGCCAAAGGCGCAGCACAGGGCGGCAATCGACAAGGCTCGAAGCTTAGTCATAGGTGAGGTGAGTTCCGTAAATTCTGAAAGCAGTATAGGCGGCCAATCAGAAGTCGCCGTGTTTGCACTCTGGCGCACGCTGTGGGTTGAAGCGTTTGAACTTTTGTGTTCGATTTTGCGGGCGTGCGATGACTGCATTGACAGTGCTTGGGGCTGCGCTTGGTCAAAACAGAGCGCACCACTCGGGAATCGGGGCTCGGGCCACTCCCGGCATCCTGAATGCCGCGGCACCAGCACATCCATGTGCTTCGGAATCGGAAATCTTACCGCTTCCCAATCTCGTCCGGGAAAGCGTGGAAAAGGGGCGTCACTCCAGCGGCGACGAAACAGCGCTTCTTGCTATTTCTGCGCCCACCACGCTGCCGGATCGAGTGCTTGGCCGCGATGGCGAAGTTCGAAATACAGGCCCGATTCTCCGGATCCCCCGGAATCACCCACGGTTGCCAACACCTGCCCGTCTTCGACCCAATCGCCTTCCGTCTTGTTCAAGCTTTCGCAGCGGCCGTAAAGGCTCATATAACCGTCGCCGTGATCCAAGATCATCAGCAAACCATAGCCGCGCAGCCAGTCGGCAAAAGCCACGCGCCCGCGCGCGACGGCACGGATTTGGGTCCCGGTATCGGCGGCAATCAACACGCCGGCACTGGCGCGGCCGCCGCCGGCCTGTTGTCCAAAGGGGATGTTGATCCCGCCCGCGACTGGCCGGGCTAGGTGTCCGCGTGACTCGGCAAATGGGCGATCTTGCGGAAGCAAGGACGGCACGTCTCCGATCACATCACGCAGTTTAGCGAGCAGATCTTCGATCTCGTGACGATCTTTGCCGAGGTCCTCGATCTTCGACTCCACTTTGGCGAGTTCGGCGCGCAATTCCTTGACGATACTGGCGCGGCGCTGGCGTTCAATCGCAAGCGCGGCAAGATTTTCGCTTTCCTGTTGTCGGACGATGGCGAGCGCGTTTGCCGCCGCTTCTGTGTCGACCTTGAGCTTGGCCAGTGCGGCCAGCAAGTTGCGCACACGATCGATTCGGCTCACACGCACATTTTGCAGTTGCGTTGAGTACGCGAGAAGGCGGCCGGTGTCGGACATCTGATCTTGCGCCAACACCAGTTTCAGCGTGTCCAATCGGCCGAGCACATAAGCTGAGCGCAACAAGGCGGCGAGCGCCGATTTTTCACCAGACAGATCGGTTTCCAGACGCACTTGTTCCGCCTGCAATTCGATCATGCGTGCTTCGGCTGCGCTGATTTCTACTGCCAGAGCCTTGAGTTTGCGATTGCGCTCGCCGATATCTTTCTCGACTGCACGCAATTGCGTCATTGATCGATCGACCGCGGTCTTACGTTCCCCGCGCAGCTTTTCGGCCTTGGCGATGTCTTCGCGTAGAGCCGTCAGCCGCGTCACAAGACCCGCCTCGTCTGCGAGATCAGCCGGCTGCGCAGACACTGTCAGGGCCATTGCGCAGCCAAGGATCAGAGTGAATACGCGCATTGCGATCAAGCCTCTATCAAGCAACGGCCGCTCATCTCTGGCGGAATCGGCAGGCCCAACAACGCCAACATGGTGGGTGCGATATCGCGCAAGGCACCGCCATCGCGCAAGCGTCCTGCGCGGCCGACCAGCACCAACGGCACCGGGTTCATCGAATGCTGTGTTGCGGGCTGATTGCTTTGCTCATCCCACATATTTTCGAGATTGCCGTGATCGGCGGTGATTAACATATCGCCGCCCACGGCCAGGATTGCGGCTTCCAGTTCACCGATCGCCAGATCCAGCGTTTCTGCGGCTTTGATCGCGGCACTCATGATCCCCGTGTGCCCGACCATATCGGCATTCGCCAAATTGCACACGATCGCATCGAAGCGCTGCGAGGCGATCGCTGCCACCAATCGCCGCGTGACTTCCGGGCAGCTCATTTGCGGCTGTAAATCATAGGTGGCGACCTTCGGCGATGGCACCAAGATGCGTTCCTCGCCTGGATAGGGTTCTTCGCGACCGCCACTAAAGAAAAACGTGACATGCGCATACTTCTCGGTCTCGGCGATGCGCAATTGCGTCTTGCCATTCGCCGCGAGCACCTCGGGCAGTGTGTTCGCCATGCTTTGCGGCGCGAAGGCCACGCTCGTGGGCAGATCGTCGGCGTAATGCGTAAGGCTGACGAAGCTCGACAATTGCGGCCGACGTGCGCGTACGAAACCTGCGAAATCCGCATCGACAAAGGCGCGCGTGATCTCGCGTGCACGGTCAGAGCGGTAGTTCATGAAAATAACCGCATCGCCGTCTTCTACCGGTACACCGCCGGCGATGGTGCAGGGCTGCACAAATTCGTCGTTCTCGCCGCGTACATAGGCGGCATCGAGCGCGTTGATGGCATCGGGGGCATCAAAGGCACCGCGCGCATCGACGATCGAGCACCAGGCGCGCTCCACTCGATCCCAGCGCTGGTCACGATCCATACCAAAGTAGCGGCCACCGACGCTGGCAATTTGGATATGCGGAAATTGCGCACAGATGGCGGTTAACCGTTCGAGCGAGGGGCGTGCGCTGCGCGGCGGCGTATCGCGCCCGTCCAAGAACGCGTGCACCGCAATGCGCGAAACGCTGCCCAGTGCCGCTTGTCCAAGAAAGTGAAAGATGTGCTCTTCATCGCTATGCACGCCACCTGGCGAGAGCAGTCCCAGGATATGCAGCGTGCGTCCGTTCGCGGACACTTTTCGAACAGCCTCGGACAGTGCAGGGTTCTGATCAAAACTGCCATCGGCGATGGCCGCGTCGATGCGCGTCAAATCCTGATAGACGATGCGCCCGGCACCGAGATTCATGTGGCCGACTTCCGAATTGCCCATCTGCCCTTGCGGCAAACCCACAGCTTGGCCGTCGGCGCGCAGCAAGGTGCGCGGCGCAGTAGCCCATAAACGCTGCCAATTGGGGCAATGCGCTTGCGAAATCGCGTTATCGGGCGCGGCCGGTGCATAGCCCCAGCCATCCAGGATCAGCAGCAAAACCGGCTTAGGCAACATGCAAAGTCTTTCCCCATGAATGCGCGCAGATGGTAGCCGATGCGTCTGGCGAGGATGGCGATCAGTGCGTGTGACGCACGCCATATTTGAGTGACTCAGGTCGAAAGTTGGTCAAAGTTGCCGAGACCAATGGCGCTTTAGCCGCATTCCTGCGATGGCATAGGCTTTGCAACAGTCAACACAGTCGAAAGATCGACCGCTAGGAGCACGTCATGGAAACTATTACCGAACAACGCTTTGTCGACCGCCTGATCCAGGCGCTGGCAAGCTTGCCGCAGCACGATCCGCGTCCTTTGGATGGGCGCGGCACACTGCCGGCCTCGCAGCCGCCGATTGCAAATGCCGTCAAAAACTGAGAAAGCGAACATGAACGAGAAGAAATTCATCGCAGCGCTGGTCACCGCATTGGTCGTGGTCAGTGGCGCGCCAGTGACCGCAGCGACCATCGTTGGCGTCGGAACCAGTGTTGATTCGGTCAATAAATCATTGGAAGTGCTGAGCGGCACCACGGTGAAAGATGTGGAGACGGTCAACGGCAGTATTGTCGTCGCCAGCGGCGCAGTCGCTGAGGTCGTGGAAACGGTAAACGGCAGCATTCGTGTAGCCGATGACGTCAGCGTCGATTCGCTGGAATCGGTCAACGGCAGCATTGTGGCCGGTAGCCAACTCAAGGTCAAAGAGGGTGTCGAGACGGTCAACGGGCGCATCAATATTGGCCCCGGAAGTTCCGTCGCCGGCTCGATAGAAACCGTCAACGGGCGCGTCAGCCTGGATCAAGTGAGCGTCGGTGAGAACGTCGAAACCGTCAATGGTGGCGTCGATCTGAAAGCCAGTCGTGTCGCTGGTGACGTCGCAATGGTCAACGGTCGCATCGATTTGTCCGAATCCACTGTCGGTGGCGATCTGGTGGTGCGCAAGGCGAAGTCCTCCGGTTGGAATTGGGGCTCAAAGCCGAAGCCACCGGTGGTGGTGATTGGCGAGAACAGCGAAGTGCGTGGCGAGATTCGAATCGAGAACGAGGCCACCAAGCTGTATGTGCACGAGAACGCGCGCATCGGCAAAATCAGTGGCGTTATCGCTCAGCGCTTCAGCGCCGAAGCGCCTGAATAATTCTTGGAACTAATACCGTTGCCCGGCAGTCTCTATTGGCAGGGCAGCACTCCAAGTCCCGTCCCGGGATGGCTTCACGAGACAGCGAAAGGGACCTTGAGCCGGGCTTGCCCGGCTTTTTTTAAGCTCGCTCACTCCACCGCCTCGGGGTGTTGCTGATCCAACCGCTATCGGCCGACTTGATCCGACTGCCTACAAATCGCCCATGCCTTCGGGTGTGCCACCGGGGCCGACGCGCAAAAGCTTTAGCGTATTGGTCCCGCCGAGCAATCCGGCGTGATCGCCCGTGGTGATGCACACACGGTCACCCACGTTTAACCGCCCTTGCGCATGCAGCATCTCAATGGCCAAACGCGTGGACTGATTGACGCCACCACCCTGCGGATCGAAGGCGACCGGGTAGACATCTCGGAACAAGCACATACGTTGACGTGCAGACTGGTGCCGGCTCATCGCATAAATGGGAATGCGCGAGCGGAATCGGGACAGCCATTGTGCTGTGGCCCCGGACTCTGTCAGCGCCACAATGGCGCGCACGCCGATGCGATTTGCCAAAGCCATCGCCGCCATTGCGATCGCCTGATCGGTACGGTGGATGTCGAGTGGTGCGGGCAATGTCGATTCCAACGATTCGAACTGACGTTCGGCCGCCTCGCAAATATTACGCATCGCCGCGACTGCTTGGTCGGGGTGTTTTCCCGAGGCGGTTTCCTGCGAGAGCATCACCGCATCTGAGCCATCAAGCACGGCGTTGGCAACATCGAGCACTTCGGCGCGCGTGGGGATCGGCGATTCCACCATCGATTGCAGCATTTGCGTGGCCGTGATCACCACGCGATGACGCGATAGCGACTCGCGGATAATGCGTTTCTGCAAGCCGGGCAGTTCGGCGTAGCCGATCTCCACACCGAGATCACCGCGTGCGACCAGGATGGCGTCCGAGGCGTCGATGATTTCGCCCAAGTTCTCCATCGCTTCCGCGCGCTCAATCTTGGCGACCAGTGCAGCCGATGAGCCGGCGCCGCGCAGCAAAGCGCGCGCTTGATTCATGTCCGCGGCCGAACGTGGAAAGGATACCGCTAGGTAATCCGCCCCCATGCGCGACGCCAATTCGATATCGCGCCGGTCCTTGTCACTGAGAGCGTCTACCGAAAGGCCACCACCGAGTCGATTGATACCTTTGCGATCCGACAAGCGCCCGCCAACCATCACGCGCGTGTGGATGATCAGGCCGTCGATGCGCTCAACTTTGAGGCTCAGCATGCCGTCGTCCAGTAGCAGTGTATCGCCCGGATGCACATCTTGATAAAGGCGCTTGTAGCTGACGCCAACTCGATCGATCGTTCCGAGTTCGGCCTGGTCGGCGCAATCAAGCAAAAAACTCTGCTCAGGGATCAGTTCGATAGGGCCATCGGCGAAGCGTTCAATGCGAATCTTCGGGCCCTGCAAATCGGCCAGAATTGCGACTTCGCGGCCGAGAGAGGCCGCTACGCGACGCAAATCCTCGGCGCGTCGCAACTGGTCCTCGGCGGTGCCATGCGAGAGGTTCAAGCGCAACACATCGGCGCCAGCTTCGATGATCCGTGCCAACATGCCAGGCTTGTCGGTGGCCGGGCCCAAGGTGGCAATGATTCGGGTGCGGCGGCTTTGCGACATGCTCACTCCGGTTTGCGTCTAGAGCGCGGACTCTAGCAGCACCGCGAGCATATGCTGCCGCCAGCGCGCGCATCCTTGACGCGCACTCACGCCTTGTCGGGTTCGCGCTTAACGCGCGTCTGGGGCACAGCTTTCCGGATCTATCGGTCAGCAACCTCAGGCGTTTGAGCAGTCTGGTCGCGATCTCAGCCCGTCTGGCTGTTCTTGCGCTCGCGCCAAGCGTAGTTCGTCCCGGTCCACACCCAATCCCCGCCACGGCATTCATCTGACCGCTGCCCGCTGCACGTTAAACTGTCAGCGTCTTCCCATCTATGCTGCGATCCCAAAAGATGAAAGCTTCTCCTAAGCTGCTGGCTGATTTTGCCGACAAGGCCAAGGGCGTTCTCGTTGAGACCCATCGATTGAATGCGGGTAGCTGGGATTCGGAGCTGGCATACAACCATCAGGAGGATTTGAGCAATCTTGCGGATTACGCGGGCAATCTGGAACTGGAACGTATTCACGCCGCAGCACTGGACCTGTATGCCTATGTAAGCGTGTTTACGGAAGGCACGCTCAAGCCCAATCCGGCGCAACGCGCAGAACTCGATCGCTTGATTCAGGACGCACAAAGCGCCGTGCTGGCATTGACGCCGGCCGTTGCTTCGCTGAGCGGCGCCATTGTTTATTTGCTGGCGCCGGGAATTGACGAGCCCAATGGCCTGGCCCAGGCGCTGCGCCAAGAATCACTGCAATTGGCGATTTTCCACGATGGCGACAGCTTCGCGGACGCGATACGTGGGCATCTGCCGCAAGCTATCCTTGCCGAATCCTCCTTTGTTGGTTCAGTTTCCGAGCTCCTCGATGATCTCGCGCCGAAGGTGCCGGAAGCGACGCGCCTGCCCCTGATCGGCGTTGGCGACGGCGATGGACAAGGGCGTTTGCAGTCGCTGGTTGGTGGTGCTGATTTATTCATTCAGCGGCTGGACGATCCCACGCTTGCCGCGCAGGTTCGGGAATTGCTGGGCAGCAGCCAGGCCAACGAGCCATTCCGCGTATTGGTGGTCGACGATGATCGCCAGATGGGTACCTATTGTGTGTCCATTTTGAGTCGCGCCGGGATGTTGGTGGAATGGACCGCCGAGGCGGATACCGTGATCGATCATGTGCGGCGCTTCAAGCCGGATCTGGTGTTAATGGATTTGTACTTGCCTGGTATCGACGGCATGACGCTGACCGCGCAGTTGCGACAAATGGCCGACGCGGTGGTGCTGCCAATCGTGTTCCTTTCGGGCGAGCAAAGTGAGGAGGCGCGCTTCCAGGCGATCCAGGTGGGTGGCGACGATTTCCTGACTAAACCGATTCGCCCGCGGCATTTGGTGGCGGCCGTGCGCAGCCGCATCAAACGCGTGCGTACTTTAAGCAAGCAACTGATCCGTCGGCCCGGCGATGGGCAGGGGTATATGCGCCGCGGTGCCTTCCTCGATCATCTGCGCGAAGTAAAAGGGCGCACACCCGGGCCGGCGACAGCCTTGTTGGTGATCGCTATCGATAACGCCGACGACCTCAGCGATCGGCTCTCACTTTCTGTCGGCCACGAGTTAGAACAAGCCGTTGCGCTACGCCTCGCGAAAGGATTCCGGCGCGAAGATCGTTACTGTTTGATCCAGGAATTTGGCTTTGGCCTGAGCTTGGATCGAAATAATCGCGACGAAATTCTCAGCACAGCCGAACAATTGCGTGCGCTGATCGTTGAGCAGCCATTCAAGATCGATGGCACCGATACGCAACTTACCGCGAGTGTGGGCATGGCGATCATGCCCAACCTGGAACGCAGCGTGGATGATTGGATCAACGCCGCATTTGCCGCCGTGCGTACCGGCGGAAGGTTGGGCGGAAACCGCGTGGAAGGCATTCTCGGCGACAACGGCTCCGGGCTATCGCCCGAGCGCCAGATGCGCATTCGTGAACTGTTACGCGACGCCACCTCCCCGCACGGTTTGGTGTTCGACTTTCAACCGCTGATCCCGCTACGTGCAACCGAGACCGGCCACTACGCGATGCTCATGCACCTGCGTGACCCCAAGGAGCCGCTGGGCGGTGTCATCCGCTCAGATTTCATTCCGGTGGCACGCGATCTTAATTTGCAATCGGCGATTGATCGTTTGGCGATCACGCGTGCGTTGGAAGCGCTCGATGATCAACGCGCGCGAAATCGCATCAATAACCTGCTGGTTCCGATCGATGCGCTATCAATTGACCGCGAGCAATTCACCTGGCTGCAGGCCGAATTTAGCCGGCGCAAGCACACTGAGCAATGCCTGACGCTGGAATTCGACGCCAATTCCCTGAACGATCCGGGTGCCGCTCGCATGCTCGAACGCCTGGCCGCTGATGGCGTGAGCTTCGCTGCGGTTGATCGTTCCGGCCGTTTGGCGCACTTAAAGGCGCTGGAAAACTTGCCATTGCAAACATTGCGCTTGCCGGCGGCGGCGCTACAGGCAATGGAAGCCAATTTGGTTGGGCCGGTGCTCGACGCCTGGTATCGCGGTGGCCGCGAAATCATTATCGACGAGATCCGCGACCTGACGCTGATTGGAAAATTCTGGAATATGGGCATCAGTTACCTGCAAGGCGACGTCCTCGCCACCGCCGGCCCGCGCCTCGACTTCGATTTCTCCGAAATCAGTTTGGGCTAAGGAAGGGGAATTGCTTCCAGTTATCACCGGCAAACGCGCACCGACACTGGTTCTAGATGCGCGACACGATGGGTCGAGACGGGCCGGCCAATAGAAAAACGGGTCAGCGGTGATCAGCTTGATTCTGCATCGCGACTTGCCCGCCGATAGAGAGGTTTTAACTCAGCTTTGCGAACTTTCTGCTGTCCCGGGCGGCGCTCGACTTCGCGTCGGCTGTGCTTTATGAACTAGGGCTTCGTAGCGGTTCAGTGCGAACACTTAGCCTAGAACAGCTATCCTGCGCCGCCTCGTCTCCGTCGACCTCGCGCTTGTGAATGACGCCGTCGCGCCGCGCAAAGCGGCGCTGTTCTTTGTGTTGGTCACGGTCGCACTGGATGTGCTGGCGATCGGTTTGATTATCCCGGTATTGCCTCCCCTGATCGCGGGTTTCTATCCGAACGACGCGGCGAGCGGCGTCTCGCTGTACGGCTGGTTTGTGACCGTATTTGCGATGACGCAATTCCTGGCCGCGCCAGTGCTCGGTGCTTTGTCGGATCGCTTCGGTCGGCGCAAGGTGATCTTGCTGTCCAACCTCGGTTTAGGTCTGGACTATGTGCTTATGGCAGTCGCGCAGACGCTGCCCCTGCTATTTCTCGGCCGGGTGATCTCTGGCATCACCTCGGCCAGCTTCTCGGCCGCGGGTGCCTACATCGCCGATGTCACTCCGCCTGAAAAGCGCGCGGCCGGATTTGGCATGTTGGGTGCCGCCTTTAGCTTTGGCTTTGTGATTGGCCCCGCTGTTGGCGGATTGCTCGGCAGTGTCGATCCACGGTTGCCGTTCTGGGTGGCCGCCGGCTTAAGTCTCGCCAATTTCACCTATGGCTACTTTGTGCTGCCGGAATCTTTGCCGCCGGAGCGTCGCCAAGCATTCGCGTGGAAACGCGCGAGTCCGCTGGCAACACTCAAATGGTTGCGCGCATTCCCGCAGGTCTTCGGCCTCGCTGGCGTCAGTTTCCTGTCGGCGCTGGCGCATGTGGTGTTCCCGGCGATCTTTGTGCTGTATGCGGCACATCGCTATGCATGGGATGCGCGCACCATTGGCTTTACGCTGGCCGCGGTCGGTGTGGCCGGTACCATCGTGCAGGCCGGACTGGTGCGGCGCATCGTTCCGGCACTCGGCGAGCGCCGTGCGCTGCTGCTGGGCTTGGGCTGTGGCACGATTGGCTTCTTTGCCTACGGCTTTGCACCGACAGGTCCCTGGCTTTGGGCGGCGCTACCGATCATGGCCCTCTGGGGGCTGACCAATCCCTCCATCCAGAGCCTCATCACGCGCGAAGTGGGCACGCAGGAGCAAGGCCGATTGCAGGGCGCCATCGCAAGTCTAGCGGCCGTTGCCGGGGTGATAGGGCCGTATATGTTCACCCATGTCTATGCGGCGGGTATCGATCCGACGCTGAATCTCAATCTGCCGGGTGCAGCCTTCTATGTGGCGGGCGGATTGCTGATCGCCGGATGGCTATTGGCCGAGCGCGTGACGCGCCCGAAACCGGCATGAAGGAAACCCCACGACAGTTGCTGCGCCGGGTCTTTGGATTCGATCAATTTCGCGGCTTGCAAGAAGATGTCATCGAGCACCTCAGCGGTGGTGGCGACGCGCTGGTCTTGATGCCCACGGGCGGCGGCAAGTCCTTGTGCTATCAGTTGCCCGCATTGCTGCGCGACGGCACGGCGATTGTCGTTTCGCCGCTGATCGCGTTGATGCAGAACCAAGTCGATGCCCTGCGCCAACTCGGCGTGCGCGCCGCATTCTTGAACTCGTCACTGGATGCAGGCAGAGCCACAGAAGTCGAGCAACAATGGCTCGCTGGCACATTGGATCTGCTCTATGTGGCACCAGAGCGCTTACTCAGTGCGCGCTTCATGGCACTGATGAGCCGCGCGCCAATCGCGCTATTCGCGATTGACGAAGCACATTGCGTCTCACAATGGGGCCACGACTTCCGCCCGGAGTATCGTGAACTCACGGTTCTGCACGAACGCTGGCCGCAGGTGCCGCGGATCGCTCTCACGGCCACCGCAGACGCCGCAACCCGCGTGGAAATTGTCGAGCGTTTGAATCTCGACGCCGCGCGCCAGTTCGTGTCGTCCTTTGATCGACCCAATATTCGCTATCGCATCGAGGAAAAATACGAGGCGCGCAAGCAATTGCTCGGCTTCCTCCGCGCACGACCTGGCGAAGCTGGCATCGTTTACGCCTTGTCGCGCAAACGCGTGGACGACACCGCGCGGTTTTTGGTCGAGCAGGGCATTCGCGCCTTGCCCTATCACGCGGGCATGGATGCGGAATTGCGCGCCAGTCATCAATCGCAATTTTTGCGCGAGGATGGCGTGGTCATGGTCGCAACAATCGCTTTTGGCATGGGTATTGACAAGCCGGATGTGCGCTTTGTCGCGCATATCGACCTGCCGAAGTCGATGGAAGGTTATTACCAGGAGACTGGGCGCGCGGGGCGCGACGGGCAGCCAGCGGAAGCGTGGATGGTGTACGGCCTTGGCGACGTGGTCAGCCTGCGCCAATTCATTGACGGGTCGCAGGCCGGTCCCGAGCGCAAGAGACTGGAACGACGCAAGCTTGATGCGCTGCTGGGCTTCTGCGAGAGCATTCGCTGCCGGCGCCAAAGCTTGCTGACTTATTTCGGCGAAGCCGAGCCGCGTCCCTGCGGCAACTGCGATAACTGCCTGGAACCGCCGCAAACCTGGGACGGCACCGAGGCCGCGCAGAAAGCTCTGAGTTGCGTGTGGCGCACCGGCCAACGTTTCGGTGTTAGTCATTTAACAGATGTGCTGCTGGGTGTTGCGAGCGAGCGCGTGGTCGAACTTGGCCACGATCGACTGAGCACTTTTGGCGTCGGCAATGACATCGACGAAGCGCAATGGAAGAGCGTGTTTCGGCAACTGGTCGCCGGTGGGCAACTAGATGTTGACCAGGAAGGCTATGGCTCGTTGCGTTTGAGCGAAGCCGCGCGCGCGGTGCTGCGTGGCGATCAGCGTTTGGGCTTCCGCCGTGATCGTGAGCGCAAGCGGGCACCGAAAACGCGTTTCGTCATCGCTGCCCATCCAGCCGACGATGCCCTGTTCGAACAACTGCGCGAACTGCGCTCGCGCCTCGCACGCGAACAAAATGTGCCGGCCTACATCATTTTCCCGGATGCCACTTTGCGCTCAATCGCCGCCGATCGACCGCAATCGCAATCGCAACTGGCCAAAGTGCAGGGCGTCGGCAGCGTCAAACTCGAACGCTATGGCGGCGCCGTCCTTGATGTCGTGCGCGCTGCCGGTTGAGCGCAACGAGCCTGGCGATGACCCACAAGAGCACCACTGCGCATCCGTATCCGCGAATGAACTGCATTTCCGCAATCGCTTAGGCGAAATCCCCACGCAAGGCGCGCACTTGAGCTTCCAGCGCCTCGGCCGTCGCGGTCTGCGGTTCCTGTGGCTTGCCCACCATTAGCCCTACGCGTGCCCAGAATCTGCGCGGCACTTTGGCGCGTTTTTCCGCCGCGTTGCGGCGCGAGAAAATGCTACCCCACAAGCCTTGCAGCGCCATCGGGACCACTGGCACCGGGTCGCGCGCCAAAATGCGCTCCACACCCGGTCGGAAGTCCGCGATTTCGCCGTCGCGGGTCAAACCACCTTCGGGAAAGATGCACACGATATTGCCGTCTTTCAGTTCACGCGATACCTCTTCAAACGCACGCTCCATGATCACCGGGTCTTCTTTGAAACCGGCGATGGGAATGGCCTTGGCCCAGCGAAAAACCTGCTTGGCTACTGGCATATCAAAGATCTTGTAGTACATGACGAAGCGCACCGGTCTGCGCACCGATCCCATGACCACCAGCGCGTCGGCATAGCTTATGTGATTGCACACCAACAGCGCCGGGCCCTGATCGGGGATCGCTTCAATGCCGCGAATGCGCACGCGATACATGACATTCATCAAAATCCACGCGATGAAACGCAGCAGAAACTCGGGAACGAGCGTGTAGATGTAAATCGCCACCACGGCATTGAGCACGGCCGTCACCAGCAATACCTGCGGCAGGCTCAGTCCCATAAAGTCCATCAGCACCAAGCCGATGACCGACGCGGCCACCATGAAGGCCGCATTAAGGATGTTGTTGGCACCGATCACGCGCGAGCGATAGGCAGCTTCGCTGCGCTGCTGGATCAGCGCGAACAGCGGCACAATGAAGAAGCCCGAGAACACGGCCATCAGGCTCAAATCAATGGCCAGCCGCCACGCAAAATCTTGCGCGAAGAACTGCGCGACAGTGAGTCCCGCAAGCCCGCTCGCCTGCGGCAACGCGAAGTACAGATCAAGCCCAAATAGGGTCATGCCAATGGAGCCGAAGGGCACCAGACCGATCTCGACTTTGCGACGCGACAAGATCTCGCACAAAAGCGCACCTAAACCTGTGCCGACGGAGAAAATTGCGAGCAATAAGGTGTACACGCTGGTGCTGCCGCCAATCACATCGCGCACATAGACCGGCAGGATCAGGAAATACATCGAGGCAAAAAACCAGAACCAACTGATGCCCAGACAGCTCAGAAACACGGTGCGATTGCTCGCAACAAATTTAAGGCTGCGCCAAGTTTCAGTGAAGGGGTTGAAGTTGATCTTCAGATCTGGCGCGACCGCCGCCACGCGCGGCATCGCGAAGGCAGCCGCCCAGCCGAGCAAAGCAATGCCAATCACGACGCTGGCAATCATCATCAAACCGATGTTCGGCAATCCCACCATCGCGGTGCCGGCGAGGGTGCCGAGCAAGATCGAGATCATCGTGGCGCTTTCGACCAAACCGTTGCCGCCGGTCAATTCTTCGTCGCGCAGGACCTGCGGCAAGATGCCGTACTTCAAGGGACCGAATAGGGTCGATTGCAAACCAATCAGGAAAACCACAGCCAACAGGATGGGCGCGCTTTTGAGCATGAATCCCGCAGCAGCGCAGATCATCAGCACCACTTCCAGGCCCTTGATCCAGCGCGCCAGCGTGGCCTTGTCATATTTATCGGCGAGCTGCCCGCCGAGTGCCGAAAACAAGAAGAACGGCAGAATGAATAGGCAACCGGCAAGCAGCGAAAAATGCGCATCGCTGATGCCAACCTCAATCGATCCGACAAAGACCACCAGGGCGACGAAACCCTGTTTGAACACATTGTCGTTAAAGGCGCCAAGCGACTGCGTCAGAAAAAAAGGAAGAAAACGCCGCTCGCCGAGCAGCGAAAACTGGCTATGTCCGGACATGGAATATCGTCAGCGCAAAAAGGTTACCGGTCAGGCTAGCACTTCAACGCCCGGCGCAAATTTATTGGATTGCCGCGTCGCTGTGCTGCTTGCAATAGCAATTGCGCAAGATGTTCGAAAGGTGTCGGCCGGCACCCGTGAGGTGTCCCACGCACCTTCAACTATTTCCGCGTCTTTCACCGTCAAGCTGCGTTGCTTCCTTCGGACCGGGCCCGCAACAATTGCGTGCATTCGATTGATCGCGCGGCACGCCGCCTAAGCTGATCGATCTCACTCTCGCGCCTTGCCTGACGACGAAATCCGTCGGGAATATTGTTTACGGTAATTGCCGGACACCACACTAACGCTTCACGCTGCCAAAGATTCCGCGCAGGATCTGACGTCCGAGCGAACTGCCCACGGTGCGCACGACGGATTTGGCGAAGGTTTCGCCGACACCTTGCCGATTGCTGGCACGCGGGGCTGGCGCAGGCTTCGGAGCCGGGGCAGGTTTGGGGGCCGGCGGCCGGCGCGGCGTGGGCGCCGAAGTTGATGAGCTCACAATTCGTGGGCTGCGCGTACCGCCGGGCCGAGGCGGCAGGCGCGTCGGACTCGGTGTCCTTTCGCCAGGCTTCGCCCACGGCCAATTCAAGCTCCAGCCGTCGCCGCTGCCGGCGGGCGATGTTTCCGCCGGTGCCGTTTCCTCGGGCGCTTCGGCGCGCGCTCTCAACACTTCAAACGCCGACTCACGGTCAATTGGCTCATCGTATTTGGTGCCAACAGGACTTTGCGCACGCACCGCGGCGCGTTCCTCGGGCGTGATCACGCCAATACGGCTCTCGGGCGTCATGATCCAAGCGCGCTCTACCATTGCCGGCCGGCCAGCCTCTTCGAGGAAGGAGACCAAGGCCTCGCCTACATTCAGCGCGGTGATGGCGTCGACAACTTTCAATGCCGGATTGGGGACGAAGGTTTCCGCGGCGCTTCGCACGGCCTTTTGATCGCGCGGCGTAAAGGCGCGCAAGGCATGCTGCACGCGATGGCCGAGTTGTCCGAGAATGTTGTTGGGCACATCGTCTGGGTTCTGCGTGCAGAAATACACGCCAACGCCTTTGGATCGGATCAGGCGCACCACTTGTTCAACGCGCTGCACCAGCGCACTCGGCGCGTCGTGGAACAGCAAGTGCGCCTCATCGAAGAAGAACACCATGCGCGGTTTTTCTAAATCACCAACTTCCGGTAGTTGCTCGAACAATTCGGACAGCAGCCACAGCAAAAAACTCGAATATAGGCGCGGCTTGAGCACTAATTGCTCGGCACTCATCAGGTTGATCACACCGCGTCCGCGCGGATCGATACGAAAAAACTCGGGCAACTCGAATGCGGGCTCGCCAAAAAATTCGCGACCACCGGCGTCTTCCAAAGACAGCAGAGAGCGCTGTACAGCCGCGATTGAGGTGTTCGATACCAGGCCGTATTTCTGCGAAATCTCACGTGCGTTTTCGGCCACATAGGTCAGCATCGCGCGCATATCCGACATATCGATTAGCAACAGGCCTTCATCGTCGGCCACGCGGAAGACGATATTCAGAACGCCTTCCTGGACCTCGTTGAGTTCGAGCAAGCGCGCCAACAGGATCGGCCCCATTTCGGTAATTGTTGTCCGCAATGGATGGCCGTTGACGCCATACAGATCCCAAAACACCACAGGGTTCGCGCCCGGCTTCCAGGTGTTTTCGATGCCGAGCATTTTCAGGCGGTTGCGGAGCTTATCGCTAGGCGTTGCGGGCTGCGAAAGCCCGGCCAAATCGCCCTTGATATCAGCGACAAAGACCGGCACGCCATGACGCGAAAACTGCTCCGCCAGCAGCATCAACGACACGCTTTTGCCGGTTCCAGTGGCCCCGGCAATCAAACCGTGGCGATTGGCATAACGCAAAACGACATCGAGGTCGCGCGTGCCTCGGGCGATCGTGATGGAAGTTGCTGAGGTCATGGAGGCCGTTGCGAATGAAAGTTATGGTAATTGTAGCGGAGCCTCAATCACATGCCGTTAGCGCATCGCGGCCGTTAATGCTGATTGCGAACACCACGGTCTCGGCACTAGTGTGCGCATGGTCCTGAAGAATTCACGCATGTTCATCCATCGATTTGCCTTGTTTGTATTGGCTGTGGGACTGCTCAGCGCTTGCGCGACGCGCTCCCCTATTGCTGCTGAATCCGGTGCTGACGAGGTGCCGCTCGCAGTCGACGAACAGGGCATTGCGGCTTTGTATGAGCGCATCGGCCAATCGACATCGGATTTTCAGGGCGGTCTGGAACTGATACGCGCGGGCAGCCCACGCGCGGGGCGGGAAGCGCTTGATGCCGCACTTGGCACCTTGCAGTCCGCCGCAAACGAGTGTGCGCGCAAGCCCGGCTGTGAAAGTCATCGATTTGTTGCCGCCTTCGCGGTTTTGATCCGCCTGCAAGGGGTTGCCGCGGGTTGGGAGCCAGCGGCGCAGAACTCAGGTGTCGACAGCCAGACCGAGGAATCGATCGCGATCGCGCCATTGCTAAGTGCCAATTCGGTGCCGCGCAGTACTGGTCATCACAAGGATCTACGCAGCCAGATCGTGCTCAATGAACCGGTGCGCGCGGCCCTTGAGGATTGGCTCACCTGGATGCGCCCGCAATTGATCGAAACTTGGATCAACTACGCCTATCTGCGCCCGCAAATGTGGCCTGCCTATGAGCGCGCTGGCCTTCCCGAGGCCTTGCTATTTGGCATCTTGGCGAAAGAATCGGCCGGGCGCGTGCATTCCTACTCGCGCGCGGGTGCCGCCGGTCCCTTGCAGTTTATGCCGGCCACCGCGCAGCGATTCGGCATTGGGCTGGTCAATGGCCGTGATGGACGCTTGGATCCGGCGGCCGCGGCGCGCGCCAATGTGAGCTATTTGCAGGAGCAATTTCAGGTTTTCAACGGCAATCTCGAACTCAGCCTCGCCGCCTACAACGGCGGCGAGGGCCGCATGCGTCGATTGGCGAAGCAGCATCCCGGCAAGGGCTTCTGGTCGGATCGGATCTTTTTTGCCTTGCCCGTGGAGACGCGTGACTACGTTCCGAAAGTCATTGCGGCGGCGTATTTATTCATGCATCCCGCCGAATATGGTTTGAGCTTTCCCGACGTACCTGCGGCCATCGCTCTGGAACCATTAACGGCCAGTGCCTCGCTTGGCGAGATCGCCATGTGCTTCGGTCAGGATCAGCGCGCCGACGGCTGGTTTCGCACCTTGCGGAATCTCAATCCTGCGATTGCCTCGGAACAGCGCATACCGGCCGGCACCCGCGTCCGGATGCCGCAGAGCTTGGTTAGTGTCTATCAGCAACGCTGCGGGCAGACGGCGCAGTACGCACGCTTCAGCGCCCTGCAAAACGCGCGGTATCCCGAAGGTCCAATGCAAGTCGGCTATGCGGTGCGCCGTGGTGACACACTGCACGCGATAGCTCGCCGCACACGCTGCGCCAGCGTTGAAGAAATCGCCAAACTCAACAACCTCAAAGCGCCGCAATACACACTGAGTGTCGGCCAGCAGATTCGTTTGCCGACCTGCAGTTGAGTTGGCGCCACACCTTAGGCTCCGGCACGCAGCAAGAGTCGCCGGCGCTTTTGGGAGGCTTGCGGGCGGAGCTTCTCCCGCGCATCGGCAAAGACATCGCCCCAAGCGAATTCGACACGTCGCCGTTGGCCGCTCTTCGACGCCCGAGTCGCCGGCGCCGATGGAGTTGCCAAAAATCCCCTAACATCTCCAGATGAATGAACATCACGATCTTGCGGCGCTGATTCGCGCGGATACGCCTCTACTGGCGGTCGAGACGCACGAGGAATTGGAAGTGATTGCGGCTTTTCAGCGTGCGCTGGCGCAGGGATTGCGGCCTTTGTATGCGTGGAGCATTACCACCGGGCTCAAACGTTTGGATATGGACGCCGATCCCAAGCCGATGAGCTCCGGCGAAGTGCTCGACGCGATTCGGCAGACGCGTCAGAAGAGTGTGTTTTTGCTGCTCGATTTCAGCCCTTTTTTGCGCTACGTGGTGAGCTTGCGGCACTTACGCGAAATTATCATTCGCCAGGGCGTGGCAGCTCACACCATCGTGCTGGTGGGCACACATCTTGAGTTGCCGAAGGATCTCGAAGCCTTATCGGTGCGCTTCAATCTGTCGCTTCCCAATGAGGCGGAATTGGACAAGATCGTACGCGAAGAAGCGCTGGCTTTTTCGCGCGAACATTCCGGTCGCCGCGTACAGGTGCACGCGCAGGCCCTCAAAGCGGTGGTGCGAAATCTCAAAGGACTGGGCGCGAGCGATGCTCGCCGTATTGCCCAGCGCATCATCGCCACTGACGGCATGATCACCGATGCCGATCTGCCCGCTGTTGCCAAGGCCAAATTTGAGCTGCTGAACCGCGCCGGCGTGCTGTCGTTCGAATACGAGCCCATTGCCTTCAACGATGTTGCCGGTCTACGCCGTTTGAAGCGTTGGATTGAGCAACGACGCGCAGTTTTCCTAGGCGAGCAGACGCGTATTCCGCTCGACCCGCCCAAAGGCATCCTGCTGCTGGGCGTGCAAGGTACGGGCAAGAGTCTCGCCGCCAAGGCCGTCGCGGGCGGTTTTCAGGTGCCATTGTTGCGGCTGGATATGGCCAGCATTTACAACAAATATCATGGCGAAACGGAGCGCAATCTGCGCGAATCGCTGGCCAATGCCGAGGTGATGGCGCCGTGCGTGCTGTGGATCGATGAGATTGAGAAGGCTTTCTCAAGTTCCGACAGCGATGAGGGCGTGTCGCGACGAATCTTGGGCTATTTCCTGACCTGGATGGCCGAGCGCAAGGCCAAGATCTTTCTAGTCGCGACCGCCAACGCGATTGAGCATCTGCCACCAGAGTTGCTGCGCAAGGGGCGTTTCGACGAGATTTTTTTCGTCGATTTGCCGGTGGATGATGTACGCGAAGAGTTGTTCCGTTTGCATTTCGCGCGGCGAACGATTGCCACCGACAGCTTCGATTTGGCAGCGCTGGCGAATGCTAGCCAAGGCTTCTCGGGCGCCGAAATCGAGCAGGCCGTAGTCGCTTCTTTGTACTCGGCGCATGGCGAAAAAGCCTCACTTAATCAGCGCCATGTGTTAGACGAACTCAAGTCCACTCGGCCATTGTCCGTGGTCATGTCCGAGAAGGTCGAGCGCCTGCGCGCTTGGGCCGCTGAACGCACCGTGCCGGCGGATTAGCCAGAGTTCGGATCGCGGGTCTTGGCATGCTTGACAACGCCTAAAAATAAGACGCATAGGACGCTGAAGATCATGGAAAACCGCGCGCAGAAACTCTTCCTGGTGCTGACCGCAGTTTTTATTACCAACGCGCTGATCGCCGAGTTCGTCGGCGTCAAGATTTTCGCCTTCGAGGACACCTTCGGTTTCGCGCCCTTTAACTGGAATCTCTTTGGCCAGCAGGGCTCACTCAATTTCACCGCGGGCGTGATGTTGTGGCCGGTGGTCTTCATCCTTACCGATGTGATCAATGAGTATTTCGGTCCACGTGGCGTGCGCTTTATTTCTTGGCTCGCAGTCGCGCTGATTTCCTATGGGTTTGCGTTTGCCTATCTCGCGATCTCGCTCGCGCCGGCAACTTGGTGGATATCGGTTGGCGTCGAGCACGGCGTGCCGGATATGCAAATGGCCTTCGCGACGATTTTTGGCCAGGGAATGTGGTCAATCGTGGGTTCGATTACTGCATTCCTGCTCGCGCAATTGATCGACGTACGCATCTTCCAGGCGATTCGCCGCCGCACCGGCGATAGCAAGGTGTGGGCGCGGGCCACCGGCTCCACCCTGGTGTCGCAATTCGTCGATAGCTTCGTTGTGCTTTACATTGCCTTCGTGCTCGGCCCGCAGCAATGGTCGATGGGCTTATTTCTAGCGGTAGGAACGGTCAACTACATTTACAAGGCGCTCATGGCGATTGCCTTGACACCGGTGATTTATGGCGTGCGCAGTGCGCTGTCGACCTATCTCGGGGCTGACGTCGCCGCTGAGCTCAAACGCAAAGCACAAGCCGCCTAAATCGCGCCGAGGTCATTGCTCGCCGCGGCCCGCAGATGAACGGTCGCTGCGACGCCCCAATCTCCTTAGTTGACGAATTGAGGCGCGACAGGCAGGGTGCGCGTCCTGCTGACGCAGATGGTCAGCTTGTGACCCTGTTGGCAATCTCAACGTGCGCGTTCAGCCAAGCTAGGCGCACGATCCAGAACGTATATTTAAGGCGGCAACCGATGAAATTTGTCTTTCGCACCCTGGCCTTGACGCGCTACTTGACCTTGCGCAGTCAGTTGAAGGATTTGGAACGCGCGATCGGCGGTTTGTCTTTGGATCAAAAGCGCGCGCTGTTCGCGCTCGCCCAGAAAGAATTCTCCAACGCCGCGGCGGCACCTGTGCCGCATCTGTACGCCAGCGAGAACGCCGAGCGCTATAGCCCCTGGGGCAATGGCACTGCGATCGCTCAGGAGCGTATGCGTTCTGATAATTTGCCGCTCAAATTACGCGGTATCGCCTTGTGGTTGGCCGTGACCTACCACGAGACCAAGGATCTGCCGTACGGCGAAATGCAAGATATGCACCGTATGGTGCAGCGTTGCATTCGCTTACTGCGAGAGTCTTTGGGAAACGCGGGGAACACCGAGATTAACTGGGGCGCCACCAAGGCGGCCTGAGCTTCCGGTGCTAGTGTAGTTTCCCGTAAGTGAGGTGAACAATATTTCAGATGAATTTCGTCGTCAGGCAAGGCGCGAGAAGAAGACATCGGTCTTCTATTGGCGCCGACGAGTAACGCAGCATGACGGCGAAAGACGCGGAAATAGTTGAGGTTAGTTGTGGGACATCACGCTAGACAGGCCTTGCGTCGGCCGGATCAGGCCTGCTGAGTGCGTGAGGATATTCGCGACTCGATTGCGGCCGATCAGATGGTAAGGTCTGTTGCGGTGATGCGCCGTAGAATCCGGCGCGAACACTCTAAGGTCTCGTAAAATCCTCATCGTGCGTTCCTTCGTCTGACCTCGTTTGGCAATGCCTAACCAGCGCAGATGACCTCCGGCGGTTGAGCGCCACGCAGGCATGACGTACAGTCCGGCGCCCCGTCTATCGTCGGTCTCCATCATGAATCGCCTCGCTTTTGCTGTCGCCTTGTGTCTTGCCAGTCAGGCCCATGCCGTTGAAGGCATGTGGCAGCCGTCGCAGTTGCCCGCCATTGAAGCCGATCTGCGCAAAGCGGGAATTGCAGTCGATCCGAAGCAATTGGCGGATCTCACCAAGTACCCGATGAATGCTGTCGTAAGCTTGGGATTCTGCACAGCCTCCTTCGTGTCGCCGATGGGTTTGGTGGTCACCAATCACCACTGCGCCTACGGCACCATTCAGATCAATTCCACCGCTGAGCGTAATTATCTGGCCGATGGATTTCTGGCCAAGACTTACGGCGAAGAACTGCCGGGTGAGCCGACTTTACGTGTCTATGTGACCGAATCCATTACCGACGTCACCGACAAGGTGCGCGGCGTCCTCAACGATCAGCAAACGGGTCGCCAACGCTTTGACGCCATCGACAAGCAACAGAAAGCTTTGGTTGCCACGTGCGAGGCCGAGAAGGGCTATCGCTGTGATGTTTACGTCTTCCACGGCGGCGCCCAATACAATCTGATCAAGCAGATGGAAATTCGCGACGTGCGTTTGGTGTACGCGCCGGCGGAAGCTATCGGTAAGTTTGGCGGCGACGTAGACAACTGGATTTGGCCGCGCCACACCGGCGATTTCGCGTTTTACCGCGCCTACGTCGGCCCCGATGGCAAGCCGGCCGACCGCGCCGAGGCGAACGTTCCCTATCGTCCGAAAGCGCATTTGAAAGTGCAGCCGGCCGGCGTCGACGAAGGCGATTTCGTCATGATCGCCGGCTATCCGGGACGCACCAATCGCTATCGTTTGTCCGAAGAGGTGAACGACGCGATTACTTGGCAATACCCGAGCATCATCGCGCGTTATGAGAAAGTGCTTGGTCTGATTGCGCAGTCAACGCTTAACCGCCCCGATGCCACGATCAAATACGCGAGTATGGAAGCGAGCCTGCAGAACGGTCTCAAAAACTTCCAAGGCAATCTGGATGGCTTTGCCAAGATTGACGCGGTCGGCACCAAGCGTGCCGAGGAAGCGCAGATTTTGGAATGGGCTGCTAAGCACGATCAACCGATGGCCGCTCAAGGTTTCGATGCGCTGAAAACGCAATTGGCCGAAGCGCGTTCGCGTCGCGAACGTGATCAGTTGTTGCAGATGTTGGGTTCCTCCGGCATGTATTCCACGGCTCGCGATCTCTACCGCTTATCGATCGAGCGCGCCAAGCCAAATGCTGAGCGCGAAGTGGGGTTTCAGGAGCGCGACGAGATCCGCATCGAGGGCCGTCTGAAGCAATTGGATCGCCGCTTCGACAGCCAAGTTGATCGTGCTTTGCTCGGTTACATGATGGAGTCCTATCTTGCGCTGCCGGCCGAACAGCACCTAGCCGAGTTGGACCGCTGGATCGCCGGTGGCAATGCGGCGCCCGATGCGGCGATGCTGGCCGCGCGCTTGGACGAAATGTATGCGAAGACCACGTTGACGGATACCGAGCAACGTCTGAAATGGTTCAAGTCCGATCGAAAAGCAATCGAGGCGTCCACTGATCCAGTACTCATGATGGCGGTCGCGCTGATGCCGGCGTGGCTGCGCGTGGAAGATCAAATCAAAACCTATCAGGGCCAAGAAACGCGTAATCGTCCGGCCTGGATGAATGCGCGCATCGCCTATGCCAAAGCGCAGGGTAATGAGGTTTATGCCGATGCAAACAGCTCACTGCGGGTCACCTTCGGCAATGTGAAGAGCTACAAGGCCCGTGATGCGGTCACCTATGACACCTTTACGCATTTGGACGGCGTGGTCGAGAAGCACACCGGCAAAGATCCCTTCGACGCCACCGAACGCCAGCTCGCGGCGATTCGTGCGAAGAAATTCGGCACCTATGCCGTGGACGGCGAAGTGCCAGTCAACTTCTTGAGTGATCTTGATATCACGGGCGGAAATTCGGGCTCGCCGTCATTGAACAAACGCGGCGAGTTGGTCGGACTGGCCTTCGATGGCAACTATGAGTCGATGAGCTCCGGCTGGCTGTACAACCCGGCGCTCACGCGCACGATCAACGTCGATGTGCGCTATATGTTGTGGATCATGGATGCGGTCGACGGCGCGCACGGTGTGCTCGAAGAGATGGGCGTCAAGCCACAGTTCAAGAAGTAAGCGATGACCCGGCGCCCCTCGGGAGGAAGCTCACGAGGGGCACGTGTCGACGAAACCAAGTCTGGATCTGCGCGTCTATTCGGTCGTCGATGGCTCGGTGGCGTGTGCGCAAGGCGCTAAATCGTCGCTCGCAGTATCCGCGCGAACTCGGCAATTGGGCGCTGATGAGCTTCGGGATGGGCGCTGTCGAGGGCGCGGTGGCGGCGGCGCTGGTCAAGGCGCTGTATGCGCAAGCGGCGCCGGCCTTATCGGTTGATGTGGCGGTAGCACTGGTCGCTGGCGCACCGGCTTACGCCAATCTTGCAAGTTTCTTTTTCGCTGCACATCAACTCGGGCGCGACAAAATCGCGTTGACGGTACGCTGGCAGGCGCTGACGATGTTGGCGGTGCTCGGTCTCGCCCTGATCCCCGCGGGTGGCTGGGGTCTGGTTCTGGCGGTCATGCTTGTGATTACTGCGCGTGTGGCCTGGGTGGGCGTGATCACCGTGCGTGCAGTAGTCTGGCGCAATAATTTCCCCACCAGCGCCCGCGCGCGTCTGGCATCTCGGCTGGCTGCTGTGAATGCCATGCTGATGGCTGGTAGTTCGGCGCTGCTGGGCTGGTTGCTGGGACACGCGCCAGGTGGCATCCCGTGGATGTTTGCTGCTGCCGGTTTGATCGGTCTATTCGGTGCCTTCGGTTATCGGCGCATGCGCCTGCGCGCGCATGGACTGCTGCGCCGCAACGAGGCCGAGATCCGCGAAAATAGCGACCTGCGACCCTCGTTGGCCTCCTTTCGGCGTGTGCTCGCCGCTGATCCTGTCTATCGGCGCTATATGCAGAGCATGTTTCTTTTCGGCACCGGCAATCTGATGCTGCCAGCGCCGCTCCTGCTAATCATGGACGAGCGCCTGAGTCTTTCGCCATTTGTGCAAGTGCTACTGATGGCGACCTTGCCCTTGCTGGTGCTGCCTGTCGCGATCATTTTCTGGGCGCGCTTCTACGATCGCGTGCATATCGTCGACTTTCGCGCGGTGCACGCGTGGAGCTTCGTCGCCGCGAGCACGGCCTTCTTGATCGGCTGCGTCAGCGGACAGATGCTTTGGTTAGTGATCGCATCGGTGGTGCTGGGCATTAGCTATGCGGGCGGACAACTCGGCTGGAATCTAGGCCACAACGATTTCGCCAAACCCGAGCAAGCGGCCTTGTACATGGGCGTACACGTGACATTGACCGGCATGCGCGGTTTGGCCGCGCCAGTCATCGGCGTGGTCTTGTACCGTGCCATACAAAATTTCTGGCCCGGCTATGGTCATTGGATGCTGATCCTGCCGCTGGCGCTCAATATCGCCGGCGCCTTAAGCTTTGTGGCACTCAAGCGTGCGCGAGCGCAAAGCTCATGATCGTCTGCCTCGTGGGGCCGACCGCCGCGGGTAAAAGCGAGTTGTCCTTGCAACTGGCGGAGGCATTAAATGCCGAGATCGTCAGTGCCGATTCGGCATTGGTCTATCGCGGCATGGATATCGGAACCGCCAAGCCCGACGCGTTGGCACGCGCACGCGTGCCGCACTGGTTATTGGATCTGCGGTCGCCGGTCGAGACCTATAGCGCCGCAGAATTTGTAAGCGACGCGGACGCCGCAATCGCCGATATCGAGTCGCGCGGTAAGCTGGCGCTTGTCGTCGGTGGCACTTGGCTTTATGTGCGCGCGCTTTTGCAGGGTTTGTCGGATTTGCCGAGTGCTGATGCGGCCATTCGAGTCGCCCTGGCGCAGGATCTGGCCAATCGCGGACATGCAGCGCTACATGCAGAGCTTGTCAGCATCGATCCGGCCGCTGGCAAGCGCATCCACGCCAACGATACGCAGCGACTATTGCGCGCGCTGGAAGTGTGGCGGCAAACCGGCACGCCCATCAGCGAACTCCAAAGCGCGTGGGCTCAGCAGCCGCGGCGCGCGGGATTGGTGCTCGCGCTAGCGCCGCCAGACCGCTCCATCCTGCACGCTCGCATCGAACAGCGTCTCGATCAGATGATCGCGGGCGGCTTTCTCGACGAAGTGCGAGCACTCATGCAAATTCTGGGATTACACGCGGATCTACCGTCCATGCGCGCGGTTGGCTATCGCCAAGCTTACGGCTACTTGCGCGGCGAATACGGTCTCACGCGGTTTCGGGAACTGGCCTTGTATGCCACGCGCCAGTTGGCTAAACGTCAACTCACTTGGCTTCGCGGTGAACCGTCGATAAGCCAATTTGATCCGGCCGCCGGCGACAGCTTGAAAAGCATCTTGAAACGCATCAAATCAGCGTTGGGCGAAGCTGGCTGATAAACTTACGCCTTGCAGCGGTTGTGTCACCATAGGTAGGGCATGTTTGGCCTAGTCATATTTACCAGCGCTGCCACTTTTTTGCCGCCTGCCGCCTCGGTCGAGGCTCCTATACCAACAACTAAAGAGAGGGCGACCATGTCCCGCGGACACTCCTTACAAGATCCCTTCCTGAACGCGCTGCGTCGTGAGCGTGTCGCTGTCTCCATCTATTTGGTGAACGGCATTAAATTGCAGGGACAAATTGAATCCTTCGACCAATTCGTTGTGCTGCTGCGGAACACGGTAAGCCAGATGGTCTACAAGCACGCGATCTCGACCGTCGTACCGGCGCGCAATGTGCGCATCAGCGAGATCGGCGGGCCGGACGACGTAGAAGCGGAAATCGGGAGCTAAAACGCATTGTTTGATCGATCTAAGGGTGGCGACCGTGCGCTGGTAGTCCAGCCACGGCGCTTCAACGTCGACGCGGATGTCGCGCTCGCCGAGTTTCGTGAACTCGCACGGTCTGCTGGCGCGGAGGTCGTGGCTGAAATCATGGCGCGCATTGATCGGCCGCATCCGGCTTATTACATCGGAACCGGCAAGGTAGATGAGGTCAAGGAATTAAAACTCGCGACCGGCGCTGACTTGGTGCTTGTGAACCACACGCTGACCCCGATCCAGGAACGTAATCTGGAAAAGGTGCTGGAATGCCGCGTGGTCGACCGCACCGGACTCATTTTGGACATCTTCGCGCAGCGTGCGCGTAGCCACGAAGGCAAGTTACAGGTCGAACTGGCCCAATTGAAGCACATGGCCACGCGTTTGGTGCGCGGCTGGACCCATCTGGACAGCTTGCGTGGCGGCGGTATCGGTTTGCGCGGCCCCGGTGAAACACAGCTAGAAACGGATCGTCGATTGCTCGCCGAACGCGTCAAGATTTTGGGCGAGCGCCTGAAAGTGACTCTTAAGCAACGCGAACAAGGTCGCCGCGCGCGCGAGCGCAGCGAGTTGCCACAGATTGCGTTAGTGGGTTACACCAATGCTGGTAAATCGACTTTATTCAATGCTTTGGCGCACTCAGACGTGTATGCAGCCGATGTGCTGTTTGCGACGCTTGACCCGACTGTGCGACGCGTCACGGGCTTCAACTTTGGCGCGCTGACGGTTGCCGACACCGTGGGTTTCGTGCGCGATCTGCCGCACGATCTGGTCGCAGCCTTCAAGAGTACCTTGACCGAGGCGCGAGAAGCCGATCTGCTGATCCACGTGATCGACGGCTCCGATCCGCAAATGCCCGAGCGCATTAATCAGGTCGAGGCCGTGCTCAGCGAGATCGGGGCGGGCGAGATCCCACAGATTCAAGTCGTCAACAAGATCGACCTGTCGGGTGCAAGCGCGGGGTTGGAAGCCTTGAGCGGTCGAGTTCGTGCGCGCGCTTATTTGTCCGCATCCACCGGACTTGGAATGGAAGGATTGAAGCAAGCGATCGAGACAGAATTTGGCGCCGATCGCGTGTTGCGTGAGTTACGTCTGGATTACGCAGACGGTGGCTTGCGCGCGAAACTTCATGCGCTCGGCGCAATCCAATCGGAGCGTGATATCGAAGGTGAAGGCTGGACCTTGGCGATCGATGTGCCGCGCCGACTGGTAATGCAACTCGCGTCCTTGCCGGGTCACCAGGGCGATATCGTACGCACACAACTGCTAGCGTGAGCCTTGGTCACTGATGACGACGCGGGCGGCGCCGCTGCTACAATCTGACGACCATACATTCGCATTCATGCGGCAATTTGACTTTGCCCATAGTGCCCCCATTTGTGTGTTTCGACGTGAATCCATACATTTGGTACACGCGCTGTGCACAGCTTCGCTTGGAGTTTGATCGATGGCTTGGAATGAATCCGGTGGTGGTCCCCGCAACCCTTGGGGCGATGGCGGTGGTGGTGGATCGAAAGGCGGGCCGCCCGATCTCGAGGCCATGCTGCGTAATCTGAAACAGCGCGTTTTCGGGCTGTTTGGTGGCGCGAATCACGGTGGCAATCGCGGCGCACCCGACGGCGACAGCGGCAGCGGTACTGGCGCTGCCGGTTTGGGTGTGTTGATCGTGGTGCTGCTGGGCGTCTGGGCTCTGATTGATTCCTTCCACATCATCGACCAACGCGAGCGTGGGGTGGTGTTGCGCTTCGGCAAGGTAGATCGCCTGCTGGAACCCGGCCCGCGCTTCACCTTTCCGCGGCCGTTCGAGCAAATGATTCGCGTCGACGTAACCCAAGTGAACTCGATCAGTTCGCGTGTGGCCATGCTCACGCGCGACGAAAACCTAGTGAATATCGATTTTGCCGTGCAGTACACGGTAAGTGACGCGGTCAACTACAGCTTCAAAGTGCGTAATGTTGAAGACACGCTGGCCCAAGTCGCGGAAGCAGCAGTGCGCCAAGTCGTCGGTAGCCGCTCGCTCGATGATGTGCAGATCGGCAATCGTTTGGAGTTCACCAACGAGGCGCGCCAAATCACGCAGCGCTTGTTGGATTCCTATGAGGCCGGCATCAATATCAGCATCATCAACTTCCAGGACGTGATGGTGCCTGATCAGGTCAAAGACGCTTTTGATGACGCGATCAAGGCACGTGAAGACGAGCAGCGCATCATCAACGACGCACGCACCTACACGAGTAAGGCAGTGCCCGAAGCCAATGGGCGTAAATCGCGCATTCTGGCTCAAGCGGAAGGCTACAAAGAGGCATCCGTCGCGCGCGCCACGGGCGATGCAAGCCGCTTTGATTTGCTGGTTGAGCAATATCGGCTGGCGCCAGAAGTGACGCGCAAACGGCTGTATCTGGAAACCATGCAAGAAGTCCTTTCGCGCTCGCCGAAGATCCTGATCGACGGCGACAAGGGCAATAACATGCTGTATCTGCCGCTTGATAAATTAGTGCCACCGCCCGTGGAACGCACGGGCGCCAGCGCTACGGCTGGCGAGGGAAGCTGATATGAAAAACTTTATTCTGCCAATAGTAATTGCGCTGCTGGTGCTGATCGGTGCCAGCGTGTTCGTGGTGCGTGAAGACCAGTACGCGGTGCTGTTTCGTCTCGGCGAAATCCAGCGCACGGACTACCAACCCGGCCTGCATTTGAAGATGCCGCTAGTCAACAACGTGATCAAATTTGACAAGCGCATCTTGTCGCTGGATTCGAAGCCCGAGCGTTTTCTGACGTCTGAGAAGAAGGACGTCTTGGTCGACTCAGTGGTGAAATGGCGCATCGCCAACGTCAGCGATTACTACACGGCCACACGTGGCGATGAGCAACGCGCTCAGCAAACGCTGGGCCAGATCGTCAAAGATCGTATGCGTGACGAGTTCAACAAGCGCACTTTGCAGCAGGTTGTCGCGGATCAGCGCGACGAAATGATGGCGCTGCTCAAAGTGGCCTCTAATCTGTCGGCGGCCAAACTCGGGATTGAAGTGGTCGATGTGCGCATTAAGCGTATTGATCTACCAGAGCAGGTGACTGACGCCGTATTTCAACGCATGCGCTCTGAGCGTACGCGTGTTGCCCAGGCATTGCGCTCAAAGGGTGATCAGGAAAGTGAAAGATTGCGCGCCGAGGCGGATCGCGAGGTACAGGTAATTCTGGCCGAAGCGGAACGCGATGCGCAGCGTATTCGAGGTGAGGGGGATGCCTCTGCCGCGGAGATCTACGCCAAGGCGTACGGCAAAGATACCGAGTTCTATGCCTTTCATCGTAGCCTGGAAGCCTATCGCCAGAGCTTCAAGTCGCAAGGCAACGTGCTGGTGCTCGATCCGGAGTCGGAGTTTTTCGAGTACTTCAACAAAGACGCGATCAAATAGTCGCACCGGCAAGCATCTGAACTCGCGCGACAGGTCCAGTCATGAACGATTTCTGGGTCGCTTGTGCGTTGGTACTGGTACTGGAAGGGGTCTTGCCCTTCCTGTCGCCATCGAGTTGGAAAGAAGGCGTGCGCACCTTGACGGCGCTGAGTGACCGGCAGTTGCGCATCGCCGGTCTGATCAGCATGGTGATCGGTTTACTGTTGCTGGGGCTTCTGCGCGGGCAAGGCGGCGCAAGTAGTTGATGCGTTGTCGAGTTGATTTTTCCGCCGCGCCCAGACTCACTCTCGTCGTCAGCGCACGATTAATCGGTTTTCCGGGATAGATTTTTCGCGCTGAACCCGACATTGGCTCGGCGTGAAGGGTAGCGCGGCCGGTTCTGCCGCCAGCGGCGTGATCTGACCATCAATAGGCGATTGCGTGCGACCCGTCGTCGGTAGTCTCTTCACGTAGTTTCCGCTAGCGTGCGCCATTCCTCTTTTGATCCCTGCGAGGTCCAGTCGTGGCCAAGTCTGTCGTCGTGCTCGGTGCCCAATGGGGTGATGAGGGCAAAGGTAAAATTGTCGATCTGCTCACCGAGCGCGTACGCGCGGTGGTGCGTTTTCAGGGCGGCCACAATGCCGGTCACACGCTGATCGTTAACGGAAAAAAGACCGTGCTGCACTTAATTCCCTCGGGGATTCTGCGCGAGGGTACGGCCTGCCTGATCGGTAATGGCGTCGTGTTGTCGCCGGAGGCCCTACGGCTGGAGGTGGCGGAACTTGAAGCGACGGGCGTTGCCGTGCGCGACCGATTGCGCATTAGCCCGGCCGTGCCGCTGATCATGCCGTATCACGTCGAACTCGATCAGGCGCGCGAGCGCGCGTCGGGGACCGGCAAAATTGGCACCACCGGACGTGGCATCGGCCCGGCCTATGAAGACAAGGCCGCGCGTCGCGGAATTCGTCTATCGGATTTGTTTTACCCACAAGAGTTCGCCGAGAAGTTGCGCGTGGTGATGGATTACCACAACTTCGTGCTCGAACATTACTGGAAGCAGCCGGCCTGCGATTACCAACGTGTACTCGATGATTCATTGGCATTTGCCGATTTCGTGCGCCCGATGGTGGCCGATGTCGCCAGCGAGCTAAATCAGATTCGGCGGCAAGGCGGGAATATCCTATTCGAGGGTGCCCAAGGCAGTCTGCTCGACATTGATCACGGCACCTATCCCTATGTAACCTCGTCGAACACCACTGTCGGTAGCGCGTGCTCGGGCACGGGTGTTGGCGTGCGTGACCTGGATTATGTGCTTGGCATCATCAAGGCCTATGCGACGCGCGTGGGCGGGGGACCATTCCCGACCGAGCTGCACGATGCGGTTGGCGAGGGCCTGCGTGCGCGTGGTCAGGAATTTGGTGCCACCACAGGGCGCGCGCGCCGCTGCGGTTGGCTAGACGCGGTCGCCGTACGCCGAGTGGTATTGATTAACGGTATCGATAGCCTGTGCATCACCAAACTCGATGTGCTCGACGGCGAGCCGGTGGTTCGCGTCTGCGTTGGCTATCGTTATCGCGGCCAGGAAACCGATATTGCACCGCTAGATGCCGGCGGCTGGAACGAATGTCAACCGGTCTATCAGGACTTCGAAGGTTGGAGCGAGAGCACCAAGGGCGCGACGCGTTTTTCGGATTTGCCGCGCAATGCGCAGCGTTATCTCGAAGGCGTGCAGGAGTTAGTGCGCTGCCCGCTGTCGATGATTTCGACCGGCCCCGATCGCCGCGAGAATATCGTGTTGCAGGATCCGTTCGCGGAGTTTTAGTTCGCGCTAACGAACCGGCCTTGGTTGGGGCGTGACTGATTCACGCAGGTGGCCACGATTAAGCAAATGCGGCATTGATTCGCCGCTGCCCCTTTCAACACGTTCAGTTCGCTAGCAGCCTGTCGGACTTGAAGAATCGAAGCGAAAATCTGACTGGGCGAAGCCAGATTTCGTCGATTTTGAAGGGTAATAGCTCTTCTATTGCCCGAGAAAGCGGCGGAATATGGATCGTCCAGGCGGATTTGCAGCCGATTTCCTTTAAGTCCGACAGGCTGCTAGAAGCTTGGTTTCAACTTAGATTCGCTGAAGTCTGAAAAACGGTGCGGGCCTTAGCCCGCACCGTGCAAATCATCAGAACTCGAAACGTCCGCCCAGGTTTAGCGACCCGCGATCCATATCCTCATTGCCGAACATGCGGCGATAAGACAAGAATGCTTGGCGTCCATTGCCCATCAAGTACACGAAGCCGAGACCGGCTGTCGCATAGCTTGAATCCGGGCTTTCTTCGGTGAGCCGGAATAGCTCGGTGACACCACCACTGATCAAACGCGCTTCGGCACTGGGATCGTCGCCACTTTCGTTGTTCAAGCTCAAATCAAACTGCGGCATCAACACGCCGCGGCTCAAGCTCACCGCGCGCGCAACTTGCACGCCCACTGCGACATTGACCGTGGAATAGCTCTGCGAGTTGTACGCCACGTTGTATTCGTTCGCGCCCGATTCGCTGAATGCGTCGACATCGCTATTGGTGAAGCGCACGCCAGCGTTCGGCGTGACGCTCCAGGCGCCATAGTTCAAGTGATAACCCATCGACGAGGCCACAGTGAGTTGGGTCGCGTCGGTGTCGCCGACGGCAAGCGCATCGAAGACATTGGAGCCGAGCCGGAATCGGATCAGACGTTCCTGGTCCATCTGCACCTGGCCGTAGGTGAGACGCGTGTCCACATAGAAGCGATCGCTCAAGTAGTAGGAGCCATAGCCTGTGAACATCAGACTCTTCGAATCGAGTCTGCTGCCAGCCGCCACATCGGCCTCAAAATTGGCATAGCCGATTGCCGCTCCGGCGACGAAGCGCGGGTTGAAGCGATAGTCGACACCGGCAGTAATTCCGCGAGACTGGTAGTCGACGCCAACCTTGCCGCGCGCGAAGTCGATGTCCTGCTGGCCATCGCCGATATTGCCGTTAATAAAGAAGCCCCATGGACTCACCAATCCGCCGAAGCCATCGGATTCGCCGAAGCCCAGCGCCGCTTGCATCGCGTCGCCCACGAGTGCGAGCGGGATCGATTGCGTGCCGGATTGCACGGTTAAACCAGACATGCTGAAGCCGCCACCACCACGGCGCAATTCATTGAGGCGCGCGTCGACATTAAAGAACTGCGTGGCTCCGATTTCGCGCAACACGGTGGATTGCGCGAGCACTTCGTCGGGCGCGATGGCGCGCAAAGCCTCCGTCACTTCACCTGTGCGTCCGTCATCGGCGGCACGAATGATCTCGCGGCAAGTACTAGCCAAAGCCGAATTAGTCAGCGCACATTCTGCTGCGACGACTGGCAACGCGGCGCGCGAGGCTGGATCGATCGCCGCACTGTCGAGCAAGGTGGCGAGATCGTCCGCTGTGCGATTACTAATCTGCGTGGCCTGCGTAGCGCGGTTATTGGCCTGATTGGTGTCAGTAGTCGTCGATGACACCACGGCCTCGTTGTTGACCGATTGGCCGGTGGTCGGCGCGCGCACATTGAGCTGGACCGACGCGCTTGCGCCCACGGCCAGTGAACCCGAAAAGTTACAGGTGACCACTTGTGCAGCATTGGTGCAGGTGAAGCCGGCTCCGCTGGCGGAAACGAAGGTCAACGGTGCCGGCAGCGTATCGACCACACGAACTCCGGTGGCGGCCTCCGGTCCGGCATTCGCGATGCTGAGCGTGTAGAAGAAAGTTGCCCCCGCACGCACAGGATCCACACTGTCCGTCTTGGTAATGGACATATTGGATCCACCGGACTGGAAGCTGACCGTGGCGCTGGCCGAGTTATTGCCAGCGATTGGGTCCAACGTGGCCGAACTGATCACCGCGGTCAGGGTGCCCGGCGCAGTCGCACCGGCCCGAATGCTTACAGGAATACGCAGTGTGCTGGTGGCGCTCGCTACAAACGTGGCGCGCGAGCAACTCACGCGATCTGGCGCAGTGGATGTACACGCCCAGCCATCCGTCTGGAAGGTGCTGGCGCCGGCAATCTGCAGACTAGCCGCCAGCGTCGCCGTGATTTGTGCGTTATTCGCAACACTCGGGCCCAGATTTCGGGCGGTCAACTGAAATTCAACAATTTGCCCGGTAAGTGCCGCTGCCGGCGCGACGGCGGCACTTAAGGTCAGATCAGCCATCGGCACCGGAGGCGTTGGATCGGCCTGAATCACGGTGGTCTCGGTGTCGCTGTCATTGGCGGGATTCACATCGTTACCCGCGGTGGTACTTACCCGCGCCTGATTGCTCAAGGTTGCCGCTTGCGCCGGCGCGCGCACCTGAATCGACACCGTGCTTAACGCGCCGGAAATCAATGAGCCTGAAAGTGAGCAAGTGACGGTGGCAGTACCGCTGCATACCCAGCCCGGACCTTGCGCGGACACGAGCGTCACGCCGCTCGGCAACGTGTCGGTGACCACCACGCCAGAGGCGATATTGCTGCCGACATTGCTGACGTCAAGGAAATAGGTGAACGGCGCATTCACGATGACCGGATCCGCGCTATCACGCTTGTCGAGACGCAAATCCACCGTTGGTGGCGGTATGACCGGCTCGCTGGTGATTACCACCGACACCGAGGAGGTGACCGGTGTGCGTGATTCGATTGAGGTGGCGCGCGCGGTGTTGACCAGAGTCTGTGCGTTAGCGGGCGCCTGAACCTGAATCTCGATGCTGCTGCTGGCATTTGCGGCCAGTGTGGTGCGACGGCAGTCGACGCTATTGCCAACCACGCTGCAATTCCAACCCGCGCCAGTCGCTGACACCACCGTCAATGCCTGCGGTACCTCGTCGAGTACGACGAGGCCCGTCTGCGCTCCGCTATTGCCGCTGGAATCGGACGCAATATTGGCCACATCGATGGTGTAAATGAAACTCGAATTCGCCTGCACCGTCGGTGCGCTGGCGGACTTGCTGATACTCAGGCGTCCACTGGGGGGGCGACCTGCGGGTGATTGCAATGGCCAGGAACGCGTGGCCGAGCTGCCCGTTTGACCTCCTCCACCCTGAATTTCTTGGCAAGTGAGCGTTCCGGTAACAGCCGTAGCGCGCACGATGGCATCCAAGGCTAAGATGCGCTGCGTGGTTGTCGCACCCACGAAGCTGAAGTTCACACCCTGAAAACCACTAAAGGTGCCAGGGACGCTTTCGCCGGTGACGTTGCAGGAGCCGAGAGTCGTTGTCGCCGCAGCGCCAGTGCCGCTGCCGCCACTCGGGGTGATCAGGATGCTTGCCGACGTCGTGCCGCCGACCACTGCATTTGCCGGCGTGAACACGACGGTCTGCCCCGGTGCCGGCTGATAGCTTAAAGTTGGCGGCATGGGCGGCGCCGTGCCAGCGGGGCAAACCACTGGCCAATTGCGCGATGTCGGTGAGCCAAAGCCTGGGGTCTCGGTGCAGGTCAGCGTGGCATTTCTAACCGCGCTACCGGAGGTGCATGACAAGCTGAGACTCTGTGGCCCCGACGTCGGCGTGAACGAGTGTCCGGACGGCATGACGCTGAAATTCGCCATATTAGGGCCGGTGTAGCTACAGCTAATTGTAGTGGTGGCGCCCGGTCCGGGGCCGACGCCGCCGCTCGGAGTGACCGTTATTGAAGCACTGCCGGAACTTCCGGCCAAGCCAACCCCAGTAAAATTGATCGTACTGTTGGCGGCAGGGTTGTAGCTCAGTGACGGCGGGGTCGATGAGCCCGGCGGCACGACGGTCTGCGCCGAGGCTGCATTAGTCGCTAGCAGCACAAGTCCTGCTATGGCAAACAATCCGACCCGAAGGTAGCGACTGGTTGAGGCGCTCGACATCTTCGAGAGTTGCATAAGGAATCTCTCCCATCGGCTTGTTTTTGTTCAATTACCGGCATTGTAAACTGGTATTCGGCCGAAGGGCGAAACTAATTTCGGTCAATTGGTCACGTTCAGGGCCTGACCCATGATGACGTTGGATTGGGATTGCAGGTTGTGCGTGAATTCACTGAACCGCGCGCCGGTGAGCACTATCGCAGTCGAGCCCATGTTGAATCGCCCCAATTCAGCGCCGATGTGAAACAGCGGTGCGTTGGCTCCATGGTAGTCGCGGCAGACGACTGCGTCGGCATAGGGCGGCGTGATTTCGCCCGCAAACACCGTTTCCATGCTGGAGACAAAGATGGCACCAACCATGATCACGGCGAGCGGGCCGAGATCGGTGTCGAACAACATGACCAAGCGTTCGTTGCGAGCGAATAAGCGTGGGATCGATTCGGCTGTCCACGCGGCCACACTGAATAGACGGCCTGGCACATGAATGGTGCGCCGCAAGCGGCCGCTAAAGGGCATGTGTACGCGGTGATAGTCGCGCGGAGAAAGATAGACGGTCGCGAAACTTCCGCCGTCAAAGTCCCTAGCACCAAAGTCTGGTCCGCCGAGGATTTCTTCGACACTGTAGTCGAGACCTTTGGCCTGCACGATACGGCCCTCGCGAATGCGGCCGATTTGAGAGATCGAGCCATCGGCCGGCGAGACGACCACGCCGTCCCCTTCAGCAATCGGGCGCGCATCCGGGCGCAGCGCGCGTGTAAAGAAGGCGTTGAAGCTTTCATATGCCTCCGGATCTGGCTCCAGTGCTGGGCTCAGATCAATATCGTAGGTACGGCTGATCGATGAGATCAGCAGGCGCTTCCACGGTTTGAAGCGCCATCGCGTCGCGTAATAGACGATCCGTGACAGTGCTTGATGGGGTAATAGCAGTTGCAAGGCAACGCCAAGGTCGCGCTTGAGCATTGGTCAGGGTTCCGTGGGGCTATCGAGCAGTTCGATCAGATCGGCGAGGATGGCAGGCGCTAGGTGTGGAGGACGCATGAGCCCGGCGACACGTCCCTGGGGGTTGATAATCCAGATCGAGGTACTGTGATCGACGTTGTAATCGACCGCTCCGGGCTCGTGGGCTTCTTTGACGTAGACGACCTGCAGCGGACGCGTCAGTCGCTGCAACGCGGCGTCCGTGCCGGTGGCGGCCTCAAATTGCGGATCAAAAAAAGCGATGTATTTGCCTAAGGCCTCGGGCAAGTCGCGCTCGGGATCCACTGAGATAAAGCTCACTTTGAGCTGCGATTCAGGTCGCAGTTCGCTGAGCTTGGAATTGACCGCCTTCAGCGTGCTCAGCGTGGTCGGGCAGATCTCCGGGCAGTGCGTGAAACCGAAGAACACCAAGCGCCAATGTCCGCGCCAATCGGCTTGCGTGAGGCTGCTACCGTCACTGCGCTGCAGCACAAAGTCCGGCAAGGGTCGCGGCTGCGGATACAACATTGAAGCCTGCAGATGGCGCAGTTGCGGAGCGGCGTTGGCCGACCCGGCATTAAACATCGAGTGACTCAGCCAAAAGCCAAGAATGCCGGCCGCTGCAGCAAGGCCTACGATGATCCACGGTAAACGTCGTTCGAGTGTGCTCATGGTTGCCAGTATAGAAGCAGTTGAAAAATCCGTCCGCGAGCGGCATTGCTTTCCTCATCGGTCCCCAGGGTTCGGTGGACACGCTGCGCTGTTCGCGGTGTGTATTGTGCAGCCGAGCACGCAGTGCACGCTGGCTGCGGTAGATTTGCAGGCGCTGGCGTGCGCGCAGCTTGGCAAGGCTGCGCGAGCGGCATAATCGACGCGCAACCAATCTTTCAAAGGTGGGATCGTCTTGACCGATGTGCTCAGCACCGTGTGCGATTTCATTCGCTACGCGACCAGTCGATTCAACGCTGCCGGCGTGTTTTCCGGGCACGGATTCGACAACTCACTGGATGAGGCGAGTTTCTTGGTGCTCAGCAGCTTGCATCTGCCGCACGATTTGCCACCCGCTTACGCCAACGCGACGCTACTCCCGGATGAGCGAGCGCTGTTGTTGCAGCGCATTGCCGCACGCGCCGATCAGCGCATACCCACGGCTTACTTGGTTGGTGAAGCCTGGTTCGCGGGACTGTCGTTCAAGGTTTCGCCCGATGTGCTGATCCCGCGCTCTCCGATCGCCGAGATGATCGGCCACGGTTTCGAGCCGTGGCTCGGCGGCCGCGCGTGCGATCAAGTGCTGGATCTGTGTTGCGGCAGTGGTTGCATCGGCATTGCCATTGCCGCGCAGTTCCCAGATGTCTCGGTTGATCTGGTCGATCTATCGATGCCGGCATTGTCCTTGGCCGCCGAGAACGCGCAGGCGCACGGCGTCGATGACCGCGTGCGCACGTGGTTGTCGGATGGATTTGATGCGCTGACCGGACGACTCTACGATTTGATCGTGAGTAATCCGCCCTATGTGGGCGACGCGGAATACGCCGCGTTGCCCGCTGAATACCTGCATGAACCGGCAATGGGATTGAAGTCGGGCGTTGATGGCTTGGATCTTCCCCTGCGCATCCTGGCGCAAGCACCGGATTTCCTGACTGCGCAGGGCCTATTGATTCTGGAAGTCGGTGCCTCTGAGGATGCCTTAACCGCCTTGCTGCCGCAGCTTCCGTTCACCTGGGTGGAATTCGAGCGCGGCGGTTCGGGAGTGGCCGTGATCGAACGCAGTGATTTGATCGTGGCGCGGCCTGTTCTGCGCGAGCATTTGCATCAGCGAGGTTGGGCGCCGTGAGTGGCGCCAATACATTCGGCCGCTTGTTCTGCGTCACCACTTTTGGCGAAAGCCATGGGCCAGCGATTGGCTGCGTCATTGATGGTTGTCCGCCGGGCATCGCGATCGCAGCGGAGGATTTTCGCGCCGATCTGGACCGGCGCGCGACCGGCCGCTCGCGCTTTACCAGTCAACGCCGCGAAGCCGACGAGATTGAGATCCTATCAGGCGTGTATCGCGGCGTTTCGACAGGTACGCCGATCGCGCTGCTGATCCGCAATACAGATGCACGTTCCAACGACTATGCCGATATCGCTGAGCGCTTTCGGCCGGGCCATGCCGACTACACCTATTTGCAGAAATACGGCGTGCGCGATCCGCGTGGCGGGGGCCGTTCGTCCGCGCGCGAAACCACGATGCGGGTGGCGGCGGCGGTCATTGCCAAGCGTTATCTGAGCGAACGTCATGGCATCGAGGTACGCGGCTGGCTGAGTGCGCTCGGGCCGATGGAGCCCACAAACTTCGACGCCGGCGTGATCGAGACCAATCCCTTCTTCTGGCCTGATGCGGCGCAAGTTCCGGAGCTTGAGCGCTTTATGGATGGCTTGCGCAAATCCGGTGATTCGGTCGGCGCGCGATTGAGCGTGATTGCGCGCAATGTGCCTCCCGGATTGGGCGAACCCATCTATGGCAAACTCGATTCTGATATTGCTCACGCGCTCATGGGTATCAACGCGGTCAAGGCGGTGGAAATTGGTGACGGCGTGCGCGTCGCGGCGCAACGTGGCAGCGAACATCGCGACGAAATCGGGCCTGGCGGATTTGAATCCAATCATGCGGGGGGCATCTTGGGCGGCATTTCCAGCGGCCAAGACATCCTTGCGCACGCCACCATCAAGCCCACTTCCAGCATCCTCTTGCCGGGCAATAGCGTGGACGCGATGGGCAATGCTGTGGAAGTCGTCACACGCGGACGACACGACCCTTGCGTTGGCATTCGTGCCGTGCCCATTGTGGAAGCAATGGTCGCGCTGGTATTGGTCGACCATCTGCTTCGGCATCGTGCGCAATGTGGCGATGTCATCGCGCCCGTTCGTGTGGAGGCCGGTGTATCGAACCCGATAATGACTTCTTCGAACCAAAGGGCAACATGAGCAACCCCGAGATCAAAGCCTGCAAAATTGCTGTCGTTGGAGCCACCGGAGCGGTTGGTACCGCAATGCTGGAGATTCTGGCAGAACGCAACTTTCCCGCGACCGAGGTGATCGCACTGGCCAGTGAGCGCTCGGCTGGCGCACGCGTCAACTATGGCGATCAAACGCTGAAAGTTCAGGTGCTGGAACGCTTTGATTTTACCGGCGTTGCAATCGCGCTGTTTTCGGCGGGCGGCAGCATCTCGGCAGTGCACGCGCCGCGCGCCGCTGCGGCTGGCGCCATCGTCATCGACAACACCAGCGAGTTTCGCTATCAGGACGATATCCCGCTGGTGATCAGCGAAGTCAACCCGCACGCGATTGCACGCTACAAAACGCGCGGCATCATCGCCAATCCAAATTGCTCGACCATGCAGATGCTGGTCGCGCTGGCGCCTATCTATCGTGCGGTTGGAATTGAACGTATCAATGTCGCCACCTATCAATCGGTGAGCGGTGCCGGGCAGCGTGGTATTGAAGAACTCGGCCGGCAGTCTGCGGCGCTGCTCAGTCTGCAGCCGATAGAGCCAAAGAAATTCCCGGTACAGATTGCGTTCAATCTGATTCCGCAGATCGACGTTTTCCTCGACAACGGCTATACCAAAGAGGAAATGAAAATGGTCTGGGAGACACGGAAAATCTTTGAGGATGAGAGCATTCAGGTCAATCCCACAGCCGTGCGCGTGCCGGTGTTCTACGGCCATAGCGAGGCCGTACACATAGAGACACGCGAAAAAATTACCGCCGCGGCGGCGCGCAAGCTGCTTGAATCGGCGCCTGGAGTCGTGGTCGTGGATGATCCAAAACCGGGCGGCTATCCGACCCCGGTCACGCACGCGGCAGGTCAGGATCCAGTCTTCGTCGGGCGCATCCGTGAGGACATTAGCCACCCGCGCGGGCTAGCACTTTGGGTGGTGGGTGACAACATTCGTAAAGGTGCTGCCTTAAACGCGGTACAGATTGCTGAACTATTGGTAAAACATCACTTGTGATCTATAGTTACGTTCGGATCATAAGGTCGTTTCTAGTTTCATGACCTAATATCGCGGACACGTCAGAAGCCGCACAGCCCTCGGGGGAGCTCCATGAAAGGACCGCGCAAGTCACTCCTCGCCAGTAGCATCTTGGCGATTCCATCGCTGGCGCAGGCCCTTGGGCTTGGGGGAATCGAAGTCAAATCAGGGCTCAACGAGCCACTGGTTGCCGAGATCCAGGTGATTCAGTCCGGGCCTGGGGAGGCCGATGGACTCGCCGTTGCACTTGCTAGCGCAGACGATTTTGCGCGCGTTGGCATTGATCGCGGCCGAATTGATACGCCACTGGAATTCACCGTCGGCAAGAGCAGCGTTGGATTGCCGATCATTCTGGTCAGCACCGCGAAGCCGGTGCGTGAGCCATTTTTGAATTTCCTGCTCGAAGTGAACTGGTCTAAGGGCCGTTTGCTACGCGAGTACACGGTACTGCTCGATCCGCCCGTCAGCGCACCCGCGCGCGGCAGTGTAGTGGCTTCAACACCGATCCGCGAGCAGGTTCCCGTGCCGCAATCGGAACCGATGGCGACCGAGCCGGAAGTGTCTATGACGCCGCCGCCAGTGGTCGAAACGCCACCGCCGATCGAAACGCCGCCGCCAGTGGCCGAAACGCCACCACCGGTCGCATCTGAGCTGGAAGCCGAACCGGCACCGGTCGCAGCGGAGCCCGCGCCGATGCCAGAGCCCGCGCCGGCCACTGAAGCACCGAGCATGGCCGATACGGCGCCGACGCCGACGGCAGCGCCAGCGCCCGCACCGGCTGGCGACTATGGTCCGATCGGTCAGGGCGAAACGCTGTGGGAAATTGCTGTTGCCACGCGGCCTTCCGGCGTGAGCGATATGAATCAATTCATGATTACGCTGCTGCGCATGAATCCTGATTCTTTCTACGAGCAAAACATCAATGCACTCAAGCGCGGCGCAATTCTGCGCATCCCGAGCGCGGACGAGGTCAATGCGGTATCGACCGCCGAGGCAAGCAGTGCGGTCAGTAGCCAAAATGAGCTTTGGCGCGGTTATCAGTCTGGGCAAGCGGCCAATCCGACACGTCTTGCGGACGCTGGTGCCAGTGAATCGCTGCGCACCCCCGCTGAAGCGACTGCCAACACCGGTTCGCGTCTGGAATTGTTGCCCCCGCGGGCAGGCGATGACCAGGGTGCGGCAGACCGGCCGGGTTCGGCTGGTTTGGCGCGTAGCGGCGAAGAGGTCAAGAACCTGCGCGGTGATTTGGCTCGGTCGCAAGAAGATTTGGAAAGTTCGCGGCAGGAAGTGAGCGAACTACGGTCGCGTCTGACGGATGTAGAAAGCATCAAGGTCGATCAGACCAAGATGCTTGCGCTGCGCAACGACGAGCTCAAGTCTTTGCAGCAACGCGCTGCTGAACTTGAAGCGAAGGTGCGTGAGCTCGAAGCTGCTCGTGCGGCGAGCGAGTCCGATTCGCAGCGTCGAATTCGTGAGGCCGAAGCCGCTGCCGCTGCCGCCACCGCCACTGCAGCCGCTGCCACCGACGCCGCTGCAGCATCGGATGCCGCGGCCGCTGCCGCGCGATTGCTTGCCGATAAATCGTCGTCTGACGTTCCAGAAGAGACGGCCGACATCTGGACGCAGCCCGACGCCACCACGCCCGCGACCGACACGACAGTTCCGGCAGATATTGCGGTATTGCCAGATAGCGGCACGCCGACGGATGCTGGCGATGTGCCTGCCGCCGACGGCAGCACGTCGACTGATACCAGTACGGTCGCGTCGGATGCGTCCGGTAAGCCGGCCGACAGCCTCACGCCGATTGATTCCACACCGACCGATGCGAGCGTCGAGCCCGTGCCGGAACCGGCGCCGGTCGTGTCTGAACCGGTTAGCAGCGAGCCAGTCCCGGTCTCCGCCAGCGGGGGAATGCTTAGTAATCCGCTTGTTCTCGGCGGAATTGTGGCGGCCTTACTGGCGTTGCTGGGACTGCTCTGGTCACGCATGCGCCGCAAGCGCGTCGACGAGCCTAACTTCGTTCCGACCACTGAAGAAGACGATCGCTTCGACGCATTCCCGCCTTCGCCGCTAGCACCGGTCGACAATGCGGAAGATGATTTGCTCGATCAGATCGCGATGAATCCTGCGGATTTGTCTGCGCGCCTGAAGTTGCTGGAGCTTTATCACGCACGTGGCGATGCCGCGGAATTCGAATCGACTGCGCGTGCACTGCGCGCGCAAATCGCCAGCGAAGATCAGTACGAATGGCAAGAAGCCACGCGTCTGGCCGCTTCAATCGTCCCTGGTCACGCTTTGTTTGTGCGTCGGGATGAGTTTCCGCAGATGGATGCGACCTTCAGTGAGCCGGAGATCGAAGCCCCTGCAGCGGCTGCCGATCCGCTCGATGGTGGCCTCGATTTCTCTGCATTCGAGGAAGCCTCGACCGCGCCGCCGAAGTTTGCCGGGCCAGCGACGCGTGAAGAGCCGAACTTCGATTTTAGTTTCGATCTTGAAGAGCCGACGCAGACCATCGAGCCGGTCCGCACACAGCCCATAGCGCCAGTGGCACAGCCGAGTCGGAATGACGATTCGGATCTGAGCTTCGACTTCGATATGGATGTGCCATCGATTAAAGCGCCTGAGCAAGCGCCGGTTGAGCAATTCAAAGTGGATCTGCCGGATATCGACTTCGGTTCTATGGAAGTCACCAGCAAAATCCCGCCGGACATCGAACCCATCGCTGTCTCGTCATCCAGCAGCATGGATGACGAATTGGGCGATCTGGGCGTGTTCGGTGACGACGCTGTGGCGACTAAGCTCGATCTGGCGCGTGCCTATATGGACATGGGCGACCCAGACGGCGCGCGCAGCATGTTGGACGAAGTGATTAGCGAAGGTAACAGCCAGCAGCAGGACGAAGCCCGTAAGTTGCTTGACGGTCTGCGCTAGTTGTCGACTTAGTTTTGTCCGAACAGGGCCGGGCAACCGGCCCTGTTCATTTTTGCTGCGGAGCCGAGACTGGTAGTTGCGCTGCTTCGCGCGTGGTTTTGCCCACACGGCCCAAATCATTCAGCCGCGCGCTTAGAGCGCACAGCGCCGCATGAATCCGTAGAATCCGCATCCTCGCAGCGAGATCGGCCTGAGTGCCGCGACGCCAATGCTTGCGTGCAGGCCACTCATAAAAGCGGCAATGGCCACCGCTGAACCACTGACTGATCGAACCATGCCACGGTATGCGCTAGGCATTGAATACGACGGAACTGACTATTTGGGCTGGCAGCGACAGCACCAGGAGCCAACCGTGCAGGCAACGCTCGAGCGCGCCTTGAGCTTTGTGGCTAACGAGAGCGTCCAGGTGGTGTGTGCAGGTCGGACAGATACCGGCGTGCACGCTCTGGGGCAGGTAGTGCACTTCGATTGTGCGGCCGCACGCAACGAGCGTGCCTGGATCCTCGGCACCAATTCCAGACTCCCCGCAACGCTCGCGCTGACCTGGGCGCGTCTGGTGTCGCCTGAGTTCCACGCACGCTTCAGTGCCAGGCTTCGCAGCTATCGATTTCGCTTGGTACAGCGTCCGACGCGCCCGGCTTTAGATGCACGCCAAGCGCTGTGGGTGCGCGAGCCGCTGGATATAGAAGCGATGCGCGAGGCGGCCAAGTCGCTAATCGGCAGGCTCGATTTCACCAGTTTCCGTACGCTGCACTGCCAGGCGCATTCGCCGGTACGCGAGGTGCACCGCATCGACATCAAGCAAAATGGGGCGCTGATTGAGCTTGAGTTCGAGGCAAATGCCTTTTTGCACCACATGATTCGCAATATTGTCGGAAGCTTGCTGAAAGTTGGGCACGGCGAGCGGCCAGTGACGTGGATCGCTGATGTGCTGGCGCTGCGCGATCGCAGTAAGGCCGGGGCGACGTCCGCGCCGCAGGGTCTTACCTTCTTGCGTGCGCGCTATCCGGCCGAGTTCGGGCTGCCTCATGAGCACTGCTTGTGAGCTTGCGCACGCGCGTCAAATTCTGTGGAATGACTCGTGCCGAGGATGCGGCGCTGGCTGTGGCGCTCGGTGTGGACGCCATTGGCTTGGTTTTCGTTCCACAAAGTCGGCGGGCGGTCGACGTTGAGCAGGCGCGTGCGGTCATTGCCGCCATTCCAGCGCTGGTGCAGGTCGTCGGACTGTTCATGGACGCATCGGCGCAGAGCGTGCACGCCGTGCTCTCGCAAGTTCAAATCGACCTCCTACAGTTTCACGGCAGCGAAAGTGCTGCCTACTGCGAGCAATTTCCGCGGCCCTATCTCAAGGCCATCGCGATGGGTAGCGCGCAGTCGCCCGACGACCAAGCGGAACTGACCGATTTGGCGCAGCGCTTTCATTCGGCTCGCGGATTATTGCTTGATGCACATAGCCCAGGGAAATCCGGTGGCAGCGGCGAGGCCTTTGACTGGGAACGCATCCCGGCGACGCTCGCACCGCGTATTCTCCTGGCTGGCGGGCTCAGCGCGATCAACGTCGCCCGCGCCATTGAAGTCGTGCGGCCCTATGCCGTCGACGTTTCCAGCGGAATCGAATCTGCGCCAGGCATCAAATGCCCGCAGCGCATGCAAAATTTTATGAACGAGGTGAATCGTGTCAGCGCAAGATCCGGGCGAGGCTAAGCAGTTGGACTACTTCGCGTATCCCGACGCGAATGGTCATTTTGGACGCTACGGCGGCAGCTTTGTCGCCGAAACATTGATGGCGCCACTCGCGGAACTCAGTGCGGCCTATGCGCACTATCGCACGGACCCGGAGTTCCTGGCCGAGTTAGAACACGACCGGCGGCACTACATCGGCCGGCCCACGCCGATCTATCACGCGCAGCGTCTGAGCCGCGAAACTGGCGGGGCGCAGATCCTGCTCAAGCGCGAAGATCTCAATCACACTGGCGCGCACAAGATCAATAACACCGTGGGTCAGGGCCTGCTGGCCAAGCGCATGGGCAAGCGCCGCATCATTGCGGAGACTGGCGCCGGACAGCATGGAGTCGCCAGCGCCACGATCGCGGCGCGTTTAGGTCTGGAATGCGTGGTCTACATGGGCGCCGTGGATGTGCAGCGGCAGGCCATCAATGTGTTCCGCATGAAATTACTGGGAGCTACTGTCATTCCGGTGACCAGTGGCTCGCAGACGCTCAAAGACGCACTCAATGACGCGATGCGCGACTGGGTCGCCAGTGTCGACGACACGTTCTACATGATTGGTACGGTGGCAGGTCCGCACCCTTATCCGATGATGGTGCGTGATTTCAACGCCATCGTCGGCCAGGAGGCGCGCCGACAAATGCTTGAGGAGTATTCGGCACTGCCCGATGCCTTGGTGGCGTGCGTCGGCGGCGGTTCCAATGCGATCGGCCTTTTTCACCCGTTTTTGAATGATCGAGGTCTGGCCATTTACGGTGTAGAAGCGGCAGGCGAGGGCATTGAAACCGGGCGTCATGCGGCCTCATTGTCAGCCGGAAGACCGGGTGTGTTGCATGGGAATCGCACCTATTTGATGGCCGACGACGATGGCCAGATCATCGAAACGCACTCGGTTTCGGCCGGGCTCGATTATCCAGGCGTCGGACCCGAGCACGCATGGCTGAAGGACTCTGGCCGCGTGCAATACGTTGGCATCACCGACGATGAGGCGCTTGCCGCCTTCCATCGGTTGGCACGTACTGAGGGCATTCTGGCGGCGCTTGAGAGTTCGCATGCGGTCGCTTATGCGATCAAGCTCGCGCGTGAGCTGGGCGCGGACAAACGCGTGCTGGTGAATTTGTCCGGTCGCGGCGACAAGGACGTCAACACCATCGCGCGGCTAGAGAACATTGAACTATGAATCGCATCGATCAGCGTTTTGCCGAATTTCGCGCCGCCAATCGTCCGGGGCTGGTCACCTTTGTGACCGCCGGTGATCCGCACCCTGCACTCAGCGTCGAGGTGTTGCACGCCTTGGTGCGGCATGGCGCAGATGTGCTGGAGTTGGGGATGCCTTTTTCTGATCCGATGGCAGATGGCCCAGTAATCCAGCACGCCAACGAACGCGCTCTGCGAAAGGGCGCGAATTTAACCCACGTGCTCGACACGGTGCGCGAATTTCGGACCACCGATGTCACCACGCCAGTGGTGCTCATGGGTTATCTCAACCCGATTGAACGCTATGGATTCGAACGCTTCGCCGAGGCTGCAAAGGCCGCTGGCATCGACGGCATGTTGCTGGTCGATTGCCCTCCGGAAGAGTCGGGCGACTATGTTGAAAAATTCGCCGAGCTTGATCTGCGCCAGATTTTCCTGGTCGCGCCGACCACGCCGCCGGCTCGCCGCGAGCGTATCCTGAAACGCGCGCAAGGCTTTATCTACTATGTGTCCTTCAAAGGTATTACCGGCGCTGCAAATCATGAGCACGCTGCCGCGATTCAATCGCTGCGCGAGATTCAGCGGACGACGCAGGTGCCGGTGGCCGTCGGTTTTGGCATCCGCGACGCCGCCACGGCCACCATGCTTGGCGCCCACGCTGATGCCATTGTGATCGGTAGTGCCTTGGTCGAAAGTCTAGCCGGCGCGATCGACGCAGGCGACGTCGACCAACGTGTCGCGACTTTCCTCGCACCGATTCGTGCGGCACTCGATCTCACCCGTAAGCAGGCTGCCTGATTTCCGCCACTGGGAGGCTTTCGTTGAATTGGCTTAGTAAATTGATGCCCGCGCGCATCCGCACCGAAGGTTCCGCCAAGCGCAACGTGCCCGAAGGCTTGTGGGAAAAGTGCCCGTCTTGTAGTGCGGTCCTGTATGGCCCGGAAATCGAGCGCAATCTGCGCGTCTGTCCGAAATGTAATCACCACATGTCGATCGGGGCGCGCAAACGTCTTGAAGGTTTTTTCGATCTCGGCTCCTTCAGTGAGATTGATGCCAATCTTGCCCCTTTCGATGCGCTCAAATTTCGGGATTCAAAGCGTTATCGTGATCGCTTGATCCAGTCACAGCGAGCCACAGGCGAGAAAGACGCACTGGTATCGGCCAAGGGCTTACTCAAAGGTCGCACGATCATCGCTGCCGCTTTCGAGTTCTCCTTCATGGGTGGGTCGATGGGTTCCGTCGTCGGCGAACGCTTTACGCGTGCGGCGGAGCGCGCGCTTGATGAACGGGCGCCCTTGGTCAGTTTTACCGCCACGGGTGGCGCGCGTATGCAGGAAGGCTTGTTCTCCCTGATGCAAATGGCCAAAACCTCGGCTGCGCTTGGCCGTATGCGTCGCGTCGGCGTGCCCTTTATCTCGGTGCTCACACATCCAACCACTGGCGGTGTGTCTGCCAGTCTCGGCATGCTCGGTGATCTCAATCTTGCGGAGCCGCAGGCGCTGATCGGCTTTGCGGGCCCGCGCGTGATTGAGCAAACGGTGCGCGAAACCCTGCCTGAAGGTTTCCAGCGCAGCGAGTTCCTGCTCGAAAAGGGCGCCATCGACGCCATCGTCGACCGCCGCGAACTGCGCGACAAATTGACCGCAATGCTGGCCATCCTGCAACGAATCCCGGCGGCTCAAGTTTAAGCGCCGGGAAGCGGACAACCGGCGGAGGAATGCGTGAGCGATCTAAACGCCTGGTTGAAACGTCTTGAGACTCGGCATCCGCTGGCCATTGATCTAGGCCTGGATCGGGCGGCGCGCGTGTATGCGCGTTTGGGCCATCCGCGCCCGGCGCCTTTGTGCATCACGGTGGGCGGCACCAATGGTAAAGGTTCCACCGTTGCCTTCCTCCGCGCGAGCTTAGCCGCGGCTGGCCTGCGCGTGGCTGCCTATACCTCGCCGCATTTGCTGCGCTACAACGAGCGCATAAACATTGGCAATGCTGACGTTAGCGATCAACAACTCGTCGAGGCCTTCGAGATTGTCGAAGCTGCGTTGGGGCAGGATTCCCTGAGCTATTTCGAGTTCGGCACACTCGCCGCATTTGTGCTTATGGCGGGTGCACAGTTGGATGTTGCCATTCTTGAGGTGGGGCTCGGCGGCCGACTCGATGTGGTGAATCTAATCGACGCCGACGCTGCGATTCTGACCAGTATCGACCTGGATCACCAAGAGTACCTTGGCAACACGCGTGAGCTGATCGGTTTCGAAAAGGCCCATATTTTCCGCGCGGGACGACCGGCCATCGTGGCCGATCCTGATCCACCGGATTCGGTGCTCAATATCGCCAAAGCCGTCGGCGCGCAGTTGTATCGCATCGGTATTGAGTTTCGATATGCGCGTCGCAGCGGCCGGCGATGGCGCTGTACGCTGCCCGATGGCAGCCATTTGAGCCTGCCCGATCCCACACTGGCGGCGCCGTGTCAGCACCGCAATGCGACCGCCGCGGTCGGTGCGTTATGGGCGCTGCGAGATCGTTGGCCCTGGAGTGCCGAAGCACTGAATGCCGGCATCGCCACGGCGACTGTGCGTGGACGCTTAGAACGCCTCGCGCGTCAACCTGAGACCTGGGTAGATGTGGCGCACAATCCGGAAGCCGCCAGGAATCTCGCGGAATGGATGAGCGCGCGTGCAGGCACACGTAGGATCGCGATCTTTGCGGCGCTCGCCGACAAGGATATCGCTGGAATCATCGAGCCCTTGCGCCTGCATTTCGACGCATGGATCGTGTTCGACCTGGCCTCTCTGAGCGCTAGGGCGATGCCCCTAGACCAAATGGCTGAGCGCGTGCGCGCGCTCGTGCCAGCAAAATGCGCCGTGAAAACCGCGCACGACATCACGCAGGCCTTCAAATTGGCAGACGAAGCCGCAGCCGCTGATGGCTGCATTCTTGTCTTCGGTTCCTTCTACACCGTGACCGAAGCACTGAAATACCTAGGCTAAAGTGTGAATGATCGCGCGGTCGCAAGCACCAAGCTTGCTGGCGGTGCAACGGCAAGCCGCTCGGTAAAATTCATGCAACGGACGCAGCACCGCTTGGCCCTATAATCCGGGTCTCTCGCTCCAAGAAACCGCACACGAAAGTTATGGACGACGCCCTACGCCAACGGCTGGTCGGCGCAGCCGTGATCATTGCACTTGTCGTCATTTTCGTGCCGATGATGCTCGACTCACCCGAAGAATCAGTGCGCACCGCACAGGTCGATCTGACCATTCCGCCGCGCTCTGAATCCGGCATGGAAACACGCCGGCTGCCACTCGATCCCACCATGTCAGCCCCAAAACCCGTGGCCGAGCCGCGTGGTGAGGTGCCGGAAACGCTGGCCGTGGCTGAGCCGCCAACGACGCAGCCAGATGTGATCGCGCGGCCACCAAGCCCCAGCGGGCCGGTAGTCACGCCTGTGCCTGACGCGCCCGCGCCGGCTACGTCAAATACGCCGCCGAAGCCAGCGGCACCGGTGGTAACCGCGCCAGTCGTGGACGCGAACTTGCCCGCGCCGGTGCGCGGCGGTCGATTTGTGGCGCAGTTTGGGAGCTATGCCGAGCGTGCCAATGCCGACGCGCTGATTCGAGATCTCGCGAAAGCCGGCATACGCGCCGATATTGAAACGATTCGCGGAAGTGGCAGCCGCTCCTTGTATCGCGTGCGCAGTGGTGCCTACGCCAGCCGAACTGAGGCCGATACCGCCCGATTGTCGGCGCAACGGCAAATCGCGGGGCTAGCCAGCAGCGTGGTCGAGTTGAACGTGGCCACGCCCACGCAATCTCAGCCGAGTGCGCCGAATCTCAGCGGATGGGCGGTGCAAGTGGGTGTTTTCAGCAAGATCGAAGGTGCGCAGGAGCTATCCGGGCGCCTGCGTGCTGCGGGATTTGCGGCCTTTGTGGAGCCGGTGAAATTGGCAGGCGGACAAACCAGCCATCGGGTACGCATTGGCCCTGAGGTCAAGCGTGAAAATGCCGCGCGGATCCAGGCCGACGTGAAAGCACGCTTTAAACTGGATGCGTTGGTGGTTGCGCATCCGTGATCCTCGCGGATTGGGTGATTGTCGGGGTCATTGCGCTCTCGGCACTGATCAGCCTAGTCCGCGGATTCGTTGTCGAAGCACTTTCGATCGTCATTTGGGTATTCGCCCTGTGGGCAGCCTTTCATTTCACCTCGCCGTTCGCGCACACCTTTCTCGGTGGAATCGAAACCGAGTCGGTGCGTTTAGCATCGGCAGCCTTGATTCTGATCGTGTGCATCCTGATCTTAGGATCACTGCTAAGTTTCGTGGTCGGGCGACTGGTGCGCTCCACCGGCCTCAGTGGTAGTGATCGCTTGCTCGGCATGATTTTTGGCGCCATTCGCGGCTTGCTGACGGTGGTTGCACTGGTCGCAGTGGCCAGTTGGACACCGGTGTGCACCGACTCTTGGTGGCAGCGGTCCACCCTGATTCCGGTGATGCAGAAGTTCGCGATTTTCGCGCGTGATTTCTTGCCCGCGAATCTGCGTGAGATCATTGGCAGTTGCCGCGTCGGCCCGAAGACGTCACCAGTAGTCGAAGCCGAAGCCAGTGAAGCCGGTTAGTTAGCGCTCTGCGAATGCTTCGCGTGCGTGGTCATTTTTAGCAGGGAATAAGTCTCATGTGCGGAATCATTGGCATCGTCGGGCGCAGTGAAGTGGCGACCGCGCTCTATGACGGGCTGACTGTGCTGCAACATCGCGGTCAGGATGCCGCCGGCATTGCCACCTTCGACGGCCACAAATTGCACCTCGCCAAGGGCAATGGCTTGGTACGCGATGTGTTTGACAACGCGCAGATGGGGCGCCTGCTTGGCGATATCGGCATTGGCCATTGTCGCTATCCAACCACGGGATCAGAGGGCGCGGCCGAGGCGCAGCCCTTCTATGTGAATTCGCCCTACGGCATTGCATTGGCGCACAACGGTAACCTGACCAATACACCCACATTGAAGCGCGAGGTGTATGCCGAAGATCGCCGTCACATCAATACCGGCTCCGATTCGGAAGTGTTGCTCAATGTGTTTGCACATGAACTCAAAGTGCAGGAACGCGAGCGACTGAGCGACGCGCATCTGTTCGACGCGGTGTCTGGCGTGCATCGCCGCTGCGTCGGGGGCTATGCGGTGGTGAGCTTGGTGCTGGGTTTCGGATTGGTCGGCTTTCGCGATCCCAACGGCATCCGCCCATTGGTGATCGGCCGCCGCGACAGCCCCGATGGTGTCGAATGGGCGATTGCGTCTGAAAGCGTAGCCCTAGACATTTTGGGATTCCGGCTGGTGCGTGATGTCGCGCCAGGTGAGGCGGTCGTGATTGGTGCCGACGGCGAATTTCGCTCGCAACAATGCTCCCCGTCCAAAGTACACGCGCCGTGCATCTTTGAGTACGTCTACCTCGCGCGTCCCGACTCGATGATCGAAGACGTCTCCGTCTATAAGGCGCGACTGCGTATGGGCGAGCGACTGGCGCAGAAAATTCAGGCATTGCGGCCAGATCACGATATCGATGTTGTGATTCCAATCCCAGACACCTCACGCGCGGCCGCGATCTCGCTGGGGAAGATGTTGGGCGTCGAATACCGCGAGGGTTTCGTCAAGAATCGCTACATCGGCCGCACCTTCATCATGCCGGGGCAAAAAGAGCGCGTGAAATCGGTGCGTCGCAAACTCAATCCGATTGAGCTCGAATTCCGCAACAAAGTGGTGTTGCTGGTCGACGATTCCATTGTGCGTGGCACCACCTGTAAGCAAATCGTGCAAATGGCGCGCGACGCCGGGGCTCGCAAGGTGTACTTCGCTTCCGCCGCACCGCCAGTGCGCTATCCCAATGTCTATGGCATCGACATGCCTGCAGCCAATGAGCTGGTCGCGCATGGCCGTACCGAATCCGAGATCGAAGCCTTCATCGCTTGCGACTGGCTCATCTATCAAGATCTAGATGATTTGATCGCTGCCGTACAAGAGGGCAATCCCAAGCTCAAAGACTTCGACACCTCGTGCTTTAGTGGTACCTACGTCACCGGCCTAGGTGAAAGCTATCTAGAACAGCTCGAACTGATCCGCTCAGACGCTGCCAAACAAACCCGGCGTGATCAAGAGGCGGCGGCATAGGCGTCTTAAGCCAATGCAATTGGAAACTTTAGAGCACGCCGCGACCGCGACCGCGACCGCGACCGCGCCGAGCATTCGCGAATGGGCCCTCGTTTGCTTGAGCGAAGCGGATCCAACGATAAAACTCGAAAAGACCGCGGTCGCGAGCGAAATCATTTTGCGCGAAGGAAGTCTGGCCACGGTCGAGATTGCGCCCATTCCCGCCGACGCGGTCGCCGGTCGTCCCGCCCGCCCGGCGTTGGTCGCCCCGCGGGAACTGATCCAGCGAAAACTCTCCAGCATCGAAGGACGCATCGCGCTGATCCATGCCGTCGCGCACATCGAGTTCAATGCCATTAACCTAGCGTGGGACGCGGTCTATCGCTACGCGGGCCTGCCAGCCGACTACTACCAAGACTGGACCAGCGTGGCGATCGACGAGGCACGCCATTTCCGCATGTTGCAAACGCGGCTGTCAGAACTCGGCTGCGCCTACGGTGACTTGCCGGCGCATGACGGCTTGTGGTCCATGGCAATCGACACCGCCGACGATCTGGTTGCCAGAATGGCGATGGTGCCGCGGGTGCTTGAAGCGCGCGGCTTAGACGTCACGCCGCCGATGATTCAGCGCCTACGCAGCGCGGGTGACCACGCGTCGGCGGACATCCTGGAAATCATCCTGCGCGAAGAAGTGCGCCATGTGGCGATCGGCACGCGCTGGTTCAACTTTGCGTGTGCGCGGCGCGGACTCGATCCGAAGCCCACTTTCCTCGAAATTCTCAAGCGCTTCGGATCGCTCAGAATCCGCGGTCCCTTCAACCATGCGGCTCGTCTAGCTGCCGGCTTCGATGCGGCCGAGCTGGCGGCAATCGAGCAGATTTCGCAGCAGCATCAGAGTGCATGAAATCTTGACGCGCCACTAACAAATCCAATGCAAGACTCTCGCCCGCCATCCCTCCGGGCGCTAAAACGAGACCAAGTCGTCAAATTTCTTCAGCTTTGGCGGACATTGAGAGGCTTCGAGAGTTCTCTGCGTCTTTATCTTCCGTACAGGGCCATGTTAACCTTGTTCAGTCAGATGCTTCGGTATAGCCGACATCATTCGGCTCGCAACCTTCAGCCACTACGAGGGACATCTCATGAATCACAAGTTTTTGTTGGGCTCGGCCATCGCTGCCGCCCTGTTGTTCGGCGCAAACGCCGCCTCCGCCTGCGCCATCACCGCGTGGTCCAGCGCCACCGGTTTGACGGTGGCTGATACGGGTGAGCCGGGAGCATTCAAGCGTTATTCCGGACGCTGCGGTCTTCGTATTGCCGATGCGGCAACGCCACGTTTCGTCCAGGACAACACCCCGGCAGATGAAAAAAGTTACCGCGTTCGCGTCTACTACTTCACTGGCAACATCACAGGTGCGACGGCCGACATTTTTCAGGCGCGAAGTAACGGTGGAACCAACATCATTCGAGTCACGCACGACGGTAATCAGTTGAGCTTTACCACCAACACCGGCGGCGCAGCTCAAAGTGTCATTGTCGCGGACAACGCGTACTACTCAATCGAGTTGGCATGGGCCGCGGGCACGGTGGCACCGGCAACGACCGGAAGCTTAACAGGCACGGTCACCGGCAACAGCGGAAACGCAGCCACGGCTACCGTTGCAGGCACCGTGAATTTCACGGGTTTGGCAAATACGGCGGATTCGATCACAGACGCTCGAATCGGCATCATCGCGGGTGTGCCAACCGTCACGTCGGCAGTGTTCTTCGACGAGTTCGACTCGCGACGTACGACCAATCCTGGTCGATTGCTGCGTGGCGATGCGAACGGAAATTCCTCAACGACACCTGCGGATGCAACAGCAATCTTGAACGAGTTCAATAACGGCGTGCTGGGCGCGGGTCAGCCCGACTGTGGCGAGAATGGCGCAGTGACGCCTGCAGACGCGACCTGTGTTCTCAACATCTTTAATAACGGCTAATGGGAGTAGAACCAATGACTTCTCTGATGAAATCAAGTCTCTGCGCCGTGACATTTCTGCTCGCTGGGAGCGCTTATGCGGCCGACGGCGGACGCGTTGCGATAACGACGGGTGCGCAGAAAGGTGCCGTCGCATTGTCGGCCGATGTAATCTCCGACGGTCGCGCCGTCGCGGTGGGTGTCGTGGTAACCATCCCGGGTCTCTCGGCTGCCAAGGTGGACCTCTCCTCATGCGTAGCGAGCCTTCCCAAATCTCACACCGGCAGTTGCGGCGTGAAGGGTGATGAGCTGCGCATCGGTTTTTTCAGTATGACGAACGCAACACTTCCGGCCGGGCTTGTGGCGATCGGAAATGTGAAGATCTACGGACAAGTCGGTACACCGGTAGTGACGATGTCGGAGATTTCCGATTCCAACGCCCAAGTAATATCATCCGCTTCTGAATTTACCGAATAAAAAAATAACAACAGCCCCTGCGAAAGGAAAAACGTTATGAGATCAACTTCTGTGAAAACAGTTTGCGCCGCCGCAATCGCGGGGGCGCTCGCGTTTTCTGCAATGTCAGTGTCGGCGCAAACTGTCACCATCGGTAGCGCTACAGTCGCCGCCGGAGCAACAGCTGCCATTCCAGTGACTTTTACGACAAATGCCGCGGCACCTGTCAACTCTTTTGGCGTTCAGTTCTCATTTACCCGCAATCCGGTTGCCGTCGCAAACGGCGTCGTTACTGTCGCGCCAGGCGCGGCGGGCTTCAGTTGTGGCGGAAGTGGTGTAAATAACGCTACAGGTACCGGTCTCTCTACTGCCGGCTTTGATGCTGGGGGCGGCGCTGCGGGTCTGCCATCCGGAACGATTTGCACGTTCAGTATTCCGACATCCGGCACTGCGCCGGCCGGAAACTACCCGTTTACAGTTACCTTCAGCGAGTTCACTTCTCCGGGTGGCGCAACGGTGAATGGAACGGTCGTTAATGGCTCGATCACGATTGGTGGCGGCGGTGGCGGTACAGCGCCGACGGTTGCTTATGTTCCGGTACCAACAACGATCATCAACTTCCCGATGGGTGCTGCGGGTACTGCAGCGTTCAACATTGGCGTTG
>Ga0209181_10000739_pt1 | contig 60337 bp, 55 predicted proteins | sample MAT05_FD_187208 | JGI IMG/M metagenome (GOLD analysis project Ga0209181, IMG submission 187208) | Freshwater microbial communities from Lake Fryxell liftoff mats and glacier meltwater in Antarctica - MAT-05 (SPAdes) (version 2) | ecosystem: Environmental > Aquatic > Freshwater > Ice > Liftoff...
GGCGACACCCTGAGCGCCGACGAGCGCGTCCGCCTGAGCGTGCTGGCCAGCTTTGCCACACCGATGCCGCATGCCCAGGCCGCATTGCTGCCGCTGCGCCTGCTGCCGCCCAACCGGGTGCGGGTGATCAACCCGGTACAGGCACTGCAGGTGATGCTGACGCTGCAGTTCACCCAGGCAGGCTTTGCCCGGCGGCTGCTGGGCCTGTCGGCGCTGATGCCCAACAGCGAGGCCCGCCAGCTGTTCCAGATCTTCATGCACACGCTGCTGGCGCGGCGTCTCTCGGTCGGGCAGGCGCCGGGCGCGCCGACGCTGCGCCGGGCGATGGAGGACAGTTGGGCCGATGTGCTGGTCAACCGGCGCTGGCAGCGCCTGGCCACGCGGCTCAGCGCGGCTGACTGCGAACGGCTGCTGCAGCGCGCCAGCCACCGTGGGCTGGTGGTGGGCGGCAGCCGCTGGGTCAGCAGCGACAGCGCGATTGAGGGTTGGGCGCTGGACGGCGCAGCGGAGGGCGCGCGGGCAGCCCGGCGCTTGCCCGCCGGCATGACCGCAGCCTTGCCCAGCGCGCCATCGCGGCCAGTTCAGACCGCAGCGGCAACCGGTGCGGCCAAGCCGGGCAACACCCGCAGCCTGGGCTCGCAAAAGCTGGCCAACTGAGCCGGACTCACCTGCAACGGCTCACGCCAGTAGCGTTGGGCTGCACCGATATGGGTGGCCAGGCATTCCAGCACCGGCGGGCTCGGGTCAAACTGGCACAACAGGTTGGCGCCGCGCCACAAGGCCGCGGTCGGCTGCTGGCGGTCACCGGACACCGCCATGGCGGCGGCCACGCACTGCAACATCACGTCGGCCCGCCATTGGCGTCGCCACAGACCGGGCTCGTGCAGCCGGCCGTCACCGCCCTTGTAGCTCAGGCACAGCAGGCCGCTGCCGTGCGACAGCACTGCGTCGGGCTGCGCCAGCAAGGCGGCCACCCGGTAGCCGCTGCGCTGGCCTTCGGGCGCCAGCAACGTCGCCGGGCTGCCCCGGAGGATGGGCAACTGCCGACCGACAAAGTCCGGGCGGGCGTCGACCTCGGCCGGGTCGAAAAAATAGGCGCGCACCCGCACCCCCAGCAGTTCGGCCTCGTCATGCCAATCCAGCTTGTCCGTCATCGCAGCTCCGCAGTGATCAAGGGCGCGGCAGCAGGGGCCGATGCCGCAGGCTCTACCGTCGCGGCAGGTGCCGCCCTGTCCGGCGGCAGTGTCGGAGCCGGCTGGGTGGCAGCCGGCAGTGTCGGCGCAGGTGCCGGCGCCGCCAGAACGGGCGGCAGGACGGCGGCGCGCTCGGTGGCCCGCTGGCCTGCGGTCGGGCCCAGCCCCGGCGCGGTCGGGGCGCCCAGCCAGGCCTGCGCCGTCCACAACGCCAGACCCAGTCCCATGCCGGTCACGCCCAGCTTGAGCACGCCCATCGACAGCAGGCTGCGCTCGGCTGAAGGCTCGACCGGCGCCACGGCTGCGGTCAGCATGTCGACCGGGGTCGGGACCGTGGCGTTGCAGGAGTCGGTCGGGTCCACCAACACCCAGCGGATGCCCTGCACGCCCAGCGGGGTGATCTGGCTGGCAATCTGAACCTGGATCATGGGGTCGCGCCTGGCATGGTCGATGTCAACAAGAGGGTGAATTGCGGCGGCTTGAGGCGGGAGGTGGTCAGGCGCCCGAGGCGCTGCCGGCAAACGCGCGCGCCCTGTCGGGCGGCGCTGGCGCGGCCAAGGGTGTCGGTGTTGCTGCGGTTGCGGCCATGCCAGCCTGGCCAGCGCGGTCGGCGGCGCCTGGCGAGGCGGCCAGCGCCAATGCCGCAGCAGCCACCTCGGCCGGCCGACGATCGGCCGGCGATCCGGAGCGGGCGCCGCGCTCGGCGGCGGCCAGGGCCAGTGTGGCCCGAACCATGCTGGCCAGTGCCTCGCCTTGCAGATCGGCAGGGCGCTGCGCCGGCAGCCGTTGACGCAGCGGCGTCAACAGCACACACAGCGCACCCACGGCAAATCCGAAGGCGCCGAACAGGGTGGCAGCGGCCAGTGGCTGCCTGTTGGCGTACAAGGCCAGGCCCAGCGCGGCAAAGCCGCAAGCGCCGCTGGCGCCGCCCAGCAACACCGACACCGCAGGCCCCAGCAAACGCCTCACCACAGTGCTGCTCCAGCCGTCGGCCTGCCGGCAGCACCGCAACACCCCCACAACCGAGGAATCTCGACTCTCATAGGCCGTTTTTCGGCAGCGACGACCACAACTTGAGCCACCACAGGCCTGGGTCACGCGGCCGGCGCTTGTCGGCTCGATCAAATCACGGTGCGGGCCGCCCCGGCGGCAGTGATCAACAGGCCGTCGTCGTTGTGCAGGCGCAGGCGGTGTTCGACCGGGTCCCTGAGTCCGGCACCGGGCAAGCCTGCCCGTCGGCAATGCGGCGCAGCAAAGGGCCACGCCGCCAGCACAGTTCGAGGGTGCTGCCTATCATGCAGCCCTGCGCCCGCCCGGTCGATCGTGATGCAGGGCCGCGCTCTACCAGCCCATCTCCCCCAGCCGCCCCAAAACCCGAGGTCCACGACGTTGACACGCTGCCGCCCCGTCCCGGCCTTGCTGGCCGGCGTGATCGCTCTGGGCTGCGCCACCGCACAGGCGCAGCGCGGCGATGCGGCATCCCGAGATGCCTCCCCCCGCGCTGTAGCACCGCGCGGTGCACTGCTGGCCGACGAGTTGTCCAATATCGAGGTCTTCAAGCGTGTCTCGCCCTCGGTGGTGCACATCACCACGCTGGCCACCGAACGTGATTTTTTCAACCGCAGCGTGCAGCAGGTGCCGCGGGGCACGGGCACCGGTTTTGTCTGGGACAACGCCGGCCATATCGTGACCAACTTCCATGTCATCCAGGAGGGCAGCGGCGCCCGCGTCACGCTGGCCGACCAGACAAGCTGGCCCGCCACGCTGGTGGGTGCGTTTGCCGACCGCGACCTGGCGGTGCTCAAGATCAACGCGCCGGCGGCCAAGCTGCCCGCCATCCCGATCGGCCTGAGCCGCGACCTGCAGGTGGGCCAGAAGGTCTACGCCATCGGCAACCCCTTCGGCCTGGACCAGACGCTGACGGTGGGCATCGTCAGTGCGCTCAACCGCGAGATCGAGTCCTTCAACAGCCGCACCATCCGCGGCGTGATCCAGACCGACGCGGCCATCAACCCGGGCAACTCGGGCGGGCCGCTGCTGGATTCGGCCGGGCGGCTGATCGGCGTCAACACCCAGATTGCCAGCCCGAGCGGCGCCAGCGCCGGCATCGGTTTTGCCATCCCGGTCGACGAGGTCAACCGCATCGTGCCGCGGCTGGTGCGTGACGGCCGCATCACCCGCCCTGCGCTGGGCATTGCCGCCGGCAACGAGGGCCTGCGCCGCGCACTGCGCCTGCCCGAGGGCGTGGCGCTGGTGCAGGTCAACCCCGGCGGGCCCGCGGCACGGGCCGGCCTGCGGGCGTTTTCACGCGCGCGGGACGGCAGCATCGTCGGCGGCGACGTGATCACCGCGATCAACAACGAGCCCATCGCCAGCCTGGACGACATGCTCACGCTGCTGGAGAAGCGCCAGCCCGGCGACAGCGTGACGCTGTCGCTGTGGCGCGACGGGCGCAGCCGCAAACAAGCGGCGGTGCTGGGCAGCACTGACTAGCGGGGACGTTGCCCACCGCCCGTCCAGACTTCGCAAGCCCGGCCGGGCAGGCAGGCAAAGGACGTCGGTTAGGATGCCGCGCCGCTGACCGTCCCCACCGGCCGCACCCGCAACCCGTCCCCGCCCACCGGAGCCCTTGTCCATGCAAGTTGTCTGCCTCGATCTCGAAGGTGTGCTGATCCCTGAAATCTGGATCGAGTTTGCCCAGCGTACCGGCATAACCGAGTTCAAGCGCACCACCCGCGACGAGCCGGACTACGACAAGCTGATGCGCTACCGGCTGGCGCTGCTGAAGACCCATGGCTTGAAACTGGCCGACATCCAGAACGTGATCGCCGGCATGGCGCCGATGGCGGGTGCCAAGGAGTTTCTGGACGACCTGCGCAGCCGCTTCCAGGTCATCATCCTGTCGGACACTTTTTACGAGTTTGCCGACCCGATGATGGTGCAGCTGGGCCGCCCCACGCTGTTTTGCCACAAGCTGGTGATCGACGCCGAGGGTTTTGTCGCCGACTACACGCTGCGCCAGCCCAATCAGAAAGCGCATGCCGTCAATGCGCTCAAAAGCCTGAACTACCAGGTGATCGCGGCCGGTGATTCGTACAACGACACCGGCATGCTGGGCGCGGCCGACGCGGGGTTTTTCATCCACCCGCCCGAGTCCATCGTCGCGCAGTTTCCGCAGTACCCGGTCAACCGGAGTTATGCCGAGTTGCAGGCCAGCATCGACAAGGCGTCAGCGCGCTTGGCGGCAGCGGCCTGACGTCGCTGCCCACTGCGCTGGCGGCCCGGTCCGTCAACGAGCCGACGCCGGTACGCCCACCCCGGCCGATCCACCCACCACGCAGCGACCCGCCACGCAGGCCACTCCCGGATCGGGGTTGTAGCGGCAGTTGCCGGCCATGCCACTGGTCTCGTTGCGGCGCTTGGCTGCGGCGGCCAACTCGGCCGACCAGGCTTTCAACTGCTCGGCCGACGTCGAGGTGATGGCGTAAGGCAACCACTGCTCAGGGCCGCCGCAGGGCTTTTCGCCGATCGGCAAAGTACGGCATTGGCTGATGTCGCTGCACTTGGCTTCGCCTACCGCGCCGCGGATACGCGCCAGCAAAGCCGCCTCGTCAACAGCGCCCTTGCCGGTCTGGGCTTGGCAGGCCTGCAGGCCCAGCCCGGCAAGCACCACCCATGCCGCCCGGCGTGCTGCGGCAGGCCAGTGATTGGGGGACGGGTTCAAGCGGCGATCTGGGCGGCGAGGCATGGCTGAGGCTCCTGTTCGGCAGGGAAAGACCCAGCCGGCATTGACTGATCTTGCACCCAACATGTGTTCGCCTTGTTGCGCTGACGCGACGCCCTGACCTGTCCACGGCCGGCACCACGCCGGTGCGAACGGCATCACGACAAGACCCACCGCCGGCAAAACCCGCCGCGCCGTTGCATCATGCAACCCATGATCCCCTTGTCCGTACTCGATCTCGCCCCGATCACCGAAGGCAACGACGCCGCCACGGCGCTGCGCCACACCCTGGACCTGGCCCAGCATGCCGAGGCCTGGGGCTACCGCCGCTACTGGCTGGCCGAGCACCACAACATGGACGGCGTGGCCTGCTCGGCCACTGCGGTGCTGATCGGCCATGTGGCGGGCGGCACGCGCACGATCCGGGTGGGCTCGGGCGGCGTGATGCTGCCCAACCATGCGCCGCTGGTGATTGCCGAGCAGTTCGGCACCCTGGCCACGCTCTACCCCGGCCGCATCGACCTGGGCCTGGGCCGCGCACCCGGCACCGACCAGCAGACCGCCCGTGCGCTGCGCCAGCACCTGGCCACCAACGAGGACCAGTTTCCGCAGGACGTGATGGAGTTGCAGGCCTACCTCGGCGATGGTCTGCCCGGCCCAGCTGGACAAGCAGTGCGGGCGATCCCCGGCATCGGCACCCATGTGCCGATCTGGCTGCTGGGGTCCAGCCTCTACAGCGCCCAGCTGGCCGCCTACCTGGGCCTGCCGTTTGCCTTTGCCTCGCACTTTGCGCCCGACATGCTGATGCAGGCGTTGGAGGTCTACCGCGCCACCTACCGGCCCTCAGCCGATTGGCCCGAGCCGCACGCGATGGTCGGTGTCAACGTGATCGTGGCCGGCACCGACGACGAGGCGGCAGGGCTCTTCACCTCGCTGCAGCAGCGATTCTTGGGCATGCAACGCGGTGTGCGCGGGCCGCTGCCCCGGCCGATCGACCCGGCCGTGATGGCCACGCTGTGGAGCGACCGTGAAAAAGCCGGCGTGCAGCGCATGCTGGCCGCCACGGCGGTGGGCAGCCCGACAACCGTTCGCCGGCAACTCGATGCGATCATCGACCGCACCAAGGCCGACGAGCTGATCGTGGCCGGCGCGGTGCATGACCATGCGGCGCGGCTGAAATCCTACGAACTGCTGGCAGCGTTGTAGTCATCGCCGGGCGCCGCCTCGGCTAACCAGTCTGGCCGGGACAACTCAGCCTTCCAGCACGAGCAAAGCCTCGTCGCGCCAAAACGCCACCGCGTCGAAGTAACCCTCCCAGACACAGCCCTGGCAGCCGCGCTCGCAACAGCCTACCGGCTCGGGCGGCGGTTCACGCAGGTCGGCCGCGGCGGCTGAGGCACGCTGCCGCAGGTGGGTTAAGACCGCCTGCGCGGTGCCCCGGTCGGTGATCGGAAAGTCCATGCGCCGATCAGCCCACCCAGCGCCGGGCGTTGCCAAACATCCGGGTCCACGGGCTGGCAGCTGACAATTTGCCCGGCGTCCAGCTCATCTGCAGGTTGCGCTGCACCCGCTCGGGGTGCGGCATCAGCGCGGTAAAGCGCCCATCGGGTGTGGTCACTGCCGTCAAACCACCCGGGCTGCCGTTGGGGTTGAAGGGATAGGCCTCGGTCGCCTCGCCCTGGTGGTCGACAAAACGCATTGCCCGGTGCACCGCATCCGGCTGGCCGCGCTGCGAGAAATCGGCAAAACCCTCGCCGTGCGCTACCGCGATCGGCAGCCGGCTGCCGGCCATGCCGGTGAAAAACACCGACGGGCTGTCCAGCACCTCGACCAGGCTCAGCCGGGCCTCGAACTGCTGGCTCTGGTTGCGGGTGAAGCGCGGCCAGGCCTGGCTGCCGGGGATGATGGCTGACAGCGCCGCCATCATCTGGCAGCCGTTGCACACGCCCAGCGCCAGGGTGTCGGGTCGGGCAAAAAACGCCGCAAACTGCGCCGTCAGCGCCGGGTTGAACAGGATGGACCGGGCCCAGCCTTCGCCCGCGCCCAGCGTGTCGCCGTAGCTGAAGCCGCCGCAGGCCACCAAGCCCTGGAACTGGTCGAGCCGGGCCCCACCTGTCAGCAAACCGGCCTGCAAGTCGCTCATGTGCACATCGAAGGTGTCGAAGCCGGCGTTGTGCATCGCCACACTCATCTCGATGTGCGAATTGACGCCTTGCTCCCGCAGGATCGCGATCTTCGGCCGGGACAGGTTCAAAAACGGTGCCGCGATATTTTCGCTGGCATCGAAGCTCAGGTGCTGGTGCAGGCCGGGGTCACCCACTGCGCCAGCCGCCGCGTGTTCGGCATCGGCGCAGGCCGGGTTGTCGCGCAGCCGGGCGATGCGCCAGCTGACCTCGTCCCAGGCCTGCTGCAAGTCGCGCAGCGGCGCGCTGAACTGCGCTTTGGCGTCGCGCCAGACCTCCATCAGGCAGGTCTCATTGGGCTTGCCCACCACATGGCTGTGGCGCGACAGGCCGTGGCTGCGCAGCACGGCGAGCACCGCGTCGCGCTCGGTGCGCGGCACCTGGATCAGCGCACCCAGCTCCTCGTTGAACAGCGCCTTGAGCGTCAGCTCATTGCGCCGCTCACCCACCTGGCCGGCCCAGTTCTTGGCGTCACCCGTATCTGCCCGGCTGTCGCTGATGCCGTCACCCTCGGTCACCAGCAGGTCGACGTTCAGGCTCAAGCCGCGCTGGCCGGCAAACGCCATCTCGCAAGCCGCCGCCCACAGGCCGCCGTCGCTGCGGTCGTGGTAGGCCAGCAGCTTGCCCTCGGCGCGCAGCTGGTTGACGGCAGCCACCAGGGCCTTGAGCTGGGCCGGGTCGTCCAGGTCGGGGGTTTTGTCGCCAAACTGGCCGATCACCTGCGCCAGCATCGAGCCCGCCATGCGCATGCGGCCGGCGCCCAGGTCGATCAGGATCAGCGTGGTATCCGCGCCGTCGGCCGGGGTCTTGAGTTGTGGCGTCAGGGTGCCACGCACATCGTCCAGCGTGGCAAAGGCGGTGACGACCAGGCTGACCGGCGCGGTGACTTGCCGGGCATGGCCGCCGTCGTCGGTCCAGCGGGTGCGCATCGACAGGCTGTCCTTGCCCACGGGGATGCCGATGCCGAGTGCCGGGCAAAGCGCCATGCCAACCGCCTTGACGGTTTCAAACAGCGCGGCGTCTTCACCCGGCTCGCCGCAGGCCGCCATCCAGTTGGCCGACAGCTTGACCCGGGACAGCGTGATCGGCGCGGCCAGCAGGTTGGTGATGGCCTCGCCCACGGCCATGCGGCCGGAGGCGGGCGCGTCCAGCGCGGCCAGCGGGGTGCGCTCGCCCAGGCTCATGGCCTCACCGCGGTAGCCGCTGTGGTCGGCCAGCGTCACTGCGCAATCGGCCACCGGCACTTGCCAGGGGCCGACCATCGGGTCGCGGTGGCTCAATCCGCCCACGGTGCGGTCGCCAATCGTGATCAAGAAGCGCTTGCTGGCCACCGTCGGGTGGCGCAACACATCGAACGCCACTTGCGCCAGCTCGACGCCGGTCAGGTCCAGCGGCGGCGCGCTGCGTGCCACGCGGGTCACATCCCGGTGCACCCGAGGTGGCTTGCCCAGCAGCACGGTCATCGGCATGTCGATCACCCGCTCACCGCCGGGGCCGTCCTCGACGATCAGTTCAGGTGCATCGGTCGCCACGCCCACCACCGCAAACGGGCAGCGCTCACGCCGGCACATCTGCTCGAAGATCGGCAGCAAGTCGGGGTCGATCGCCAGGGTGTAACGCTCCTGGCTCTCGTTGCACCAGATCTCCTTGGGCGCCAGGCCGGACTCCTCCAGCGGCACCTTGCGCAAATCAAAAATCGCGCCCTTGCCGGCGCCGTCCACCAGCTCGGGGAAGGCATTGCTGATGCCACCCGCGCCGACGTCGTGGATCGCGACCACCGGGTTGGCCTCGCCCAGCGAGAAGCAGTGGTTGATCACCTCTTGCGCCCGGCGCTGGATCTCGGGGTTGCCGCGCTGCACCGAGTCGAAGTCGAGCGCTGCGGTATTGCTGCCCGCCGCCATCGAGCTGGCCGCACCACCGCCCATGCCGATGCGCATGCCCGGCCCGCCCAGCTGCACCAGCAGCGTGCCGGCGCCGAACGGCAGCTTGTGGGTCTGGCCGGCGGTGATGGCCCCCAGCCCGCCGGCAATCATGATCGGCTTGTGGTAACCGCGCTGCACACCCGCGACCGACTGCTCGAAGACCCGGAAGTAGCCCGCCAGATTGGGCCGGCCGAACTCGTTGTTGAAGGCGGCGCCGCCCAGCGGCCCGTCGATCATGATCTGCAGCGCGCTGGCGATGTGGCCGGGCTTGCCGACCGGGTGCTGCTCCCAGGGCTCGTTGGTGTCCGGCAGGTGCAGGTTGGAGACTGAAAACCCGGTCAGGCCGGCCTTGGGTTGTGAGCCACGCCCGGTGGCGCCCTCGTCGCGGATCTCGCCGCCGGCGCCGGTGGACGCGCCCGGAAAGGGTGAGATCGCGGTCGGGTGGTTGTGCGTCTCGACCTTCATCAGCACATGCGAGATCTCGTCGCGTGCGGCGTACTTCGGCGCGTTGGTAAAGCCTAAATGGGAAGGCTCGGGCGCCCAGCGCCGGATCGGCCCGCCCTCCATCACCGCCGCGTTGTCGCTGTAGGCGACGATGCTGTGCTGGGGCGCCAGCTTCTCGGTATTGCGGATCATGCCGAACATCGACAGCGGCTGGGCCTGGCCGTCGATCGTGAAATCGGCGTTGAAGATCTTGTGCCGGCAGTGCTCGCTGTTGGCCTGGGCAAACATCATCAGCTCGACATCGCTGGGGTTGCGGCCCAGGCCGGTGAAGGCGGCCACCAGATAGTCGATCTCGTCGGCCGAAAGCGCCAGTCCAAACTCGGTATTGGCCAGCACCAGTGATGCCCTGCCCTGGCCCAGCACGTCCACATGCACCAGCGGCTCGGCGGCGCGGGCATCAAACAGGTGGCGGGCGGCGTCGCGCTCAAACGCCACGCTTTCGGTCATGCGGTCGTGCAGCAGCGCGGCGCAATCTTGCAGCTCGGGCCCGCTCAGCGGCTTGCCGGCACTCCCCACCAAGCTTCCAAACAGCCCGTGCTTGAGCTGCAGCCGGTACTCGGTGACCCGCTCGACGCGGTGCAGCAGCAGGCCGCAGTTGTGGGCGATGTCGGTGGCCTTGCTGGCCCAGGGCGAGACCGTGCCCAGCCTTGGCATCACCAGCACCAGCTGGCCGTCGTCGCTGCCGGTGTAGGCGTCGCCGTAGCGCAGCAAGGCGGCCAGCTTGTCGGTATCGGGGTGCTCGCCAGGGTCCGCCAGCACCCAGTGCACATGGCGGGCCACCACGCCGATGATGCGTGCGCTGACCGACTGCAGTTGCAGCAGCAACGCCTGAGCGCGGAAGGCCGGCAGCGCACTGCCGCCCTCGAAACAAAGCAGGTTCTTGGGCAGATTTGAGGCAGATGACGGCATGGCGGGCGCTGGGCTGGGCGGGTGGCTGTGGCGTGGGTGCTTGACAAAACACAGCCCGCCTGGCGCCCGGCACAGAGGATCACACCCTGTGATGCCGCTGACCTCACACCAGAGGGCCATGCCCGTGTTAACCCGGCATTCTAGGTTGAGGTGGGATAATTTGGACCATGGCCATCACCCTCAAGACCCAACCCGCCGAGATCGCCGGCATGCGCATTGCCGGCCGTCTCGCGTCTGAAGTGCTGGACATGCTGACGCCACACGTCAAGCCTGGTGTCACCACCGAGCAGCTCGACAAGCTGGCCCATGACCACATCGTCAATGTGCAAGGCGGCATCCCCGCGCCGCTGAACTACCAGCCTGCCGGCTACGTGCCCTACCCCAAGTCGATCTGCACCTCGCTGAACCACCAGGTCTGCCACGGCATCCCGAACGACAAACCGCTGAAGAACGGCGACATCGTCAACATCGACGTCACCGTGATCAAGGACGGCTGGCACGGCGACACCAGCCGCATGTTCATCGTCGGTGACGGCTCGATCGCCGCCAAGCGGCTGTGCGCGCTGACCTACGACGCGATGTGGAAGGGTATTGCCAAGGTCAAGCCTGGCGCCCGGCTGGGTGACATCGGCCACGCAATCCAGGTCTTCACCGAGAACCAGGGGTTTTCGATCGTGCGTGAATTTTGCGGCCACGGCATCGGGTCCAAGTTTCACGAAGACCCGCAGGTGCTGCACTACGGCCGGCCCAACACGCTCGAAGAGTTGGTGCCGGGCATGATCTTCACGATCGAGCCGATGGTCAACGCCGGCCGGCGCGAGATCCGCGAGCTGGGCGACGGCTGGACCATCGTCACCAAAGACCGATCCCTCTCGGCCCAGTGGGAGCACACCATCCTGGTCACCGAAACCGGCTACGAGGTGTTGACGCTGTCAGCAGGCTCGCCGCCGCCGCCGGCCTTCATCACCCCAGCCACCGTTGCGGCCTGAGCCGACGGCCAGCGCTTTTGCATGGCTGCTGATGAGATTTCAACCGGCTTGGCGCTCGGGACAGTGCCCGGCATAGCGCCCTCGTTAGCGCCCGACACCCCGCCTGGGTTAGACATCGCCGTGCTGCGTGTCGGGTTCAAGGACGGCAAAAAGGCGTTGATCGCGCACTTCCTGGCCAGCCGCGCCACCGCGCCGGCTGCCACGCGGCTGATCAAGGCGCTGACCCGTCATGTCGACACCATGCTGGCCAGCTTGTGGGCACACAGCAGGATGCCGGCCTCAGCCGCGCTGGTGGCGGTAGGCGGCTACGGCCGTGGCGAGTTGCTGCCGCACAGCGACGTCGACGTGCTGCTGTTGCTGCCCGAAAACGCCAATACCGAAGCCGGCAGCCCGCTCAAGGCTGCGATCGAGGCCTTCATCACCGCCTGCTGGGACATCGGGCTGGAGGTGGGGTCGGCGGTGCGCAGCGTGGCCGAGTGTGTCGAAGAGTCGCGCGCCGATGTCACGGTGCAGACCTCGTTGCTCGAAGCACGCCTGGTCTGCGGCGCCCGCAAGCTGTACGCAGCCTTCCAGCGCGACACCGCAGCACTGATGGACGCCAAGGCGTTTTTGCGCGCCAAGATGCTGGAGATGCAGCAGCGCCACACCAAGTACGAGGACACGCCCTACGCGCTGGAGCCCAACTGCAAGGAGAGCCCGGGCGGCCTGCGAGACCTGCAGGTGGTGATCTGGGTGGCGCGTGCCGCCGGGCTGGGCCGCAGCTGGGCCGAGCTGGCGGCCAATGGCCTGATCACGCCTTTCGAGGTCAAGCAACTGCAGCGCAACCAGGGCACGTTGACACTGATCCGCGCCCGCCTGCACGCCATTGCCGGGCGCCGCGAGGACCGGCTGGTGTTTGACCTGCAGACCGCCGTGGCCGACAGCTTTGGCTACCAGAGCAGCCGCAGCGCGCGCTCGTCCGAGGTGCTGATGCACCACTACTACTGGGCGGCCAAGGCGGTGACCCAGCTCAACCAGATCCTGGTGCTCAACATCGAGGAGCGCATCAACGGCAGCGAGACTGCGCCGATGCGCGACATCAACGCCCGCTTTCTGGACCGTGCCGGCATGCTGGAGATCGCCCGCGACGATCTCTACACCGACAACCCGCACGCCATCCTGGAGACTTTTCTGGTCTTTCAGCAGACCCCCGGCATCCAGGGCCTCTCAGCCCGCACCTTGCGGGCGCTCTACAACGCCCGCGAGGTGATGGACACCGGCTTCCGGCACGACGCGATCAACCGCGAATTGTTCATGGACATCCTGCGCCAGCCGCAGGGCATCACCCACGCCTTCCGGCTGCTCAACCAGACCTCGGTGCTGGGCCGCTACCTGTGGGTGTTCCGCCGCATCGTCGGGCGCATGCAGCATGACCTGTTCCATGTCTACACGGTGGACCAGCACATCTTGATGGTGCTGCGCAACATGCGGCGCTTCTTCATCCCCGAACATGCCCACGAGTACCCGTTTTGCTCGCAGCTGGCCAGCGAGTGGGACAAGCCCTGGCTGCTGTACGTGGCTGCGTTGTTTCACGACGTGGCCAAGGGCCGGGGCGGTGACCATTCCGACCTGGGCGCGGTGGAGGTGCGGCGCTTCTGCCGCGATCACGGCATCGACAAGGACGACAGCGCACTGGCCGAGTTCCTGGTCAAAAACCACCTCAAGATGAGCACCGTGGCGCAGAAGGAGGACTTGTCCGACCCGGACGTGATCCGCGCCTTTGCCGACGGGGTAGGCGATGTGCGGCGCCTGACCGCGCTCTACCTGCTGACCGTGGCCGACATCCGTGGCACCAGCCCCAAGGTCTGGAACGCCTGGAAAGCCAAGCTCATCGAAGACCTGTACCGCAGCACCTTGCGTGCACTCGGCGGCGCCAAGCCCAACCTGGACGCCGACCTGCAAGCCCGCAAACAGGAGGCGCGCCAGATCATGGCCCTGCACAGCGCCCTGCCCGGTACCGAGTTGCCGCTCTGGAAGACGCTGGAGCTGAGCTACTTTGCGCGCCACGACGCCAGCGAGATCGCCTGGCACGCCCGCTCGCTGTGGCGCTACATCGACCCGCCCAGCCCGGTGGTGCAAGCCCGGCCCAGCCCGGTGGGCGACGGCTTGCAAGTGCTGGTGTACGCGTCCGACCGGCCCGATGTGTTTGTGCGCATTTGCGGCTACTTCGACGGCGCGGGCTTTTCGATCCAGGACGCCAAGGTGCACACCAGCCGCACCGGCTTTGCGCTCGACACCTTCCAGGTCACGCATCCGCAATGTGATGCGGGCAACCTGGCCTGTTACCGCGACCTGATCTCGCTGATCGAAACCCAGTTGCGGCTGGCACTGGAAAGCCACGCCCCGCTGCCCGAACCCAGCCGAGGACGGGTTTCAAGGCGCGTGAAGTCGTTCCCGATCACGCCGCGCGTCTCGCTGCGGCCCGACGAGCGTGGCCAGCGCTGGTTGCTGTCGGTGTCCACCAGCGACCGCTCCGGCCTGCTCTACGGTATCGCCCGGGTGCTGGCGCGGCACAACGTCAACCTGCAACTGGCCAAGGTCACCACGCTGGGCGAACGGGTCGAGGACACCTTCTTGATCGACGGCCCGGCGCTGCAGCAAACCCGGGCCCAGCTGCAGATCGAGTCTGAACTGCTGGATGCTGCGGCGCCGGTGCGCTGACCGGGCCGCCCAGCATGCCCATGCGCAGCACCACCGCCGCTGAGCTGGCCGCCGACCTGGGCAGCTTCGATGCCCTCATCGACGCCCGGTCGCCAGCCGAATTTGCGCTCGACCACCTGCCCGGCGCGATCAACTGGCCGGTGCTCGACGACGCGCAGCGCATCACCGTCGGCACACTTTTTGTGCAGACCTCGGCGCTGGAGGCGCGCAAGGTCGGCGCGGCGATGGTGGCGCGCAACATCGCCGACCACCTCGACCGCTGGATCGCCGACAAACCGCGCGACTGGCAGCCGCTCGTCTACTGCTGGCGCGGCGGCCAGCGCTCCGGCACGCTGGCGTGGTTTCTGGACCAGATCGGCTACCGCACTGCCCGGCTGGCTGGCGGCTACAAGGGCTTCCGGGCGGTGATCCGGCAAGACCTGGCGGACTGGCCTGCGCGCTTTGACTTCCATGTGCTGGCCGGCCGCACCGGCAGCGGCAAGACCCGGCTGCTGCACGCGCTGGCTGCAGAGGGCGCGCAGGTGCTGGATCTGGAGGCGATTGCCTGCCACCGCGGCTCGATCCTGGGCGGCCTGCCGGGCCAGCCGCAACCGTCGCAAAAGCTGTTCGATTCCCGCCTGTGGCAGGCCATGCGCCGGCTGCAACCTGGGCAGCCGGTGTATGTCGAGAGTGAGTCCAAAAAGATCGGCCGCCTGCAGGTGCCCGACGCGCTGATCGCCCGCATGCACCAGCACAGCCCGGTGCTGCGGGTGGAGATGGGCGATGCGGCCCGGGTCGAGTTGCTGCTGCAGGAGTACGGGTTTTTTGCGCAGGACGTCGAGCGCTTCTGCGCGCTGCTGGACGGCCTGATCGAACTGCGCGGCCGCGATACCGTGGGCCGCTGGCAGGCACTGGCGCGGGCCGGCCAGTGGGCCGATGTCTTCGGCCAGATGATGACCGAGCACTACGACCCGCTCTACCTGCGCTCGATCGACCGCAACTACGCGGGTTATGCCGACGCACCGCAGGTGGTACTGGCCGACGGCGGGCCGGCCAGCCTGGCGGCTGCCGCCCGCCAACTTGTCCAGGGTCAAGGCGGGCCCGCGCCCGGCAGCCGATGATCACCACCTGAACCCATGCCCGACAGCCACGCCCTGCTTGAATCCCGCCGCTTCGGTGTGCGCGCCATCCCGTTGTTGCGCCCGCTGGGCTGGCTGGCGCGCGGCTGGCACGACCTGATGCGCTGCCCGCTGCCCGGCCTGCTGCACGGCCTGGCCGCAGCACTGGTTGGCGCGGCCCTGATCCTGCTGGCGCACGACCGTTTCTGGCTGCTCTCAGGCGCTTTCACCGGCTTTTTGCTGGTGGCCCCGCTGCTGGCCACCGGCCTGTACGCCGTCAGCCGGGCGCTGGAGCGGGGCGAGCGCGCTGACTTGTCGGTGGCCCTGGCCGCCTGGCGGCCCGACGGCCGGCTGATGGTGTTCGGCCTGCTGCTGGCGTTTGCCGGCACCGGCTGGGTGCTGACCTCGGCCTCGTTGATCACCGGCTTTGCACCCTTCCCGGTGCGCAGCCCGCTGGACTTTCTGCGGGTGGTGGTGCTGAACGAAAACTCCCACCTGTTCGAGATCTGGCTGGCGATGGGCGCCTTGCTGGCCGCGCCGGTGTTTGCCAGCAGCGTGGTCGCCATCCCGCTGCTGCAAGACCGGCCGGTCGGTGTGCTGGCCGCCGTGCTGACCAGCTGGCGCGTGGTGCAGACCCACCCTTTGCCGATGGCGCTGTGGGCCGCGCTGCTGATGGGCCTGACGGTGCTGGGCATGTTGTCCGGCCTGCTCGGCCTGGTGGTGATCGCGCCCTGGCTGGCGCATGCCAGCTGGCATGCCTATCGGGACCTGGTGTCTCCGGTCGATCCGGCCGACCTGACCTGACCACGCCGCCCCCCGCGCGCCGGTCGACCATCCCCCGATACCCACCATGTTCGGCTACACCGAAGAACAGATCGCCTGGTTCGGCCTCACCTTCGGGGTCGGCGCGTTCATGGTCTACATGGTGTTCATCATCTTCCAGCTGGCACGCGAGTCCAAGGCCGGCCGGCTGGGCACCTTCGTGCTGTTCCTGGCGCTGGGCTTTGGCCTGCTCGGCTTTGCCGCCAAGGGCGTGATCAAGTACTTCCTGGTCGGGGTGGTCGAGTAGGCCTGGGCGCGGCGGCGCTGCCAGCAGCCCGTCGGCGCCTGCTGCAGCCTGTCGCACCGCCATCGCCCTTTGCGCGGGCTGGCGGTATGGTGTACTACATCAGCAACACACTGGCCGACCGCCAAGGCCCGACGATGCAGACCTGGGACCCGCACCTGCCCATCTACCAGCAACTGGCCGACCGCCTGGCCGCCCAGTTGCTGGACGGCGAGTTGACCGAAGGCGAGGCCATGCCGTCGGTGCGTGCGCTGGCCGGCCGTTACCTGCTGAACCCGCTGACCGTGAACCGGGCGCTGCAGGCCCTGGGCGACGACGGCCTGCTGGAAACCCGCCGCGGCATGGGCTTTTATGTCCGGCCGGGCGCACTGGCGCAGCTGAGGGACGCCGAGCGCCATCGCTTTCTGGGCCACGAGTGGCCGATGCTGCGCACCCGCCTGCGCCGGCTCGGCCTGTCGGCCACTGATTTGAACTGGGAGTGACTCGTGGAACCCTTGATCCAGGCCCGCGGCCTGAGCCTGCGCTACGGCCGCAAGACTGCCCTGGCCGACCTGAGCTTCGACGTGCCCAAAGGCCGGGTGGTCGGCCTGCTGGGCCATAACGGCGCCGGCAAGACATCGTTGATGAAGGCGCTGGTCGGTCTGCACGACGTGGAGGGCGAGCTCAGCGTGCTGGGCCTGCAACCGCGCCGCCAGCGGGTCGAGTTGCTGCAATCACTGGCCTACATCCCGGACGTGGCGGTGCTGCCGCGCTGGGCCCGGGTGTCGCAGCTGATCGAATTGATGACTGGCCTGCACCCGCGTTTTTCAGCCGAGCGGGCGCGTTCGCTGCTGCGCCGCACCAGCGTGGGCCTGGGCGACCAGGTCAAGCACCTGTCCAAGGGCATGGTGGTGCAGGTGCACCTGGCGTTGGTGGCCGCGGTGGATGCCCGGCTGATGATCCTGGACGAGCCCACATTGGGGCTGGACGTGATCTCGCGCAAGGCTTTCTACGAGATGCTGCTCGATGAGTGGTGCGACGGTGAGCGCAGCGTGCTGATCTCGACCCACCAGGTCGAGGAGATCGAGACCCTGCTTTCGGACGTGCTGATGCTCAACGAGGGCAAGCTGGTGCTGTCGCTGAGCCTGGAAGACATCGACCGCCGCTTCGTCGCCCTGGCGCATGACCCGGCCGCTGCCGACGCCGTGGCCGCAGCCCACCCGCTGCTGCGCTACCGCGCGCCCGGCATGGCGGGCGGCGCGGCCGCGCTGTTCGACGGCGCACCGTCCGCGGCGGTGCTGGCCCTGGGCCAGCGCCTGCGCCCCAGCCTGGTCGACTTGTTCGTGGCGCTGACCCGCCAGCCCGAGATCAACCGCACGTCCGGACCGTGAGCCCCACACCATGACCCCCTTCACCACGCTGATACGCCGCGAATGGATGCAGCACCGCCTGGGCTGGTTGCTGCTGATGGGCGCACCGTCGCTGCTGTTGCTGCTGTTGACCCTGGCCGACGGCGGGCTGACGATCCAGATCGACGACGGGGCCATGCGCCTGCCCAAGATGCAACAGGCACCGGCCCTGCTGCAGACGGCGCTGCTGAGCACGGTGGTGGCGGGCCTCACCTTCGGCGTGGCGCTGCTGGCGATGGCGATCCAGTTGCCCGGGCTGGCGCGGCGCGACCAGCAGGACGGCTCGGCCGAGTTCTGGACGTCCTTGCCCATCGGCCACGCGCAGGGTGTGTCGGCCCTTCTGCTGACGCAGATCCTGTTGTTGCCCTGGCTGGCGCTGGTGGCCGGTCTGGCCGGCGGCTTGCTGGTGTCTGGCGCCACCGTCATCGCCACGCACGGGCTGCTGGCCTGGCTGCAACAGCCCTGGGGTCTGTTGGGGGCGGCGGCCCTGGCCTTGCTGGCGCGTGTCAGCCTGGGCCTGCTGCTGGCAGCGGCCTGGCTGTCACCGCTGTTGTTGCTGCCGATGGCGGCGTCGGCCTGGCTCAAGCGCTGGGGCGTGCCGGTGGTGGTGGTCGCTGTTCTGGTGGGCACGCTGCTGATCGACCGCCGGTTGTCCGCGCCGGTGGTGCAACCGGCGCTGCAGCGGCTGGGCAGTGAGGCGCTGCAGGCGCTGCTGCGGCTGGGGCCGCTCAACCCCGGCGGCGCGCTGCAAGACCTGGATTGGCCGAGCTTCCTGGCCGGCCTGCCAGCGCAATTGCTGGACGAGGCGACCGGCCTGGTTGGCCGCGCCGCGACACCGGCTTTTGTGCTGGCGCTGGCGGGCGGTGCGCTGGGTTTTGCGCTGCTGGTACTGCGCCGCCGGCGCGGCAACTGAGCCAAAAAAATCGGCGCCGCCCGCTTGGGATGGCGCCGATCGATTGAGGCTTGTGACAGCCACCCGGCCAGACCGGCCGGGCAACGTCAAAACCCAGACAGCCCGCAGGTCATCCGGGCCGCTGCAAACCTGCCCGCCCTGCGTTCAGGCGTGCTTGGCGTCGAAGAACTGGTCGTTTTCGGTCGAGCCGTGCAGCGCCGCGGTCGAGGCATTGGCTTCGATCGTGGTGGTGACCGCGTCGAAGTAACCGGTGCCCACTTCACGCTGGTGCTTGACGGCGGTAAAGCCCCGGTCGGCGGCGGCAAATTCCTTCTGCTGCAGCTCGACAAACGCCGTCATGTTGTTGCGGGCGTAGCCGTAGGCCAGGTCGAACATGCCGTAGTTCAGCGCATGGAAGCCGGCCAGCGTGATGAACTGGAACTTGTAGCCCATCGCGCCCAGCTCGCGCTGGAACTTGGCGATGGTCGCGTCGTCCAGGTTCTTCTTCCAGTTGAAGCTGGGGCTGCAGTTGTAGGCCAGCAGCTTGCCCGGGAACTTGGCGTGGATCGCGTCGGCAAACTTCTTGGCGAATGCCAGGTCGGGCGTGCCGGTCTCGCACCAGATCAGGTCGGCATAGTCGGCGTAAGCCAGGCCGCGGCTGATGGCCTGGTCGATGCCGTTTTTGCTGCGGTAAAAACCTTCGATCGTGCGCTCGCCGGTCAGGAACGGCTTGTCGTTGTCGTCCACATCGGTGGTCACCAGGTCGGCGGCCTCGGCATCGGTGCGGGCCAGCAGGATGGTGGGCACGCCCATCACGTCGGCAGCCAGGCGCGCGGCCACCAGCTTGCTCACCGCCTCACGCGTGGGCACCAGCACCTTGCCACCCATGTGGCCGCACTTCTTGGCCGCAGCCAGCTGGTCCTCGAAGTGAACGCCGGCCGCGCCCGCTTCGATCATGGCCTTCATCAGCTCGAAGGCGTTGAGCACACCGCCAAAACCGGCTTCGGCATCGGCCACGATGGGGGCGAAGAAGTCGATGTCGTTTTTGCCTTCGGACCACTGGATCTGGTCGGCGCGGGCGAAGGTGGCGTTGATCTTCTTGACCACCTTGGGCACCGAGTCCACCGAGTACAGCGACTGGTCGGGGTACATCTCGCCGTTGCTGTTGGCGTCACCGGCGACTTGCCAGCCGCTCAGGTAGATCGCCTTCAGGCCGGCCTTGACCTGCTGCATCGCCTGGTTGCCGGTCAGCGCGCCCAGCGAATTGACAAACGGCTCGGTGTTGATCAGGTTCCACAGCTTGTCGGCACCGCGCTTGGCCAGCGTGTGGTCAACCTGCAGGCTGCCGCGCAGGCGCACCACGTCGGCGGCGCTGTAGCCGCGCTTGATGCCCTTCCAACGCGGGTTTTCGGCCCAGTCTTTTTCAATGGCGGCAATTTGCTGTTCGCGGGAGAGAGTGCTCATGAGTGATCCTTGAGTGGGTGAACAAGACAACAGGGTGAATCTGTGCCTCAAGCGTACCCTGCCTCAACCGGCATGAGAAGACTTATGTCTTATAGAAGACCAAATTGTTCACTCAATAGAATCAATGACTTAGCGTATAACTCCCATGATGTGGAATCAAGTTCAGTGTGGTGGAAATTTGTGTTGCGCTGCAGCATGCCAAAATTTCACATTATGAAATAAGGGTTTCCCCATGTGGAAGTTGGCTCATGGCATGGGCGGGCGCGGCGTCGCGGCTCAGGACGGCGCTCGCGAACGGGGCCCGGAAAGGGAACCGTGCGCGGGCGAAGGGCAGACGCCGATACAAACCGGCTGGCTGAGGCATGCTCCGCTACTCTCTTCCCAACCCCAACCCCAACCCCAACTGCGCGCCACCCACGATGTCGAGTTTTGCCTTTCTCGCCCAAAACACGTTTTTGCGCTGCCCACCGCTGGCGCCCGGCCACCCCTTTGCCATCGCCGGTCTGGCCTGGGACGGCGCGGTCACCAACCGCCCGGGCGCACGGTTTGGCCCGCGCGCAATCCGGCAGGCCAGCCACATGCTGTGCGACGGCACCCATCCGCACTTCGACGTCGATCTGGACGGTGTGCTGGGTGATGCGGGTGACCTGCTGCTGCCCAACACCAGCCTCGCCGCGATGCGTGCCGCGCTGGCGCCGCAAGCCGCCGCGCTGGTCCGGCAGCACCACATGGCCTGGCTGGGTGGCGACCACTCAGTCACGCTGAGCCTGCTGCGCGCTTACCGCGAGTGGCTGGGCCGGCCGCTGGCGGTGATCCACTTCGATGCCCACTGCGACACCTGGACCGACCATTTTGGCGAGCCCAGCGGGCATGGCACCTGGGTCTATGAGGCCATGGCTGAAGGCCTGGTGCTGCCAACCTGCTTCAGCCAGATCGGTATCCGATCATCCGGTGTGCGGGCAGCGCGTGAGCATGTGCGCGACCAAGGCGGCCAGATATTTACCGCACGCGACCTGCGCGGCCTGGAGTCACCCGGTCAACTTGCCCCGGTGCTGCAAGCCATCGGCCAGCGGCTGGCCGCGCACGGCCACCCGCCGCTCTACCTCAGCCTGGACATCGATTGCCTGGACCCGGCCTTCGCCCCGGGCACCGGCACGCCCGAACCCGGTGGCCTGAGCAGCAACCAGGTGCTGACCCTGCTGGAAGAACTGGGCGACCTGCCGTTTGTCGGCATGGACTGCGTCGAGGTGGCGCCGCCCTACGACCACGCCGAGCTGACCAGCAATGCCGCCGCCTGCTTTGTCTGGACCTACCTGGCGGGCCAGCGGGCACACCGGCACCCGGCATCGGCGCCGGTTTGAATTGACGCAAAGCCAGTCTCAGACCGGCAACGCGGTGGTTTTCTTGACGGTGCGCAGCACCAGCATCGAGTTGGACCGCTCCACGCCCGGCAGGCGCATCAGTACATCGGTGTGCACACGCTCCAGGTCTTCGGCATCGCGGTACGAGAACCGCAGCAAGTAGTCATTGCTGCCGGCCACGTAAAAGCAGTCCAGCACCTCGGGCTCGTCGCGCACCGCCTGCTCAAAAGCCTTGAGCACACCGTCGCTCATGGTCTGCAAGTTGATGATCGAAAAACAGGTGCCGTGCTGGCCCAGCGCCTTGGCATTGAGCAGTGCCACGTACTGGCCGATGACACCCGCGTCTTCGAGCTGCTTGACCCGCCGCAAGCAGGCTGACGGCGACAAGTGAACCTGGTCTGCCAGTTGCACATTGGACAGCCGGCCATCGGTTTGCAGCACGGTCAAAATTTGCCTGTCGATCGCATCGAGTTGCGGCTTGGGGCTGGGCGTTCGCATTTTGTGCGGTTGTCTGGTGAGTTAATCGAATTGTATGCAACCGACAGTGCTGCAAAAGCCCCAATGCGCAAGCACATTGCGCGCAAGCCTGTCTAGACTGCACGTTGTTGCGCGCTTGCCCGGCGCGCAACCCTCAAACACCTGACAGGAGCCCGACCATGAGCCTCTCCGACCTCGACGCACCCACCGCCAATCCGTTACAGGCATTTGTGGCCGCGCCGCCCGGCGTGGACATGGACGCCTACTGGATGCCGTTCACCGCCAACCGCCAGTTCAAGAAGCACCCGCGGCTGTTTGTCAAAGCCGCTGGCATGCACTACTGGACCGACGACGGGCGCAAGATCCTGGACGGCGTGGCCGGCCTGTGGTGTGTCAACGCCGGCCATGCCCGGCCCAAGATCGTCCAGGCGATCCAGGCCCAGGCGGCCGAGATGGACTTTGCGCCGCCGTTCCAGATGGCGCATCCCAAGGCTTTCGAGCTGGCCGACAAGGTCAGCAAGTTGACGCCCGCCGGGCTGAACCGGGTGTTTTTCACCAACTCCGGGTCCGAGTCGGTCGAGACCGCGCTGAAGATGGCGCTGGCTTACCACAAGGTGCGCGGTGAAGGCACCCGTACCCGGCTGATCGGGCGCGAGCGCGGTTACCACGGCGTCAATTTCGGTGGTGTTTCGGTTGGCGGCATGGTCAACAACCGCAAGCAGTTCGGCGCCATGGTCGGGGGGGTCGACCACCTTCGCCACACCCATGACCCAAAACGCAATGCCTTCAGCCTGGGTCAGCCCCAGTTTGGCGCCGAGCTGGCCGACAACCTCGAAGACCTGGTTGCGTTGCATGACGCCAGCACCATCGCTGCAGTGATCGTCGAGCCGGTGGCCGCGTCCACCGGCGTGCTGGTGCCGCCCATCGGCTACCTCAACCGGCTGCGCGAGATTTGCGACAAGCACGGCATCCTGCTGATTTTTGACGAGGTGATCACCGGCTTCGGCCGCACCGGCAACCCGTTTGCCTCACAGACCTTCGGCGTCACGCCCGACATGATCGTGATGGCCAAGGGCTTGTCCAACGGCGCGGTCCCGATGGGCGCGGTAGCCGTCAAACAAGGTATCCACGATGCTTTCATGAACGGGCCCGAGCACTTGGTCGAGTTTTTTCACGGCTACACCTACTCGGCCCACCCGCTGGCCTGCGCCGCAGCGCTGGGCGCGCTGGCCACCTACGAGGAAGAAGGCCTGCTGACCCGCGCCGGTGACCTGCAGGCCTACTTTGGCGAGGCCGTGCACTCACTGCGCGGTGAGCCCAACGTGATCGACATCCGCAATATCGGCCTGGTCGGCGGCATCGAGCTTTCGCCCATCGCCGGCAGCCCGGCCAAGCGCGCGTTCGATATCTTTCTGGACTGCTACGAGCGCGGTGTGCTGCTGCGTACCACTGGCGACACGGTGGCGCTGTCACCGCCGCTGATCATCGAGCGCGGCCAGATCGACCAGTTGGTGGACACCCTGAGGGGCGCGATCCGCCGTCACGCCTGAGCTCTGCCGCCGTCCTTCCCGCCCGACCACCGTACTTCAAGGATCCTGCCTAGCGCACCCCCATGCATTTCCTCAGCGCCGACCGTGAACTTGCACGCCACTCGTACTACGCCGACACGGCGCAGCGCGAAGCGAGCTACCCGGCGCTGCAGGGTGATGCCGACTGCGATGTGGCGGTGGTTGGTGGCGGTCTGGCCGGGCTGTCTGCCGCCATCGCACTGACGGACAAGGGCTTTTCGGTGCGGCTGCTGGAGGCCCGGCAGGTCGGTTTTGGCGCCAGTGGCCGCAACGGCGGCCAGGCCATCCACGGCCTGGCCTGCGACCCCGGCGAGATCGAGCGCCAGCTGGGTTTGGCCGAGGCCCGGCGCGTGTTTGACATGTCGGTCGAGGCGCTGGACCTGATCCGCGCCCGCTGCGCCCGTTTTGCGATTGACTGCGACTGGCGCGACGGCTACCTGGGCGTGGCCACCAGCGCCGGCAAGGCGCGTGCGCTGTTGGCCGGCGCCGACCACCTGGCCCAGGCCTATGGCTACCCGATGCAGCAAATCGCTGCGGCTGACTTGCCGCGCTGGATCAACAGCCCGCGCTACCACGCTGCGGTACACGACCCCCGCTCCGGCCATCTGCACCCGCTCAAGTACACGCTGGGTCTGGCCCGCGCCGCCGCTGGTCTGGGCGTGATCATCCACGAGCACAGCGCGGCCACCGCGATCACGCCGGCCGCATCGCCGGCTGCCCACGCGGGCGACCGCACCGTGCTGCACACCGCCCAAGGCCGGCTCAGCGCCCGCCAGGTGCTGCTGGCCGGCAATGCCTACCTGCAAGGCCTGGCGCCGCGCTTGAGCAGCCGAATCATGCCGGTGGGTACCTACATCGTGGCCAGCGAGCCGCTGGGCGCTGATCGGGCCCGGCAGCTGATCCCCTGCGGCGCAGCGGTTTGCGACAACAACTTTGTGCTCGACTACTTCCGCCTCAGCGCCGACCACCGCCTGCTGTTTGGTGGCCGGGTCAGCTACAGCACCGCCACGCCGGGCGATCTGGCCGAGAGCCTGCGCCGGCGCATGGCGCGGACCTTCCCGCAATTGGCCAACACAGCGATCAGCCATGCCTGGGGCGGCTTTGTCGACATCTCGATGAACCGGGCGCCCGACTTCGGCCGCCTGCCGGACGCGCCGCAGGTCTATTATTTGCAAGGCTTTTCGGGTCACGGCCTGGCCCTGACCGGCCTGGCCGGCCAGCTGGTGGCCGAGGCCATGGCCGGCGACAGCCAACGGTTCGATGTATTTGCGCGGCTCAAGCACCGCCCGTTTCCGGGCGGCCGCTGGCTGCGCACCCCCGCGCTGGTGCTGGGCATGGCCTGGTACCGATTGAAGGACGCTCTCGCATGACCGCTCTACCCCGTAAACCCGTGGTGCTGGTGCCCGCCTGCAATGTGCAGCTCGGCCACCACCCTTTCCATATCGTCGGCAAGAAGTACACCGACGCGGTGCGCCTGGCCGGCTGCATGCCGCTGATCGTGCCGGTCGCCCAAGCCGATGAGCTGGATGCGCTGCTGGCGATGGTCGACGCGGTGCTGCTGACCGGCTCACCGTCCAATGTGCACCCCAGCAACTTCGACGAAGACGTTTACGACCCGTCGTTGCCGCTGGACCCCGCCCGCGACGCCTGGACGCTGCCGCTGATCCCCAGGGCCATCGCGCTGGGCATGCCGCTGTTCACCATCTGCCGCGGCACCCAGGAGGCCAATGTGGCGCTGGGCGGGTCCTTGCACCAGGCCGTGCACGAGGTGGCGCCGCACATCGACCACCGTGCGCCCGTCGGCCAGCCCGGCGACGTGACCTATGCCGATGCCCACGAGGTGGTGGTCGTGCCGGGCGGCGTGCTGGCGGGCATCGTCGGTGCGCCGCGGTTTCAGGTCAATTCCGCCCACGGCCAGGCCGTCCATCGGCTGGCACCCGGGCTGCGGGTCGAGGCACGTGCACCGGACGGCGTGGTCGAGGCGTTTTCGTTCACCGGCGCCACCGGCTTCAATCTCTGTGTGCAGTGGCACCCCGAGTGGCAAGCTGCTGACAACCCGGTGTCGATGCAGTTGCTGCAAGCCTTTGGCCAGGCGGCGATGGACTACCGGGATCGGCGCAACCCCGCCTTGTGCCGCACACTGGCATGACCGGGTGAGGTGGCCGCGACGCCGACCATCAACAGCCCGCTCACTGCCAACGCACAGCCCACTCACAGCCCACTCCCAGCCCAACCCCCGGCCCACCCACAGCCCCGGATACAAAAACCAAGGACCCCCATGGTCAACCGAGACAACTTCAGCTTTGCCGATCTTGAAAACTGGCTCAATGAGCAGCGTGTGACCGAGATCGAATGCCTGGTGCCCGACCTCACCGGCGTGGCGCGCGGCAAGATACTGCCGCGCGAAAAGTTCACCGAGGACCGCGGCATGCGCCTGCCCGAGGCGGTGGTGGCGATGGGCGTGACGGGTGAGTTCCCCGAAGAAGGGCCGTACTACGACGTCATCAGCCCGACCGACAAGGACATGCACCTGCGGCCCGACCCGACCACCGCCCGCATCGTGCCCTGGGCCATCGACCCCACCGCCCAGGTCATCCACGACTGCTACGACAAGGACAACCAGCTGGTGCCGTTTGCACCGCGCTCGGTGCTGCGCCGGGTGTGTGATCTCTATGCCGCCAAGGGCTGGAAGCCGGTGGTCGCACCCGAGCTGGAGTTTTACCTGGTGGCCCGCAACACCGACCCCGACATGCCGCTCAAGCCACCGATCGGCCGGTCGGGCCGGGCCGAGACCTCCCGCCAGGCCTACTCGATCGACGCCGTCAACGAGTTCGACCCCTTGTTCGAGGATGTCTACGCCTACTGCGCCAAGATGGGGCTGAACGTGGACACGCTGATCCACGAGGTGGGCGCCGGCCAGATGGAGATCAACTTTTTCCACGACGCCCCGCTGGGCCTGGCCGACGAGGTGTTTTTGTTCAAGCGCACGGTGCGCGAGGCAGCACTGCGCCACGATATGTACGCCACCTTCATGGCCAAGCCGATTGCCGGCGAGCCGGGCAGCGCGATGCATATCCACCAAAGCGTGCTGGATGCCGAGACCGGGCTGAACATCTTCAGCAACCCGGACGGCAGCCCCAGCAAGGAGTTTTTCTGGTTCATCGGCGGCCTGCAGCGCTACATCCCGGCGGCGATGGCGCTGTTTGCGCCTTACGTCAACAGCTACCGCCGCTTGTCGCGCCATACCGCCGCGCCGATCAACATCCAGTGGGGCACCGACAACCGCACCGTGGGCATCCGCAGCCCGATCGCGTCCACCCAGGCCCGGCGCATCGAAAACCGGGTGATCGGCGCCGACGCCAACCCGTACGTCGCGCTGGCTGCCACGATGGCCTGCGGCTATATCGGCATCGAGAAACAGATCGAGCCCGCGCCCGAGTGCAAGGGCGACGCCTACCTGGGCGACTACCAGCTGCCGCGCAGCCTGGGCGAAGCGCTGCAACTGCTGCGCGACGAGACCGATCTGCACGAGGTGCTGGGCGCGTCGTTCATCACCGTCTACACCGAGGTCAAGGAGATCGAATACGCCGAGTTCATGAAAGTGATCTCGCCCTGGGAGCGTGAGCACCTGCTGCTACATGTTTGACGCGGCAGATGCCCAGCGTCCAGCGCACCTGACCACCGCCACCTGAACTTTGCATGGAGTCCGAGATGAGCACCGCATTTGCCCCCACATTCACCCCGACCGCCAACCAGACCCCGACACCCCGCACGACTGAGAGCTGGCAAGCCGCCGACTCGGCCCACTTCCTGCACCCGTTCACCGACTTCCAGTCGCTGGCCAAAAAAGGCGCGCGCATCATCACCCGCGCCGAGGGCATCTACCTCTGGGACTCGGACGGCCACAAGCTGCTGGACGCGATGAGCGGGCTGTGGTGTGTCAACGTCGGCTATGGCCAGCAGGCGCTGGTGGACGCCGCGGCCCAGCAGATGAAGCAGCTGCCGTTTTACAACGCGTTTTTCCAGACCGCCACGCCGCCCGCGATCGAGCTGGCCGAGCTGCTGTCTGCCGTCACGCCGCCGCAGTTCCAGCATGTGTTTTTCACCGGCTCGGGCTCGGAGGGCAACGACACCGTGGTGCGCATGGTGCGCAGGTACTGGGACATCCTGGGCCAGCCCGGGCGCCAGGTCATCATCAGCCGCAACAACGCCTACCACGGCTCGACCATGGCCGGTGCCTCGCTGGGCGGCATGAGCGGCATGCACGCCCAGGGCGGCCTGCCTATCCCCAATATCGTGCATATCGAGCAACCGTACTGGGCCGTGCACGGTCAAGGGATGACGCGTGACGCCTTCGGCCTCAAGGCCGCCGGCTGGCTGGAGGACCGCATCCTGGCGATCGGCGTCGACAAGGTGGCTGCCTTCATCGGCGAGCCGATCCAGGGCGCGGGCGGCGTGATCATCCCGCCGGCCACCTACTGGCCCGAGATCCAGCGCATCTGCGACAAGTACGGCATCCTGCTGGTGTCCGACGAGGTGATCTGCGGCTTTGGCCGCACCGGTCACTGGTTTGGCTGCGAGACCTTCAGCTTCAGCCCTGACCTGATGACCTTTGCCAAGGGCGTGACCAGCGGCTACGTGCCGCTGGGCGGCGTGATGGTGGGCGAGCGCATTGCCAGGGTGCTGATCGAACGGGGCGGCGAGTTCGAGCACGGTTACACCTACTCGGGCCATCCGGTGGCCTGCGCGGTGGCGCTGGCCAACATCCGGCTGATCCAACAACAAGACTTGGTGGGCCATGTGCACGACGATGTGGGCCCGTATCTTGCTGCATCATTTGCCAGCCTGCTGGACCACCCGCTGGTGGGCGACGCCGAGACTTGCGGCCTGATGGGGGCGATCCTGCTCGTCAAGGACAAGGCCGGGCTCAAGCCGTTTGATCCGGCCGTCGGTATCGGCATGGTCTGCCGCGGCCATTGTTTTGCCAACGGCCTGGTCATGCGGGCGGTGGGCAACCGGATGATCGTCGCCCCGCCCCTGGTGATCACCCGAGCGCAGATCGACGAGTTGACCGGCCTGATCCGACGCTGCCTGGACCTGACCCTGGCTGATGCAACGCGCGAAAAATGGATTTGACAAGCCCCATGTTGCGCCGTGGCGCGGCGGCAACCAGGGGTTGTCCCGATCACCGGGCCAATCATTTTGCCCCTAAGGCCTGGGTAGACTGCGTCGGTCCGGCAGGCAAGACCTGCTGCGCACCGACACCCTGATTCTCACCGCGGAGGTTGATTCATGAAGTTGTCCCGTCCATCCCTTGGCCTGACTGTCCTGGCCACCTCGCTGCTGTTGTCGCTGCCGGTGCAGGCGCAAGAGGAGGAAAAAGTCCTCAACGTCTACAACTGGTCCGACTACATCGCCGAGGAGACGATCAAGACCTTCGAGCGCGAGACCGGCATCAAGGTGCGCTACGACAACTACGACAACAACGAGATCCTGCATGCCAAGCTGGTGGCCGGCAAGACCGGCTACGACGTGGTGGTGCCCTCCAGCTACTGGGGCAAGCTGCAGGCTGATGGCGGCCTGCTGCGCAAGATCGACAAGAGCAAGATCCCCAACTTGAAAAACCTCGACCCGGACATCGAGGCCACGCTGGCCAGGCTCGATCCGGGCAACCAGTACATGGTCAACTGGCTGTGGGGCTACACCACCGTGGGCATCAACGTCGAGAAGGTCAAGGCCGCGCTGGGCACGCTGCCCATGCCCGAGAACGCCTGGGATCTTGTGTTCAAGCCCGAGTACATGGCCAAGCTCAAAAGCTGCGGCGTGTCCTTCCTCGACTCGCCCACCGACGTCGTGCCAGCCGCGCTGCACTACCTGGGCAAACCGCCTTTCACCAAAAACCAGGCCGATTTCCAGGCCGTGCCGGCGCTGCTCAAGGCGGTGCGGCCGTATGTGACGCTGTTCAGCTCGTCGGGTTACATCAACGACATGGCCAACGGCTCGATCTGCGTGGCGCTGGGCTGGTCGGGCGACATCAACATCGCCCGCCAGCGCGCCATCGACGGCAAGACCGGCCAGACCATCCAGGCGCTGATCCCCAAGACCGGCGGTGTGCTGTTCTTCGACTCGATGGTGATCCCGGTCGATGCGCCCCACCCCGACAACGCCCACAAGTTCATCAACTTCATCCTGCGGCCCGAGGTGCATGCGGCACTCACCAACAAGGTCTTCTACGCCAACCCGAACAAGGAGTCGCGAAAGTACATCTTGCCCGCAGTGGCCAACAACCCCACGGTGTTCCCGCCCGAGGCCGATATGAAGCGCATGGCCCTGCCCGACGCGGTGACCAACGACGTGCGGCGCTCGATGACCCGCATCTACACGGCGTTCAAAACGGGGGTGTAGGGCATGGCGGCCTACCTGTCGGTCGAGGACGTCGTCAAGGATTTCTCCGGCGTCAAAGCGGTCAACCACGTCAGCCTGGACATCAACAAGGGCGAGATCTTTGCGCTGCTCGGCTCGTCGGGCTGCGGCAAGACCACCTTGCTGCGCATGCTGGCCGGCTTCGAGGCGCCCAGCTCGGGCCGCATCGTGCTGGACGGCACCGACCTGGCCGAGATGGAGCCGTATTCGCGGCCGATCAACATGATGTTCCAGTCGTATGCGCTGTTCCCGCACCTCTCGGTGTGGGAGAACATCGCCTTCGGCCTGAAGCGTGAGGGCATGGCCAAGCCCAAGATCGCCGAGCGGGTGGACGCCATGCTCAAGCTGGTGCAGCTCGGCGGCTACGCCCAGCGCAAACCGCACCAGCTCTCAGGCGGCCAGCAACAGCGGGTGGCGCTGGCGCGAAGCCTTGCCAAGGCGCCGCAATTGCTGTTGCTGGACGAGCCGCTGGGCGCGTTGGACAAAAAGCTGCGTGAAGAAACCCAGATCGAGCTGACCAACATCATCCGGAATGTGGGCGTGACCTGCGTGATGGTCACCCACGACCAGGAAGAGGCCATGACCATGGCCACCCGCATCGCCGTGATGAGCGAGGGCCGCATCCTGCAGGTGGGTGCACCGGCCGAGGTCTACGAGACCCCGGCCACCCGCTTCGTTGCCGACTTCATCGGCAACGTCAACCTGATGGACGGCACGCTGACGGTGGACCAGCCCGACCACTGCGTGATCGAGTGCGCCGACTGCAAGCACTATGTCGGCCACGGCATCACCGGCACCGAGGGCATGACGGTGTCGGTGGCGATCCGGCCCGAGAAAATCCACCTCAGCCGCCACGCGCCCCCTGACGAGTTCAACCGCGCCTGCGGCACGGTCAAGGCGATGGCCTATTTCGGCAGTTTCACGGTCTACCACCTGGCGCTGGCCAGCGGGGCTGCGCTCAAGGTCAGTGTCAACAACCTCCAGCGGCACCGGGACGATGAGATCGTCGCCGGCGACACCGTCTGGGCCCACTGGTCGCGCAACGCCCATGTGGTGCTGACGCAGTGATGCCCGCCTTGAAATCTGCCCCCTCCGAGCCCCGCAAAGGCTTGGCCGGCAGGGTGCATGGCCTGCTGCGTGGGCGCAGCGTGGTCATCGGCCTGCCCTACGGCTGGCTGCTGGCGTTTTTCATGGCGCCCTTCCTGATCGTGCTGAACTACAGCATCTCCGAGATGGGCGCGGTGCGGCCCGAGAACATCGTCACCCTGGGCGACGGCGTGATGAAGCTGTCGATCAAGTTCGGCAACTACCTGGCGATCTTTGGCGACGCGCTCTACGTCAAGGCTTACCTCTCCAGCCTCAAGTACGCCGCCATCACCACGGTGGTCTGCCTGGTGTTGGGCTACCCGTTTGCCTACTTCATGGCCCGCGCCAAGCCGGCCCTGCAACCGGCGCTGCTGATGGCCGTGATGCTGCCGTTCTGGACCTCGTTCCTGCTGCGGGTCTACGCCTGGAAAGGCCTGCTGGACGAGGGCGGCCTGGTATCGGACTTTTTACTGGCCACCGGCCTGGATGGGTGGATGGCGGCCAGCGGCATGATCGGCACGCCCGGCAAGTTCATGAACACGCCGTTCTCGCTGGTGATCGGCATGAGCTACACCTACCTGCCGTTCATGATCCTGCCGCTGTACGCCAACCTGGCCAAAATGGACCTGCGCCTGCTGGAGGCCGCGGCCGACCTGGGCGCGTCCCGCTTCAAGGCCTTCTGGCTGATCACCGTGCCGCTCTCGCGGGCCGGCATCATCGCCGGCGCGATGCTGGTGTTCATCCCCTGCGTCGGCGAGTACGTGATCCCCGAGCTGCTGGGTGGCCCGCAAACGCTGATGATCGGCCGGGTGCTGTGGGACGAGTTTTTCAGCAACAACGACTGGCCGATGGCGTCCACCGTGGCGGTGGTGCTGGTGCTGCTGATCGTCGTGCCGTTGGCGATCTTCAACAAGTACCAGGCCGAAGCCCAGGAGCGCGGCCGGTGAAAGCCGACAGCCGGTCGCTGATCGGCGGGCGCTTTGCCCGCAACTTCGGCCGCGGCTGGCTGCTGGCGGTGTTTTTCTTTCTGTACTTGCCGATCTTCACGCTGATTGCCTATTCGTTCAACAATTCGCCGCTGCCCACGGTCTGGGGCGGCTTCACCCTGAACTGGTACGTCAAGCTGGCCAGCGACCGCGAGATCCTCAGCGGCCTGTGGCTGTCGCTCAAGATCGCGTTTCTGTCGGCCAGCGCGTCGGTGGTGCTGGGCACGCTGGCGGCGTTCACCCTGGTCAAGTACCGTCGATTTGGCGGCCGCACGCTGTTCTCGGGCATGGTCAGCGCGCCGCTGGTGATGCCTGAGGTGATCATCGGCCTGGCCCTGCTGCTGATGCTGGTGGCGGTGCAGCGCGCCACCGGGTCCGACCTGTTCGACCGCGGGATGATGACGATCTGGCTGGGCCATCTGCTGCTGGGCATGGCTTACGCCACGGTGGTGATCCAGGCCCGGCTGATCGACCTGAACCCGCAGCTCGAAGAGGCGGCGATGGACCTGGGCGCCAAGCCGTTTCAGGTGTTTGCGCTGATCACCCTGCCGTTGATCCTGCAGGCGCTGGCCTCGGCCTGGCTGCTGACCTTCAGCCTGTCGCTCGACGATGTGGTGATCTCGGCCTTTTTGTCCGGGCCCGGGTCCACCACGATGCCGCTGGTGATCTTCTCGCGCGCCCGGCTGGGCCTGAACCCCAGCGTCAATGCCGTGGCCACAGTGATCATCGCGGTGGTGGCGGTGTGCGTCACCGTGGGCAGCGTGCTGATTGCCCGGGCCGAGCGCCGCCGCGCGGCCGAGATCAACGCCGCGCAGCGCGGCGGCGGCTGACCCTGAAACCACATACACACCCCGACGCCTCAACAACCCAACATCCCACGACAGGATTTGACGATGACCCACAACAAGCTCACCCCCTGTGCCCTGGCTGTCGCCGCCGCGCTGCTGGCGCTGGCGCCCGCCGCGATGGCCCAAAGCAACGAGGACCTGCTCAAAGAGTTGCGCGCTTTGCGCCAGCGGGTGGACGACCTGGAAACCAAGCTCAAGGCGGTGCCTGCAGCCAAGCCCGGTGGCAGTGCCGCAGCCGGCGCGGCAGGTGCTGCGGCCGGCGCCGAGTGGGGCATGACGCCGCAGCAGGTGCAAGACTTCAACCGCATCGCGGTCAAGACCGAGGCGCTGGAAGACGCGGTGGAATCGCAGGGCCTCAAGACCCTGAAGATCAGCGGCTTCATCGACCCCAGCTACATCTGGAACAAAAACCAGCAGCGCGCCGGCTTCCAGCTCTTGAACCGGGTGTCGGACGACGGCTACAACTACGACAACTCCTACTTCGGCCTGGCCGCCATCGACTTCCAGAAGGAAATGGAAGGCGGCATCAAATGGCGGCTGACGCTGATGCCCAACCGCGGCGCCGGGGCAATAACCGACTTCGGCGGCAACTCGATCGTGCACGAGGCGTCGGTATCGGTGCCGCTGGGTGATTTGCAAACCCGCTTCATCGCCGGCCAGATCCCCGACTGGTCGGGCTATGAGTATGTGCAACCCACCTTGACCAAGCTGGTGACCCGCGGCTTGCTGCTCGACTTCACCGAGCCCACCGCCTACACCGGTGCCGGCATGGAACTGGTGCGCGACAAATGGAACATCAAGTGGCTGCTGGCCAACTTCAACAGCACCAAGCAGGCGGCCAAAGAGCGCACGCCGGTGCTGGCCTACCGGGTGGACTACGCCCGGGGCGAGTTCCAGGGCTTCGGCTTTGCCGGGGTGCACGGCAAGGTGGCCAACTTCCGGGCGGGCGGCGGCAACCCGGTCAGCGGGCTGGCGTACGACACCGCCAATACGATGCTCAACCTGTTCGAGGCCGACGCCTACTTCATCCGGGGCGACTTCACCTGGCAGGGCCAGGTCGGCGTGGGCGGCCAGAAGCGCGCCGCGATCACGGCTGACGCCACCACCGGTGAGCTGCGCGACTCCCGTTGGGCCGGCGTGTCCACGCTGCTGGCCTACAAGTTCATCCCGCGCTGGGAGGCGGTCGCCCGGCTGGACTACATCAAGAACGACAAAAATGGCGGTGGCCTGCTGGGCTACAGCGTGGCCGACAACCGCAACGGACTGGGCCCCGACGCGAGCCTGGCTTGCGACCCGGCTGTCGCGGGCAACGCCGCCGGCTGCGACAAGGGCGCCAACCGCACCGCGCTGGCGGTGGGTGTGAACTATCTGCTCAACCTCAACACCGTGATCAAGACCGAATACCGTTTCGACCGGGCGTCGCAGCCGGTATTCTTCGACGTGGCCACTGGCGGGTACCGCAAGAGCAACCAGTTGCTGGGTGCGTCGGTGGTGGTGAGCTTCTGACCGGCGTTGCACCGGTCGCAAGGCCAGGCTGACAACGGAGAAGCGCCATGAAAGACCTGCGAGAACGGCTCGCCGCCCAGGGCGTGCACACGCTGATTGCCCAGTTCACCGACCTTCACGGCGTGGCACGCGGCAAGTTTGTGCCGCTGGCACACCTGGACGACCTGCTGACCGAGGGCGCGGGCTTCTCGGGGCCGTCGATCGCCGGCACCGGCCTGCCGCGCTGCGGTCCCCGCTCGGACTATTGGGCCCGCGGCGCTGCCAGCACCGCCGTCGCCCTGCCCTGGATGCCGGGCTACGCCCGGGTGGTCTGTGACGGCTTTGCCGCCGGTGAGCCTTTTGAGGCCTGCCCGCGCCAGGTGCTGCGGCGCCAGGTGGCCCGGCTGGCGGCCAAGGGCTGGCACCTGCGCACCGGCATCGAGCCCGAGTTCTTCCTGCTCAAGCAGCAAAACGGCCGGTGGCTGCCCGCCGATGACGCCGACCGGCTGGACAAGCCCAGCTACGACCTCAAAAGCCTGCCCCGCCAGCGGGCCTTCCTGCAGTCGCTGCAACACGCGCTGGAAGCCTGCCGGCTGGACGTGCTGCAGATCGACCACGAGGACGCGCACGGCCAGTACGAGGTCAATTTCGGCTTCGACGATGTGCTGGCCAGCGCCGACCACCTGATGCTGTTCAAACAAGCGGCCCATGCGCTGGCCGAGAGCGCCGGCATGGTGTTTTCGATGATGCCCAAGCCTTTTGCAGACCAGCCGGGCAGCGGCATGCACTTCCACATCTCGCTGTGGCAAGGCCATCTGCATGACCGAAACGGCAATACACGCAATCTGTTTGTGCCGCACCGGTCGGACGGCGCGCTCGATGCTGCCGGCCTGCTGTCGCCGCTGGGCGAGCAGTTTGCGGCCGGCGTGCTGGCGCACTCGGCGGCGCTGTGCGCGTTGGCGGCGCCCACGGTCAACAGTTACAAGCGCCTGGTGGTGGGTGAATCCATTTCGGGCACCTCCTGGGCGCCGGCCTATATCGCCCAGGGCCCGAACAACCGCACCGCGCTGCTGCGCACGCTACACGGCCGCTTCGAGTGGCGGCTGCCGGACGCCAGCGCCAACCCCTACCTGGCCAGCGCCGCGATGATCGCCGCCGGGCTGGACGGCATAGCGCGCAAGCTGAGCTTGCCCGCGGCGGTTGAAGACGACCTGTTTGCGCTCAGCCTGGCGCAGGTTCACGAGCGCGGCATCGCGCTGTTGCCACAAGACCTTGGCGCGGCGCTGGACGCGCTGGCGGCCGACCCGGTGGTCAGTGCAGCGCTGGGTCCGGTCCTGGCCGAGCAGTTCCAGCAGCTCAAGCGCCAGGAGTTCACCGCGTTTTCGCGCCATGTCAGCAACTGGGAACTCGAGCGCTATGCCGGCGCGTTCTGATCGGCCGGCGCCGGCGTGCCGGCCGCCGGAATGACGGCGCCGCGGCCGCCGCTGCTTGCCTACGCCTGCCTGGCCGCCAGCATGATGCTGGTGGGCAGCTATGTGGGTGCCTCGCGCCTGCTGGTGGCCGCGCTGCCGGTGTTTCTGCTGGCCTGGCTGCGTTTTGGCATCGCGGCCGTGGCCATGCTGCCCTGGCTGCGGCGGGCGCCGGGCGAGCCTGCGTTGTCCGCGCACGACCGGAAACTGCTGTTCTGGGAGAGTTTCCTCGGCAACTTCCTGTTCTCGATCTGCATGCTCTCGGGGGTGGCGCTGACCTCGGCGTTGTCGGCCGGTGTGGTGATGGCGGGCATCCCGGCCGCGGTGGCCTTGCTCAGCCGGTGGTGGCTGGCCGAGCGCATTGACCGTCGAACCGGCCTGGGGATCGCTTGCGCCGCATTGGGCATCCTGGTGCTGGCGCTCGCCCGTTCGCCGGCCGTGCGTGAGTCGGCTGGCGTGATGGACAGCCCGCCTGCCACAGCCACCTGGGCCGGCCCCCATGCCGCGTTGATCGGCCACGCCCTGCTGCTGGGCGCCGTGTTTTGCGAGGCGGCCTATGTCGTCATCGGCAAGCGGCTGACGGGCACGGTGTCACCGCGCCGCATCAGCGCGCTGATCAACCTGTGGGGACTGGCGCTGGTCACGCCCTTGGGGTTGTGGCAGGCGCTGCAGTTCGATTTCAGTCGGGTCGACCTGCCGTTGTGGGCCTTGCTGGTGGCCTACTCGCTGGCCGCCAGCGTGGCCACGGTCTGGCTGTGGATGAAGGGCCTGGCCCAGGTGCCGGCACCGCAGGCCGGCGTGTTCACCGTGATGCTGCCGATCGCCGCGGCGGCTGTCGGTGTGCTGGTGCTGGGCGAGGCTTTTGGCGCCGGCCACCTGGTCGCCCTGGCGCTGGCGCTCCTGGGGCTGTTGCTGGCGACCTGGCCGGCACGCCAGCGCCCCTGACCGGCATACCGGCACCCCGGACCGGCCAACCGGGGCTGCCAACCGGGGCTGCCAACCGGGGCTGCCGTGCCGGGTGCCTAGCGCTCGGTACCCCAGGAGGTGAAGCGCACCGCCGCCACCGTCGCCAGGCCATAAGCCGCCATCGCCAGCGCGGCCAGCGCAAAGATCGTCCAGGCCGGCGTTTGCAGCCAGGCCAGCAGCGACCCGCCCAGGGCCACCAACACCAGCCGCAGCGTGCCGGCCAGCACCGGGCCACCCACCTTGCCGGCGCCCAGCGACGAAAAGTACAGGCACAGCCCGAGACCAAACAGCCCGTAGGCCGGCCCTGCCCAATGAAAGTACAGCGCCGCCGATGCCACCACCGCCGGGTCCTGGGTGAAGCGTGTGATCCAAAGCGCCGGCGCCACGGCCAGCACCGCGCCCAGCCCGCCCAGTACCGCGGTGGCCAGCGCCGCAGCGGTCCAGGCGGCGCGCCGGGCGCGTGCCACCTGGCCTGCACCTATCGCCATGCCGACCAGCGGCACCGAGGCCACGCCGATGGCAAACGCGATCGGCACCAGCAAAAACTCCAGCCGGGTACCAATCCCGTAGCCGGCCAGCGCATCGGTGCCGAACTGCGCCACCAGCCGGGTCAGGATCAGGATGGTCAGCACCGTCTGCAGCGGCGACAGGCAGGCCAGCGCGCCCACCCGCAAGATGTCGCGCAACAGTGCCGGTTGCAGCCGGGTGGCGCGCAAGCGCAGTTGCACCCGGGCGCGGCCCGAGCGCAGGTAGCCGAACAAGAACAAAGCGCCTGCGGCGTAAGCCACCACCTGCCCTGCCGCCACGCCGGCCATGCCCAGACGCGGCAGCGGTCCCCAGCCCAGACCCAGCGCACCGCTGACCAGCGCTTGAAACAAAGCCACCAGCAGCAGCGTGACCGAGGGCACGGCCATGTTGCCCGAGCCGCGGATCACCGACGCAAAGGTGTTGACCAGCCAGACGAAGATCGAGCCGAGAAACGCCACCCGTGCATAGGCCACCGCCTGGGTCAAGGCCTCGCCGCTGCCGCCCAGTGCGGCAAACAGCGCCGGGCCGAAGACCAGCATCAGCACCATGAAGACGGTGCCGGCGGCAAGCCCGATCCACAAGGCGTGCACCGCCAGGGCGTTGGCGCGTGCCAGGTCTCCCGCGCCAAACGCCCGGCTCACCGCCGACGACACGCCGCCGCCCATCGCCCCGCCCGACAGCATCATCTGGAACATGACCAGCGGGAACACCAACGCCATGCCCGCCAACGAGGCCACGCCAAAACTGCCGACGTAAGCCGTCTCGGCGATGGCGGCCAGCGCGGTGGCCAGCATCGCGCCCATGTTGGGCAGCGCAAAACGCAACAGCGTGGGCAGCAGCGGTGCCGTCAGCAAGGGGTCGGCCGGCGGGCGCGGGGCTGCCTGCGCGGCGCCAGCGCCGCCGGACAATCCGGCGGGAGACTTGTCAAGGGAGGCGCTGCTCACGGGTGCTATCCTCGGCTCAAAGTTGGCTGCAATTGCAATGATTGCATATGCAATTTATGACAAACAAGTGTGACATGAAATCCACCGACGCGCAGCCGCAGGGCTGCACCCACTTCAAGCTGCGGCAGTTGTTGCGCAGCGTGTCCCGGCTCTACGACGGCCAGATCGCTCTGGCAGGCCTCAAGGGCTCGCAGTTTTCACTGCTGTCGCATGTGTTGATGCTGGGGCCGATCGCGCCGTCGGCCCTGGCCGCCCGCATGGGCATGGACGCGTCCACGCTGACCCGCAACCTGCGCCCGCTGATCGACAAAGGCTGGGTGCTGCAGGGGCCGGGCGCCGATGCCCGCGGTCGGCTGGTCGAGATCACGCCAGCCGGCTCGGCCAAACACAGCGAGGCCAGGCACTACTGGATGCGTGCGCAGCTGTCGCTCAACCAGTTGCTCGGCGATGCGCAGGTGGCGGAGCTGCACCAGATGATCGCGCACGCGCAGAGCCGGCTGCAGGTGCCGGCCGACGGCCCTGAGCCTGTACCGGCGCACGACAGCGTTTGAGCCGACGCGCCGCAGGCGGTTCAGGGCGTGGCGCGCAAAGTGGCCGCCTGCGCCGCCCATACCCCGCGCCCGCTGATCAGGCCAGGCGCCCTCACAGCACCCGCCCGGCAATGCCGCGCAGCCGCGCCACCATCGCCGGGTCGCGCGCCTCGGGCGCGGTGATCAGCGCGTGGTCCAGCACGTACCGGCAGGCACAGGCCGTACCGGCGGCGTCGTGCGTCACGGCGCCGGCACTGCGCGCCACCAGGGTGCGTGCCGCGTCGGCGTTGGCCATCAACACACCGACGATGGCCTCGACCGTCACATCGTCGTGTGCCGGGTGCCAGCAATCAAAATCGGTGACCATCGCGACCGAGGCGTAACACAGCTCGGCTTCCCGGGCCAGTTTGGCCTCGGGCATGTTGGTCATGCCGATGACGTCGCAGTTCCAGCTGCGGTACAGGCGGGATTCGGCCAGCGTGCTGAACTGCGGCCCCTCCATTGCCAGGTAGGTGCCGCCGCGCACATACGGCACGCCCAGGCCGCCCAGCGCGGTGTGCAGGTGATCGCCCAGACGGTGACACACCGGACGCGCCATCGACACATGCGCCACCAGGCCGGCACCGAAAAACGATTTTTCGCGTGCAACCGTCTGGTCGATGAACTGGTCCACCAGCACAAAGGTGCCCGGCGGCAGGTCAGCCCGCAGGCCACCCACGGCGCTGAGCGAGACCACGTCGGTGGCGCCCAGCTGCTTGAGGGCGGCGATATTGGCGCGGTAGTTCACCGCCGAGGGCGGCAACCGGTGGCCACGGCCATGGCGCGGCAAAAAGGCCAGCCGGGCGGGCCCGGCAGCGGTGGCCAAAGTGCCGGTGAAGATCGCGTCGGACGGCGCGCCCCAGGGTGTTTCGACCTCGACCCAGGCGGTGTCGGTCAGGCCGGGCAGGTCGTACAGGCCGCTGCCGCCGATGATGGCGAGCAAGCCGTTGGCGGGTGCGGCAGGGACGGCGCTGGTGTGAGCGGCGTCGGCGTCGATGCCGGTTCGGTTGCCGTTGGTGTGCATGGCGGATCCTTCAGTGCAAGGCCTGCATTGTCGGCGTGGGCCGGGTTGTCGGCGCTGCGCCGGCCCGGCTTCAACCGGCCAGTGCAGCGGTGGCCAGAGCTTGCCGGGCAGCGTGCGCCTGGCGTGCAATCTCGCGCACCGGCAGGGCCTTCAGCCGGTGGTCGCTCCAGACTTGACGCCAGCGCCGGGCACCGGGCTGGCCATTCCACAAACCCAGCATGTGCCGGGTGATGTGCGAGCCCGGCGTGCCGTGCGCTGCTTGTTGCGCCTCGATATAGGCCAGCATCTGCGCTTCAATGCTCAGACGCCAGTCATCGTCCAACACCGGCGCCAGGCCGTCGCCCCAGAAGCGGGCGTCCCAGTCCGCCATCAGCACCGGCTGGTGGTAGGCCTCGCGGCCGATCATCACGCCGTCCACCGCCTGCAGCTGCTCGGCAATCTGATCGCCAGTGCTCAGCCCGCCGTTGATCGCGATGCTCAGCGCCGGAAACTCCAGCTTGAGCCGGTGTACCAGTTCATGGCGCAGCGGCGGCAGCTCGCGGTTCTCCTTCGGGCTCAGCCCCTGCAGCCAGGCATTGCGGGCGTGCACGATGAACACGCTGCAGCCGCCCTCGGCCACGGTGCCGACAAAATCACGCACAAAGTCGTAGCGCTCGATGCGGTCGATGCCGATGCGGTGCTTGACCGTCACCGGCAAATCGTTGCCCAGCACGTCGCGCATCGCGGCCACGCCGTCGCGCACCAGCGGTGCCTCGGCCATCAGGCATGCGCCAAACGCACCGCGCTGCACCCGCTCGCTGGGGCAGCCGCAGTTCAGGTTGATCTCGTCGTAGCCCCACTGCCGGGCCAGGCGTGCGGCGGCGGCCAGGTCGGTGGGCTCACTGCCGCCGACCTGCAGCGCCAATGGGTGCTCGGCGGCATCGAAGTCAAGGTGCCGGGGCACATCACCGTGCAGCAGCGCGCCGGTGGTGACCATCTCGGTGTACAGCCGGGTGCGCCGGGTGATCAGCCGGTGGAAGTACCGGCAATGCCGGTCGGTCCAGTCCATCATCGGCGCGACGCTGAGGCGCCAGGGGCTGAAACGGGTGTACATGTCAACTGGGACCAAGGGTGTGCAATCGCATGCGCTTGCCACAGGGAGAAGAACCGGTTTGCGCGCCAACGCCGAACAAACCCCAGCCCCGCATTATCCCGGGCGGCCCCGGTCGCCCTGAACAAGCCGGCGCAGCTTGACGGCCGTCAACCTTGGCGGTGGCTGAGGCGCCAACAATTCACGCCAGCTGCCAGGCTGCCCTGCGCAGAAGGAGCGTGCGGCATGTTGCAGATCCGGATCCACGGTCGGGGCGGCCAGGGTGTAGTCACCGCCGCCGAGTTGCTGTCGGTGGCAGCGTTTGAGCAAGGCCGCCACGCGCAGGCCTTTCCCAGCTTCGGGTCCGAGCGCACCGGCGCACCGGTGGTGGCGTTCTGCCGTATCGACGAGCATGAGATCCGCCTGCGTGAACCGATCCTGGCGCCCGACGTCTTGATCGTGCAGGACCCGACCCTGCTGCACCAGGTCGACGTGTTCCAGGGCCTGCGGCCCGACGGCTATGTGCTGATCAACAGCAAGCGCAGCTTCGACGCGCTGGGGCTGGCCGACCTGACCGCCCGCTTCCGCCATGAGCGCCTGATCACCGTGCCGGCCACCGAGATCGCCCAGCAGCACCTGGGCCGACCGCTGCCCAACGCGGTGCTGCTGGGCGGGTTTGCAGCACTGTCAGGGCTGATCACACTGGATGCGGTGGCGCACGCCATCCGTGAAAAGTTCGGCGGCAGGACAGGCAGCAAGGTGGCCGAGGCCAACGTGGCCGCCGCCGCCGAGGCCTACGCCTACGTGCAGCACGAAATGGAGGACCTGGCCCATGCTCAAGCAGATTGAAGGCTCACGCGCGGTGGCCGAGGCGGTGGGCTTATGCCGGCCCGAGGTGATCTGCGCCTACCCGATATCGCCCCAGACCCACATCGTCGAAGGCCTGGGTGAGCTGGTCAAGAGCGGCGCGCTGGCGCCTTGCGAATTCATCAACGTCGAGAGCGAGTTCGCGGCGATGAGCGTGGCCATCGGTGCGTCGGCCGCAGGCGCGCGCAGCTACACCGCCACCGCCAGCCAGGGCCTGCTGTTCATGGCCGAGGCGGTCTACAACGCGTCCGGCCTGGGCCTGCCGATCGTGATGACGGTGGCCAACCGCGCCATCGGCGCGCCGATCAACATCTGGAACGACCACAGCGACTCGATGAGCCAGCGCGATTGCGGTTGGCTGCAACTGTTTGCCGAGACCAACCAGGAGGCGCTGGACCTGCACATCCAGGCCTTCAAGCTGGGCGAGGCGTTGTCGATGCCGGTGATGGTCTGCATGGACGGCTTCATCCTGACCCACGCCTATGAGCGGGTGGACATGCCCGACCAGGCCGAGGTGGATGCTTTCTTGCCGCCCTACACACCCCGCCAGGTGCTGGACCCGGCCGATCCGGTGTCGATAGGCGCGATGGTCGGTCCTGAGGCTTTCATGGAGGTGCGCTACCTGGCGCACGCCAAGCAGATCCAGGCGCTGGACCTGATCCCGCAGATCGCCGACGAGTTTGCGCAGCGCTTTGGCCGCGCGTCCGGCGGGCTGGTGCGGGCTTACCGCTGCGAGGACGCGCACACCATCGTGGTGGCGCTGGGCTCGGTGCTGGGCACCATCAAGGACACGGCAGACGAGCTGCGCGCTGGTGGTGTCAAGGTCGGCGTGCTGGGCATACAGTCGTTCCGGCCGTTTCCGCTGGCGGCGGTGCGCGCCGCGCTGCAGGGTGCGCAGCGGGTGGTGGTGCTGGAGAAAAGCTTTTCGGTCGGCCTGGGCGGCGTGGTCTCCACCGACGTGCGGCTGGCGTTGTCGGGGCTGCAGCTGCACGGCTACACCGTGGTGGCCGGCCTGGGCGGGCGCGCCATCACCAAGGCCTCGCTGGCCCGCACCCTGGCCGAGGCGGTGGCCGATACGCTGCCGCCGCTGAGCTTTCTGGACCTGGACTGGGGCATCGTCAACCGCCAGTTGCAGCGTGAGGCCTCGATGCGCCGCAGCGGGCCGATTGCCGAGAACCTGCTGCGGGATGTCGGCGCGGTCGCGGCCAAGGTGGTGTGAGATGAAGTCCGAAGTCAAGTTCTACCAGACCGGCACCTTCACCGTCGGCAACCGCCTGTTGACCGAGGACCAGCGCAGCGTGCAGGCCTCGACCGCACGCAGCAACTCGCTCAACAGTGGTCACCGCGCCTGCCAGGGCTGCGGCGAGGCGCTGGGTGCACGCTACGCGGTGGATGCCGCGATGCGGGCAACAGACAACCAGCTGATCGCCGTCAACGCCACCGGCTGCCTGGAGGTGTTTTCCACGCCCTACCCCGAGTCGTCCTGGCAGCTGCCGTGGATCCATTCGCTGTTTGGCAACGCCGCCGCGGTGGGCACGGGCGTCGCGGCGGCGCTCAAGGTCAAGGCGCTGAAGGCAGGCCAAAGCCGAAGCAAAGTGCGGGTGATCGCCCAGGGCGGTGACGGCGGCACCACCGACATCGGCTTCGGCTGCCTGTCGGGCATGTTCGAGCGCAACGACGACGTGCTCTACATCTGCTACGACAACGAGGCCTACATGAACACCGGCGTGCAGCGCAGCTCGGCCACGCCACCGGCGGCCCGCACAGCCACCACGATGGCGGTGGGCGCCCAACCCGGCGCCGCGTTTGGCCAGGGCAAGAACCTGCCGCTGATCGCGATGGCGCACGAGATCCCGTATGTGGCCACCGCCACGGTGGACAACCTGCGCGACCTGGAGGCCAAGGTCGAAAAAGCGATGCGCCTGCACGGCGCGCGTTACCTGCACATCCTGGTGCCCTGCCCGCTGGGCTGGGGGTCGGCCAGCTGCGACACCCTCAAGCTCGCCCGCCTGGCGCGCGAGACCGGCATCTTCCCGGTGTTCGAGGCCGAGCACGGCGAGATCACGCAGGTCACCCAGATCCGCCACCGCGTGCCGGTGGACGCGTACCTGCGGCCGCAAAAGCGCTTTGCACACCTGTTTGGTGCCAACGGCCACAGCGAGATGCTGGCCCACATCCAGGCCGATGCCGACCGCAACATCCGCCGGTTCAAGCTGCTCGGCAACGAGGGGCTGGCGCCATGACGATGCAAAAACCGTTTGCGATCACGCTGGATCCGGGCTCGTCGCTGGCCAACAAGACCGGCAGCTGGCGCACCGAGCGGCCGGTATATGTCAACCGCCTGCCGCCCTGCAATGCCCAGTGCCCCGCCGGCGAGGACATCCAGGGCTGGCTGTTCCATGCCGAGAGCGGCGACTACGCCAGCGCCTGGCGCCACCTGACCCGGGACAACCCGTTCCCGGCCGTGATGGGCCGGGTCTGCTACCACAGCTGCGAAGGGGTCTGCAACCGCGCCCAGCTCGACTCGGCCGTGGGCATCAACTCGGTCGAGCGTTTTCTGGGCGACCAGGCCCTGGCCCAGGGGTGGAAACTGGACGCCGCGGCAGCGGACACCGGCAAGCGGGTGCTGGTGGTCGGCGCCGGGCCATCGGGCCTGTCGGCCGCCTACCAGCTGCGGCGTCTGGGCCACCAGGTCACCGTGCTCGAAGCCGGGCCGCTGCCCGGCGGCATGATGCGTTTTGGCATCCCCAAATACCGGCTGCCACGCGACGTGCTGGACGCCGAGGTGCAGCGCATCGTCGATCTGGGGGTCGAGCTGAGGCTCAATGCCAAGGTCTCCAATATTGGCCAGGCGATGGCCGACGGCGGCTTCGACGCCGCGTTTCTGGCGGTGGGTGCACATATTGCCAAGCGCGCCTACATCCCGGCCAAGGATTCGTCGCACATCCTGGACGCGGTGGCGCTGCTGCGCTCGATGGAAGACACCCCCGATGCGCGCCCCTTGCTGGGCCGGCGCGTGGTGGTCTACGGCGGCGGCAACACCGCCATCGACGTGGCCCGCACCGCCAAGCGCTTGGGCGCCACCGATGCCGTCATCGTCTACCGCCGCACCCGCGAGAAGATGCCGGCGCACGACTTCGAGGTCGAAGAGGCGCTTGAAGAAGGGGTGATGGTCAAGTGGCTGTCCACCATCAAACAGGCCGAACTGGGCGGCAACGCGGGTGAACTGACCCTCGAGAAAATGGTGCTCGACGCCCAGGGCAACCCGCAGCCCACCGGCGAGTTCGAGACCCTGGCCGCCGACTCGCTGGTGCTGGCGCTGGGCCAGGACGTGGATTTGTCGCTGCTGCAGGATGTGCCCGGCCTGGTGCTGACAGGCGGTGTGGTGCAGGTCGACCCTGCCACCATGATGACCGGCCGGCCCGGCCTGTTTGCCGGCGGCGACATGGTGCCGGCCGAGCGCAACGTGACGGTGGCGGTCGGCCATGGCAAGAAGGCGGCGCGCCACATCGACGCCTGGCTGCGCGGCGCGACGGCGGCAGCCGTCGCCAGCCCCAAACACGCGCCCGCCAGCTTCGACCGCATCAACCCCTGGTACTACAGCGACGCGCCCAAGACGGTGCGGCCGCAACTCGACCTGGCGCGCCGCACCAGCAGCTTCGACGAGGTGCAAGGCGGGCTGACCGAGGACAACGCGTTGTTCGAGGCGCGCCGCTGCCTGAGTTGCGGCAACTGCTTCGAATGCGACAACTGCTACGGCGTGTGTCCGGACAACGCCGTCATCAAGCTGGGCCCGGGAAAGGGCTATGAGTTCAACCTGGACTACTGCAAGGGCTGCGGCATCTGCGCCGCCGAATGCCCCTGCGGCGCGATCGACATGGTGGCCGAGGACGTTTGAGGGCGGGCCTGATTGCCCCTCAGTCCGCGTCGCCGTCCAGCAGTTGCTCCAGACCCGCCGTGTCGATCACCTGGATATGGCGATGCCGGACAGTCAGCAGGCCGTTGGCCTGGAACTTCGAGAACGTCCGGCTCCCGCTCGCGAGCTTGAGGCCCAGAAAACTGCCGATCTCCTCGCGGCTCTCAAGAAAATGTTGCTTGGCCACTTTTCTTGACCCCCGCGGGGGGCGGGCTGGGCGCAGCCCGGCCTTGGGGGTGCTCTCAAGAAAATGTTGCTTGGCCACTTTTCTTGACCCCCGCGGGGGGCGGGCTGGGCGCAGCCCGGCCTTGGGGGTGCTCATACCCAGCACGATGGACGAGGCCGAAAACCCGCGGGCGCGCAGGCGGTGGGTCAGGTTCAGCAAGAACGCGGCGTCAACATGATCGACAGGATCGGCACCAACACCAGCAGCGCCTCACGGCTGGGCAATCGGCGATGACCGCCAACCGAAGCACCGCCGCCCCGCCTGCCCCCGTGCGGCCCGGCTCGCTGGCCGCATGGCGGGTGGCCGTTCGTCCGCAGAGTCTGCTGGTGGCTTTCAGCCCGGTGCTGGTGGGTGCCACGTTGGGCTATGCCCGCGCCGGTGCCATCGACCCGCTGGCCGCGCTGCTGGTGCTGTGCAGCGCCATCCTGATTCAGGTGCTCACCAACATGCAAAACGATGTGGGCTACACCGTGCGCGGTGGCGACAGCAGCGGCACCCGCACCGGCCTGCCGCGTGCCACCGCCAACGGCTGGCTCAGCGTGTGCCAAATGCGGGCCGGCATCGTGGCCGTCGCCCTGTTGGCAACCGCCTTCGGCCTGGCATTGACGGCCTACCGCGGCTGGCCGGTGCTGGCGATCGGGGTGGTGTCGCTGGCCGCCGCATTGGCCTACATGGGCGGCCCCAAGCCGATTGCCTACACCCCGTTTGGCGAGGCCACCGTGTTTGTCTTCTTCGGCCTGGTGGCGGTTGCGGGCACCGACTGGGTGCTGACCGGCTCGGTCGGTGCGGCCAGCCTGCTGGCCTCTGTTGCGATCGGCGCACTGGCGTCTGCCGCGCTGGCGGTCAACAACCACCGGGACAGGGCGCACGACCATCTGGTCGGCCGCCGCACCTTCGCCGTGTGCTTTGGCGACAACGCATCCCGCGGGCTGTACAGCGTGCTGCTGCTGGGGCCGTTTTTGGCGGTGCCGGCGATGGCGCTGCTGGCGCGGTCAGCGGCCTTGCTGCTGCCGCTGCTGCTGCTGCCGATGGCCTGGCGACTGCGGCATGACTTCAGGTGTTGCGCGCCGGGCCTGGCGTTCAACCCGATCCTGTTCCGAACCTTCCGGCTCGAGTTGGGGTTTGCCGCAATGCTGTCGGCGGGCGCGCTGCTCGGCCAAGTGCTGGCCTGAGGGTCAGGCACCTGCCCCCAGCCGATGTGCGCAACCGCGCCGAAGGGGCCGCCTCGGCCCGCCACCGGCGGCACGCTTCGCGCAGCGTGTTGGTTTGTCGCTGACATGTGTCAAACCGGCGCGGCCGTGCACCCCGCACCATGCACAGATTGCAGGCCGTTGTCAGCCGACCGCCGCCGTTCACCGCCAGCCCCCGACAAACCTTCAGGAGCCTTGCCATGCCCGCTGCGCGCCAGCCGTCCCCTCTCCCACGCACTGAGAAATGGGTCTACCTGCTGGCCGAAGGCCGGGCCGACATGCGCGACCTGCTGGGTGGCAAGGGCGCCAACCTGGCCGAGATGACGCGGCTGGGCCTGCCGGTGCCACCCGGCCTGATCATCACCACCCGGGCCTGCAATGCCTACCTGGCGGCGGGTGGGTTTCCGGACGCGATGTGGCAGCAGGTGCTCAAAGCCTTGCGCAAGGTCGAAAAACAAGCCGGGCTCAAGCTGGGCAGCGTGGCCAAGCCCTTGCTGGTGTCGTGCCGCTCGGGCGCCAAGTTCTCGATGCCCGGCATGATGGACACGGTGCTCAACATCGGCTTGAACGACGAGGTGGCCGCCAGCCTGATCGCCAGCACCGGCGATGCCCGCTTTGTCAACGACTCCTACCGCCGGCTGGTGCAGATGTTCGGCACCGTGGTGCTGGGCTTGCCGGACGAGCCCTTCGAGGCCGTGCTGGCACGCTGGCGCCAGCAGCGCCAGGTGGCCAATGACGCCGACCTGGGCGCTGACGACCTGCACCAGGTCACCGAGGAGTTCAAGCAGATCGTGCGGGCCGGATCTGGCCGGGATTTTCCGCCCGACCCGCTGGAACAGCTGCGCCTGTCCACCGCGGCGGTGTTCGACTCCTGGAACGGCAAGCGTGCCATCGACTACCGCAACGCCGCCGGCATCGCCCACGACCTGGGCACCGCGGTGAACATCATCACCATGGTGTTTGGCAACCGGGGTGCCGACTCGGGCACCGGCGTGGTGACCACCCGCAACGTGACCACCGGCGTGCGCGAGATCGAGGGCGACTACCTGACCAATGCGCAAGGCGAGGACGTGGTCTCGGGCGTGCGCGCCACCAAACCCATCTCGGCCCTGGCTACCGAGATGCCACGCATCTACAAGCAGTTTGCGGCGATCTGCCGCCAGCTGGAAAAGCACTACCGCGAGGTGCAGGACGTCGAGTTCACCATCGAGACCGGCAAGCTGTGGATGCTGCAGACCCGCGACGCCAAGCGCAGTGCGACCGCCGCGGTGCGAATTGCCGTGGAGCTGGCCACCGAACGGCTGATCACCCGCGCCGAGGCGGTGCAGCGTGTCAAGCCCGAGCACATCGACTACTTTCTGCACCCGCAGTTCGACCCGGTAGCCCGCGCCGCCTGCAAGGCGCGCGGTGACCTGATCGCCACCGGCCTGAATGTCTCGCCCGGTGCGGCCAGCGGCATCCTGGCGTTCGATGCCGACACCGCCGAGCGCTGGAGCCTGAAGGAGGGCAAGGCCGTGATCATGGTGCGGCCCGAGACCAAACCCGACGACGTGCACGGCATGCTGGCTGCGCGCGGCATCCTGACCAGCCGCGGCGGCCGCACCAGCCATGCCGCGCTGGTGGCACGCCAGTTTGGCAAGCCGGCCGTGGTGGGTGTGACCGCGCTGGCCGTGGACACCGAGAAGCGCCAGTTCAGCATTGCCGGGCGCATCTTCCACGAGGGCGACAGCGTCTCGGTGGACGGCACCACCGGCGACGTTTTCGCCGGTGAGCTCAAGACCGTGATCCCCGACTTCAACGACCCGCACCTGCTCAAGCTGCTGTCCTGGGCCGATGCGATCCGCCGGCTGGGTGTCTGGGCCAACGCCGACTATCCGGCGGATGCCGAACGCGCCCGCAGCTACGGCGCCGAGGGCATCGGCCTGTGCCGCACCGAGCACATGTTCTTCCAGACCGATCGCCTGCCGGTGGTGCAGCGCATGATCCTGGCCAAGACCGATGCGGTGCGCGACGAGGCGCTGGCCCTGTTGCTGCCGATGCAGCGCGAGGACTTTGCCGGGCTGTTCAGGGCGATGGACGGCCTGCCGGTGACGATCCGCCTGATCGACCCGCCGCTGCATGAGTTTTTGCCCAACCATGATGCGCTGCAGAAAGCGGTGACCGAGCTGGAGACCCGCTTGCGCCTGCACGACGATGCTGGGGGCCTGCTGGCCGACCAGCTGCAGGCCGAGTTGGCCAGCCAGCGCGAACTGCTGGACGCGGTGGAAGCGATGCGCGAGCAAAACCCGATGCTGGGCCTGCGCGGCGTGCGGCTGGGCATCCACATGCCGGCACTGGTGCGCATGCAGGTGCGTGCCATCTTCGAGGCGGCATGCGCCTGCGCCAAGGCGGGCATCAAGGTCAAACCCAAGATCATGATCCCGCTGGCCGCGAGCTCGGCCGAGCTGAAGATCGAGCGCGAGGTGCTGGAGGACGAGGCCCACAAGGTGCTGAAAGAGCAACGCATGCGCATGGCTTACCAGTTCGGCACGATGATCGAGGTGCCGCGCGCGGCCATCGTGGCCGACCGCATCGCCGAGTACGCCGAGTTCTTCTCGTTCGGCACCAACGACCTGACGCAGACCACCTTCGGCATCTCGCGGGACGACGCCGAGACCGGGTTCCTGTCCGAATACCTGGCCAAAGGGGTGTTGCAGCGCAATCCGTTTGCCACGCTGGACCAGAGCGGTGTGGGCTACCTGATGCAACTCGCCGTCAAACTGGGCCGCGGCCACCGGGCCGGCCTGCAGGTCGGCATCTGCGGCGAGCATGGTGGCGACCCGGAGAGCATCGACTTCTGCCACCGGATCGGTCTGGACTATGTCAGCTGCTCACCGTTCCGGGTGCCCGTGGCCCGGTTGGCGGCCGCGCATGCGGCCTTGCGCGAGCGATGAGCGTCTGCTACACCGTCCGCTTTTGACGTGCACCAACGTCGCGGCCGCGAACAGGCTGAAGCGGGCCGGCAGGCCGACGCCCCCTAGACTAGCGACATGACGGATACCGCCCCGAAAAACCCCATCGACCCCACAACCCCCGATGACGATGCGGCCGAAGCCGCCCTGCACCAGCCGCGCCTGTGGCGCGACAACGGCTGGACCGCCCAGGTCATCAAGAACAACGACGACGAGGGCTGGGCGGTGGCGATGTACCGGGACGGTCAGTCCGAACCCGCGCTGGTCGGCCCCTGGACGATGGGACGCGACAAGAAAAATCCCAAGCCGCTGTCCACCGACGCCTTCAACACCCTGGTCAAGACCGCGTCCGAAGTGATCCGCCGTCACGAGCAGCACCTGCAGGCCACGCTGCACCCGCAGATCACGGTGGACGCCGGCGGTGAGCGGGTGCTGGTGTCGCTGGACATCGTGCCCGACGACGACGCACCCACCGCCACGCTGAGCGCGCACGACGGCGCGGGCGCGTTGCTGGGCCAGGTGCCGGTGTCACCCGGATTCAAGCTGAACCGGGCCAGCGCCACCGCCTGGATCGAGAGCGGGTTTCAGCGGCCCAAATGAGCTTGGGCGCTTTGGACCGGGCGCCTGAGGGGTTCAACCCGACCCCTGCGGATCAGGCGGCTGGCGGCCCACGCAACCTGAAGCGCTGCAGCTTGCCGGTGGGCGTGCGCGGCAAGGTCTCGCGAAACTCGATAGCCCGCGGGTATTTGTAGGGCGCGATGCCGGCCTTGACAAAGTCCTGCAGGGTTTTGGCCAGGTCGGCATCGGCCGCGGCACCGGGCTTGAGCACGACAAAGGCCTTGACGATCTGGCCACGCTGGGCGTCGGGCACGCCGATCACCGCACATTCGGCCACTGCCGGGTGGCGCAGCAGCGCGTCCTCGACCTCGGGGCCGGCGATGTTGTAGCCGGCCGAGACGATCATGTCGTCGGTGCGTGACTGGAAGGTGAAGTAGCCGTCCGCGTCCATGCTGTAGGCGTCGCCGGTCAGGTTCCAGCCAGCTTGCACGTACTGCTGCTGGCGGGCGTCGTCCAGGTAGCGGCAGCCGGTCGGGCCCTGCACCGCCAGCCGCCCCACTTCGCCCACAGGCACGGCTTGCATTTGTTCGTCCACCACCATCGCCCGGTAGCCCGGCACCACCCGGCCGGTGGCGCCGGGCCGGGCATCGGTCTCGTCGGCCGAGATGAAGATGTGCAGCAGCTCGGTGGCGCCAATGCCGTCGATCAGCTCGATGCCGGTGGCCTCGCGCCAAAGGGCGCGGGTGGCGGCGGGCAGTGCCTCACCGGCCGACACACACTTGCGCAGGGTGCCGCCCTGCGCTGTACCCAACCCCGCCGTGCGGGCACCTTCGGCCATCGCCCGGTACGAGGTGGGCGCCGTGAACAGCACGGTGGCACCAAAACGTGGGATGGCTGCCAGCAGGTCCGGCGGCGAGGCCTTGTCCAGCAACACCGCGGCCGCGCCCACGCTCATCGGAAACAGCAGCAGACCACCCAGGCCGAAGGTGAAGGCCAGCGGCGGGCTGCCGATGAACACATCGTCGGCGTTGGCCCGCAAGATGTGCGGCGGAAAGCAGGCGCAGGCCGCCATGACGTCGCGGTGCAGGTGCATCGTCGCCTTGGGCTGGCCGGTGGTGCCCGAGGTGAAGGCCAGCAGGCAGACATCGTCCGCGGCGGTGGCCACCGGCTCGAACCGGGCCGGCTGGCGCGCTGCCAGCTGCTCCAGGCCCGTATCGGCTGCAGTGCCCGGGCTGGCATGGCCAAAATACCGCACCTGGCGCAACCCCGGTGAGGCGGCCTGGGCCGCGGCCAACTCGTCGGCCAGCCGGGCATCGCACAACGCATGGCTGATCTGCGCCTTGTCGATGATCTGGCCCAGCTCCAGCGCCCGCAGCATCGGCATCGTGCCCACCGCGATGCCGCCGGCCAGCATCACGGCAAACCAGCAGGCCGCCAGCATCGGCTGGTTGGCTGAGCGCAGCAGCACCCGCTGGCCGGGCAGCAGGCCCATGTCCTGCACCAGCACATGGGCGATGCGGTGGGCCTGCTGTTGCAGCTCGGCATAGGTCCAGACCGTGCCGTCGGCCGCGATCAGGCAGCGGCGATCGCCCCAGCCCCGGTCCACTTGGCGGTCCAGCAGTTCAACCCCGCAGTTCAGCCGATCCGGAAACTGCAGCCCTGGCAGCCCGTAGATGAACGTGGGCAGGTCGGCCGCCGCCGGCAGGCGGTCGCGGGCGAAGGTGTCGACATGGGCGGTGTACGGGGTATGGGCGGGCTTGTCGGGATAGGCCATCACGCTGCCTCGGGTGGCCGGTCAGTCGGGGATCACGGCGGTGGCCTCGATCTCGACCCGGGCGCGGTCTTCGATCAGCGCCCGCACCTCTACCGCCGTCATTGCGGCGTTGTAGCAGCCGATCAGCTCGCGAAACGCCTGGCCCACCGCCTTGCCGGCGGCCAGGTACTCGCGCTTGTCCAGCACGTACCAGGTGAAGCGCACGATGTGCTCGGGCTTGCCACCCGCCTCGGCCAGCACGGTGACGATGTGCTGCAGCGCCTGGCGCGCCTGCTCGCCAAAGTCGTCGCTGTGGAACAGCCCTTGGGCGTCCCAGCCGATCATGCCGGCGATGAACACCTGGCGGCCCTGGGCGGCGACGCCGTTGGCGTAACCCTTGGGACGCGGCCAACCGGGGGGAAGCAAGACTTGCATGGGTGATCTCCTGAAGCGGCCGGGCTGGCCGTGGGTCTGTAGGCCGGCGATCAATCGCCCTGAAACACCGGCTTCTGGCGCGCCACGAAGGCATCAAAGGCACGGCCAAAATCCTGTGTCAACATGCACAGCGCCTGGGCCTGGGCTTCGGCCTCGATGGCCTGCTCGATGGTCATCGCCCACTCGTGCTGCAGCATGGTCTTGGTGATGCCGTTGGCAAAGCTGGGGCCGGCGGCCAGATCGGCAGCCAGGGCGGCGGCCTCGGTCGCCAGCAACTCGGGTGCGCACAACCGGTTGAAAAACCCCCAGCGCTCGCCCTCCTCGCCGCCGAGTGAGCGGCCGGTGTAGAGCAGCTCGCTGGCCCGGCCCTGGCCGATGATGCGGGGCAGCATGGCGCAGGCGCCCATGTCGCAGCCGGCCAGGCCGACCCGGTTGAACAAAAAGGCGGTCTTGCTGCGGGCCGTGCCCAGGCGCAGGTCGGACGACATCGCGATGATCGCGCCGGCGCCGGCGCACACCCCGTCTATCGCCGCGATGATCGGCTGCGGGCAGCCGCGCATGGCCTTGACCAGGTCGCCGGTCATGCGGGTGAACATCAGCAGCTCAGGGGCTTTGAGGCGCAGCAACGGGCCGATGATCTCGTGTACATCACCACCCGAGCAGAAGTTGCCACCGGCGCCGGTGACCACCAGCGCGTGCACATCGTCGGCATGTTTCAGCTGGACGAACAGGTCGCGCAGCTCGGCGTAGGCAGCGAAGGTCAGCGGGTTTTTGCGCTCGGGCCGGTTCAGGGTGATGGTGGCCACACCGGCCGTCAGTTGCCAGCTGAAGTGTTGGGCCCGGTAGCCGGCCAGTGGCTTGCGGTTGCCGGCCAGCAGGGCCGCATCAACGCGGTCGGGGTCTTGATCGGTCATGGCTTGTCCTTTTTGCCGGGTAGGGGTTGGCCGTCCGGCACCGGGTCGGGCAGGTTCATCAAGTGCACCCGCAGGGTGCCGAGCTGGCCGTAGACCTGCTGCACGGCGCTGCTGTCGAGCCCGGCAAACAGCTCAAGGATCCATTGCTCGTGCACGCTGGCCATGGCCTCGAAGCTGCTGCGGCCGGCGTCGGTCAGGCGCAGGATCCAGGCGCGCCGGTCGCCGGGGCTGGGCTCACGGGCCACCAGGCCTTCACGCGACAACTCGTCGGTCAGGCCGGTGACATTGCCGCCGGTCACCATCAGGCAACGCGACAAATCGACCATCTTCAGCCCGTCGGGCCGGCGGTAGAGCTGGGCCAGGTAGTCGAAGCGTGGCAGCGAGATGCCAAAACGCAGGCGCAGGCGGCGGCTGATCTGGTCCTCGATCTGGGTGCTGCAGGCCAGCAGCCGCAGCCAGAGCTTGAGCGCGGCATGGTCGCCAACGGCAGACCGGGACTCAAAGCCCAGCCCGTCGGCCTGGTCCAGCAGGTGGTGGCTGAGGTCGGCTTTCATGGCGTCTGGGCTTGTGCGCGCTCGCGCTGGAAGATCGCCTCCAGCTGGCGCTGGGCCGGCAGGTAGGGCTGCGGCCAGGGCATGGCGCGGTAGCCGATGCGCGCCGCCTCGGCCAGCGTCCAGGCCGGATCGGCCAAGTGCGGCCGGCCCACGGCGCACAGGTCGGCCCGGCCGGCAGCGATGATGCTGTTGACGTGGTCGGCCTCGCTGATGGCACCCACCGCGATGGTGGCGATGCCGGCCTCCTGCCGGATCTGATCGGCAGACGGGGTCTGGTATATCCGGCCGTAGCTGGGCCGTTGCGCGGCGCTGACCTGGCCGGACGAGCAGTCGATCATGTCGGCGCCCGCGGCCTTGAAGGCGCGGGTGACCCACACCGCATCAGCGGGCGTGATGCCGCCGTTGACCCAGTCGTGCGCCGAGATGAACGCCGACAGCAAGTAGCCGTGCGCGCAGTGCAACGCCAGCCAGTCGAAGCCGGCCTCGGCGGCGCGCCGCCCAGCGCACGCGCACCCAGGTGCACCAGGTGGCAGTCGCCGGCCAGCCCGTCGACGGCCGAGTACTGCGCCATCGGCGAGACCACGACGCGGTTATTCAGCGTCAGCCCACGCACCGCGAACGGCGTGAACATCGGCGGCGGGGCAGGCTGGCCGTCCGCCACGGAAACCCCCGCGCGGCGCGCAAACCAGCGCTCGCAGCCGCCCAGCCAGGCAGCGCCGCGCAGGCGCAGGTTTTCGTGGCTGATGCGCTGGCTGCGGGTGAGCATCGAGACCATGAACTGCGGCGCCTCCAGCTGGTCGCAAAAACGCTGGCCGCAGACCTCGAACCACGCCATCGCGTTCCAGGCGGCGTTTTGCAGGCGCAGCATGTCGACGTTGCGCATGGCCTGGTAGCGCGCCAACAGGTCCGGGATCGGCTGGGGCGGTGCACCGGCACCGGCACCGGCACCCTGCCGCTCGCCCAACAGGCGCGCCAGCTTGATCGCGTCCTCGAACACCAGCTTCACCCCCAAATGCTCGCAGCGCGTCTGCAGGATGTTGAGCAGCTTCTTGCGGCCGATGCCGACAAAACCGTGCCCACCCGAGCGGATCAGCTCGCCCTTGAAATGCAGCTCGATGTCGTCCCAGTGTTTGAACGCCAGCTCGACCCGCGTGGCGGTGACCGGGTCGCAGCGCCGCATGTTGTCCATCGTGGCGTCCGAGAACACCACGCCCCAGCCGAAGGTGTCGCAGGGCTTGTTGCGCTCGACCACGGTGATGTCGTGCGCCGGGTCTTGCAGTTTCATCAGCGGGCTGAAATACAGGCCCGCCGGGCCGCCGCCGATGCAGACGATCTTCATGCACTTCTCCGATCATTCACGTCGGCCTGATCGAAGCCGACTAAATGAATGACTGGTAAATACTTTACTACTGAATCAGTTGGGAAGAAACCTGGCGTCAACCCGTAGGCGTGGGTCCGCCGTCGGGCAGCGAAAAATTCAGACCGGATCCCAGGTGAACACGTCGCCCGAGCGGTCCAGGCTGTAGAAGTTGGCCTGCAGCGCCGGCATGGCGTGCGACGCCACCGTCTCGGCCGTCCAGCCCTCGCTGCGGTGCACGCTGCGCTCGGGCCGGGGCTGGCTCATCAAAAAGATCTCGTTGTTGCGTACCGCAAAGATCTGGCCGTTGACGGCCTTGGCGGCATCGCTGGCCAGGTAGACCGCCACCGGCGCGATCTTGGCCGGCGTCATTTGCTGGATGCGGGCCACCCGGGCTTTTTCTTCGGGCGTATCGGTCGGGATGCTGCCGATCATGCGGCTCCAGGCAAACGGTGCGATGCAGTTGCTGCGCACGTTGAACTTGAGCATGTCCAGCGCAATGCTCTTGCTCAACGCGGCCAGCCCCAACTTGGCCGCCGCGTAGTTGGCCTGGCCGAAGTTGCCGATCAGCCCCGAGGTGCTGGTCATGTGCACGTAGGCACCGCTGCCCTGCTCCTTGAAGTGCGTGGCCGCCGCCCGGCTGACGTAAAAGCCGCCGTACAGGTGTACCTTGATGACGGTGTCGAACTCGTCTGCGCTCATTTTGTGAAAGAAGCGATCCCGCAGGATGCCGGCGTTGTTGACCACCGCGTCGATGCGACCAAACACATCCAGCGCCGTCTGCACGATGTGATTGGCGCCGGCCACCTCGGACACGCTGTCGGTGTTGGCGGTGGCCTCACCGCCGGCGGCGCGGATCTCCTCGACCACGCGCTGCGCCGGGCCGGCATCACCGCCCTCGCCCGACACCGACGCCCCCAGGTCGTTGACGACCACCCGGGCGCCTTGCGCCGCGCATTGCAGCGCAATGTCACGGCCGATGCCGCCGCCCGCGCCGGTGACCAGAACGACCTTGCCTTCGAGCATGTTGCCTTGTGCCATTTTTCAAACCTTGACGTTGTGGTTGGGAACTTGATCGGCGGCCTGTGCCGCCGCCGGGCTCTGAAGCGCCGACGGCTGCGGGGCCGTGCAGGCAGCGCCGGCCGGGCCTGGCTGTCAGCGCTTGCCGCCGTCCATCGTGCGGGCGATCAGCTCTTTCATCACCTCGTTGCTGCCGCCGTAGATGCGGCCGACCCGGGCGTCGGCGTACAGCCGGGCGATCGGGTACTCGTTCATGTAGCCATAGCCGCCGTGCAGCTGCACACACTCGTCCACCACCTGGCCCATCATCTCGCTGACCCACCACTTGGCCATCGCCGCCGTGGCCAGGTCCAGCGTGTCGGCCAGGGATCTGACGATGCAGTCGTCGACAAAGCTGCGCGCTATCGACAGCTTGGTCTGGCATTCGGCCAGCTTGAAGCGGGTGTTTTGCATCGCCATCAGCGGTTTGCCAAAAATTTGCCGCTGCTGCACGTAGGCCAGGGTCTCATCGACCGCGCGCTGCATGGTGGCCACGCCGCCAACGCCGATGATCAAGCGTTCACGCGGCAGTTGCTCCATCAGTTGCACAAAGCCGCGGCCCTGCTCGCTGCCCAGCAGCTGGTGGGTGGGCACCCGCATGTCGTCGAAAAACAGCTCGGCGGTATCCACCGTGTGCTGGCCCACCTTGTCCAGCAGCTTGCCGCGCCTGAAACCGGCCAGGCCGTCGGTCTCGACCATGACCAGGCTGATGCCCTTGCCGCCCTGCTCGGGCCCGGTGCGCGCCACCACGCAGATCAGGTTGGCATGCAGGCCGTTGGTGATGAAGGTCTTGGCGCCGTTGATGACGTAGTGCTCGCCGTCGGTCCTGGCGGACGTGCGGATGGCCTGCAAGTCGGTGCCGGCGCCGGGCTCGGTCATGGCAATCGCCGCCACCATCTCGCCCGTGGCCATCTTGGGCAGCCAGTGCTGCTTTTGCGACTCGTTGCCGTAGCGCAGGATGTAGTGGGCGACGATGCCCGAGTGCACGCTGTTGGAAAACCCACCCGCCATCTTGTAGGCCAGCGCCTGGGTGATCACCACCTCGTGGCCGAAGTGGCCGCCCCCGCCGCCGTACTGCTCGGGGATGCTGGCGCACAGCAGGCCGGCCGCGCCCGCCTTGGTCCAGATGTCGCGGTCGGCGTGGCGCTGGGCGCGCCAGCGCTCGTCGTGCGGCAGGCAGTCGCGGTCGGCAAAGCGGTTGGTGGTATCCGTCAGCTGCTCCAGGTCGCTGTCCATCCAGCTCGGTTTCGGTACAACAATGCTCATGGTTTTCCGCCGGCGCAGACCAGGGTCTGGCCGCTGATGTAGTTGCTCTCGGGTGAGCAGAACAGGTAGACCGCACCGGCTGCCTCCTCCGGCGTGCCGGCGCGGCCGATCGGGATCGTGCTCTCGGCCGATTTGAGGATGTGCGGGTTCACGCCCACCAAAATCTGCTGGCCATCGATGTCGATGTGGCGCGCTGCGTCGGTCGAAGACTCGGTCAGCCGGGTCTTGATCATCCCAAACGCCACGCTGTTGACGTTGACCTTGTAGCGCCCCCACTCCTTGGCCAGGGCCCGGGTCAGGCCGTTGATGCCGGCCTTGGCCGCGGCGTAGTTGGCCTGGCCGGCGTTGCCGTAGACCCCCGAAGTGGACGAGATATTGACCACCTTGCGGAACACCTCGCGGCCATCGGCAGCCTCAAGCCTTGCGGTGTCACGGATGAAGCCGGACGCCGCGCGCAGGATGCGAAACGGTGCCGTCAGGTGCACGCCCAAAATCGCCTCCCACTGCTTGTCGTCCATCTTCTGGATCACGTTGTCCCAGGTGTAGCCGGCGTTGTTGACGATGATGTCCAGGCCGCCAAGCTGCCCGACCGCCGTGGCCACGAAGCGCTCGGCAAAGCCGTCCGCCGTGACGTTGCCGACGCAGGCGATGGCCTGGCCACCGGCCGCCCGGATCGCCGCCACCGCCTCGTCGGCGGTGCCGGAATCCAGGTCGTTGACAACGACGCTGGCGCCCTCGCTGGCCAGTTTCATCGCGATTGCGCGGCCAATGCCCCGGCCCGAGCCCGAGACGATGGCCACCTTGCCTTGCAGTTTGCGCATGGTGATGTGCTCCTTGTTGAAAAGTGCGGGTTGATACCGGTTCAGTGTGCAGCCTGTCAGTCCAGCGCGATCACCGCGTCGCCCGTCAGTTTGACCTGGCCGTGCTGGTTGGTGGTCTGCAGCGCCAACCGGGCGCGGCGCTCGGTGCCGTGCGCCACCTCGGCCTCGAACAATTCGGTCACCTGGCCGGTGCAGGTGATTTGCTCGCCCACCTGGGTGATGGCGACAAAGCGCCCACCGTATTCACGCAGGTGCTGCTGCGGCACCCAGTTTGTCAGCAGCCGGCCCAGATAGGCCATCGACAGCATGCCGTGGGCAAACACATCGGGCGCGCCGCCGGCGCGGGCAAAGTCGATGTCCACATGCATCGGGTTGTGGTCGCCCGAGGCACCGCAGTACAGCGCCAGCGTCAGGCGCGACACCGGCGGCGTGGTGAAGGACGGCAGGGTGTCGCCCACTTCGAGTTGCCGGTAGTCAAGCATGGCGCACCACCGTGAGCGTATTGAGGTCGGCCACATGCCTGCCGTGCTGGTTGCTGACCCGGGTCTCGCGCAGCACAAACTCCAGCAGGCCGCCCTTTTTGCTGTAGATGTCGGCGATGCGCTGCTCGAAGGTCAGCGTGTCGCCGGCAAAACACATCGCGTGGTAGATGAACCGCTGCTCACCGTGCAAGATCTTGGGGACCGGCATGTCCAGCAACTCACGCAGGGCGCCGGGGTTGGGTGCGGCCATCTCCAGGCAGAACAAGAAGGTGGGCGGCACCGGCAGCGCGGGGTGGCCGGCAGCTTCAGCGGCGGCTTCGTCGGTGTAGACCGGGTCGGTCTGGCCGCAGGCCACGGCAAAAAACTTCAGCCGGTCGGCATCGATCCGGGCATTGAAGGCCGGCAGCCGGTGGCCGATGTGGCGGGTATCGATCATCAGGCGTCCACCTTCTCATAGAGCGTGACGACGCAGGCGCCACCCAGGCCCAGGTTGTGCTGCAGCGCCAGCCGGGCGCCCTCGACCTGGCGCTGCTCGGCCTGGCCGCGCAGTTGCCAGGTCAGCTCGGCGCATTGCGCCAGTCCGGTGGCGCCCAGCGGGTGGCCCTTGGACAGCAGGCCGCCCGACGGGTGGGTCACGACACGCCCGCCGTAGCTGTTGTCGCCGTCCAGGATGAACCGCTCGGCCGTGCCCTCGGGTGTCAGGCCCAGCGACTCGTAGGTGATCAGCTCGTTGGCGGTGAAGCAGTCATGCAGCTCCACCACGTCCAGGTCTTCCGGGCCGATGCCGGCGGCGGCATAAACCTGGGCGGCAGCGGCACGCGCCATGTCGGCACCGACCAGCTTGCGCATGTCGTGCGACTCGAAGGTGGACGCGGCCATGCCGAAGTCCGCCATGCAGGCCCGCGCCGCGCCGCCAAAAAACTGTGCTGCACGGGGCAACGCCGGGTTCCAACCCTGGTCGGTGGCCATGCTGTCGAGAAACCGGGACAGCGGCGACGGCCGGTCGGTCCAGTTGCCCTTTAACGGGCCGGGCCCCATCTGATCGAAGCCCAGCGCCAGCACACACCCGGCACTGCCGCTGGCCACCGCTTGCCGCGTCAGGAACAGCGCGGTGGAGCCGGTGGCGCAGTTGTTGTTGACGTTGATCAACGGGA
>Ga0209181_10000740_pt1 | contig 60337 bp, 47 predicted proteins | sample MAT05_FD_187208 | JGI IMG/M metagenome (GOLD analysis project Ga0209181, IMG submission 187208) | Freshwater microbial communities from Lake Fryxell liftoff mats and glacier meltwater in Antarctica - MAT-05 (SPAdes) (version 2) | ecosystem: Environmental > Aquatic > Freshwater > Ice > Liftoff...
GCTCTGCCATGATGGTGTCTGTTAAAACTACCATCTTTGCCAATGCGACTGAAGCGTCGGAAACTGTGTAGCAACTAAAGTCTCCCACTAAAGTGGGTAGTTTTGACTAGCGTGCTGGGACAATAAACAGTGTGTTTACCTCCTTCTCGAAGAAATTTGCAGCCATGTGCTTCGAGATGACGAATTAAGTCTCGACGTTTCATTAAATTGAGACACTAATTGGCTCACGAATCACATCTCGACCACTTAGATCCTGCTCCATTAACTGACGATTGGCAAGAAGGATGAGTTGAATCGCTTCCCGCAAACTCTCGCGTGCCTCTTCCAACGTCCGTTCTTGCACATTCGTACCGGGCAGTTCTTGTGCATAACCGATGTACCAATCTTGTACTTTCTCAAACACACCCGTAAACGTGCTTTCCATCATGCGCTTTTTTCCCATACGCCATACTGACCTCAATCTCAGACTATCCTAGAAAAGCTGATGTGACGAACCGTGATGCTGAACATTTCTCAACTGCTGGCAGACGAGCTTGACCTCAAACCGTTTCAGGTGAGCAACGCGCTCGAACTTTTTGCCGAAGGGTCAACTGTGCCATTCATTGCGCGCTACCGCAAAGAGCGCACGGGCGAGATGGATGAGACCCAGTTGCGGGATCTGTTCGATCGCTACACCTACCTAACCGAGTTAGAAGCTCGCAAAAAAGCGATATTGGAGTCGATCGCTCAGCAAGATAAACTCACTCCCGAACTGGAAGCCAAAATTACGGCGTGTTTGCAAAAGAACGAACTCGAAGACCTTTATCTACCCTATCGCCCCAAGCGTCGCACTCGCGCCACGATCGCCCGCGAGAAAGGACTGGAACCTCTGGCAGCCTTCATCAAAACGCTCAATGCGCCCAATGCTGCACCCGTTACGCTAACAACGGAAGCGGCAAAGTATGTATCTGAAGTAAAAGGGGTGGCGACAGCGGAAGAGGCTTTAAAAGGTGCGTCCGACATTCTGGCAGAAGAAATGGCGGAAAAGGCGAATCTCCGGGCGTATTTGCGCGAATACCTCATGACAGCGGGTGTTTTGACCTCCAGGGTGAAAGGCGACCATCCTGAAGGTTCGACGAAGTTTGAGATGTATCGCAGCTATCAGGCAACCGTGAAGGCGATCGCGTCGCACAATCTGTTGGCGCTGTATCGGGGTGAAGACGAAGGTATTCTTGATGTCGAACTAACCTTCGATGAAGCTACGGTGCTGTCCTATCTAGAGTCGCAGGAACTCCGAGCCAAACAGCGTGAAGTCCGCGATTTTTATCGAGAGATGCTCAAGGATGCGTTCCAGCGCTTGATGAAAAACTCGCTGATTAGCGACGTGCGATCGGCGAAGAAAGTAGAAGCGGATATTGAGTCTATCAGTACCTTTGAAGCAAATTTGCGAGAACTGCTGCTGTCTGCCCCGGCTGGCATGAAGCCAACGCTGGCGATCGATCCCGGTTTTCGGACAGGTTGCAAAGTTGCCGTGCTCGACCAGACGGGCAAATTTTTGGAATACCAGGCTATTTTTCCGCATCAAGCAGCAGGACAGCGCGTGCAGGCAGGACGGACGCTTGCCACGTTGATTGAGCGCTATCACGTGGCATTGATTGCGATCGGCAACGGGACGGCTGGACGCGAAACCGATGAATTTGTTACGGAAGTCTTGCAATCGTTGGAGCGCAAGCCCGTCAAAGTGATGGTCAACGAATCGGGCGCATCGATTTATTCTGCCAGTCCGGTAGCGATCGCCGAGTTTCCTGACCAGGACATCACCGTGCGCGGTGCCATCAGCATTGGTCGTCGTCTGCAAGATCCCTTGGCAGAACTGGTGAAAATCGACCCGAAATCGATCGGTGTCGGTCAGTATCAGCATGATGTGGATCAAAAATTGCTGAAAAAGAAGCTGGATGAAACCGTGGAAAGCTGCGTCAACTACGTGGGTGTAGACCTCAACATGGCATCCAAAGAGCTGCTCACGTTTGTTTCGGGCATTACGCCGACGATCGCCAACAATATCGTCGCCTATCGCAATGAAAATGGTGTCTTTGGCGATCGTCGTCAACTTTTGAAAGTCCCCAAACTGGGACCCAAAGCCTTTGAGCAAGCCGCTGGCTTCTTGCGGATTCGCAATGGCAAAAATCCGCTGGATAGCACGGCTGTTCATCCCGAAAGTTACAAAGTGGTGGAAGCGATCGCCTCCGATCTCAGCGTTCCGCTCACTCAAATCACGCAGGTTGCTGAGCGACTGAAGAAGACCGATTTGAAGAAGTACGTGACAGACGCGATCGGTGAACCAACGCTCCGAGACATTCTGGCTGAACTCGAAAAACCAGGACGCGATCCTCGTGCTGAATTCAAGTACGCCACCTTCAAAGAGGGCGTGAAGGAAATGTCTGATCTCACGGTGGGGATGCAGTTAGAAGGCGTTGTCACCAACGTGGCGAACTTCGGTGCCTTTGTGGATATTGGTGTGCATCAAGATGGGTTAGTGCATGTCTCGCAACTCGCCGATCGCTTCGTCAGTGACCCCAAACAAATTGTGAAAGTTGGTCAGGTGGTGAACGTGCGCGTACTGGAAGTGAACGAAAAACTCAAGCGCATTAGCCTTTCCATGCGCGCTGATACGGCAGACGGACAAGAACGCAGCCAACCGAAAGCAAATCCATCTTCGCTCAAACCCAATCCATCCCAGCCTAAAGCCAATCAATCACAACCTAAAATCAATCCATCTCAGCCCAAAGCTGCCTCAGAGTCTAAACCTGCCACATTGGATGATCTAAAGGCAAAGTTTGGCAAGAAACGGTAAACTCCAGACGTTAGAAACCGGGTTTCTAAAAGTGACCTGGATCATTACAGCAGTTTGCAATTGCATCAGCCACACCATTACGTAGCGGCTTGGCAATGCCAAGCGCCCTACAAAGTATCTGTGGTTTACCCATGTGAAAATTGCTGTAAGTGGCAAAGGTCTGGTTGACTGACAAATCTTTTAGCGATCACCTGCCCGGCCCTGTACTGAAAGTGCGGGCTAACAGAAGGGTAGAGGACTGCAAGCGTCTTGCAACCCGTTTCAACGGGTTTCGCACCGTTAGCCCGGATTTTAATCACGGGCGGGTGAGCAACGAAGCAAACAGCCTTTCAAGACTTTTGTCAGTCAATTAGGGCAAAGGCTCCTAAAGAAACCCCCGACTTCTAGTAGCATTGGGTGCAACCTGAAGCCATCTGCGGGGCTGTGATAGACTTAGCGGCAGGTGATTAGTCGATACAACCGATGCCTGTACAAACGAAAGCCCAAGTTCTGTCCCTTCTGCGGGAATATCAACAAGAGCTACACCGCCTTGGTGTTCGGCGTTGCGGTGTTTTCGGTTCGTTTGTACGAGACAATGCCATTCATGCCCAGAGCGATGTCGATATATTAGTTGCGTTCGATCCCGATCAAAAAACGTTTGACAATTTCATACACCTATCTTTCTTTCTAGAAGATCTTTTTGGCAGAACAGTTGACCTCATTACGATCGAATCATTAAGCCCTTATATTGGTCCGCACATTTTGAACGAGGTCGAGTATGTCTCCATCGGCTCGTGAGTATCTACAGCATATTCTCGACGAGACGACCTACATCATGACGAGTTCTATAGGGTTAAACAAAGAAGCATTTGTGCAAGATGAAACGCTGAAACGGGCTTATGTTAGAAGTCTTGAAATCATTGGAGAAGCCGTTAAACAGTTACCAGAGGCGTTGCGGCAAAAATATAGTGCAACTGAGTGGCGTGCTATAGCTGGGATGCGCGATCCCTAAACCTCTAACCCTGGTAGCGTGACGCTAAAGGTTGTGCCCCCTTCAGCGCTGCTTTCAAGCGTCAACTCGCCGCCATGTCGATCGACCGCTTGCTTGACAAGGGCTAACCCCAAACCCACACCAGGGATGTAAGCCGTTTCTTCCAGTCGATAGAACGGCTCGAACAGTTTAGCTTGCTGCTCTGAGGGAATATAAGTGCCTTCATTGTGAACGCTAATGCAGGTGCGATCGCGCTCACATTGGAGCAGTACGCGCACCGTAGCGCCTGGGGGCGAAGACGTGACGGCATTCGAGAGTAAGCGATCGACCATTTGCTGGATCAGCGCATCGTCTCCATAGACTGCACCACAGGCTCCGTTGCTGCTAACTGTGATGGGATGGCGATCGTCGTCACGGGTCTGCTGCGCTTTGACACGCTCTGCACATAGGGTTTCTAAATTAAGCAGTGCAGGGTTAAGGGAAGCGGGATGAGAGGCGAGATCGGCATACAGCATCACGTCGCTGATGAGGGCATTCATGCGCCAAACTGCCTGGTGAATGTGATCGAAATAGGTTTGCTGCTTGACCTCGATCGCACCATTCGCCTTGCTGAAGTGCATGAGCAGCTCTAATGCTGTCAAAATAATGGTCATCGGGGTGCGGAACTCGTGAGAAACCACCTGAATAAAATTAGAGCGCAGATCATCCAGTTCGGTTTGGGTTGCGGCTGCTTTTTGATCAGCCACTGCTTGCATCAGTTCGGTGATGTCTCGCACCAGCCAGCGCCTGCCCGTTAGTTCGCCCTGAGCAGTGCGCATGGCTGACGTGGTGATGACCGCTGGAAAAACTCCACCCTGACGCAACTTGAACCGAAAATCCCAATTCCGTTGCTGTGGGGCGGTCTCTAAGCGGCTGAAGTAGGTACGGAAGGCGCGTCGATCGGCATCTGCAACCAGAATCACCAGGGGTTTGTTGACCAAAAACGCTTGCAGCATCCCAAATAAGCTTGCCGCTGAATGGTTGGCTTCCTGAATGACTCCGTTTACATCCGTAACCAGGTAGCCATCTGGGGCAAAGTCAAAGAGTTCTTGGTAGCGCTGCCGTTGGCTCTCAAGCGTCTGACGAGTCAGTAACACTTCCTCGTACTGCTGCTCAACTTCTTCTAACACCACGGCAAGTTCTTCGAGCACCGTTGAGAGTAGCTGCGGCTGACTGAGGAACTCGTCGGCATTGTGTGCCAAAAGTTCGACTCGGTGCTGAGCGTTGTGGAGTCTGGTTCCCATCGCTTCGATGTTTTTCATACTGCCACCTCCTCCATGATTAGAATCACGCCCTGATGCGAGTGGTCGGCACCAATGAGCGGGTTGCAGGAGACATGGCAGCAAAACGATCGCCCCCGACGGTTCACAGCCTCGATCGTGGATTCTAGCTGCTCGGCTCCGGCAATGCAGCGACGGATCATTTCTCGCAGTTGGTCAACAGGCAAGCCAGTCTCTAGGGTAAAAAACGATTGTCCTGCCACTTCTTCGGTGCGTAGCCCCCACAGGTTCTCGGTTTGCTTATTCCAGCTCAGAATGTTGAATTGATTGTCGATCACCACCACGCCTGCCTGAATGCTAGCAAGGATTGACTGCAAAAAGGCGTTTGCCTGGTTTGCCTCGTCGGTGCGCCGATGCAGTTCTTCGTTGATGGCTTGCAGTTCTGCGTTGGTAGACTGGAGTTCTTCGTTCATGGTCTCCAGTTCTTCGTTGGTGGACTGGAGTTCTTCGTTCGTCGTTTCTAGCTCTTCGTTGGTCGATTGCAGTTCTTCGTTTGTCGTCTCCAACTCTTCATTACTGGACTGGAGTTCTTCGTTCGCCGTTTCTAGCTCCTGGCTCGATCGCTGGAGTTCGGCTTGCAGTGTGTGGTAGTCGGTGACATCCGTAAACGTCATGCTCATACCCAGTCGATCGCCCTTCTCTTGCAGCGGCATAAACTGCACATCCAGGTACTGCGCCACCCAATCAGGTGCATAGCGAGCCACATCCTTCACGGTCAGCCGCCCCTCACTGTACGCCTGCTCCATCCGAGACCGTAGCTCCAACGGGCGGTAGGAGAATTCTAAATTTTGCAACGCGCTACCAATGTCGTTGTCGGTCAGCCCAAAGAGCGATCGGGCGAGGGCGTTTGCCAGCACCAGATTGCCGCCGTGATCCACCACAATTTGTGCTGCTAGCGTGATGTGAAACGCCAGGTCACGCAGCCGCGCAGAGGCAGATTGTTGGCTTGCCTCCTCTACCGTTTGAGACGAGCCAAAAAGGCGATCGCGCGGGTTAAGCCTGGGCACCTTGGCAAAGATGCGGTGAGAGAGGTTGATGGGCGTGAACAGATCGGTATGGGTTAGCAGCATTTCTGCTTTGCCCAAAAAGATGACCCCTGCGTCGCTGAGGGCAAAGTGCAGGCGAGAGAGGATGCGAGACTGTGCCTCTGCATTAAAGTACATCAGCGTGTTACGGAAGACCAGCAAGTCTAACCGCGAAATGGGCGCATCTTGCACCAGATCATGGCGACCAAAAATCACCACCCGACGCAAATCTGCCCGAAAGGTATAGCGATCGCCGATCGACTCGAAGTAGCGCGCCTGAAACCCGGTTGGCAGTGGCTCTAAGTCGCGCTGGCTGTAAGTGGCGTGACGAGCCTGACTCAGCGCCTCTTCATCAACATCCGTCGCGTAGATTTTGACCCGCTGCCGAAACTCGCTGGCTCCCGGCATTTCGGTCAAGATCATCGCCAATGTGTACGCCTCTTCGCCAGACGCACAGCCCACACTCCAGAGGCGAATCGGTTCAGGCGCTGGCTTTGCCTGCAACAGCGGCGGCAGTACTTGCTCTTGTAGATAGCTCCAGGCAGCAGTATCTCGAAAGAAACTGGTGACATTGATTAAAACAGTATTGAAGAGGCTCACAAATTCCTCTGGATGCACTTCCAGATAATCGATGTAGTCTTCGTAGGACGTGACTTCTCGGAGGTGCATTTGCTTTTGCACACGCCGCTGAAAGCTCGATCGTTTGTAGCCCGAAAAGTCGAAGCCCCGCGATCGCTTCAGGTACTCCAGCAGGGTTTCAAATGCCTGGTCATCGTTCTGATCATTCAAGTCCATACTGCATAGTCGGCGCGATTATTCAAGTGCTTAGGTGAATGAGAATACGTGAATGGTGCCGTGCGAACCAGAACAAACGTTGAAGCCTTTGGCATGAGAGAGGCTTGGTCGATCGCTGTCTCCCCGATACAACAACTGAAGGTAAAAGCCTGTCCCTAGAGACTGTGATGCCCTCACCGTAGTATCAATGCGCGATCCCATATAGGAAGCTCACATCAACTAACAATGCGATACATATTGTTATGATTCTCTACATCTAATCACATAAGCAGTAGCAGCAACTCAGCCTGCGAGGAGGTCTGAGAAGTGTTTCTCGTAGGGGCGCACGGCCGCGCGCCCCTACCTGCAAAAAATTGTCGGTTTTATTTAATCCACTATCCTAAGGATTAGTCTCGACCAGGGCGATGAGTTTAGTTGAGATTTCAGCCAGCGGCAGCACAAAATCAACCATGCCCGTGCGAATCGCCGCCTCAGGCATACTAAAAAACTGCGCGGTTGCTTGATCTTGAGCAATCACAAGCCCGCCCTGCTGCTTAATTGCTTGAATGCCCGTTGAACCATCCTTTCCGGTACCCGTAAGCACAACCGCGATCGCCCGCTTACCGTAGTTAGCAGCAACCGACTCAAACAGTCGATCGGCAGACGGACGCACAAACCGTACCCGTTCCGACTGTGAGAGATCAAACGTGCCATCCGAGTTGACCAACGTATGATAGTTGGGCGGCGCAATGTAGATGACACCAGGACAGAGGCGATCGCCCTGCTGTACCTGCTGCACAGGCAAACTTGTGCGCCGACTGAAAATATCAACCATGAGCGATCGATGATTGGGGTCAAGATGCTGCACGACTACAGTAGCGGCGGGGAAGCCAGCAGGTAGCCCAGAAAGTACCTGACTTAAGGCATTAAGCCCTCCCGCTGAAGCTGCCAGCGCCACTAACTCAAACGCAGGTTGCTTAAGGCGATCGACTGCCTCATGGGAACGACTGGTTTCATCAGCAGTAGGAGCGTTCACAGGCACTCACTCCACCCGTTGCAGGGGCGTTAGTTTAGGATCGACAATTTTCTGACCCATGCCTGTAAATTTGATGGCGAGGCAGATTTTGTTGCCTGCCCCAAAAATGTGCGTCACCTGACCATTGCCAAAGGCTTTGTGCACCACGCGATCGCCCACTGTCCAGTCATCCTCATGGGTATCGGGCAGTGAGGCGGTTTCAGAGGGCGTACGGGCAGAAGCGGTAGTGCCCTTTGTCCAGCGCGTGGGGATGGCAGTGGCAACGTTGGTTTGCAGCATTTCGCGGGGCAGCTCTGCCAAGAAAAGCGATGGGCTGGCAGGTTCTCGATTGCCGTATAGCCGCCGTTCGCGCGCATACGAGACAAACAACCGCTCTTGAGCGCGGGTAATGCCCACATAGCAAAGACGGCGTTCTTCTTCCAGGGCAGCAGGGTCTTCGAGCGATCGAAAGTTGGGAAACAGCCCTTGCTCCAGCCCCACCAGAAAGACCACGGGAAACTCCAGTCCCTTTGAGGAATGCAGCGTCATCAGCGAAACCCGCGTTACCTCCTCTTCCAAATTATCCAGATCAGACGATAGAGACGCGCTGGCAAGAAACCCAATCAGGCTGGGATCATCCGTATTCTGCTCCTCGAATTGGAGCACCGCGTTGTAGAGTTCGCCCACATTCTGCACACGTTCTTCGGCTTCGTCAGTGCTCTGCGTTTTCAAGTCCTGCACATAGCCCGAATCTTCCATGATGCCCTGGACGATTTCGTTGGCGGGTAGCGTGTCCAGTTGCGATCGCCACTTTTGGATCATGTGCGCAAAGCTCAGCACACCTTTAGAAGAACGCCCCGCCAACGTTTTGACCGAGGTATCGTCAATCAAAATTTCCCACAGGGGCACGTCAAGCTCCTGCGAGGCTTTGACCAGAGAATCGATCGTCGCTTTACCAATGCCGCGTCGAGGGGTGTTGATTACGCGCAGCAGGCTCACCGTATCGGCAGGGTTGGCGATCGCCCTCAGGTAGCCCAACACATCCTTAATTTCCTTGCGATCGTAAAAGCGCAAGCCGCCTACAATTTTGTACGGCACATCATGACGCACCAGCACTTCCTCAAACGCACGGGATTGGGCGTTGGTGCGGTAGAGAATGGCAAACTTACCCCAGTGCAGCTCAGGGTACTTTGTCTCCATCGTGCGGATTTGCTGCACGACAAACTCTGCTTCAGCCACTTCATCATCAGCGCGATAGCAGAAGATAGCTTCACCCGCCCCCCGCGTGGGCTTCAGTACTTTGTCAATGCGCTCAGTGTTGTTTTCAATCAGGTGATTGGCAACTTCGAGGATATTTTCGGTCGATCGGTAATTCTCCTCTAGCTTGACCATCGTGCGCGTATCGTCATCGGGCAGGCGATCGCCAAAGTCCTTCTGAAAGCCCATCAAAATGGTGAAGTCTGCTGCCCGGAAGGAGTAAATCGATTGATCGGCATCGCCGACCACGAAGACCGATCGATACTCCCAGTTGTCAAAGGTCTTTGTATCGTCGCTATTGGTCACCAGCAGACGAATGAGATCGTACTGAGTCCGGTTTGTGTCCTGGTATTCGTCTACGAGAATGTGCCGAAAGCGGTTGTGCCAGTAGGTTCGCACCTGCTCATTTTGGCGAAACAAGCGCACGGGCATCAAAATCAAGTCGTCAAAATCCAGCGCATTATTCGCCACCAGCGCATCCTGGTACATGGTGTAAACATTTGCAATGACCCGTCCGCGATAGTTTTGCTGCTCGCGCTCTAAATCCTGTGGCGACCAGCTCTGGTTCTTGGCGTTGCTGATGGCGAAGCGGACGGAGCGGGGATCAAACTTTTTGTCGTCCAGGTTCAACTTGTTCGTCACAATGTCTTTCACCAGACTTTGCGCGTCCGACTCATCAAAGATCGAAAAGTTGCGCTTCCAGCTCCGCCCTTTATCATCCTGAAACTTTTCGATATCGAACCGCAGAATGCGTGAGCAGAGCGCATGGAAGGTGCCAATCCACAGCTCTTTGGTGATGGTCTTGTAGATTTTTGCTTTTAGCTTCGTTTGCTCGTAGGGTGGCAGCGAATCCAGCGGCTTACCAAATTGGCTGTACGCCTCGCGATCGGCAAACAGCTTTTCAATCCGCTCTTTCATTTCTCTGGCAGCCTTATTGGTAAAGGTAACTGCCAGAATATTCTCTGGATCAACGTGATGGGTCAACACCAGGTTGGCAATGCGAAAGGTCAACGCTCGCGTTTTACCAGAGCCTGCCCCCGCTACAACCAGCAAGGGACCGCAGTGGTGCTCTACTGCCTGTCGCTGCGAAGGATTAAGATGCGCAAGAAATTCTGTCGTTTGTGTCATGAAGTAGGGCGATCGAGGAGCAATTGGCAGAGATGTTGCTCTTCTAAAGCGTATCGCATCCAACGGCAATCCCGTTAGCAGGATCAGGGACAGTAGCGTGGGGACGTTCTAAGTTGCTTCGGGATCTTGCTTTCTGTTTTGGGCTTTTGCTTCCTGCTTTTGAGCTTTTGCTTTCTGCTTGCGGGGTTTTGCTTCCTGGTTTTGAGCGTTTGCTTTCTGTCTGCTCCCGCTCAAATGTATTAAATCGAATGGAAGCCTACAGCTAGGAACGGTATCATCAACGAATAACACTCTGCTTGTGTTCAATTCGGTCTAGCCTGAGGGCATTCTGCGACTTTGTTTACTCCGTCTTATGTGTTGATGGCTTCAGATATAGGTCCGCTCCTGGGAGACGTTCGGGTGGATCTGGCAGCGCTGGTGCTCATGCTGCTGCTCTCTGCTTTTTTCTCTGGTTCTGAAACGACCATCACGGCTTTAGATAACTTGAAGCTGAAGGCGTTGATTAAAGAGCAGGGCGATCCCAGCCGCCTCTTTACGCTGGTGCTCAACAATCGGCGGCGGTTCATCACCACGCTGCTAGTCGGTAACACTCTAGTCAACAACTTTTCCGCCATCCTGACGAGTAACTTGTTTAGCCTATGGTTTGGCAACCAGACGATCGGGCTTGCCACCTTTGTTGTCACCTTTTTGACGCTCACGTTTGGCGAAATTGTGCCGAAGTCGCTAGCGATCAACAACGTCATGCCGATCTTCACGCTGGTGGTGCAGCCCATTTACTGGCTGTCCAAGTTTTTGTCGCTGCTGGGCGTGATTCAACTCTTTGAGAAGATTACGCAGGGTGCCATTCGCACCTTTCAGAGTGAAGTCGTACAGCAGGGCGAATCGCTGCAAGATTTGGAGTTGATGATTGAAATTTTGGGCGGCAAAGGACAGCTTGATCTAGACCAGCATCAAATGTTGAACAAGGCGTTGATGCTCGATCGCCTGAGCGTAAAAGAAGTTGTCAAACCGCGCATTGCCATGCGAACCATTTCGCGTGAGGCAACCCTGCAAGATCTGGTGGCGCTGTGTTTAGAAACGGGCTATTCACGCATTCCCGTGCAGGAAGAGTCGAAAGATGAGATTGTCGGCATTGTCAACCTCAAACGCGCGTTGCAACAGTTGAATCAACTTCGCCAGGAAGGGCAGCCCAACGGTTCCGTGACGCTGGCGATGGACCCACCCTTCTATGTGCCCGACACAAAGCGCGTCGCTGACATGCTGAAGGAAATGCTGCAACAACGCCTGCACATCGCGATCGTGGTAGACGAGTATGGCGGCACTGTCGGCTTGGTGACGCTAGAAGATATTCTGGAGGAGCTTGTCGGCGAAATCTACGATGAAAGCGACTTTCCCAATCGCGCCAGCCTCACTCGCAAGGCACCAGCGACCAATCGAGAGCGTCTCGGTCGCGTGTCTTCGTAAGAGCTTTTAAAGCAAAGCAGACTCTACGCCGCCATAAATTGGCTAAGTTCTTGGGGCGCGAGATGCGGGTGAACCACAGCACCATCTCTGAACCAGATCACCCGATTGGTACGACGAGCCACATCTGCTTCATGCGTCACCATGACAACCGTCATACCGCTGGCGTTTAGTTCCGTAAAGATGTTAAGAATCTCCACGGTGGTGTGCGAATCCAGCGCACCCGTTGGCTCATCTGCCAGCAGCACAACGGGACGATTGACGATCGCCCGTGCAATGGCAACCCGCTGCTGTTGTCCACCTGATAGCTGAAACGGTTTGTTGTTCATGCGGTTTGCCAACCCAACACGAGTCAGCGCTTCCACCGCCCGATCGCGCCGTTCTCGATCGGGCACACTGGCATACACCATCGGCAGCATCACGTTTTCGATCGCCGAGAGCTGCGGCAACAGATGGAACTGCTGAAACACAAACCCCAGTTTGCGGTTCCGCACATGAGCCAGCGTTGTATCGTCCAACTGAGCGACATCTTCACCATCCAGGTAGTACTGTCCGCGTGTAGGGCGATCGAGGCAACCAATCACATTCATCATCGTAGATTTGCCCGAACCAGACGCACCCATAATGGCGCAATATTCACCCTGCTCGACCACCAAATCAACGCCCGCCAGTGCCTGCACCTCTGTTTCACCAGAACCATAGATTTTGTAGATGTCTTCAAGGCGAATGATGATGGAGGTGGGCATGGGGGGGAGAAAGGAGAAAGGATAAAGGATGAAGGATAAAAGTTTTGAGTTTTGAGTTTTGGGTTTTGAGTGAGGGATGAAGTGTGGCGAGAGTTTTGAGTTTGGGTTTGGGTTTCTGCTCTACTCCCATTTCTAACAACTAACAACTCCTTCAGCCTTTAGCCTTCATCCTTTATCCTTTGCCCTACGTGCTTCTCAGCGCCACGATCGGGTCGAGTTTTGCCGCCTGTCTGGCAGGAACTACGCCGAAGAATAGACCGATACCACCGGAGACACCGACTGCAAGAGCGATCGCGAGGGGTGAGACGCTGGCTTTGAGGGGAGTGATGGCACCGACAGCGAGAATGCCGCCAACGCCGATCATCGTGCCGAGTAGTCCGCCAGCCGCTGAGAGAATGACGGCTTCAATCATGAACTGAATCAGGATGTCTTGCTGGGAGGCACCGATCGCCTTGCGTAAGCCAATTTCTTGGGTACGTTCCGTAACGGACACCAGCATGATGTTCATAATGCCGATGCCGCCGACCAGGAGGGAGATGCCTGCGATCGCCGCCAGCATTGCCGTTAAACCACCCGTAATGGTGTCTACGATCGTCAGCACGTCTTTCTGCGTCTGCACCTGAAAGTCATCGTTATCCACAATCTTGTGGCGCAAGCGCAGCAGGTTTGCGATTTGGAACTCAGCAGCGCGAATCGTGCTCTCGCTTTTGGCGGAAATTGAGATGATGCTCACGTCCAAGCCATAGGGAGAGGTGCGTCCAGTGAGACGATAGGCGTGCGTTGTAATCGGGATGTAGGCAGTATTGTCCTGGTTGCTCCCCAAAAACGACCCTTTTGCCTGCAAAACACCAATCACCTGAAAGCTGTTGCCTTTAAGGCGAACCTGCTGACCGATGGGATCGCTATTGCCAAAGAAACGTGTCGCTAGATCTGCACCGAGGGCAACAACCTGAGTGTCACGCTTCACGTCTTGATCGCTGAGGAAGCGCCCTTTTGCCATATCAAAACTCCGCACAGAGAGAAACTCTGGCGTGGTGCCGACCACCGAGGCACTGGTGTTGAGATTTTTGTAGACGATCGTCATCACGCTCTGACGCTGCGGCGCAACTTCTTTAATGGAAGGCACTTGCACCGCGATCGCCTTGGCATCTTCTAACACAAGCGTTCTAGGTACGTCAGACGTGCGGCTACGACCTTCAGGGTTTCCTGGCGAAACAAACAGCACGTTCGGTCCCAAGGATTCAAACTGCTCGGATGCCAGCTTTTGGGCACCCTGCCCAATACCAACCATCGCGATGACGGACGCATTGCCAATTACAATACCCAGCATCGTTAGCGCACTACGTAATTTGTTTGCGGTTAGTGTTTTAACCGCCATTTTGCCACTTTCAAGTAAGTCCATTGGGGGAAAAGCTAAAGGATGAAGGCTAAAGGCTGAATTTTTATCTTTGAGGAAAGGGAGGGACGGCTAAAAGCTAAAGGACAAATGATAAGTTTTGGCCTTTATCCTTTAGCCTTCAGACTTACTTCTGATTCACTCCTTTCGTAATATTTTCCAGTTTCAGACCTTCAGGCAGTTCGACAAATACCTGAGTGCCTGTTTGAATGCCGCTTAAGATTTGAGTTTCGTTCCCGATCGTGGCACCCACCACCACTAGCTGGAATTTGGGTTTGCTTTGGGCATCGGGGACGAGCACACCCGTTTGCCCTTTATCGGTGACGATCGCCACGGTGGGTACAATCAATGCTTGTTTGAGCTGCTTGCCTAGAAACGTGAGGTCAATGTCCTTCATGCCCGATCGCAGCAGGTCTTTGCCCGTATTCAGCCCCACCCAGACTGCAAACGTAACGACCCCTTTTTGCGTCGCGTCTTCTTCTTCAGCCTTGGGAGAAATCCGTTGCACAACGCCCTTAAAGGTCTGTTCTGGGTATGCACCTGCCCGAATTTCAACCGTTTGCCCCAATCTAATTTGAGAGATGTCCACCTCTGGCACTTTGGCTTTCACCTCTAGGTCGCTGGCAAGGTTGGCAACATAGGTCGCTGAGGAGGTGCTGGAGGCAAAGCTAGTGGGTGCGACGAAGGCACCGGCTTCTGCACCCGTTTGGGTGATCACACCGTCAAAGGGAGCACGAATGACTGCATCTTCTAGCTGTACATCAATCTTATTAAGGCTTGCCTGAGCCGCCTGTACTTGCGCCGCTGCCTGTTCCACGTCCTGAATGCGGGAGCCATTTTTCTGTTGGTTAAGCTGTTGCAAGAAGTTATTGTAACCAGCTTTTGCCTGCGCCAGATTGGCTCTGGCACTCTGCTCTTCGTTTAGCACTTCGTCGAGCTTATCGCGGCTAATGGCACCGTCTGTGGAAAGCGCACGGTTGCGCTGCGATCGCTGCAATGCCAGCTCCAACCGAGTTTGTGCAGAAGCGATTTGTGCCTTTGCCTGAGTTGCGCTTGCCTGTGCCTGGGCGATCGCTTCAGGACGATTGCCTGCCCGTAATAGCGATAGGTTTGCTTGCGCTTTGGCGAGTTCTGCCTGTGCTTGGGCGCGATCGGCTTGCAGTTCTCTGGTTTCCATCCGGGCGACGATTTGCCCCTGCTTGACGCGATCGCCTCGTTGCACCGTTAGCGCTTCGAGCCGTCCTGCCGTTTTCGGATTCAGGTTTAGTTCTTTCACTGGCTGCACTTCACCGCTAGCCGTGATAATCGTTGTCGTATCTTTTGTTTGCACAGGTACAGTCAGTTGACTAAGCGGTTGCTTTGGAGTCGTGCGAAGCAGCGGTACTGTCACTGCCGTAACGCCAACAAATCCGGCTGCTAACAGCCCGATCATCCAAGGATTTGTCTTGGTTACTTTGCCAACAAAGGGGAGTTGCATGGGAGGCACGATGGTTAGAGAGTAGTGCGTGGATTGAAACGTAGCCAGTTAAGCTTGAGGTCTGTGAAAAGAAAGATATCAACGCATGACCCATTAACTGAGTCGTGCTGGCTCATCGACTGCTGCTTGTAAGCCTTGAGGCTGCCGCCGCTCCCAGCGTTCCATCATCAGCGGTAGTTCTTGTTCCAAGAAAGCATGAACACCCTGCATTTCTTCTAGCCGTTGACGTAGGTGTGGAGTATTGCTGTCAATCAGCGTCAGTCCTTGCTCAGCAATCTCGCGAAACGTCTTAATTTGCGTAATGCGTTGCTTTGTTAGCTCAGCCCAAGCCTTGGGTTTGATACGAAAGTAATCTCGACGTTGACCGGGAAGACTGGTGCGTTCGATTAAACCGATTTGCGTGAGCAGGCGCGTCATGGTACTGATCGAACCTTTACTCGCTTGCAGCACCTCCGCCAGTTGACTGGGTGATTGGTGCGGTGGGTTAGAAATCAACAGCCAGCCCAGAATGCGCCCTGCCATACGCGGCAAGCCAACAAGCTCAAACGAGAGTCCGACCGTTTCGATAAATTGCTGGTGTTCGAGCTGTGCGGTCGACTTCATCAAGATTGAGTCAGGCTTCAGCGGGAATGTTGCACTCATGGCTACAAACTAACACAATTAGTTTAGTCATTACTGAACTAAGGGAATATTCCAAAACTCTCAGACCGTTCTGTTCGCTCTGTTACACATTGCCGATACTAAGAGCATCTTTCCCTATTAGTCGTGCTTTCAGCGTTGTCTAGTCGCTTTCAGCCGATCGTGTTTGGGTATGATAGATACGTTCGTCTTGCTGCCTGCCGATCGCCCATGTTAAGACTGAGTTCTTAACGTTAAATGCCTCCTTCATGGAAGCATTTGACTCCAAGCATCGCAGGTTCAAATGCCCGTTCGTATGCTTTTTTTGTAAACATTGCGCAAACCTTTCGGATTAGTCCACGGCTTCGATGCATTCAGTACAATATGCTGACCGATGCAATCGTGCGCTCAGACCGAGTTTAAAGCCTATGAGTTCTTTGCCTGATCGCTCCCCCCAATCCTCCAAGCCTCCCTTGCCCGACGAAACCACATCCAGACCAGAACAGCCCTCCGCTGTGTCTGACTCAACGTCAACGGATGCATCCTCTGCGAAAGAAGCCGCACTCGATCGCTCTGCTGCTTTAACGGCTGAAGGTGCCGCTGCGCTTGAAGCAGCGCCATTGGTGCCCAAGCGACCACTGATGCGTCCTGTCAACCGCCCTCAGCCACCGCCGCCTGTTGCCCAGACGCTGGTTGCCCAGACACCGATTGCCCAGACACCGATTGTGCAAACACCTCTAGAGGTAGTGTCTAAGCCGCCGAAGCCTGAGATCATGTCGCCGCCAACAACAGAGAGTAGTCCTGTAGAGACCTCTGAGGCTGCTGACGGTCAAGCGTTGATTCGGCAACAGCCCATTCCACCGCCGAGTGAACCCAAGCAATACCGGGCGATCGGTCTCGTTCGGGGTCGGTATACGCCGTCTGACGAGCAGTTTACTCGTGGTGCCATGCTTACCAGCGAGGGGACTGAAGTCGAAGCCGTGCTGCTTGGGCGGGTGATGAGCCTGGTGCGGAATCACCTGGATCTCGAACAACAGCACCTGTGGGTTGTGTACCCCCGCACTCGTGAGATGCGGCAGGATCTGCACGTGCAAATTGTGGGCGTGTGGGAACCAGAAAAGTTGAACAAAAGCGCTGAGGATGCCACTGACGATGCCGCCGAATCAGACGCATCGCTGGAGCCAACCGCACCTATAGAAGCGCCGCCCAACCCTACGCCTGATGATTCAGGGTTTGACGAAAACTACTTCTCGATTCGAGGTGAAGTGGTATTTTACTCCGCTGAAGAGGAGCAGATTGTCGTCAAGATCCAGCAAGCTCCCCGCAAAACGGCCGATCGCGAAAAAGCATTTAAGCTCCGACTGGATGGCACCTTAAATAGCCCCAAAGCGTTGGGCTACTTCTGGGATTTGCAGGTTGAGCGCCGTAATGCGGCTCTGGTAGTTACAAGTGGTACCGCGATCGGGCTAGTCCCTCCCAAGAAGAAGACCGCGACGGCTGGGTTCAAACGAGGGGGCGATCGCCGTCCACCCCAGCGTAAAGCGCATCCTGCTGGTGCCAGAAGCGCTGCACCAACGGGAGCACCCCGCCGCGAACCGCTGCCCAAACCAGTCAAGCGGGCTGAGCCAGCAGGCGAAGGTTAGTAAAGTCGGGGCTTTAGGGCTGATTCTAAAGCCCCATATTCATACTTAGGAACAAGAATTTAATCACCTCGGCGTTTTCCGTAGTAGGGGCGCACGGCTGTGCGCCCCTACCGACGAACAATTTGTCGGTTTTATTTAATCCACGATCCTTAGTCGATCGCAATCTGTGAACCCCACGCATCCTGCGGTCGAAACAGTCGATCGGCAGGGATCGGTGCCACAAATTCTGTCAATGTAAATGTTCCGGCTTCGATCCACTGCTTCAGCTCCACTGCCACCTGACGCGAGAGAAAGAGGCTGGCAAGTGGAGCCACTCTGACGCTTTTGCCGTCGATCGTCATGCGTCCCGATTTAAGTTGAGCATAGCTGACTAGCCCAAACGTAGGGCGTACGCGTCGAGGAATCGAAAAGTCCACCACAGGCGCGACCAAATCTTGATCCTGCACCGCACACCGTGCCACAACTTCCTCATGCAGGACAGGCAGAGGCACCCCAACCCCTAACATCAGTGAGGGACCGTAGCTTTTGAAGTAGCAACCCCGTACCCAACGGGCATCCATCTGTTTCGCGTCGCCAATCAGTGCGAGGGTTGCAGCAGGACCGATTGGTGTACGATTCGGTAGCCGCCGCTGTAACGGAAAGTGTTGAGTGCCTTCCCATGCCACATACCCAATCCCGCCGCCTAGAAAGATGCGAGTGCCGATCCCCACAAGTTGCAGGTCTGGATCATTGAGTAGAGGCGAAATCGCGCCAGGGTTGGAATAAACTGCATTACCCAAACGGGGCTGAAGTGAACCCAGATAGGTAAATAGCGGGCGATCGCCCCCATTCACTCCCACGATAAAGTTCTGATAGAGATTCCGTGGATTGAAGAGGTAAAACTGATTGATGGTATCGCGTGTAATCGTCGTCTCAAACGAGCTACGCGGGTAGCAGTCGGTGACCTGTCCTAGCGCTCGAAGATGCACAGGTTTACCTGCGATCAAGTCTTCAATCACATAGCCACCGCCCTTCTCACGCGTCTCTTCACCGTCGGCAGCTTCACCCACCTGCGTTGCACCCAGGTAAAGATCAACTGCCCCAAAGCCCGCATAGGCAGGCACGCCATCCAGCCAGCATTGACGAATTTTAATCGGCGGATCGGTATGTCCCAAATTGAGGATGGCTCCAGACGACTCCATCGGCTCAAAGGTGCCCGTCGTAATTACATCGACTGTCTTTGCTGCTTGCGTCACGCCAATTTCAGCCACACGCGCCTTCAGTTCTTCGATCGTCCAGACAACGGCTCGTTGCTGACTAATCTTGTCGTTAATCTCGGCAATCGTTCGCATAGGGTTAGCACTGTCTTGCTGCTACACCCTATACCCTACACCCCCAACCCTACTCCCTCATACGTCGAGCTAGCGTTGGAGCACGTCCACTCAGTCCAGTCATCAGCATCAGGGCAATACGCTTAGCGGGATGAACTGTTCTCAACGTCCACAAACCCAGCCGACGTAGCACCACCAGCGGCAGGATGCTGTTTGAGAACATTCGATTCAGAACATCGGTGAAGCCCAAAATGATAAAGTTCTCCAACCTACGCCAGCGATCGTATGCCTTGAGCACCCGCAGTTCCCCAATGTCTTTGCCTTGCTGGTGAGCCGTCTGGAGTATTTGCGCCAGTGCTGCGGCATCACGAATGCCCAGGTTTACGCCTTGCCCGCCGACGGGATGACAGCAGTGTGCCGCATCACCAAGCAGCGCTAAACGAGGGAGCACATAGCGATCGCTCTGCATGAGCTGAGTGGGGAAAACATAACGCTCTCCCACCAACTCCAAGGCACCCATTTGAGCACCGTAGCGTTGGGTGAGTGCCGACAGAAAGGCTGCATCGTCTAACGCCATCATTGCCTCTGCTTCTGCTTTGGGAGCCGTCCAGACAATGCGGCAGAGATTATTGGGCAAAGGCAGAATGGCGAAAGGGCCATCGGGCTGAAAGCGCTCATACGCAATGTTGTTGTGTGGCTTTTCTGGCTTAATGAACGCAACGATGCAAGCCTGCCAGTACTGCCAGCCACGAGTGCGAATGCCTGCCTGCTGTCGCAGGGTCGATCGCGAGCCGTCTGCTGCCACCAATAGACGAGTTTGCAACTGCTTGATGTCTCCATCCTGAAGGACTTCCAGCACGACACCATCGTTCTGGGCGATCGTCTTAACCAATGTCGCCGGACAAAGATACGTCACATTCTGACATTCGCTTAATTGCTGTTGCAGTGCCTCCAACAGCACTCGATGCTCTGCCACATAGCCCAAAACGTCGGTGTCCAGGTCTTTTTGCACAAACGTTACGGTTGTGGCATGGTCCGCATCCGAGAGGTGAATTTGCTCAATCGGGTTTACGCCAGGACGCATCTCATCCCAAACACCAATGCCCTCAAAAATACGGCTAGACAACAGGTTGATGTGATATGCCTGCCCTCTAACAACTGCATTAGACTGAGGCTTTGCCTCAAGCAGCGCCACCTGCAAACCAGAGTCTTTCAACGCGCAGGCTAATGTTGCGCCCACTAAACCACCACCAACAATGACCACATCATAATCAAGGCATTTGTCGGCATCACTCCAACGCTGCACAGCAGGAGCCTGGAAGTTTGAGGATGCGATCGCGTCGAGCTGCTCCAGCGTCATCTTAGAAAAAGGATAAAGAGCTTAAGGCTTCGTTACATTCCCCTATTGTGACGTGAATCAAGGCTGTGGGCAAGTTGAGCGTCTTGTGATCATAACCAGCGACCAGTATTTGAGCAAAGGGACGGTCGCAGTCTTTCTAATGTGGCTCGGCTACTAGCGCTCACTCATGCTTTTAACCGTTTTTCTAGCTTAGAAACTCGGTCTTCCAACGCATTCAGCCGCTCTTTAGCTTCGATCGCCAGGGTTGCCAGTCGATCAATAATTTGGGGATCGGTGGGATCAGTCAGACTGCGGGGTGTTCTGCTGGGAGTGGGACGTGGGCTAGAAGGGTTTTGGCGACTGAGCTGAGCGACCTGAGAACGAAGCTGATTGACTTGCGATCGCAGCTCAAAGATGTCGGCTTGCAGGTTAGATGCCGACTGAGCAGACGTGCGCCCCTGCAAGAGCAAAAACGTCAGGAGCGCAGTGACGAGAATTAACCCCAAACGGCGTAACATTTCGACCTCACGTTGCATCGCCAGCAAACAAAGTGCGAATGAATGTCCAAAATGTCCAAACAAACACAGAAACGAGTGTGAAGAGCATCAACATTGCCAGTGCTGAAAAGGGAGCCATAATTGCCATCAGCAACAGCACGAGAATTAACAGTGTCCAAAGAGGGCTTTTCATCTTGATCTTGCTTAATCTTTCGTCTTGATCTTAACGATCAATGCGGTGCAAGCCCTCTAGCGCTGGCAGGAGGATTGAACGCAACATGCCTATTTAGCTGTGATTGCGTCAGTCACCGTCAAATTATTGACCAGCGTGGGGTAAGGCAATGTTGCAGCCACTAGCCCGACAACAGCAAAGCAAAGCAATATAGGAAAAAGTTTCGGTTGAGATAAGTTCATGATCTGAAGGGGAAACACAAGGGAAGTTTATGTACTCTGGCGATCGATCTTCGGCTTCAAGCTGCTTCCAAACTAGAGGCATCGCTCTAATCTCTACGTACCGACACAGCGAACAGGTGCGATTACGTACGTAGAATTGACCAAAGCTCGCTCACAGTCACATAAAGAAGCGTTCAACTGTAGACGCTGCTATTTAAACTCTAGAACTCAGCAAAAGAGCTTAGATAACCTTCAAGCCTGAAGCAGCATTGCGCCAATCGCTAAGTATCCGCTCGTTCTGCCTGTCACATCTGACAGCTTGTGCCAGTTTGTTAAGTATTTGTAACAGTACCTGTAGAAACCGCGATCGCTGAACTCAGCGTCTTTACACAATTGCTTTTAGCCCTTGCACTAACCGTTCAATGCCTGAGATCGCAGTCTCCGGTTGGAGAGCACCATACGCCACGCGCAAATAGCAGCCTTCTTCTAAGCCAAACGTTGTACCTGGAATGGCAGCAACGCCATGCTCCACAATGAGTCGTTCTACCAGTTCCAGGGCACTGAGTTGGGTATGGACGTTGAGCAGCACGTAAAATGCGCCGTCGCTGGGTGGCACTGTGCAGCGATCGCTAACCGCACTTAACGCTTGAAGCAGTTGTTGGCGCACTGTTGCGATCGCCCCTAATTTCTCCTGGCAGTAGCCAACGCCAGCCTGTAATGCTCCCAGCGCAGCGTATTGAGAGATTACGGCTGGACAAATCACGTTTGTATCCTGAATTTTCATCACGGCTGCCATGAGGTGCGTGGGAATAACCATGTAACCAATACGCCAACTGGCAAAGCCATATGCTTTTGAGAGTGAATAGAGCGAAATAGTGTGACCACTACTGTCCCCAATCGACCCTGGTGAGACATGTTGGGCACCCTCGTAGGTGAAGTACTCGTACGCCTCATCATGGATATGATAGATGCCTCGATCGCGGCAAAGGGCGTTCACTTGCCGTAGGGCTGCCTCTGGATAGACGGCTCCAGTAGGGTTATTGGGCGAGATGGTGACGATCGCGCGTGTGCGATCGGTCATGGCTTGCGCGATCGCCTCAGGACGCAACTGATACTGCTCATCCGTCGCCACGAGAATGGGACGACAGCCGGCGATCGTCACTGCCATTTCGTGATTGAAGTAGTAAGGCGTTTGTAGAATAATTTCATCGCCAGGACTGGTCATCGCCAGCACCGCATTCAAGAAGCCCATATTGCTTCCAGCCGTAACGACAACCTGACGCTGCGGATCGATCGCGATTCCGTTTTCAGTTTTGAGCTTGATGGCAATTTGCTCTAATAGCGGCGCAATGCCCTCAACTGCCTGATATTTGTGGTGCTCTGGCTTTGCTAGAAAGGCAGTGATTTGCGCGATCGCTGCCGGTGGTGGTGGATAGTACACAACCCCTTGCCCCAGCGAAATCGTCCCTGGATGCTGCTGAATCATCGCAGCGACCGCTGGAATAATCGGCGCTTGCACACCGTCCATACGAGATGGGTTGAACGTCATAACGACTTAGTAGCTAAATGATGATGGCTAGACTCAGGGAACTTCAAATGTCTTTACGTCAGTCTTAAGCTATGCTGCCAGATCAGACGATCGTTCGCTTACCTGTTTGTAAAAGCTGATGCCGCTTAGACCCTATCAAACCGCTTTGTGGATTGCCCTTGTCGTTTTCCTAGTGGCAGTGATTTGTCTATACACCCCGGTCAACCTGCTCTTCAACCAGGCGTTTTTGGTGATGGAACTTGGGAACCTGGGTCCCTATGCGGCGTTAATCTTTGTGCTGGGGTTTGCCATCACTACAACGTTGGGCTTCCCTGGCAATGTATCAACGATCGCGGGTGGTGCCGTCTTTGGCTTGTACTGGGGAACGCTGTGGTCACTCATCGGTGCTACGTTGGGAGCCGTCGGCGCTTTCTTGTTGGCACGGTATCTCGTTCACGATTGGGCAGCACATCGCTTTGGTCAGCAGGCACTCTTGCAACGGATTAACCAAGCGATCGTCCACAAGCCTATGCGCTTCATTTTGGCAGTACGCTTCACGCCCTTGTCGCCCTTCAGCCTTGTCAATTTCCTGCTTGGCTTAACGCCCGTTGATCTCAAAACCTATACAATCGGCACGTTCTTTGGCATTATTCCCCTGACAATAGTCAATACCTGGCTGGGCGTAGCGGGTAAAGAGGCATTGCGTGGGGGCGATCGTCTACCATTCTTCCTAGCACTGGGTGCACTGACGCTGCTTTCGGTGCTGCCGCTGCTGGTGAAGCAAAAACGTGTAACGCAGCAACCAACAGCACCTGAGCGTCGGAACCTGCGACTCTTTAAGTAAGTTCTACAAGCTGCCTTAGACCAGTTCTTCCTCTTTGTGAGTCAGAATTGTGCAATCAGACGTAGGGTGCGAAACGCAAATCAACACGTAACCAGCAGCAATCTGCTCCTCATCCAAATAAGATTGTTCTGATTGGTCAACTGAACCTTCAACCAGCTTGCCCGTGCAGCTAGAGCACACACCTTGACGGCAAGAAAAAGGGAGTTCCATGCCCTCATTTTCAGCCGTTTCAAGAATATACGCATCGTCTGGCACTTCCACCGTTTGGTCAATGCCTTCTGTCTCGTTCGTGAGCCTGATCTTGTAAGCTGTCGCCATAGTGGTAAACCTTTTAACTAATGTTTTGGGTGAGAAAAATGAGAGCCTTGCTGATAGCTAAAGCGGTCAAAAAAGAGGCGTGATTAAGAACGTGAAATAGAAATTCAGCTTGCTCCAACGAAAAGATGACCACATTCACCGCAAAGTCTAGTTCAAGGCAAGCAGCCACTTCTCTATCAAGAGGCAGTCCCCTATGAGCGAAGCTGTCCACTTTAGGGCAGTTCAACGATCGTGACGATGAGCCGTGCATCATTGATGACAAAAAAGCCCTCATCCCTTTAGAGCGCTCTTCTCAGAAGAAAGTGCAAAGGATGAAGGCTAATGATTAGAAGAGGTACAGCTAGAAGCAAAAACAGCACGATCGCCCCTTTCAGCCGTTCGATGTTTAGGCATCATCCAGCGCAGCAATACCAGGCAATTCTTTACCTTCCAGCAGTTCCAGGCTGGCACCGCCGCCTGTGGAAATGTGGCTCATCTGGTCAGCAACACCGACTTTTTCGACGGCTGCAACCGAATCGCCACCACCAATGATGGTTGTAGTGCCCGTTTTGGTGAGGTCTGCGAGGGTGCGGGCGATCGCCTCTGTACCCACGGCAAACTGGTCAAATTCAAACACACCCATCGGACCGTTCCAGATCACCGCTTTGCAGGTGGAAAGGGCATCCTGGAAAACTTTTATCGAGTCGGGACCAATATCCAAACCCATCCAGCCATCGGGAATATTTTCAACGCTGACGGTTCGAGCGTTAGCATCAGCCGCAAAGTTATCCGCAACAACCACATCAGTAGGAAGGAGAAGATCAACGCCTTTCTCTTTGGCTTTGGCTTCCAGCGCTTTTGCCAATTCTAGTTTGTCTTCCTCCACTAAAGACTTGCCCACGCTCAGACCACGCGCTTTATAAAAGGTGAAAATCATGCCGCCGCCGATCAGCAGTTTGTCTACTTTATCCAGCAGGGTTTCGATGACGGTGATCTTGCTGGAAACTTTGGAGCCACCGACGATCGCCGCAAGGGGACGCTGCGGGTGTTCGATCGCGTCCTGCAAAAATTGCAGTTCTTTCTCAATCAAAAAGCCAGCGACTGACGGCTTGAGATAATGCGTGACACCTTCCGTTGAAGCATGGGCGCGGTGTGCAGTGCCGAACGCATCGTTCACATACAAATCGGCGACTGATGCCAGTTGCTTCGCGAAAGCGGGATCGTTTTTCTCTTCACCGGGATGGAACCGGACGTTTTCTAACAGCAGCACGTCGCCATTGCTTAGCTCAGCGACTTTAGCCGCTACATCGTCGCCAATGCAATCATCCGTTTTGACCACAGGCTTGTCCAACAATGTAGACAACCGATCAGCAACAGGTGTCAGGCGAAACTTATCTGAGACGCGAGCGGCATAATCATCGCCTTTGGGTCGTCCAAAATGGCTTGCCAAAATGACTTTTGCGCCTTTGGTGGTGAGGTGCTGAATCGTCGGCAAAGCAGCACGGATACGCGTATCGTCTGTAATCTTGCCTTGATCGTCTAAAGGAACGTTAAAATCTACCCGCACGAGGACGCGCTTACCGGACAAATCAGAGGATGATAAACTGGCTAGAGTCTTCTTAGGCACCGAGAAAACCTCCCAAATGAGTCTTTTTACCTATTGTACCGAAGGACGTACCTTCGGTCTTGAATACCATGTTTAAGACTGTACTTTTTCCGATTGACCGTAGCCGTGAATCGCAACAAGCGGCTGAAACTGTTGCTGGCGTTGTTAAAATCCACAACAGCCGCTTGATTCTGCTCTCTGTTGTCGAACCGCCTGCCGAAGATGGCACCGAGGATGCGATGACCTCACCAGAGGCGATCGCTGAACTGTTGCTTACTGCTAAAGCTCTGTTTTCGCAGCAGGGCATTGAGGCAGACGTGATCGAGCGCGAAGGTAAACCTGCTTTTACCATCTGTGACGTTGCCGATGAAGTCGATGCCGATTTAATCGTCATGGGCTGTCGAGGGCTGGGGCTGACCGATGAAGGCGTTTCCGATAGCGTCACCAATCGCGTGATCAACCTGTCGCCGTGCCCGGTGCTGATTGTGCCATAAAGAAAGTTGTGCCTTAACGAGGGAGCGATGGTCGCCAATTTCAAAACGTTGACCCCGCAAGCGTACCTGGACTGGGAGCAAGGACAGGAACTTCGCTACGAGTATGTCAACGGTGAAGTCTTCGCCATGACAGGCGGCACCATTCCTCATGGCACGATCGCGCTAAACCTTGCGACAGCGCTGAAACCGCATCTCCGAGGTGGTACCTGCCGCGCGTTTAACTCCGATATTAAGGTTGGCATCACAGAAAGTGGACCCTTTCACTACCCCGATCGATCGGTAAGCTGTGATGAGCGCGATCGCACCGCGATTGAGTTTATTGAGCATCCTTGCTTAATCGTTGAAGTGCTTTCACCCAGTACCGAAGCGTATGACCGGGGTGGAAAATTTGCCCACTACCGCCAAATCAAAACGCTCCGAGACTATGTACTGATTAATGTCGATCAGGTTAGCGTGGAGTGCTTTCGACTGAATGCAGCGGGTAAATGGGAATTAACTCACTACTTGGCAGGGGATGACATTGAACTAACAAGCGTTGATTTTCAGTGCCCGATCGCGCTGCTTTACGAGGATGTGCCCTTTCATGGCTAACATGCCCAGACTTGCTCGATTCAGTACCGCAGGTTGATCTGAGGCAGAGAAAACCGCGTGAGTCAGCTACGATCGCTAGAGCGAATGCAATTCCTTCCTCAACGTTTGTGCTGTACTTCTCATGACAACGCCTCCCATTCAGTGGTATCCCGGTCACATTGCCAAAGCCGAAAAAGCGCTAATGGAGCAGTTGAAGCGTGTCGATGTCGTGCTGGAAGTGCGGGATGCGCGGATTCCACTCTCAACAGAGCATCCTCAAGTGCAGCAATGGTTGGGCACGAAGGGTCGCGTGCTGGTCATGAATCGCATTGATATGATTCCGCTACAGGCACGGCAGCAGTGGATTGAGTGGTTTCGATCGCAGGGCGAGGAACCGTATTTTACGGATGCGCAACATGGGAAAGGCATTGAAACTGTGTTGCACGCCGCCCAAGCAGCCGGAGAGCAGATGAACCAACGCAGGCGCGATCGTGGCATGTTGCCCCGCCCCGTGCGTGCAGTTGTCATTGGGTTTCCCAATGTCGGTAAGTCAGCGCTCATCAACCGTTTGCTGAATCGGCGGGTTGTCGATAGTGCCCGTCGCGCCGGGATCACAAAGCAATTGCGCTGGGTCAGAATTTCCGACCAAATCGAACTGCTGGATGCGCCTGGTGTATTGCCATCTCGACTGACGGATCAGGAGGCTGCACTCAAGCTGGCAATTTGTGACGACATTGGTGAAGCCGCCTATGACAATCAGCGAGTTGCCGCCGCGCTGGTGGATATTTTGAAGGAACTGGAGGTCGAGACGGCACTGCGATCGCGCTATGACTTCGATGCCCAACCACTAACGGGTGAAAGCTATTTGCATGAACTTGCTGTTTATCGTCATCAGGGTGATGTGGAGCGCACAGCACGCCAGTTATTGAATGATTTTCGTACCGGAGTGCTGGGGGCGATCGCGCTAGAGTATCCGCCGCTGTCCTCAGTACATTCCGATAGACCGTCACCCAAAAATTGATGTGTGCAGCGATGAGCAGTCAACAGTTATCAGCTCGGCAACAGAAAACCCGAGCATGGTCCTGAGTTTCGTAGGTGCACTTAACCCAGGGGTAGCAGAGCGCTGAGAGCGATCGACGCACGATTTCTATGTAGTAGGCACAAATGTTGTCGGATTAAGTAGGAGTGAGCCCGAAACCGATCGCTTACTGCTTGAGTCTTTTTTAACTGTGCTGTAGCAAATGCTTTAGGATTATCAGCTATTTTTTGTAGTCTGTAAGTTTATGGTTTGTTAACCCATCTTTATTGGTTCTTCGCCAAAAGAAAGATTAGACCTGCGTATAATTTCGTAAGAAGCCTCTTCGCTAGAAACGCTGCTTTCGCTCCAGACTAAAGTTTTTCCAGAACCAATCGTTCTCCGCCTATGCCTAAGTTTCTTTTCAGGATCAGCAGAATTCGTTAAGTTAACACAGCATTAATACCTGTGTTGCTTTAACCATTCAGAAAATTCGTGTCGGAACTGAAATATTTTCTAGGACATCCCAGGGCGCACAGCTCCAGAGAGAGCTTGTGTATGAGCTTTCTCAGATCCATATTTTACATTCGCTACAACACTTCACCCAATGCATACCAATCAAGAATTAAGTTTGCGGTCATTTCTCAGTCCGGATCACCAAGTAAGCTTTAACGACGATATTCCATCATGCACTCTTCCTGATACTCCCTCAGTGCAAGCCAATAGCTTTTACTTCAGTAATCCAACGTGGGCAAAAGACTATTTTGAAGCCTGCCATCGAGATCTGCCCTTTAGGGAACGCTGGCAGGCGGCAGCAGGTAGCTGGGATGACAAGATTGTGGTAGATATCGGTTGTGGTCCAGGCAATCTTTACGCAAATCTGGGTGGAAAGCCAAAGTTACTGCTGGGAGTAGATGTTGCACATGGCTCACTAAAAATGGCACAGGAGCTTGGTTATACTCCCTTACTAGCCGATGCTCATGAACTGCCATTAGTCTCAGAATTTGCTGATCTGGTCGCCATTAATGCAAGTTTGCATCATTGTGACGATATGCAGACAGTCTTAGCGGAGGCTGCACGGCTAGTACGTCCCGGTGGGATATTAGTCATTGATCATGAGCCGCAACTTGAAGCCTGGAACTACAAAGGCTTAGGGTTGCTATTGTACAAGATCCGTTTAGGGGTAATTTACCGCTTTCTCCTTCGTAAGCTCGATGTTCCCGACGAAGATCGGACAAAGGCATTGGCAACCGAAGTGCATCATAAACCGGGACATGGTGTCACCCAGGCATTATTTCATCAAACGCTAGAACCGATGGGTTTTACCGTGTATGTCTATCCTCATAACAATGCGATTGGTGCTGATGCATTAAAGGGTGTTTATGGCGCTCCACCGCACTGGCGCTATCGTCTAGGACAATTGCTATCTGGCATGAATCCCTACTCTGCAAGTGCGGCATTATCGTTGATGTGCGTCGCTGTACGGCAGGTCTAGTAGCCATCACCCTTGTGACAAAACAGCTTGCTTAGAAACCCAAGAGATTAATGATGCTAAAGACACCGCCGATCGGCGACAGCACCGACCCTAACGTATCTGTTACGGCAGCAAGACCCGATCGCCGCACCACGATCGTATCATTGTTCCGCATCGGTGGATTATTGGCATCGTTAATGCCTTGAGCAAAATCAACGGGAATATCCCGGCGCGCAACCGTGCCATTCTGGTTGAGGCGAATAAACGTCACCTCACCCTTCTTGGCGCGGTTATTGAAGCCGCCCGCTGCTAGCAAGGCTTGATTCAAGGGCGTGTTAGGCGGCACCTGTACTGGTCCAGGACGCGCTACTTCACCGACGACATTCACCGTAATGCGATCGGGTGCAAAACTGGCTGCGGCAATTTTCGTTGCTTCGGTATTATCCAGAGCCGTTGCAGTGGGAATCACGATCGTATCGCCTTCCTGCAATGGTAAATCCTGACGCAGATCGCCCGTCTGGAGCAAACTCCAGAAGTCAACATTGATGGTTTGTACAGGTCCAGCTTGCGTAGTACGGCGAATCTCGACACGCCGAATATCGGCTGTTTGGGTAATGCCACCTGCTGTCTGAATCGCCCGCGTCACCGTGGGTACTTTCAAATTAGCGTTAGTGGACAGCGGGTTAACAGGCGAGCCGTTTGTCTGGTTGGTTGGATTGGTTTGATCGGGAGTCAGAATGTAAGGACCAGGACGGTTCACCTCGCCCACTACCGCAATACGTAAAGGGCGATCGCTGGGAGCCGCAAACGTTGCTGCTGCCAAGCGCTGCGACTCCTCTAAATTCACATTAGTTGCAGAGGGAATGAAAATACTATCGCCATCTTGCAGTCGCAAGTCTTGCCGCAAGTTGCCCACCTTCAAAAGCTGCCAGAGATCAACTTTGATCACTTCATCTGCACCAGCATTGTAGGGGCGAGGGCGGTGCACCTCAACCTGTCGTACATCTGCTGCCTGGGTAATGCCGCCAGCAAGCTGGATTAACCGCGTGACGCTGGGAACACCCGTATCGGCACTCGCTGAAACAGCCTGCACGTTATAAGTTCCTGGTCGGTTCACTTCACCCGCGATCGCCAGCCTGAGTGGTCGCGCCGCCAGTAGCCCAATAGTGACGATCGGGCGCGTCAGATAAGGACCATACTTCGTGGCAATTGCCGTCGATGCTTGTTTCAGGGTTCTACCCTGCACGACTACTGCACCCACCTGCGGCAAATTGACTGCCCCGTTGGGCAAAACCAGGTATTCCCCGCTGTATTCAGGCACATTAAAAAAATCGATGCGGAGACGATCGCCAGAGCCTAGTAAGTAGCCATCCTCAGCTTGGTTCGGCGAAACATCTGCCGTAGGGCGTACTGAGGGAACCAATGTACGATCGGTAACCTGAGCGATGCCAACTGATGGCAGCAGAATAAGCCCAAGCGCGATCGCAGGCGTGAATCGAACCATGACACTACTCGCCTTCTCTAGAATCTAAAGCAGTTGTACCAAAATAATGAAGCAACCATGCTTTAAAAGTAGATCGTTGATGTCGAAGACGACGACGAAGCATCAAAAGTTCCTGAATAGCAAAATCTGTCTGCACGATCGCGTTGAAAGCAGTCGATCCAATCAGTAAGGCGAAAATTTAGCTGAAAATAATACTTAGAAAAAGGCGAACATTTTTTACAGTTGTTGACCACTATCTACATAGGAACGGCACTCACGTTCACCTTCTACAAAAACTCATAGCATTAGCTCTAGTAGAAAGCCTTATAGCGCTAGACAACAGACGTTTTGTGCCGATCAAGGTCTACGAGCTTACATGCATACCAAGGTATAAAAATCACGAAATTTTTCCTGTGCCTTCGGTGGCTTGGAAATGAAGCACTTTACTATTTTCGCTTTTTAGTATTGAATCAAACTGTTATGTGCAGTTACTTCTACTATGGTAATGTTCATTAACACGTTGATAGTGCTCTGAAAAGATTGAATAATCTAAGTCTGCGGAGAGATGTCTTGCTGACACACACTCTTTACGCTTTGCTAAGTTAGGTGTCTGGAGCAAGTGTTACGTTAGCTGACGACAACCGTTGCCTCACTGAAGCTCCCTGCATAAATTGATACCTCTAAACGGGTATAGGTCGCTTTCTGTCGGTGTTCCCATCCAGTCGATGAGCTTGTAAACGTTAGTTGCCAATTACTCGCAATCGAGTACATTCGACAAAGTCATGCGTTCCCCGAATTGACCTCAACCATACAGGAGCTTTGAAGCTTAGCATCTGAAGTGGCAAGCCTCGATCGTGCTGATCGCGATTTTAAAGCCACTATTGCAGGTGTTGAGTCCGCAACCGCAGCGTCACTTTTTAGCTATGAAAATTGCCTTGGTGCATGATTACCTGACCCAACGGGGTGGAGCAGAGCGTGTCTTTGAATTGCTTTGTAAACACTACCCTGACGCTGACATTTTTACGTCGTTGTACGATGCAGAGCGAACGATCGATCTCCACGATCGGCTCGTGCACACAACGGCTTTACAAAAAATTCCAGGCGCTAGCAAACACTTCAGGCTGCTAGCGCCACTGTATTTTCCAGCCTTTCGATCGCTCGACCTGCAAGCCTACGATTTAATCATCAGCAGCAGCAGCAGTTTTGCCAAAGCCGTTCGTAAACGACCAAACGCGCAACACATTTGCTTCTGCCACAACGTCACTCGCTTTTTATGGGATACGCGCAGCTATCTTCGGGAGTACACCACGTTTAGGAAGCTCTATCCGCTGCTCGAAAAAATCTTTCAGCAGATGCGAAAAGTGGATCTAAACTACTCTCAAGAGCCGGATCTTTACATTGCCAATTCAAGCATTGTCGCCAAGCGCATCCAAGCGGTTTACGGCAAGCCCGCCATTGTCATTAATTATCCGATCGACAGCAGCAAATTTGTGTTCTCAGGTCAAAAAGAAAATTTTTATCTCACGTCAGCTCGGCTAATTAGCTATAAGCGCACAGACATTATCATCGAAGCCTTTAACTGGTTGGGTTTACCCCTGTTAGTGACGGGTGACGGTCCCGAACGCAAACGCTTAGAGGCAAAAGCCATGAAAAATATTCGCTTCCTTGGGCATGTAAGCGATGTCGAGCGCACCCAGTTGATGTCAAAAGCTCGTGCCGTGATCGTTGCCGCTCTCGAAGATTACGGGCTAGTGCCAGTGGAAGCAAACGCCAGTGGCACACCAGTCATCGCCTACGGTGCTGGCGGCGTTTTAGACACTCAAATCCCTGGACAAACGGGAGTTTTGTTCAATCGCCAAACGCCAGAATCCGTACAGGCAGCTTTACTCTCTGCTAATGCTATCAAGTGGAACTACCGCAAAATTCGGGAACATGCGCTGAAGCATTTTTCTGAGGAAGCATTCTTTGGAAAAGTCGAACACGTGATCGGGGCAATCTGAACCAATGAGGTTAAAGCCATTCAGCGCATTAATCTGATCTCTTCCGTATTCAAAGGTGGTAGTTGTGACTGTTGGTAATGTCGTCAGCACTGTTGAAACTGATCCAGGTTATGGACAATTGGTTGCTGCCTTGTTTCGGCGGCGGCTTTGGCTTGTAGGGATTTTTCTCAGCCTTTTATCGGCAGTCACTCTCTACACGCTGTTGAAAAAACCAATCTACCAAAGCTCAATGCAGCTACTGGTAGAACCCAATTACCAAAGCAAAAAGGACTCTGGAGCCGGAGCAGAAAATCAATTTGCTGATAGCACTGTTGAAATTGATTATTCGACGCAGTTGACCCAAATGCGGAGTTCCCAACTGCTGCAAAAAGCCGTTGCGCTACTACAAACAGACTATCCCAAACTTGAGGCAGCAGAACTCCAAAAAGCGCTGGTGTTGACGCAGGTTGAAGAAGACAAGGTTAAGACCAAGATTTTCCAGGTGGTTTATACCAGTGACGATCCGGAGCAAACGCAGAAGGTGCTGAAGGCAGTCCAGCGGGTGTATCAGGACTATAACCGGGAGCAGCAAAAGCTGCGGTTGACTCGCGGCTTGGCGTTTGTAGACGAGCAGCTTCCTCTGGTAGAAAAGCAGGTCGATCGCGCCGAGGACGCAATGGAGCAGTTTCGCAAGAGCCAAAATCTTGTCGATCCAGAAGTGCAATCACGCGCACTCATTGATGCTCTCAGCAATGTACAAAAAGAGCGGCGGAGCAACCAGGCGCAGATGCAGGAGGTGCAGGGTCGTTATCAATCGCTCCAGCAAGCGCTAGCGCTTTCACCCCAACAGGCGTTGATCGCCGCACGGCTAAGCCAGTCAGCTCGCTATCAAAGCTTACTCAATGAGATTCAAAAGAGTGAACTGGCGATGGTGCAGCAACGGTTGCGCTTCAAAGCTGCCAGTCCTTTCGTGCAGCAGGCGATCGACCAGCGACAGCGACAGCGGGATCTGTTGGCAGCAGAGGTGCGACGCATCTTGGGTAGCAATGCCGCACAGGTGCAAACGCAGGGAGATTCTGGGCTGAGCGTCGGGCAGTTGAGCGCGACCGATCTCACACTGGCAAGTGCGCTGGTTGATGCTCAAGTCAATTTAGTCGCGCTGCAAGGTCGTGCTCAAAGTTTGAACGAAGCCGAGCGATCGCTTCAGCAGCAGTTGCGGCGCTTCCCCACTCTGCTCGCAGTATACGGTCGCCTCCAGCCCAAAGTGGAAATTGGGCGCAATACCCTGCAACAACTGCTCAAAGCCCGCCAGGACATTGCACTCGAAATTGCTCGCGGCGGCTTTGACTGGCAGGTAGTGGAAGAACCCAAGCTCGGCAAACAAATTGGACCCAACCTGAAGCAAAATATTCTGCTGGGAGCGATCGCAGGGTTGATGTTGGGCGGTGTGGCAGCCTTCATTCGAGACACGATGGATGATGCGGTGCATACTCCAGAGGATTTAAGACAGATCGCTGTACCGCTTTTAGGCATGGTGCCAGCGCTACAGTGCGAGGAGGGCTTAGCGGCGTTAGTACCCTTCCGCAAAGCAAGTGTTCCGGCTCTACCCATCATGCAAGTCGTTCAATGGCAACCCTTTCGTGAATCCCTGGACTTGATTTACAAAAATATCCAGTTGCTGCCGAGTGCGGCTGGATTGCGTTCCCTGGTTGTGACGTCGGCGTTAGCGGGTGAAGGCAAATCCACGATCGCCCTCGGCTTAGCTATTAGCGCTGCCCGCCTGCATCAACGCGTGCTGTTAATCGATGCCGATCTGCGCCGTCCTAGTCTACATCAGCAGCTTGACCTGCCGAATGATTATGGGCTTTCCACTCTGCTTTTGCGGCAAACACCGCTCCGGAGCAACGGCGACATCCAGCCTTCCCACCGCTACGCTGACCTTCCCCTGTCGATTCTCACCTCGGGGCCACTGTCCGCCGATCCGGCACAGCTTTTGAGTGCCGAGCGTATGGGCGACCTGATGCAAGCTCTGGAGCAAACCTATGATCTCATCATTGTCGATGCGCCGCCTGTGCTAGGCATTGTCGATGCCATGCTGGCAGCATCATTCTGCACCAGTATGGTGCTGGTGGGGCGCATTGGTCATGTGACGCGTGCCGAGCTGACGCAAGCAACGGCACTACTGAGCAAGCTCAATGTCATTGGCGTGATCGCTAACGGCTCTGATCAGATGGCAAATCGCTACCTTTCCTATGAGCGCAAAGGACAGTTAGCCACCCTGTAGATTGATGCGCCCGATCGAAACTGGCGTTACCGTAGGCGGGTAACCACGGCTAAAGCAAACGGCAAATCTAACCTTCAAAGACCCCCAAGCTTATGTCTACCCTTTTTCGTTCAAACCAAGCAAGCCCAAACCAGGCAATTGCAGCAAAAACCAGTCGCGATCGAGCGTCGTACTACACGCTCACCTGGCGACAAAAGCAACTACTACTCACGCTGTCTCCCCAACCGACAACGCCCCCACTACCCGCGCTCGAAAGTGAGCAACTGCTGGTCGATTGTCTGGAGCGATCGCCCATTCGTTTGGTTAAACTCACACCTGAGATTGGCGAAGCCGCACTGGCACTGTGGGCAGAGGCTTGTGCCAAAGCTAGCAAACCCGCCTATTTGAGCGTACCCAGCACCACAGCTCTACCCAAAAAGCAAAATCGCTTGAAATGGTGGCTGAAGCGACTGGTTGACTGGAGCGCTGCTGCGCTGCTCATGCTGGTAGTCGGTCCGCTCATGCTAGGGCTAAGCGTGCTCATGCTCATGCAATCGCCGGGTTCCATTTTCTTCAGCCAGTGGCGCGTCGGTGAGCGGGGCAAGCTGTTTCGGATTCTTAAATTCCGCACGATGGTTACAGGTGCAGAACTGTACCACCATCAAGTCATGGGGCATCAAGCAGGCTTGCACAAATGCGAAGATGATCCCCGCGTCACGCCGATCGGTCGCTGGATGCGGAAATATAGCCTGGATGAATTGCCCCAACTCATCAACGTGCTGCGGGGCGAGATGAGTTTAGTCGGTCCACGCCCCTGGGCGCTCTACGATGCGGTGCGACTCAGCCCATCGGTACGGCAACGGTTGAACGCGCTGCCTGGTATTACAGGCATCTGGCAGGTAACGGGGCGATCGCACTTGCGGGATCTGGATGCGGTGAATCGAGTGGACTTGCGCTACCTCGGTAACTGGTCGCTTCGTGAAGACTTCAAAATCCTCCTGCTCACTGTACCCAAAGTACTTTCAGGGTTTGGCGCGTTCTAGTTCAGGTGAGCGCGCTTGCTGACACTCCAGCTTCCATTGACAATGAAGGCAACGGCAACCACTTTACCGAGAATTCATGCTGCTAAGACTTCCTGCGCCGATCCGACGATCGCTCAAAAACACGCTCAAAGCTACCAACTTTTGGCAAGAGAATTACACCATCCTGCGCGAGTTTAAGCACTTTCCGCTTGTAGCAATCGCGGCGATCGGGTTCGCGATGGCAGCAGCCTTTTTTGAGGGTTTTAGCTTTGGCTTTTTGCTGGCATTCTTACAGAGTTTGGTGAGTCCCGATGCGCCACCGTTTCAGACGGGCGTAGGTTGGTTTGATCAGTGGGTCTTGGGTATCAGCGAATCGCCTACCAATCGCCTGTATCGCGTCTCGGCATTGATTCTAACAGCCACCTGGATTCGGTCGGTCTTTAACTATCTCACCCAGGTCTACACCGAGCTGACCCAGCAAAAGCTGGTCGATCGCCTGCGCAAACAAATCTTTGAACAGTTACAAGCCCTCAGCCTCAGCTATTTCTCCAAAACCCACGCTGGCGAGTTACTGAACACGCTGACCAGCGAAATTGGCAGATTACAAGCCGCGTTTGGATTGCTCTCGTTTATCATCACGCGCAGCCTGACGCTCAGTGTCTATGTCTTCCTGATGTTTCGGCTGTCGTGGCAGTTGTCCATCGTCTCACTGACGCTGTTCATCCTGCTTGCGGTCGGTCTGTCTAACCTGATGGCGCGAATTCGGACTGCTAGCACAGGTGTATCCACGTCTAACGGTCGGTTTACAGCTACCGCCATGGAATTCATCAACGGCATTCGGACAGTCCAGGCATTTGCAACCCAAGATTTTGAGCGCCAGCGCTTCTACAAAGCCAGTGGTGATGTGCTTGAGGCATCGATGATAGCCACCAGAAGCTATGCTCTGGTGCGTCCACTGGCAGAAGCTCTAGCAACAACGGTGCTGATTGGCATGATCATTCTGGCGCTGACCCTGTTTGTCACTAACGGCATCATGCAAACTGCCTCATTACTGACGTTTTTGTTTATTCTGTTTCGCCTAGTGCCTGCGCTACACGAAATTAACGGCAGTCGCGCCGCGATGGGCGGCTTTTGGGGTTCGCTGAACAATATTAGAGAACTGCTAAAGACTGAAGACAAACCTTATTTACCCGATGGGTATCGCCCGTTTCCAGGCTTGCGTCAGGCAATTACATTTAAGTCTGTTGACTTCGGCTACGATCCCCAGCAGTTTGTCCTTAGCCACATTAATCTGACCATCAAGCAGGGCGAGATGACTGCACTGGTGGGCGCATCGGGAGCAGGTAAAACGACGCTAGTGGACTTAATTCCTCGTTTCTACGACTCGACCAGAGGCAGCATTCTCATTGATGGTGCTGACATTCGGGAGTTTCAAATTAATTCGCTACGGCAGCGTTTTGCGATCGTCAGTCAAGATACCTTCATTTTCAACACCAATGTGCGCGACAACATTGCCTATGGCACTGAAGGAGCCACAGAGGACGAAATCATTGAAGTAGCCAGACTAGCGAATGCGCTGGAGTTCATCCAGGAAATGCCAGAGGGGTTTGATACTCGTCTGGGCGATCGTGGGGTACGCCTCTCAGGCGGTCAGCGACAGCGGATCGCGATCGCGCGTGCCATTCTCCGCAACCCCGAAATTCTGATTCTCGACGAAGCCACCAGTGCCCTGGATTCCATTTCTGAGCGGTTAATTCAGGCATCGCTAGAGAAGCTGGCAGAAGGGCGCACCGTGATTGCGATCGCCCACCGTCTCTCGACCATCATTCGCGCCGATAAAGTTGTGGTCATGGAACAGGGACGCGTGGTCGAAGAAGGCTCCTACCAGGAACTGCTCGACCTACGCGGTAAACTCTGGAACTATCACCAGATGCAATACGAATTAGGCGATCGCGCTGAACCTGTGGCGATCGCGGCAACGACCAACCCTGAACAGTTCTAGTACTCACTCTGCCTTGCGTTAGTCCAACTTGTTGAAGCCTCATCATCACTTGCATTTGCTATGAAAGCGCTGTTTATCAACAATTACCCAATGGATCATGCCTGGAAGCTCTGGCAAAACGGCGAGTATCCCGGACATCATCTTTGGGGCACAACGCATCTTTCCAGGCATGGCATTGCTGTCGAAATTGTGGCGTATCAAACGTCCAGGCTTCTGAACAAAATTGGACGCAAACTTGGGCTTGGTGATCAGCTTGATCAGCAACTTCGCGTTCTATTTAGCCGCACCGATTATGATGTCGTGTACTCTGCGTGTCAGACCAGCACCTTCTTTCTGTCGTTATTACGATCGCTCCACTTATTCCACAAGCCGATCGTTGCCCTCATTCATCATCCACTGAGCCACACGTTCAAAGATTCCCTTTTTGTGAACGGGCACGACAAGCTTTTATGCCTCAGTGCAACCATTATGGAATCCTTTGCTCTGGAGCCTGGAGTTCACAAAAAAATGGACTTAATTGAGTGGGGAGCCGATCTATCTTTCTATCAGTTGGAAGCGTCAGAACATACAAACGTAAGAACGGACTTTGACGCAAACAAGGCATCCTATATTGTGAGCGCTGGCAAAACGGAACGAGACCACGATACGCTCGTTAAAGCGTTTCTCAGCATTGACTATCCGCTCAAGCTTTACTGTTCTGCTGACACGTCACCCAGCATGACAGAATTACCTGCACACATTGAAGTTAACGCCAGCCATTCAGCCTACAATGCCGTCTCATATAAAGAACTATTAGCCGTTTACAGTAATGCCTTTGCGATCGCAATCCCACTCACTAAAACCAATAACCTGGCGGGTCTTACTAGCTTACTGGATGCAATGGCAGTCGGAAAACCTGTCATTATGACTCGCAATCAACACATTGATCTTGACATTGAAAAAGCAGGCATTGGCATTTGGGTTGAACCGGGAGATGTGCAAGGTTGGCAACACGCGATCGCCTATTTATTAGCCAATCCAGAAGAAGCATCAGCAATGGGCGATCGTGCTCGTCGCCTCTGCGAACAAAAATATAATCTTGATGTTTTTACAGACACCCTGGCTAGAACGTTGAAGAGCGTCCTTGATTAAAACTCAAAGCCAGTACTCTTCTCTTAGTCCTCAATTTGTCGGAGAGGCTGTGCGCGCAAACATACAATTGAGCCAAACAGAGACCGTTCATGAGCGCACCTCTGCTTCTGAAGCTTTACCACCGCTCACGATCGCGATCCCGACCTACAATCGCTGTCAGTCAGTGGTTGCCCTAGTGCAACAATTAACGCCGCAGTTACGACCAGAAGATGAGCTTTTAGTTGTTGATGATGGCTCGCAAGACAATACGGCTAAAGCGTTACACAATTTGACGCAAGTCCGATTGGTGTCAAATCCATCGAACTGCGGCATGGTCAAAACCTGGAATCGTTGTCTTGCTGCTGCTTCACATGATTGGATCTGTATGATTCATGATGACGATCGCGTGGCTTTGACAGCCCTTCAAACGATTCGACGCGCTTGTGTACTTGTTGGTGAACCTGCTCTGATTGCTCACCGCTCGGTTGATTCGCACCTGGATCAAGCATTTCGCTATCGGTTAGCAGAACCCGGAGCATGGGCTGTCTTAAACACGACGACAACGCCCTCCGGAGTCACGCTACACCGTTCTATTGTTGAAGCGATCGGTGGCTTCAATGAGCAATTTACTTACTCGTGTGATCTAGAATATTTGGCGCGGATTTGTGCCCGCTATCCCTCTTTAATCATTGAAAGTCCTGAGCTTTTATATTACAACCAGCATGACCAAAATTATCAGTACAAAACGTGGCGCAAAGACGATTTTTGGCAGCAGTTAGAAATGATTGAACGCACGATTCTCAGTCACGCTGATCTGAATGCAGATACAGAACAATACTTTCGCGATCGCATGTCTAGCTATGCTCAGCACATGCTTAAAACTGCTGCACAAGCTAAGGATAGAACCCTGCTGCGTCATGTCGGTTCAATGCTTTGGAAACAGCCCTGTCTTGGACGCAGAGTGCGCCTTAGCGCTGGCGTTGCCGCTGTAGCCAATACCTATGTAGAACTCTAACGATGATCGATTTATGTTGAGCATTATCACCCCGGTTTATAACAGTGAACGATTTATAGCTGCCTGCATTGAGACAGTGATTGGGCAGCAATGTTGTGACCTTGAACACATCATGATCGATGGCGATTCGACCGATCGTACAGTGGAGATTATCCAACAGTACGCCGATCGCTATCCTCACATTCGGTGGCAATCCGAACCTGATCGGGGACAGTCAGATGCCATGAACAAGGGCATTGCGATGGCGCGAGGAAAGGTGATGGGGCTGCTTAATGTGGATGACTCCTATGAACCCAACGTGCTCAACACGATCGTTGATCGCTTCAAGACGCTACCAGAACCCACTCTTTTGGTGGGCAACTGCAATATTTGGGATGATGCTGGCAGGTTGATTGAAGTCAATAGACCCACTAAATTAGGCTTGTTTGATCTGGTCACTGGAGTAAATGTTCATCCGTATCCCTGCAATCCTGCCGCCTATTTCTATCACACATCTCTGCATCAAAAGATTGGCTTTTATGCACTTGATGATCACTATGCGATGGATTTAGATTTTGTGCTTCAAGCAGTGCAGGTAGCAAACGTCGTTTATGTCAATGAAACCTGGGGCAATTACCGTCGTCTTGAAGGCACAAAAACAGTGAATGACATGAAAAATGGACAGATGAACCAGCGGGTACTGCATTTGCTAAAGCGGTATCGCAAAGATTTGCCGTTGCAGCAGCAGATGCAGTTAGCGTTGCGCGATCGCTGGGCAACCGCAGCCTATTTTCTCAAAAGACCGCAAGCCTTACCCGATGCTATCAAGGCAAAGCTATTTAAGCTTTCGCCAGATTTAAGATAATTTTCTAACGTTATTGAGTGACGCTTACCGGATGTTATATGAACCTGAAAACCAGCATTTTAATTCGGACGAAAAACGAAGCGAAAGATATTGCCAAGACGCTCGCTCTGGTGATGGGTCAATCGTTGCAGCCCGATGAAATTATTGTGGTGGATTCAGGTTCGACAGACGGCACGATCGAGGTAGTCCAACAGCGTCCTACTGTCAGATTGATCACGATGCGTCCTGAAGACTTTACCTTTGGACGATCGCTGAACCTTGGGTTTGCCGCCACCCAAGCAGACATTGTGGTAGCGCTCAGTGCTCATGCCTTTCCGTGCGATCGCGAATGGTTGCAGCACCTCGTGCAGCCGTTTGCTGACCCTCACGTAGCGGGGGTGTATGGCAAACAAGTGCCTCATGCTGACGCGTATCCGCCTGTGGAGCGAGATTACCGCAGCTTTTACCGTGATCAACCACGCGTGCAAACTAATCCTAATGATTTGGGCGATCGCACATTTTCCAATGCCAACGCTGCCATGCGCCGCCAAAGTTGGGAAAAACGCCCGTTCAACGAAACGCTTTCGGGTTGTGAAGATGTGGAATGGGCGTGGGCACTCCTCGCGCTGGGCGAAAAAATCGTTTATGCACCAGAGGCTGCGGTCTACCATTCCCACAACGAGCCACTGCGCCAGGTTTACAAACGCACCTACCGCGAAACGCTAGCGCTGCAAACCCTGTACGGCTACGATATGGGTTTGCGTGATGCCTGGAAAGCCTGGTGTAACGCCGTAATAGCCGATTGGCGGTTTATTCTGCAACACGATAAGAGCCGTCAATGGCTGCTGCGATCGCCGCTGTATCGCCTGTTCTGGACGTATGGCTACCTCAGCCCCAGTCTGCCAGCCGCACTGTGGAAGCCCTTTTACAGGCGATGGACGCGTGAACAAGCGGCACCCAATGAGGCAGGCAGCTTATGAAGCTCTTGATCATTGGTTCAGCGACGGACTGCGGCGGTGCGGAAGCCTATGCGCTGACGATCGCCACGTCTGCCACTCAAGCGGGATGGGAAACCCATGCAGCCTTTCCCCAGGCTGAAGCAAACGCAGCGATGCGACAGGCATTTGCCGATCATCAGGTGTTTTATCACCCTCTGGACATTGCTGAGACGCGTAGCCGGGGTGTACAGGCAATCGGTGACACGTGCCTGCGGTTTGTGCGGACTCGATCGCTGCTGCGCTCCCTGCAACCCGATGTGGTGCTGGTAAACTTGCCCTGGGCAGATCACTGTCTGGGTAGCCTGCTTGCCTGTGGACAATTGCGTCTACCAACCGCCGCCATGTTCCACCTGATTCCGCCGGAGAAAATACCATTGAGTCGATCGCGCCTCCGTGTCTATCGCTGGATACGGACGCGACAGCAGCAGTGGCTCACCAACTCTGAGGCGAACCGATCGCTGCTCGCCGACCTGTTCCAGATGCCTGCTAGCGCTTTGCTCTGCATCTACAACGGCATCAAGCTACCCTCGCCAGAAGACTACACCCCTGACCAAGCGGCTCTTCGTCAAGCAGTGCGTCACGAGCTAGGCGTACCTGTAAGTAGCAGGCTGCTGCTAACGGTCGGTCGGCTAGTGCCCCAAAAAGGGTACGACGATCTGCTGGCTGCGATCCCACCGCTGCTGGAAGACGATCCCGACCTCCGCTTCGTCTGGGCTGGGGAGGGTAAAGAACGACAGGCATTGCGCGATCGCCTGCGTGATATGGCGATCGATCGCAACGTACTCATGCTCGGACACCGCTCGGACTTACCCCGACTACTCCAAGCGTCCGATTTGTTTGTTTTCCCCACTCGTTTTGAAGGACATCCTTTTGCGCTGCTAGAAGCAATGGCATACGGCTTGCCGATCGTCACCACCAACGCCAGCAGCATCCCAGAGCTGATTGAGCATCAGACACACGGCTTGCTGTGTCCGTCAGGTGATAGCAACGCGTTGCTTCACTCTATTCGCTGGGCGCTGCAACACCCGGAGCAAATGCAGTTGATGGCACACCAGGCACAGCAGCGTGTCCAAACGTTTTCACAAGAACACATGCTTGAGAAAACGTTGAGCGTTCTCGAAAATCTAGCAGTATTGACAGTCCCTTAGCCTTAATTGCTTTCCTATGCGGGTGCTTTTCGTCTCAACTCACTTTCCTCATGACCTGCGGCTAGATGTGCAGGGCACATATAAACGCATGGCGATGTTTTTGGAGGCATTGAAAGCGCTGCTTTACGGGCAAGGCTCCAGAAACGCTCAATTAGATGTGCTGTTTTACGTTTCTCCCGAAACCGATACATCTCCTAGCGCGATCGCGGCGACCGAACAAGCCCTCTCCCAGCATTGGAAGATACCCATTACCCTCTTTCTGTGCCCAGAGTTCGTGCATCCTCAGCCATTACCCAAATGGCAGCAGCAAGCACCGGGGATGATCAATTTCTTTCAACAGCGGGATCTGGTGCGTACCAGCCAACCAGAGCAAATCCAGGCATTTGAAGCCTGTCTGGATCGCAAGCCTGACGCAGTTTTCGTCCATCGGCTGCGATCGATGTGCCCTGCGTTGCTGACTCACAAGTCGCTGCCGCCCCTTTTCTTTGACCTGGACGACATCGAGCACATTGCGTTTCTACGAGACATTCGGCAGCCGCCCACACGATTGATCACGGCTCTCTACTACCTGCAACTGCCAGCGCTTTGGTGGGGTGAGCGACGGGCAATCCAGTTAGCACGGCAAACCTACGTGTGTTCGCAACACGACCAGGACTATTTGACCAGGCAGGGCTTAGCCGGGGTCGTCTCGATTCCCAACGCGGTCACCCTGCCCCAACCTCAACCCCTGACGGCAGAGCCAACGCTGCTGTTGCTCGGTGCATACCACTACTATCCCAATATCAACGCCGCTAATTTTCTGATCGAGAACGTGTTTCCGCTCGTGCGTCAGCAAATGCCAGAAGCGCGGTTAATCATCGCTGGTAAGCAGCCTGAAAACATTCGTAGCTATGGCAGTGGTGCACCAGGCGTAGAATTTACCGGCTTTGTGGATGATTTGGAAGCACTATACCGTCGATCGCGCGTGGTTTGTTGTACCATCCTGTCGGGCGGCGGGACACGGGTAAAGTTGGTGGAAGCCGCTGCCTATGGAAAGCCCATGGTTTCGACTCGTATCGGCGCTGAAGGGTTGGTCTTTACCGATGGACAGGATTTTTTGCAGCGGGATGAACCCCAGGCATTTGCGTCAGCTTGCCTGATGCTGTTACAGAATGATGATTTGTGCGATCGCCTGGGCGCAGCGGCTCGCATGACCGCGATTAAGCAGTACGATCGCGCAAACATTGTGCATTCTATTCAGCAGTTTATGCAGCAGGAGTTAGGAAGAAACCCACAGCAGCGTGTGCCTAGCAAGCAACTCAATTAACCGCCTTTGTTGATGCCTCAGCCTATGGAAGTTTTACAAATTTGTCCCAACTTACCGCCCGCGATCGACGGCATTGGTGATTATGCCTTCACATTAGCAAAGGGACTGTTGCAACAGAATATTCACACCCATTTCATGACCTTTCGTCAGGAGAATACCCCCCTAAACATGTATGGTCGTCCCATCATTCAGTTGTCTACTGATAGCCCACAGGCATTCGTTGACGCGATTCCTGAGCAAATTCAATGGGTTATGCTGCACTTTTCCGATTATCCCTACGATCCAAAGCGTGGCGCTCCGGTTTGGTTGGTCAACGCGTTGGCATTGATGAAACGTGAGCGATCGCTAAAGCTGCTCATCATGTTTCATGAATTTCCATCCTTCTATCTCTTGAAGAAAACCTTTTATCGCTTTCCCTGGCAGCAGTCCGTTGCCTGGAACCTTGCCAAACTGGCTGATGTGGTGATCACTAATAATGCGGTGACAAAAACGATGCTGGCAAAGCGACTGCATCAGCCAATCATCAATCTTCCGGTCTTTTCTAACATCGGTGAGCTTGAGCAGCCACCCTTGCTCAAACAACGCCAGCGCCGCTTGATCGTGTTCGGTACAGCCGGACGACGCGCCCGAATCTATCAGCGATCGCAAGCCATGCTCATCAATTGCTGCCAGCGTTTAGGCATTGAAGAAGTTTGGGATATTGGTCCCTCTTTGCAGCTTGAGCAGACTGAAGTTGCGGGTATGCCTCTGGTGCAAAAGGGCAAACAATCTGCCGAAGCAATTAGTTGCTTACTGTCTGAATCCATCGCAGGCATCGTTCACTCAACTGATAATGGGCGCTTAGCAAAATCAGGCGTTTTCGCAACGTATTGTGCTCATGGCTTGGTGCCGATCGTCACGCAGGAACAGTCGCCCTTGATGGATGGTCTGCAAGCAAATGTTCATTTTTTGTTTGCTGGACGGCATGCACAACCGTTATCAATGTCACACTTACAGTCGATCGCAGAAAACGCGCATCAATGGTATAACCAGCACAATCAGATCAATACTGTAAAAAGTTTTGCCTCTCAACTTTTAGAGACAGTGCATTGATAGAAAAACTTCAAAAGCTTCATTTTCACGCAAAGACGTTTCAATTTCTCTATGTTTACGTTGATGAGCGGACCTTATGCAACTGAGTCAACCAGAACGTTTAGCAAAGACAGTCGCAGCACCACTCTTGCGGCAAATCTCGATCGTCATCATTGCTCAGAATGAAGAGGAATGTATTGCCAATGCGATTCAATCGTGTCAGCCCTTTGCCGATGAAATTGTGGTTGTAGATAGCGGCAGCCAAGATGCTACTGTACAAATTGCTCAAGCGCTTGGGTGTCAGGTGTATTACAATCCCTGGGCAGGCTACTCCAACCAGCGTAATTTTGGCGCTGACAAGGCACAGCATAATTGGATTTTCTTTATTGATGCCGATGAGGTCATTGACAACCAGTTAGCCATCGCGCTGCTGGAGTGGAAGCAGTCACCGACGATCGCGGCGAATGCTTTTTCTGCTGTCCGCATTGGCGACTTTTGGGATACCTGGCTCGACACGCGCCCGGAGTACCACACGCGCCTCTACAACAAAACCGTCTTTCGGATTAAGGACATTTTGGTGCATGAAGGACCCGATGTAAAGGATGCTCCTGTTGTCAAACTGCCGGGAGTCATCTGGCATTACGGCTTCCGCGACATCAGCGATCTGGTCATTCGCTTCAATCGCTACACCGATCTGGATGCTCAGCAGGCTCATCACAACGGCACACGCTTTAGCCTGCTCCGACTGCTGCTCAAACCATCCGCCAAATTTGTCCAGCAATATCTCTGGTACGGCATGTTTCGTCAGGGAATGGCGGGTTTCACACTGTCTGGGCTGTGGAGTTTCTACATCTTTTTGAAAGAAATCAAGCTGTATGAGATTGATTGGAAAGCGCGGCGATCGCAAAGCAAGAAATAGCTTTAAGTTTTGAATTGGAAGAGAGGAGAGAGGAGTAAGGAGTAAGGGGTAGAGAATTTTGTATTAACCAGGTTTCTTCAACAATCAACAGCTTTTCTGATCTGTCTAACAACTAAAAACCAACAACTTTTCCCGCCTTTCCCCAATGCAACCCGACACCACCACTCCTATCCATCGCCCCCAGTTTGGTTTACAGCCAACGCTGGCGTGGACTGCCATGCTGGGGTTTGTGGGCTTTTCGCTGCTGTGCCTCCTGGCACACGCGGGTGGTTTGCTGCGGTTAGCGTATCCAGCAGTCGCGTTGCTGGTCGGCTTATTTTTGTTTCGGCGCTATCCCGTGCTTTACCTGGGATTTGCCTGGTGGCTCGCGTTTTTGACTCCGTTTGTGCGGCGTTTGATTGATGTCCAGAGTGGGTGGGTTGATCCTAGCCCGGTACTGCTGGCACCGTTTCTAGTCATGATGCTTACGGGATTGACCTTTGTGCAACACTTACCTCGCTATCTACGGCAGGATGGGTTGCCGTTTATTTTATCGGCGGCAGGAGTATTGTACGGGTTGCTGGTTGGGTTGGTTAAATACCCACCAACAGCGGTTGTGGTGCCGTTGCTAAACTGGTTAGCGCCGATTTTGTTTGGTTTTCACCTCTTTGTCAATTGGCGGAGCTACCCTGCGTATCGCCAGAATTTGGGGCGGGTGTTTCTGTGGGGTGTGCTGGTGACGGGGGCTTACGGCGTGGTGCAATATCTGGTTGCGCCTGAATGGGATCGGTTTTGGCTGATTAATTCTAAGTCGATCGCCTTTGGTACCCCAGAGCCGCTAGGGATGCGAGTGTTTAGCACGATGAATTCACCAGGACCTTTTGCCACCGTGATGATGGCGGGGTTGTTGCTGCTCTTTAGCAATCAAAGCACGCTGCGGTTTGCGGCAGTGGGTGTGGGCTATCTGTCGTTTTTGCTGTCGCTGGTGCGATCGTCCTGGTTGGGCTGGGCTGTGGGTGTGTTGATGTACATTCCCTCGCTGAAGCCACGTTTGCAGATGCGCCTGATTGTGACGATTTTGGTGATGGCGGTTTGTGTGATTCCATTGGTGAATATGCAGCCGTTTTCAGGGGCGATCGCAGCACGGTTGCAAACCTTTTCCAACACGCAGAACGATGTGAGCTACAACCAGCGCTTGGAAGGCTACGGGCAAATTTTGGGCGATGCCTTGGCAGAAATTCCGGGCAACGGGCTGGGCTTTGTGCTGGCAAACGATAGTCTGGGCAGCAATGATAGCGGCATTTTGTCGATGCTGTTTAACCTGGGCTGGTTTGGTACCATTCCATATCTGGGCGGCATGATTCTGCTGTTTTTTAGCTTGTTTCGCGGCACTGAGGGACAGTCAGACCCATTTATGAGTGCGTCCCGCGCCATCAGCCTGGGTGTGTTTGCACAAATTGGGCTGGGTAGTTCAACGCTGGCGCTTTCGGGTGTAGTGATGTGGAGTTTTGCGGGCATCGCCCTGGCAGCCCAACGCTTTTACCGCCATCAACAGTTGCTGTCACTTGAAGTAGGTGGAAGTGATGGCAGCGTGAGGAGGATTGATGCATGAAACCGTTCGTAAATGATGGCTTAACGGCTGCAATGCATAGGACGGGACGCGATCGCGTCCCGTCCTCAAAGGCGTCACAAAAAACCGCTAAACCGCGCTTAGAAGGGATTCAAAGCTGTCGTGGCATCGCGGCGCTACTGGTGCTGCTGTTTCATACGACGCAGCTCAGTCAAGAAAAGCTGGGTCAGCCCTTTTTGGGAAATTTATTTGCGTTCGGTGGCGCGGGCGTCGATTTTTTCTTTGTGCTCAGCGGTTTCATTATTTTCTTTGTGCATCAGGCGGATGTGGGTCAGCGCGATCGACTCAAACCGTTTCTCCTTAAACGGTTGATCCGCATTTATCCGCTCTATTGGCTGATCACGTTAGCGATACTGCCCATCTACTTTTTAGCGCCTGGGTATGGGTATGGCTACGAGCGCGATGTAGCGGTCATCTTTAAATCCTTATTACTGATACCGCAACAGCATTTTCCAGTGTTAATTGTAGGCTGGTCGCTCAGCCACGAAATGCTCTTTTATGGCATCTTTTCGCTTGCCGTTTTGCTGCCACTTCAGCGTTCCAAAAGTCTGCTGTCGGGATGGTTATTGGGTACATTGATCCTCTTTTTAGGCGATCTTTCAGGTGCTTTTCGCTCTAATAGCAATGTTCTTCTTCAATTTATTTTTAATGCACACAATTTAGAGTTTGCGCTGGGAAGTTTAGCGGCTTACCTCGTGTTACAAAAACGTCCCAAAAGACACAACACATTTTTTCTGCTGCTGGGAACTGCCCTCTTTCTCCTCTTTGGTGTGGCGCAAGCTGAGCGATCGCTCATGCTCAATCCTGTTCTTGCTTACGGCATTCCTTCAGCGCTCATCGTATTGGGAGTAGCATCATTAGATTTGCAGCGAGCGTTCCATCAACCAGTCCCATCATTCTCGCGATTGTTTACGTCTTTAGGTGATGCCTCTTACTCCATTTATCTGACACACTATCTTTGTTTATCGGGTCTGTTGAAGCTGATCGTAGCAACCAGGCTCAACATCAGCATTGGGTATCCGGCAACCATCAGTTTGTTACTGGCAACGACTCTAGTCGTGGGATATATCACCTACACATGGATTGAAATGCCAATGGTAAACGGGTTAAGACGGGCGATCGTAAACTCAGCAATGAACATACAGCCTTTCACTTCAGCGCCCCCAAAGCTAGCTACCCCAAGCAAGGACATGAAGATTCTTTTTCTTGATCAAAGTGGCGCATTGGGTGGTGCAGAGCTTTGTCTGTTGGATATTGTGCAGCCGTATCGCGATCGGAGCCTGGTTTGTTTATTTACTGATGGACCGTTCCAAACGACGCTGCAAGAGCATGGCATATCGGTACAGGTACTAGGAACAAAGCCGATTCAAGTGCGTAAAGAAAGCGGTTTGGTGCAGGGGCTACAAAGTCTTGGACAACTGCTGCCTTTGGCGATGCATGTAGCCCGCCTCAGCCGCCATTATGATTTACTCTACGCCAACACGCAAAAAGCATTGGTCGTCGGTGCGCTGGCAAGTCTCATCAGCCGCCGTCCCCTGGTTTATCACCTGCACGATATTCTTTCTAGCGATCACTTCAGCACCACTAATCGTCGTCTCGCTGTCTCGCTGGCAAATCGCTGCGCCAGTCAGGTCATTGCCACTTCTAATGCCAGCCGGGAAGCATTTATCCAGGCAGGAGGGCGGGCAGACATCACAACGGTGGTCTACAACGGGTTTGAACCAGCCGCTTACCAGCAGAACACAGAGCTGAATCAGTTTAAGCAGCCATTGCAGCCAGACGGTCAATTTGTAATCGGGCACTTCAGCCGTCTGTCGCCCTGGAAAGGTCAGCACATTCTGATTGAAGCGCTCGTGAGCTGTCCTGGCGATGTCACCGCGATTTTGGTAGGTGATGCTCTCTTTGGTGAGCAAGCCTATGTGCAAACGCTCAAAGCACAAGTGGAAGCGCTGGGATTGCAAAACCGCGTGCAGTTTTTAGGCTTCCGCTCTGATGTTGTGCCGTTGATGCAGGCTTGCGATGTGGTTGCTCATACCTCTACAGCACCCGAACCATTTGGACGTGTCATTGCTGAAGCCATGCTCTGTGGCAGACCGATCATTGCCGCTGCCTCTGGTGGAGCGGTGGAATTGATCGAACCAGGGGTAACTGGCTGGTTGGTGCCACCAGGAGACGTTCAAGCGCTCGCAGACGCGATCGCCCACTGCCGCCAAAACCCAGAGCAGGTAAGCGCGATCGCTCAAACTGCCCAAACCAAAGCGGCTGAACGCTTTAACTTAGACCATATTCGACAACAGATTGATCAACTGCTGCGATCAGTTGTTAATAGCCAGAATCAACTCAAAACTCTCCCGCTGCTTCCTCTGCTCCCGCTGCCTCCTCTGCTCCCGCTGCCTTCCTATCCCTTACCCCTCACCATGTCCCTAACCTCCCCCAACCCCTCCATCAGCGTTTTCCTCCCCGCCTTAGAAGGTGGTGGGGCTGAGCGCGCCATGTTGCACCTGGCAGAAGGACTGGCAGAGCGCGGCTTCAAAATCGATCTCGTGCTGGCAGAGACGAAAGGAGCCTATCTGGACACGGTGCCGTCCTCGATTCGGATTGTAGACTTGAAGGCACGATCGCCGCTGTTGGTATCAAAAACCTTTGCCCTACGTCGCTATTTGCAGCAGGAACAGCCATCTGTGCTCTTGTCAGCGCTGGATATTCTCAGTTCTGCGACCTGGGCACAACGATTAGCTGGGGTGCCGACTCGGATCGTGATGTGTGTGCAAACGAACCTGTCGCAGCAGTTTCGCGATCATCAGCCCAACACGATCGGTCGTCTGAGACCCCGTTTAGTGCGCTTGTTTTACCCCTGGGCAGATGCGATCGTCGCCGCTTCTAGAGGGGTAGCAGACGATGTAGCGCGGCTTACAGGCATCCCAGGGGACACGATTCAAGTGATTTACAACCCGGTTGTTACGCCCGCAGTGCTAGCAAAAATGCAGCAGCCTGTAGATCATCCCTGGTTTGCGGCGGGCGAACCACCCGTCATTTTGGGCGTGGGGCGACTGGTCAGCCAGAAAGATTTTCCAACGTTGGTGGAAGCCTTTGCGATCGTGCGAAAGCAGCGATCGGCACGACTGATGATCCTGGGTGAAGGCGAAGATCGCGCCAAGCTAGAGGCACAAATCCGCGAGTTAGGGCTGCAAGACGATATAGCACTCCCTGGGTTTGCCGAAAACCCATACTCATACATGGCTCACGCCAGCGTCTTTGCCCTGTCCTCCATCTTTGAAGGCTTTGGAAATGTGGTTGCCGAAGCGATGGCAGCAGGCACCGCGATCGTCTCAACCGATTGCCCCAGCGGACCTGCCGAAATTTTGGACGGTGGCAAATACGGCAAGCTCGTTCCTGTTAACGATCCAGCAGCTTTAGCAGAGGGCATTTTAGCAACCTTAGAAGCCCCAATCGCGGCTGATGTGCTTCGCCAACGCGCCCAGGAGTTTTCGGTCGATCGCGTGACTGAGCAATATATCGAGGTGCTGGCGCATCTCACACCACCCAAAGTTCTACAAGTGAGTTAAAGGGAAGGCAGAAGGCAAAAGTAAAAAGGCAAAAGGTATAAGGAACAAGAATTTAATAACCTCGGCATCTTCCGTAGGGGCGCACGGCTGTGCGCCCCTACCTACGAACAATTTGTCGGTTTTATTTAATCCACGATCCTAAGTTACCCACTCCCCACCAATGCACATTCTCCACCTCCTCAACCACATTCAGGAAATTGGCAATGGCATTGCCAATGTGGCTGTTGACCTGGCGTGCTTGCAGGCAGAAGCCGGACACACCGTCGTTGTAGCCTCTGGCGGAGGAGAGTACGATCGCCTCCTGACCCGTTACGGCGTAAAACACGTCTTACTCGACCAGCGCCGCCAACCGCTCAACCTGCTGCGGGCGGCTAGACAGTATCAAGCGCTTGTGCAAACCATCCAACCAGACATCATCCATGCTCACATGATGACTGGGATGGTTCTGGCGTGGGCATTTCGGGGCAAATCCCGTTACGGTTTAGTGTCTACTGTCCACAATGAGTTCCAGCGCAGCGCGATTTTGATGGGGTTAGCCGATCGCGTTCTCGCCGTCAGTCAGTCCGTTGCAAACTCAATGGCGCAGAAAGGCATTCCTCAGGCAAAGCTAAGGGTTGTGCGGAACGGTACCTTGGGCAGTCCACGCGATCGCCTGTCAGAGTTGCCACCTGTGACACTCCAGCGTCCCGCGATCGCCACGTTGGCTGGCATGTACCACCGCAAGGGCATTGCCGATTTGATCACAGCCTTTGAGCGAGTGGCAGCAGAATTTCCTGACACTCATCTCTACTTGATTGGCAATGGACCCGATCGTCCCCAATTTGAGACCCAGGCAAGTGCTACAGCCGTTGCCGACCGCATTCACTTTGAGGGCTATCAGGCAGAACCCCAGCGCTATCTACACGCCACCGACATTTTTGTCCTGGCATCGCGGCAAGAACCGTTTGGCTTAGTCCTATCAGAAGCACGTGAGGCAGGTTGCGCGATCGTCGCCAGCAATGTAGACGGCATTCCAGAAGCACTGGATGGTGGTAAGGCGGGATTGCTGGTGCCGCCATCAGATCCAACTGCATTAGCAGACGCGATCGCCCCACTCCTGCGCGATCTTGAGTTGTTGCAGGCGTGGAAAGGGCGATCGCATCAGAATCTCGCTTGGCTGAAAGTTGCACGAGTCCACACCGAAACGCTGGCAGTGTACGAAGCATTGCTCTCAGAGCGAGAAGGTAAAAAGGTGTAGGGTGCGTTAAGCAAAGCCGTAACGCACCGAAACGTCTAAGTCCAATAAAGAAGCTTCGCCTGAGGAAACCGTCGGGCAATCTCTTGCCCAAAAAAGCCACGCAGTGTCTTCATCGTCTCAGTAGGGTAAACGTACTTCGTACCGCCAAACTTGTTGCGCTTGACGCTACGGGTAGACTCATCTAAATCAAGTGTTGTCTTGGGATACCAACTCAGCAGCACATCCTTTGACCCAGGCGTAAAGCGATGGGAAATCAGCTCAAACGTCAGATCGCAATCAAAGTCGATCGCTGCCTCGATCGCATCAAAAAGCTGGCTGTATTGAGTCTGCCAATCGTCGATCGGCATAATGGGAGCAATCACCAGTCCAATGGGATAGCCACCGCCGCCCTGCGATTGAGGCAACCCCAGCCGTCGCAATGCCTGTAAGCGCTTGGCAACCGATGCCGTACCGCCTTCAAGCTTTTGAGCGATCGGAGCCGCATTCACGCTCACTCGACAACGGGTGTGTCCGTTGTGTGGCAAGTCAAGCAGGTGATCAACCCCATCAAACTTTGATACCCACCGCAGATGAGCCTCAGGACGCGTGCCAAAGTAGCGAATACACTCAGCAAGGCTACCCGTGAGATGCTCAATGCCCAACGGATCGGTGTAGCAACTGACTTCATAAGATGTTGTCTGACCGGGACGCTCATACGCTGCCAGGTTCTCTAAGATCTGTGGCAAATTGGCATAAGCTCGGATCACGGGCGGACCTTGCAAACTACCTGCTAAGTAGCAGTACTGACAGTGAGCAGGACAGCCCTCAGCCAGGTGAAACTGCCAGTCTGCCGATGGTGGAATGGGGCTGAGCTTAAAGTGGCTCGGTGGAGCGACGACAACAGCAAGGGTGCGCTTGGCGATCGCATACGTCTCGCGGTCATCCTCACCCCGTAGACCCGTGAGGCGATCGCGCGGCAACTCCTCAATAGGCAGGTTTAGCGCCTGCACTCGTGACAAAATCTGCTGCCCCCAGGGCAACTCTAACGCTGACGGTGTGAAGAGAACGCGCTCCGGCATCCACAAGCGCGCAGGAGCATCAGGAACGGGATGAAGAGATGTCGATCCTGAATGAGATAACGGCTCAGCAACAGTAATGGGCACAGTGAATAACTTTTATGAAGGTGCTTTCATGATAACGACGGCACGATCGCCCAGAGTACCCACAGCGGACGGATCTCGCCCTTTATAAGTAACGGATAACCCATCCTCTTGCTGCATAAACGCATCGACTTTGGAGAAGCCTGTTATCTTTTGGTAAAAATTGGGCAACCTCTAGAAGTCGGAATGTAAAGCTCACTTAAATTTTCTGTAAAGACAGCTTAATAAATAACCTTAAGCAGAGGGAGGCAACCCAAAAAGCAACCAGCGCATTGCTTGGGCGGCAAGCTGTATCCATTTTATCTACCGATTCTCGTCAAAAGATGGCAGGCACTAGCTTCCACAGTTTTTTCTATCATTAGGAGCGTTCATGTTTAACGCTTTCTGGTATCAGAAAAGATCATTCAACTAAAAAATTACCAACAAATAAATTTGCCGTTTGCATCAGAAATTAGTTAAATCCTGACACGAAAAAATCTCTTTAGGCTCATGTTCTTTATCAAGGGGTTGAGATTTATGGAAACTCATGGTAGATATTAGGCGCGGATGTTGTAGTTGCTTACCCTTGTTTAGAGATCGCGTTGGATTCCACATTTGAAGACCCGCTCCAACGTCGATACACTGCTTGCCAAGTTTTAATTTGTCGATGCCTTGAGACCAAATTCGTGTGTTCCCGACAAACAGCTCGTTCCGCAATAGCCACTCAATGCAAGTTGTAGTTCTGTATGCAGTTGTTCAGCAAGCTGCTGCTTTGTGAAGGCTAATCGACGTCAAGTTCGTTTACTAGGGAAATACCAATGTCAGATTTAATTGTCGCTGCTGCAACGAGCAGCCTTAATCTGAGTGCGAACTCTACCGCCAATGTAGCCATCGCGTCCACTCAGTCTACCCAGACGGGCAGCTTAACAACCCTTTCTACCAACAGCATCACATCGAGCAGCAGTGCTCCCAGTAATGCTGCCGCAGCGCCAATCGCCGCTGCCACCAATCAACTCGGACTACGAGCGCAGTATTATCAGGGCAAAGATTTTACCAATCTCAAATGGTCACAAATTGACCCAACCGTAAATTTTACGTGGGGAATCAATGCCCCAAATTCGATCGTGCCAGCCGATAATTTTGCCGTGCGCTGGACGGGTCAGGTGCAGCCTAAATACTCTGAAACCTACACGTTTTACACGCGATCGGACGACGGCATTCGGCTATGGGTCAATGGGCAATTGCTGATTAACAACTGGACTGATCACGACGTAATTGAGAATAACGGCGCGATCGCCCTTGCAGCCGGACAAGCTTACGATATCAAGCTGGAGTATTACGACAGTACAGGCGGCGCAACGTCTCAGTTGCTCTGGTCTAGCCCAACTCAGGTCAAAGAAATTATTCCTGCCAGCCAGCTTTTTCAAGGCATTGGCACCCTTGCATTTGCAACAGGTGAGCCAGCCAAAAGTGCCAATGCGTTTGTGGATTCGATCGGGGTCAACACCCACATCCGCTACTACGACACTGCCTATGGCAACTACCCGTTCATCAAACAAAGCTTGCTCGATCTGGGCATTCGTCACATCCGCGATGGCGGCAGCGATCCAACCTGGATTCAGCGCATTAATGAACTAGGCAGCTTGGGTATCAAATCAACCCTGGTGCTTGACCCCAACATTGGCATTGGTCCTGATGCATCTTACGACATCAAACCACCGGGTTATACAGTTACAAACTTTGTCAAAAACCTCGTGTCTCAAGGTGTCGAAGCTGTAGAGATCCTGAATGAATTTGACCTGTTCTACAATCTTTTTCCTTACACCCGCAATGGTCAGCCTGTTAGAGGCGATGGCTGGATCAGCTATGTGAGGGACTTTACGCGAGACGTTTACACTGCACTCAAGGCAGACCCAGCAACGGCGAACATTCCCATCATTGGGCCCTCGTTTGTGTTTGCTAACTCTAGCAGCGCGATCGGTGATCTGAGCCAGTGGGTCGATTACGGTAGCTTCCACCCGTACAACAACCCCAAAAATCCCGGTGACGGCAGCCTCGCGAAAGACTATACGCTGCGATCGCAATCCTTTGGCACCAAACCGCTGATTGCAACTGAAGTGGGCTACTCTACTGGCAGTGCGCTGTCCGATCGACCCGTCACAGAAGCGGTACAGGGTAAATACATTCCTCGCCTCTTCTTAGAAAGCTTCAATCAGGGCGTTCCCCGCACGTTCTCATATGAGCTGATTGACCAAAAAGCGGAGCCAAACAACAGCGAAAGCAATTATGGGCTGCTCCGAAGCGATGGCACACCAAAACCTGCCTACACTGCGCTGAAAAATCTGATTAGCCTGCTTAACGATCCACAACCAGTCACACCAGCCACACCAGCTACACCAGCCACACCAGTCATCACAACGACAAAACCGCTAGGAGCGCTCAACTATGCCATTGGGGGCAGCAGCACTCAAAACGTGCATCACACGCTTCTGCAAAAGAGCAGCGGTGACTTCTACCTTGTACTTTGGCTAGAAGTGCCCAGTACAGATCAGCCTGTTAGCCAAAATGTCACGCTGAACTTCAATACTGCCCTGGGGCAAGCAACGACCTATGCCCCCAACCAATCGATCGCTCCAGTCGCAACAGTTGCAGCACCCACTCAACTGACCCTCAGCGTTACAGACGCGCCTCTAGTGGTCAAACTATCAGCACCAGCCACAACTGTCGTGCCAGCAGCAAGTCCGATCGCCACAGCGGCACGAATCTAGCACCGGGGTCAAATTGTTCTGCCATGACACAATTTGCTCCAGGTATCGAGCTGATTCATGTTGAAGATGCATAGAAGCAGCTTATAGGGACAGTGGGGTTATGCCTGCTGTCCCCTTTACTATGTCAACGGGTAGCCCCATCGATCAGCTTCACTTATCGGCAATTCACGCAGGGGGTGTGGAGAAGTTTTGCCATTTTGGGGCTAAATATAAATTTTTATCAAGAATTAGCATTGCGAACTGTAAAGCGATCGAAACCATGTGGAAAACCTTAAACTTTTCTGTGGAAAACTGTGTGGAAAACCTGTACAAAACCCGGCACGATCGTGGAAAAGGAAATTAGGTATAAATACTCTGTGCAAAGATCGGTGGTTTTTCCACAGGTTTTCCACAGGTTTAAAGCCACCTCAAAGAATTGACCCATCGCGCTTCCTACAGTTCTCCCCATTTTCCACAGCCTCTACTACTACTGTTTAAATAAGAATTACTTAAGTCCGGATTGTAGAGCGTCACCAAATCGAAGCCAAACAGAAGACGCTGGATTGTTCAAAACAAGGGTGCTAACATACGCAGACAACGCCTTCACCCGCTACAGATAGCGTTCAACTCTTCCAATCCAGCCCTCTAACCGCCGAATCTACTCGTCTACTCTGCCCAAAGCTCATCACAACGCACCACTCTCTCAACGCAAAGGTCGAACTCCCATGAAACTGGTTTGCTCCCAAAACAGCCTCAGCGCTAACCTCACGCTCGTCAGCCGCGCTGTTTCGTCCCGTCCGAGCCATCCCATACTGGCAAATATTCTCCTGATTGCCGATGAAGAGCTTCAGCAAATCAAGCTCAGCGCGTTTGACCTCAGCCTTGGCATCCAGACGAGCTTTCCAGCCGATGTGATTGCGGGTGGAAAGTTGACGCTACCTGCCAAACTTTTGACCGATATCGTCTCACGCTTGCCAGAGGGCGACATCACCCTTGAGGATGGCAACGATGACACCGCTGATGCTAACTTTGTCACTACGCTTACCTGCTCGTCAGGACGATACCAGGTGCGCGGGATGGGAGCCGAAGAGTTTCCTGAACTGCCCGTGGTCGAAGATGGTGAGGTGACCCACCTATCCGTGGAGAGTCTGATTGAAGGGCTGCGGAGTTCTTTGTTTTCCGCCAGTAGCGATGAAACCAAGCAAGTGCTTACAGGTGTGCATTTGACCATGCAGCCCGATGGACTGGAGTTTGCCGCCACAGATGGACATCGCTTGACGGTCGTGCAAACGCTGAATGCAGAAGCCGTTGAGGGCACAAAGCCTACTGATCCTGACAAAACGCTAGACGTTACCATCCCGGCCAAGGCGCTGCAAGAGCTGACCAAAATGCTGGAGCGTCAGACAGGTAGCGATGTTGCCGTTCATTTTGACCAGAGCCAAGTGGTCTTTGAATGGACAGATCAGCGGCTCACCAGCCGCTTGCTAGAAGGGCAGTATCCCAACTACCGCCAATTGGTGCCACGTCAGTTTTCTCGCCAAATTACCGCTGAACGACGACTTTTGCTAAGTGCCCTGGAGCGGATTGCCGTGTTAGCCGACCAGAAAAACAATATCGTCAAGCTCACCCTGGATAGCACCAATCAACTGCTGTCCCTCTCCGTAGACGCTCAGGATGTCGGCAGTGGCAAAGAAACGATTCCTGCCCAGATTACAGGCGATGACCTGGACGTGGCGTTTAACGTGAAGTACCTGATGGACGGCTTGAAGGCGATCGCCACCACCGAAATTCAAATCCAGTTGAACACAGCCACGAGTCCGGCGATCGTCACTCCTCTAGGCAGCATCAAAATGACCTACCTGGTGATGCCTGTACAAGTGCGATCGTGACGATAACAGGACTAACTGCCCTGTCTCACAACCGCGATCGCTAAAGATTATGGGTCATGGTAACCATCCTCTACCGTTCGCCGTTACCGATGATCAACGATACACCCTCACGCCTCTTCCACCCTCAACGCCTCTAGCGCCGTCGGGTTAGCAATCCCCGCCAGCATCAGCCCCTCCCCCATTTCAGCCAATGAGATCGCCGCTTTTGAGAATGTGAGCGATTGCTCTTTTCCGTGTGTCTAAACTGCGATCGCTTCCTTCTTCTCACTCAGATCTTTGATCATCAGCGTGAGAAGAGCACGGGCAGACTCTTGATCACGAAATCGGGTTGTTGGCTTAGTATCGAGATCAGATGCGTCCCATTCTTGTTGGGCAGAAGCATTAATTTTTTTGTTGATAAAAGCATTACGATTAAAAATTTCGGTACTGGTATCAAGACCCATTTCCTTTAGCTTGCGATCGACATCTTCTTCAGTCGCACTCTTACCACTTGCAAGTAGGAGTTGTCTTGCTAAACTACGCATCCCTTCATTCTGTTTTCTACTCGCTTCAAGTCTTATTTCTTCCTTACCCGCATCTGCAATAATTTGTTGAGCTTCGACCAAAATCTGAGATGCAAACTGAACATTTCTCAACTGATCAACGGCAGAGTCCACAACTTGAGACATTAGCTTTTGCAGAGAATCTTTAAAGACTGTCTGGATCTCATCAAATCCCTTATTTTTACGATCTTGAGAAGACAGAGCTTTATCTTTAGCCATGGTTGCCAGTTTGATAAATTTACTCTTATCTGTTCTGACATTTTGGATAACCGTGGTATTGGAGATGTAGCCCCGTGCAAATTCATCGTATTTATCAGTAGAGTTAAGGGTTTCATCGAGCGCTCCAATCATATCGTCAAACAAATTCTCAATATCTTTCAAAATTTTGTCGCCGCGATCGTTAGTTTGGTTCAGGATTGAGTTCATCCCAAAACCGAACCCTATGTCATCTTTAATAGCCCACGGCATTTTCTTGCGAGGCGTATCTTCATTTCCAGGAACATCGACTTGAAAGAAATATTTAGCAGACTTGAACGTATCATTTTTATTTAACTGTTCAGATAGTTTCCCTTCTGCGGTCTTCAGTTCCTCCTCTAGTTGAGACAAACTCTTTTTGCTGGGATCAATGGTTTCCAGGCTGGCGCTTTTCTGGCTCTGAAGATTCTTTAATTCCTGAGCAAATCTATCAATCGATGGATCAAGAGGAACGCGAAGAAGCCTTGGACTTTTCGTCCACCAAACAGATGGAGTAGAAATTAGATCGTTGTATCCTCCAATGCAGTAAAAATAAGCAACCGTTTGTTTTTTATATTCTTCTAGTTGATTGTTCATCGCATTAAATGCTTCATTCCGTGACTTCACCCGATTAAAAAGACTGAGGATTGTGAATCCTAAAGAGATGGCACTGCCAACTTTAGATACAACATCGAAAGCAATTGCAAACTTTCGGTTACGCCGAATCGCCTTGATGGCTTTGACATCTGCATCGGGCAGCATCTCCATCCCAGAAAATGCGTTCCGGCGTTGTCTAACAACAGGCGGCACAATTTTTGAGGCCTGGTTGAAGTACCTTCTTAAGCCCCGACATACAGCTGCAAACAATAGCTGAGCAGAGTTAATCGCTACAGTCGTGGGGCTAAACTTTATGTGTGCTAAGTACGCGGATACTTTCGGTAGTTCTTTAACGGCTTTTTCAGCATTGATATGAGTATTTGTCCGTTGAGCTGGTCCGGTGAGCCAAGCGTAAGCGGTTGGGGTATCAACAAATACAAGGTTAAACTGATTCACCTTATCCATCAATTCTTTGACTTGCGCCTGCTTGTAGTCGTAAATATCTAAGTAGGTGCTGGAAGAAAAGCTAAAGTATGGAGCACTGTAAAGTTGCGCTTTGAGAGGGAAATTTGTACCGCTCCACTTCATAGCTCCCCGCCGTTGCTCTCGCTTCGATGCCATCAATGACGG
>Ga0209181_10000742_pt1 | contig 60277 bp, 42 predicted proteins | sample MAT05_FD_187208 | JGI IMG/M metagenome (GOLD analysis project Ga0209181, IMG submission 187208) | Freshwater microbial communities from Lake Fryxell liftoff mats and glacier meltwater in Antarctica - MAT-05 (SPAdes) (version 2) | ecosystem: Environmental > Aquatic > Freshwater > Ice > Liftoff...
CCTACCGCTTCGTCAAGATCAACGGCGTTTCAGGGACGGAAGGTACCTCCGCCACCGACTCGAACACCGTTGAGGCCATCCGCGGCAACTACGACTTTGTCTACAACACCGCGATTTACTGCCCCGGCGGCACCTGCGCGCCGATCCTGACCGCCATCAACAACGCCGTCGTTGCCGGCAACGGCAGCCCTGGCATCTTCCTGACGACGGAAGCCAAGTTCCTGCGCGGCTCGAACAAGCCCACCCGCCCGCTGGTCCTGAAGTAATCGCCTGGATCGACCATCGCCGTGCGCTGTGCGCGGCGGTGGTCTTTCCGGCAGCGGCCTGCACGGCGCTTGCCCCCTCAGTCCCGCCCGGCGGGACTTTTCCATTTATTGGATTCCCTTTGATCGCCCCGCCCCACGCAGAAGTCAAGCGCTTGAACAGGCCCTATCCGGGGTGGCAGGCGGCGGCGTTGCTGATGGCCCTGTTGACCACCACCACAGCCTGGGGCCAGGCAGGTGTGCCACCGGCGGCGCCGCCTGCAGCAGAGCCGACCGTGGTCAAACCGGCCGCACCCGGCCGCCCGCCTGCCACGCCCGCCACGCCCACCACGCCCCGCTTCGACATCTTCGCCTTCAACGTCACCGGCAACAGCGTGCTGTCGGCCGGCGAGATAGAAACCGCGATCTACCCCTTTCTCGGCGAGGACAAATCCATCGCCGATGCCGAGCGCGCCCGCGCCGCGCTGGAGCGCGCTTACCAGGCCCGCGGCTTTTTGTCGGTGTCGGTGTTGTTGCCACCGCAGGCCATCGACAAGGCCGAGCTGCAACTGCGGGTGGTCGAGGCGGCCATCGGCAGCCGCCGCATCACCGGCGCCCAGTACAACCTGCCCAGCCTGATCGCCGCGGCCACGCCCAGCCTGGCGCCCGGCACGGTGCCGGACTTCAACGCCCTGCAGGCCGATCTGGCCCAGGTGCAGACCGGTGCCGACCTGCAGATCACGCCGGTGCTGGTGGCCGCGTTAGACGCTGGCAAGCTCGATGTCGAGCTGAAAGTACAGGACCAGCTGGCGCTGCACGGGTCGGTGGAGCTCAACAGCAAGCAGACCTTCAACGGCCAGCGCGGCAAGTTGGAGGCCGGGCTGCACTACGACAACCTGTTCCAGCGCCAGCAGTCTTTGGGCCTGACCTGGCTGGTGCCGGTGCGCGGCACCGAGCGCGGGTCCACCTGGGTGCTCAGCCACGGCGCAGCAATGGCCGGCGGCCGGCTCAGCACCACTTTTGTCACCTCCGACAGCAGCACGCCCACCAGCCTGGGCGGCGCCACGGTGACCAACGGCCAGACGCTGGGCACACGCTGGCGACAGCCTGTCGGCGGCGCCGGGCCCGGGTTCAGCCACGGCTGGAGCCTGGGCCTGGACGTCAAGAACAACCGCGACGGCAACCAGAACGTGGCCGGCAGCTCGACCCAGAACCCCGACCTGCGTTACCCGGTGGTCTCGATCGGCTATGACCTGTACAGCAGCGGCTCGACCGGCAGCCAGACCAGTTTCGACGTCTCGCTCAGCAGCGGGTTGTCGGGCGTGGGCAGCCGCATGGTCGATTGCAACGGCCGCAGCATCGACCAGTTCGCGTGCAAACGCGCCGGTGCGTCGGCGGGCTTCCAGGTGCTGCGGATGAACCTGCAGACCCGCCAGGCTGTCTTCAACGGCTGGGAGGCCGGCCTCAAGCTCCAAGTGCAATTGGCCGGCGATCCGCTGGTGTCGAGCGAGCAGATCGGCGCGGGTGGCATCGACAGCGTGCGGGGTTACTACGAGTTCGAGCAGGTGGGCGACCAGGGCCTGGTGCTGCGCAGCGAGTTGAGCTCCCCGCCGCTGGCCACGCTGGGCCCGTTTGCACTGACCGGCATGGTGTTTGGCGATCTGGCGCGGCTGCGGGTCAACCAGCCGCTGCCGGCCGAGCAGGCCGACATCAAGATGGGCAGCCTGGGCTTTGGCCTGCGCGGCCAGACCAGCGACGGCCTGCAACTGCGGCTGGACGTCTCGCTGCCGCTGGTCGACACGCTCAAGGCCGACAGCAACGGCCAGAAAATGCCCGCCAGCGGGCGTGACTCGCCCAACAGCCGGCGTATTGACTTGTCAGCCCGCTACGCTTTTTGAGTCGGATTCTTGACCCCCATTTTTTGAACAGCCGGCCACCGGCTGGAGCCCACGACCATGAACCAGCGCTGCTTCCGCCTTGTCTTCGACCGCCGATTGGGCATGTGCGTGCCGGCATCCGAACACACCCGGGGTGCGCGCAAGTCCGCGTCCGGCAATGCGCCGGGTACATCGGCCGGCAACTCAACCGGCGCGCCGGCCAGCGGCAGCCGCCTGGCCTTGACCACGCTCAGCCTGGGCCTGCTGCTGATCAACCCGGCCGAGGCGTCCGACGCGATCCCGCGTGCAGCGGCGATCGCGCCCAGGGTGGCCCTGCCGGTGCGCAGCAGCGACACGCTGCGCACCGCGGGCGATCTGGGCAGCTTCAGCCTGGCCAACCCCAGCGCCAACCGTTTGGTGGTCAACCAGACCAGCGCCAAGGCGATCATCAACTGGGACAGCTTCGACATCGCCGCCGGCAACACCGTGCAGTTTGTGCAGCCCGCCAAGGGCTCGGCGCTGAACCGCATCTGGGACGCCAACCCGAGCGTGGTGCTGGGCCGCATCGAGGCCAACGGCGAGGTGATCCTGCAAAACACCAACGGCCTGATCTTCGGCCCGACGGCGCGGGTGGAGACCGGCCGCTTTGTCGCCACCGCCCTGCAGGTGGCCGAGGACGCCTTCCGGCGCGGCATCCGCGGCGCAACAGACGGCTCGGCCTCGCTGGGCAATGCCGACAGCCAGCGCAACGGCTTTGTCAGCATCGAGCGTGGCGCCGAGATCCGCACCGCCGCCGGCGGTGACGTGCTGGTGTTTGCGCCGCGGGTGGTCAACGAGGGCCGCATCGTTTCCCCCGGCGGCCAGACCGTGCTGGGCGCCGGCCAGACGGTCTACCTGGCGGCGTCGGTGGACCCGACGCAGCGCGGCCTGATCATCGGCATACAGCCGTTTGCCAGCAGCGATGCCGACCTGAACAGCGTGACCCAGGCCGCATCCCTGGGCTACAAGACGGTGGACGGCCAGACGGTGGCTGACAGCACACCCGACGCCACCGCCGGGCTGGTGCGCCAGGTCAACGCGATCGTCGCTGAACGGGGCTCGATCAACCTGGTGGGGCTGCTGATCCGCCAGAACGGCCTGCTGCAGGCCAGCACCGCGGTCAAGGGCGAAAACGGCGTGATCCAGCTGCTGGCCCAGGCCGCAGTCAACCCGACAGCGCTGCAGGTGGTGGGCAACCAGTTGGTCAACGTGCCGCGCACGCTCAAGCTGGGCAGCGTCACTTTGGGGCCGGCGAGTGTCACCCAGGTACTGCCGGCCAGCGACAAGGCCGCCACCCAGCTCGACGCCGAGACCTTCAATGCCTCGCACATCCGGGTTGAAGGCGAGCGGATGCTGGTGCAAGGCGGTGCCCAGGTGCGGGCGCCCGGTGGCAATATCGAGTTGCTGGCCTCGAACAAGCCCGACCAGTCGGTGGCGTTTGATGTCGGCAACTTCAACCTGAGCAGCCACGTCGATGACAACAGCCGGATCGTCATCGAATCCGGTGCAGTGATCAGCGCCGCCGGGCTGCGCAATGTCGATTTGCCGATGAGCCGCAACCAGCTCAGCGGGCGGCTGTTCCAGATCGAGCTGGCCGATTCACCGGTGCAGCGCGACGGTGCGCTCTACCGCGAAGAGATCTTCTTCGACGCCCGCAACCCGCCCAAGATCGCCAACGTCAGCGGCTTTTTCACCACCATCGGCCGCACCGCCGAAGAGTATTCGGTGCGCGGCGGCACGGTATCGGTGCAGTCCGACGGCGGCCTGGCGGTAGACCGGCTGGCCCGCATCGACGTCTCGGGCGGCAGCCTGCGCTACGGCGACGGCCAGATCCGCACCAGCTTGCTGCGCCAGGGCGACAACTGGCTGGCCATCGACAAGGCCAGCGCGGCGGTGAAGTACGACGAACTGGGCAACAGCAAGGCCCGCAGCGATGCCGGCAGCGCAGTGTTCCGCACCGATACCGTGCCGGGTTATGTGCAGGGCAGCGATGCCGGGTCGGCCACGTTGGCCGGGCGGCGGCTGTACTTTGCCGGTGACGTGGACGGCAGTGTGGTCAGCGGGCCGCGCCAGACCGGGCGTGGCCCCGACGCAGCGCCGGTGGCGGGTGAGCTGGTGTTCGGCCGTCAGCGCCAGACCGACAGCTCGGTGCAGGCCATCGCACTGCAGACCGGCGCCGGGCCGCGCCCCGACGGGCTGTTCAACGCGCCCGAGACCGCAGGGGTCGATGACAACCTGGCCGCCAGCACGGTGCTGCCCACCCCGCTGCTGGGCCAGACCGGTATCGGTGCGCTACGGGTCTACGCCACCGACTTGGTCAGCCTGCAAACCGGCGCGCAAGTGGCGCTGGGCAACAACGGCCAGTTCAGGGCCGAGGCCGGCACCCTGGTGATCAACGGCAGCCTCAGCGCCCCGGCCGGCAAGATCGAGCTGACCACCCTGGGCGACGCCCAGACCCGCCATGACCTGAGCCTGGGCAGCCAGGCGCTGCTCGATACCGCCGGCACCTGGATCGACGACTCTCGGCTGTCCGCCAACGAGGCCACCCGCCCGCCGGCGCTGAACGGCGGCAGCGTGCTGCTCAGTTCAGCGTCCAGCCTGATCGCGGCGTCGGGTGCGCGCATCGACGTGTCGGCCGGCGCACGCCGCAGCAGCGCCAGCGCGGTGAGCACCGGCAAGGCCGGTGCGATCACGCTGGCGCTGAACGTCGGCGCCGATGCCAGCCTGCCGTTGCAAGGCAACTTCAATGCCTGGCAGGCCAGCTTGGCTGGATATGACTTCAGCAACGGCGGCGGCCTGGCCATCAGCGGCCTGCCCGACCTGACGCTGGGCGGCAACAGCGCGGCTGACAGCCGATTCAACCCCGCCTGGTTCAACGGCAACGGCTTTGGCCAGATCACGCTGGCCAGCATCGGCGACTTGAAGATTGCCAATACGTTCAGGCTCGACCTGCTGCTGGCCAACTACCTGCCGGATCTGGCCGCCGGCAGCACCTTGGCGGGCGGCAAGCTGGCCAGCGTCGGTATCAAGCCGGTGGCCAGCCAGCGTGCGGCGGTATCGCTGTCACTGCAAGCCGCCACAGCGCCCAACCTGACCACCGGCGTGCGCGGCGCCAGCCTGCTGATGGACAGCGGCGCGCAGATCAGCACCGAGGCCGGCGGCAGCCTGAAGCTGGGCGCACGCCGTGAGCTGACCGTGGGCGGCAGCCTGACTGCGCCGGGTGGCAATATCGAGCTGGCCTTGCGCGGCAACCGCGGCGGCTCGCAGAGCGCCAGCGTGTTCGACGACCCGGTGGGGTTTCTGACGGATCAGGCGGTATGGCTGACACCTGGCGCCCGCTTGTCGGTGGCCGGCACCACCGAGCTGCAGGCCGACCGGCTGGGCCGGCAGACTGGCACGGTGTATGGCGGCGGCACGATTGCGCTGACGGCCGAGCGCGGTTATGTCGTGGCCGAGGCCGGCGCCACGCTGGATTTGCGCGGCGCGGCGGCCACCGTGTTGACCAGCTCCGCAGCCGCAACGGTCGCGGTGTCCAAGGGCGGCGGCACGCTGACGATGGCCACACCCGAGGGGCTGCGTTTTGATGCCGCCGTGCTGGCCAACGCAGCCGACGCCCAGGCCGACGGCGGCAGCTTGTCGGTGGCGATTTCGCTGGGCGGCAAGGACCGGCAGTCGGGCGGTGTGGCCTTTCCGACCAGCGGGCGCGAGTTGCACCTCGGCGACAGCCTGCCCGCGGTAGCCGTGGGCCAGCCCGGCGGCAACATCAGCACCTGGCTGGGCAACGGCAGCGGCAGCCTGTCGAACAAGACCTTGCAGGCGGCCGGCTTCTCGCAGATCACGCTCAAGGCGGACGACAAGATCAGCATCGACGCCAACCTGACGCTAGCGGCCGACCGGTCGGTGACGCTGGACTCGCGTGTGCTGGCCGCTGCCAGCGGCGTCGAAGCCACCGTCAAGGCCCCTTATGTGGCGCTGGGCGACCAGCGTTCAAGCGCACGCGCCCCGTTCGAGACCCTGCCGGCATCCACCGCCGGGAACGCGGTGCTGGACGTGCGGGCCGGGCTGATCGAGGTCTTTGGCAACACGGCGCTGCAGGGCTACAAGTTTGCGGCGCTCAACGCCACGCTGGCCGCCTCGGGCGGCAACAGCCGCAGCGACGGTGAGGTGCGGCTGGTGGGCAGCGCACGCGGCCAGAGCCCCCGGCCGATGGGCTCGCTGGGCTTCAGCGGTGAACTGCAGGTCACGGCGGGCCAGCTCTACGCCACGACGCTGAGCCAGTTCAGCATCACCGGCCATGCCGACGCCAACGGCAGCCCGAGCTTTTTCGGCAGCTACCAGCCGGTGGGCGGCAGCAGCAGCGCGGCGCCGCTGTCCGCACTGGCATCGCTGGCGATACAGGCCGGCCGCATCGACATCGGCGGCGTGGTTCGCCAGCCCTTCGGCAACCTGGCGCTGGACGCCGATGTGCTCAAGCTGCTGGCGGGCAGCGAGCTGTCGGTGGCCGGCACCGGCAACGAGGTGCTGGTGGGCACCACCGTCAACGGCCGGCAATGGCAGTACCGCGCCGATGGGCTGTTCCAAAGCAACGGCGCGGCCAAGCCACTGGACGCCACGTCCAACCCCGACATCCTGGCACTGGGGGCGCTGCCGGTGGCCAAGGGCCTGTCGATCAATGGCAAATCGCTGGTGATCGACCCGGCGGCCAGGCTGTCAGCCGCAGGGGGCGGCAACTTGAAAGCCTGGGAGTTTGTCGCCGGCGTCGGCGGGTCTGCCGACACCCTGACGCGTGCAGGCTTTTACGCCGTGTTGCCCAACCAGACCTACGAGTTTGGGCCCAGCGACTCAGAAGTGATGGCCAGTGCAGGCGCGGCCGCGCCCAAGCCGGGTGCGCAGATCGACATCACCCTGGCGGGGTCGGCGCTGGCGCCGGGCCGCTACACCTTGCTGCCGGCGCGCTACGCCCTGCTGCCGGGCGCCGTGCTGGTGTCACTGGCCGGCGACAGCGGCAAGGCCGTGCTGACATCGGCCGTGCAAAACGACGACGGCAGTGCGGTGGTCACCGGCACGCTGACCGGGCCGGGGTCCAAGGCCTCGGGCGTCCAGCGCTTCCTGGTCGAGCCGGCGGCGACCGTGCTGGCACGCTCGCGCCTGGACGTCACCGACATCGGCACGCTGCTCACCGGCGTGTCGCAGCGCCTGGAAAGCAGCGCACCCGTGCTGCCCAGCGCCGCCGGCCAGGTCGCGCTGCAATCGCAACAGGCCTTCACCTTGGCGACCACGGTGGCGCTGCAAGGGGTTGGCAGTGCTGCGGGCGGCCGGCTCGACATCGCGGTGGACGGCGGCAAGTTGGCCATCGTCGATGACGTGGCTGCGCCGCCGGCCAGCGCGGCTACGGGTTGGAGCTTGTTGAGCGCCGCTGCCCTGGGCGCGGGTGGCGCTGGCAGCGCGCTGGTGGGCGGGGTGCGCAGTGCCGATGGCAGCAGCGTTGATAGCCGCGCCAGCACGGTGGCCCTGCTCGCGCAGCAGCAGCCGCTCTCGGCCGCCGAGCTGATGCTCACCGGCCTGGACAGCGTGAGCGTTGCCGCAGGCAGCACGCTGCAGGCCAAAGGCACAACCGACACAGCGCCCAGGGCCCTCGCGCTGAACGGCGACAGTGCGTTTTTGTTGGTCTCGACCGCGGTCGATACCCGATTGACCCGCAACACCACCGGCGGCGCCACGTCGGGTAAAACCGGCGTGATCAGCGTGAACGCCGGTGCCACGGTGACCGGCCCCACGCTGCAGTTCAACGCGGGCAAGGCGATCAATTTGTCGGCCGACGCCAATATCACGACCGACCACCTGGCCTTGTCCACCCAGCGCATCGCCGTGGGCTCACCCGCCACCGCGGCGGCTGATGCGATCGTGATCGACGGCAAGCTGCTGGCCGCCGTGGCGGCGACACCCTGGGTCGATCTGACCAGCCTGAGCAGCATCGACTTCAACGGCAGCCGCGACCTGCATTTCGACAAGCTGACACTGGATGCACCCAACCTGCGCGGCCTGGGCGGCGACACCCAGCGGGTGCGGCTGCAGGCGCGGCAATTGGCCTTGCGCAACAGCGCGGGCCAGGCCGGCGATACCACGCTGCTGGGCCAGGGCCGGCTCGAGTTGCAGGCCGACAGCACCAGCGGCGCGGCAGACGGCACAGCGGCTTTGATCGTGGGTGACTCCAACAGGTCCAAGCCCTCCGCCAACAGCGCGGGCGCTGCGGCCAACAGCCAGTTTCTGGGCTTCGGCCAGACCCTGCTGGCCAGCAGCGGCGACCTGCGTTTCACCGGCACAGGCCGTGTCGTGACCCAGGGCGATGCCACGTTGCGCGCGGTGCGCGTGACGGCCGCCAGCGGTGCCGACCAGGGCGTGAGCGCGCCCGGCGCGCTGCTGCGGATCGAGGCCGCAGTGCCCACCGCAGCCACCGCCCAAGCCACCGCCCAAGCCGCCGCCGGCCAAGGCGCCCAACTGCACTTCGGCGCCCGGCGCATCGAGCAACTGGGCCGCATCGACGCGCCCGGAGGCCTGATCGAGCTGGCCGCCAGCGGCGTGGCGGGTCAGACCGGTGTGCTGCTGGGCACCGGCTCCGTGACCTCGGTGGCCGGCTACCAGGCAGCCGCCACACCGACCTGGACCGTCTACGGTGATGCGGGTCGGGTGACGGTCAGCGCAGAGGCCGGGTCTGTCTTGGTGGCCGGCCGCATCGACCTGTCTGCCAGCGGCACGGCCAGCGGCGGCGAGCTGAGTTTGCGTGCGCCGGGCAATGCGACCGACCCGGGCGCCGCTGTCGACATCGCCGCCAGCGCACAGTTGGCGGCCGGCGGCGGCAGGGGTGGCCTAGGAGGCCGCGGTGGCGTATTGCGTATCGACGCCGGCCAGCTGCGCCAAAGTGGCAGCGCCAGCGGCAACCTCGATGCGCTGGCCGGCACCTTGGCCGGCGCCGGTTTCGACCAGGCGCTGGACCTGCGGGTGCGCCAGGGTGATCTGGTGCTGCAGAGCGCCAGCCTGCGCGCCGACCAGGTCACGCTGAGCGCCGATCAGGGCAGCGTCGCGATCAATGGCCGGATCGACGCCCGCGCGGCCGCAGGCGGCATGGTGCGCCTGTTTGCCGGCAACGATGTGCTGCTGGGCGGCAGCATCGACGCCGCCGCCAGCCGAAGCGGCAGCAACGGCGGTGACGTGCTGCTGTCGGCGGGCCGTGGCAGCGTGGCGCTGGGCGCTGCGGCGCGTATCGATGCCGGCGGCGACGACGCTGGCGACGGCCGGGTGGTGCTGCGCGCCGGGCGCGACGACGACGCCGGCACGGTGCGGCTGCGGATCGCCCCGGGCTTTGACAGCCGCCGCCAGATCCAGGCGGCCGATGTGGCGATCGAGGCGGTGCGCAGCTACAGCGGCGTTACCAGCCTGGTCAGCGGTGTGGGCGGCGGCAGCCAGCTTGGCCAGGACACCGTGCTGGCGGACAGCCAGGCGTTTGCGGCGCAAAGCAGCCAGTTGCTGGGCAGCCTGGGCCTGGCCGGCGACACCCGGGCGTCGGTGCGCAGCGCGGCCGAGGTGCTGGCCATCGGCAACTTCACGGTCGCGGACGACTTCAACCTGTGGCAGGCGGGCCGCGCCGACGGTCAGGTCGGTGCCCTGACGCTGCGCGCGGCAGGCAACCTGACGTTGGCCGGTTCGCTGAGCGACGGCTTTGTCAGCGCCAGCCGGCCCGCTGGTGCCGACCTGACCGTCCCAACCGAGATGGTGGCAGGGCCGGCCTGGTCGTTCCGGCTGGTGGCCGGTGCCGACCTGGGCGCCGCCAACCCGATGGCGGTGCAGGAAGGCGCCACGGGCGACCTGCGTATTGCGCCCGCCAAGCTGTTGCGCACAACAGCCGGCAGCATCGACCTGGCGGCGGCACGGGACATCGTGCTGGCTGCCGACAGCAGCGGCGCCAACCCAGCGGTGGTGTATGTCGCTGGCCGGCCGTCAGACGCCACACTGACGCTGCAGGGCTCGGCCTGGACACCGCAGTTCACCGAGCAAGGCGGCGCCGTGCGGCTGACGGCGGGCCGCGATGTGGTCGGCGCGCCGGCCACCCAGTTGTTTGGCGCCTGGTTCTATCACACAGGATCGGCGGACACGGCGCCGGTGGCATGGTGGAGCGGGTTCGATGCTTTCCGCCAGGGCGTGGGTTCGTTCGGTGGGGGGTCGGTGCAGGTCAGCGCCGGCCGCGATGTGCTCAACCTGGGCGTGGTCGCACCCAGCTCGGCATTGGCCAATGCCGCGGTCTCGTCGGATGCCAGCGTCGCAGCGGCCCTGCCGGTGGTGAGCAACGGCGGCGACATCGAGGTGCAAGCGGGCCGCGACATCCGGGGGGGCAACTTCTTCCTGGGCCGCGGCCACGGCCGGCTGCTGGCCGGCGGAGAGATCGGCGAAGGCGCGGCGATAGCGGCCACCAAGGTCTCGGCGGTCGCCCCGGTGCTGGGCCTGATCGACGGCACCTGGTCGCTGCGCGCCAGCGGCGATCTGGCCTGGGCCGCGGTCTACAACCCGACCATGCTGCCATCGGCCAACCTGGCCGGCGCCGGGCAGCAGCGCATCGGTGAGCAGGACGCCGGCCTGTTTTTCAGCTACGCCAGCGACAGCCGGCTCTCGGCAGCCAGCCAGGCCGGCGCAGTGGCATGGCAGGCCGAGCGGCCGCTGACCGACAGCGGCATGAGCAACTACTGGAGCGCGCTGGCGGCCTCGGGTCCGCAGGCCGAGCGCATCGACTGGAACGGCCAGTTCCAGGACCCTACGTCCTGGGCTCCGCCGATCGTCGAGCTGGCGGCCCTGGGCGGGCCGCTGAGCATCAACCTGCCCAGCGCATCGTCCGGGCTGACGCTCTACCCGTCGGCCAGTGGTCAGCTGTCGGTTTATGCGGCGGGTGATCTGCATCTCGTCAACCGGGCCAACACCGTGGCGCTGGCGCTGTCGGACCGGCTGCCGGCCCACCTGCCGTCAGTCGCGGCGCCGGTTGCCGGGTCGGTGGGCAGTGAAGCCTTCTCGCCCACCACCTTTGACGCACCGACCCGTGCCGATGCGGTGGTCTGGGACGGCTTGCAGCGCCAGGCCGGAGACCCTGTCCGTCTGGTGGCCGGCGGTGACTTTGACCTGACCCAGGGCGGCCGCAATGCCCGGGTGGTGCTGGTCAGCCCGAAGGCTGCCGACATCAGCGCCGGTGGCGACATCCGCAACCTGTCGTACATCGGCCAACAGGCCTCGGCGCAGGACGTGACGTCGATCAGCGCCGGCGGCAGTTTTGTGCAGGGCGTTGGCGCAATCGCCAACCGCATCACGCTGGCCGGCCCGGGTGAGCTGAAGATCAGCGCCGGCCGGCAGCTCGACCTGGGCAGCTCGGAAGGTGTCGAGTCGGTAGGCAACCTGTACGCTCCGGCACTGCCCAGCCAGGGCGCGGCCATCACGCTGGCTGCCGGGCTGCGTGGCAGCCTGGATGTCGCGGCCTTCACCGGCCGTTACCTGACGGCCGGCACCGACAGCAGCACCCCTGGCCAGCGAGCCGAAGCCTTGGCCGACAGCTACCTGCGCTCGACCGGCAAGGACCCGGCCGCACTCAGCGCCGAAGACCTGGCGGCGCGTGGTGTGCTGGTGCAGCGCAGCATCGCCTACCTGAAGTTGACCGGCGGTGATGCTGGCGGCCTGGCCCAACGCCGGGCCAGCTGGGTCGCCATCGTTCGCGCCGCGCAGGGCCTGCCGGCGCTGGCTGAGGCCGAACTGACGGCGGCTTTCGAGCCCAGCCAAACAGCCTTCAAGCTGCTGCCGGCAGGCCGCCAGGTGCAACTGGCCGAGCAACTGCTGACCGACCTGTTCGGCCAGTCCTACCTGGCGGCCGGCCAGCCATATGCCGCCACCTGGCAGGCGGCGGCCAGCCAAGCCGGCGTGTCGGCCACGCAGTTCAGCGGCCCCGCCTTCGAGCGGGTGCGGCGCCAGGTACTGTTCAGTGAGTTTGGCGTGGTTGGCGACTATGCGGCGGCGCTGCCGGCGGGTGCTGCCGCTACCCGCAAGGCGGTTTATGCGCTCGGCTTCAGCGCCGCCGACCTGGCCGGCCTGGGCAGCAGCCAACAGTTTGCCGGCGACCTCGACATGGTGGCCAGCGGGGTGCAGGCCCGCAACAGCGGCGACGTGACGCTGCTGGCGCCCGGTGGCCAGATCAACGTCGGCCTGCCAGGCACCGGCGGCGCGTCGGCCACCAGCCTGCGCGGCGTGGTGACCTATGGCGCCGGCAACATCAGCGCGTTTGCCGACGGCGACTTCCAGGTCAACAGCCAGCGGGTGTTTGTGGTGGGCCAGGGCAACATCGGTGTCTGGTCGTCGAACGGCAACATCGATGCCGGCCGCGGCGCCAATACCGCGATCACGGTCCCGCCGTTGGTGCCCACCCGCCAGGCCGACGGCAGCATCGCGTTCACGCTGCCGTCGATCACCGTGGGCAGTGGCATCGGCATCCTGCAGCCTGCCGTCGGTCTGGCTGCCGGCAACATCGGCCTGTATGCGCCCAACGGTGAGGTGCGGGCACTGGACGCCCAGATCCGCGCGCCCGGCAAGATCACGCTGGCCGCCGATGTGGTGCGCGGCGCCGACAACATTGCCGGCGGCGCGGTGGTGGGTGCACCGCCGCCCACGCCGGTGATCGTCGGCGCGCTGGCGTCGGGCTCATCGAACAGCAGCGAAGGCGGTGCTGCGCTGGCCAGCGCCAATGCGGTCGCCGCATCGACCAGTGCGGCCCAGGAGCGCAGCTCGCTGCTGCTGGTTGAACTGCTCGGGCTGGGCTCGGCCGCCGCTGACGAGCCGCCCACAGAGCCCGACAAGGACTGCGTGGACGGCAAACGCATCAACGCCGACGGCTCAACGTCGCCCTGCGAGCGAGGTGTCGGCCCCGGCCGCCAATAGCAGGTCGAGCGCATCGGCGTGGCCGTTGGACGCGGCCACGTCGATCGCCGTTTCGCGGCCCCGGTTCAGCCGCTCGGGGTCGGCGTGCAGCTTGAGCAACTGCGCGACCACCGCCGCCCGGCCGGTCAGGCTGGCCAGGTGCAAGGGCGTCTGGCCGGTCGTGCCCCAGCGGTGCAGGTCGGCGCCCGCCCGCGCCAGCTGCCGCAACATCGCCACCTGGCCGTTGAAGGCCGCCGCGCCCAGCGGCGTCATGCCGTTGTCGCCGATGCGCTCCAGATCGGCGCCGCGGCTGATGAACTCGCGCACCACCTCGGATTCACCGGCAATCACCGCCAGCGACAGGGCGTTGGCGCTGCTGGTGTCGGCACTGCGGGCGCGCGCAGCACCGCCCTTGAGCAGGGTCACCACCTCGGGCCAGCGCGCGGCGCCTGCGGCTGCCACCAGGGCCAGGTTGTCGGCACTCGGCTGTGGCGGTGCAAAGCGGTCCGGTGGGCGCTGCAGGCGCGCCCACTCCGGCGGCAAGACCGGCGACCGGCGCTCGGGCGTCGATGCGGGCCGCAACCAGTCGGCAAACTCACGCGGAGTGTCCTGCGCCGCGCCCTGCCCCGACCACCCCGCCAGCACAGCGACCAGCGCCGCCGCAAGGCCTCTGTTCACCCGCCCCAGCGTCGCAGCCGTCGGCTGCGCCCGTCGGGTGTCAGCGTGTGGCCGGTCGGTCGGCATGGGTCTGCGCATCGAGACGCTCGCGGTAGGTGAGCACCAGGTTCTCCAGCGCCACCCGGCGGGTCTGCACAAACGGCTCGCGCAGCGCCAGCATTTCGTCCATGCCGCGGTTGGCATAGCGGCTGATGACCTCGCTGCCCAGCTCGGCCAAGGCCGTGTTCTGGGCGGTGCATTGTTGGTAGCGGCCGTCCAGGGCTTTTTGCTCGGTGCTCAATGCGTTGAAGGCGGCCTCGCGGCTGGCCAGCGCTTGCTGGCTGCGCGCCAGCTCGGTGCTGGTCTGGGTCAGCCGGGTCGTCGTCTGGGCCTGTGCGGTCTTGGCCTCGGCCTGCTGGGCCAGCAGGGCAGCGTGTTCGGCCTTGAGCGTGGTCAGCTCGGCGTCGAGCATCACGAGCTGCCTTTGCGCCACACCCAGCTTGGCCTGGCTGCTGCCGCCGCCGGCCTCGGCTTGCTTGAGCCGCTGCTGCAGGCTGGCGTACTCCGTGCTCGACTTTTGCGCTGCGGCCTGCGCATCGGTCTGCTCTTGCGTCATTTGCTGCACCTGCTGGCGCAGCCGGCGCAGTTGCTCTTGCTCGCGCGTGGCTTGCTGGGCGAAGGCCGCACCGGTCAGGACCCAGCAGCCGAGCAGCACACAGGCTTGCGCAGCGCGTCTGGCTACACGTCTGGCTGCGGGTCTGGCTGCACGCTTGGCGGCGCACGGCCCATCAGAAACGTACATTGAAGTCCACCTGCCAGTTGTCGACCGCGTACTTGTCGTTGACCGTGGTGCGCAGCGTCATCGAATCGAGACTGCGCGAGGACAGGTAACGCACCCCCAGGCTGGTGCTGCGGTCCAAGCCCCAGAGCAAGCCGATGCTGTAGCCGTTTTGGTTGGTGCCGCCCAGACCCAGGTCGCTGTCGGTGAAGGCGTCCAGCACCGCATCCGAGCCGATGCGCCGGTAGCTGAAGCTGGCTTGCCAGTCACCGCGGAAGCGCACCTCGGACGCGCCGACCACCGCCTTCAGGGTCAGGCCGGTGTCGCTGCCGTCGCCGAGCTTGATGCCGGTGCGGGTCTCGATCTCCTTGCGGTTGAACGCGGTGTTTTTGACCGCCTCGGCCGACAGCATCACCAACGTGGGGGCAAAAGCCGACAACTCCGCCGCCACAGTGATGGCGAGTGGCCGGAACTTCGAGGCCAGGCCCCACCTGAATTTGTCAGGTGTCAGGCCAGTCGCCACCTCCAACGGATTGTTGGTGAGGAACAGCGTGTTGCCTTTCTGCCGCAGGCCGGCAGCGTATTCGTATTGGCCATAGGTGCGGCCAGCGCCCAGCACCGCGTCGTAGTCTTGATCGACCCGGCCCTCGATCTGGCTGTAGCTGTACTGCGCCAGGCCGAACTTGAACCGGTTGGCGCTTGACGGCTGCCACTGGAAACCGGCCTGCACGCCAGCCAGTGACCGCCCGCCGCGCGGCGGTGCGCTCTCGCGGATCGGGAACCAGCCGGCGGTGGCAAAGGGCTCGAAGGTGGACGACCCGACAGCCTTGCGCTGCCAGCTGGCCGAAATGCCCTCGAAATTGAGGTTTTCGCTCCACTGCAGATCGGTTGAAAACCAGGGGTTGGCCATGCGGCCCAGCGTCAGGCTGCCGCCCTCGATCGGCTGGTAACGGATAAAGGCCCGGTCGAGTAAAAAGGAGTAGCGGTTGAAATCCTGGCCCAGCGTCTGGTTGGTCGATACGCGGTCGTTGGCCGCACCCGTGGCCAGTCGCAGGCCGACGCTGGTCTGGTCATTAACCTTGGCATTGATGGCCAGCCGCGCCCGCAGGCGTAACCGGTTGCGGTCGTCCTGGGTGTTGGCGGTGGGCAGGCCAGCGGCCGTGCCGGCCGCCAGATCGGCCGAACGGGTGGTGCCCCCCAGCGACGCCAGCAAAAACTGTTCGGGCGTCGGATTGGAAGGGCTCAGCTTGTCAACCTGGCCGCGCATCCGCACATCGCCCTCGATCTTGATGCGGTCGGTCCACTCGGGCGCTGCCGCCGAAGGTGTGCCGTTGCCCCAGGCCTCGGCGCGCATCTGGGCGATGACCTCCTCCTTGACCTCGTTGCGGATCGAGTCGCGCACCACCTGCGGCACGTAAGTCACCTTGACCGTGCCGGGCGCACCCGGCCCGGCGGCAGCTGCAGCCAGCACGGCAGCGCTGGGCGGCGGCGCAGCGGTGGCGGTGGCGGTGGCGGGGACGGTGGCCGAAGCCAAGGCCGCCGGCGCGCTTTGGGCCGCAACGGCGCCGGACTTGACCGCTGGCCCTGCGCCTGGACCCGCGCCTGTACCCGGGCCTGTACCCGCCGTCGCCGCCACTGCGGCCAGGGCCGACGGCGCTGCCGCAACCTTGCCGGGCACGGCCCTGGACTGCCGCAACAGCGCATCGGCGCTGGCCAGCACCTCATCGCGCACCTCGTTGCGCACCTCGCCGCGCAGCTCGGCCCGGACCTCGCCGCGCACCTCGGCCTTCAGCTCACGCCGCATGTTGGCCCGCAAGGTTTCGTTCGACAGGCTGCCCACAGACGCCAAAGGCGCGCTGGCCCGCTTGGCGGCCGGCGCGTCGCCAAAGCCGGCGCGCACCCGCGCCTCCTGCACCATCGCATCGGCCCGGGCACGCGGCAACAGACCCCGGTGCGCCAGCGCCTCGATCAGGCTCTGGGCCCGCAAAAAAGCGTCGGCGTCGGCATCGTCCTGGGCCTGCACCGCACCGGCACCGGCCAGCAGGCCGCTGGCGACCAGCAACGACAGCGTCAGGGCAAGCGGTCGTGGCCGCAGTCGCGGACGTGCTTGGAAGCGGAGGGCATGTTCACGTCGCATGACGTCATCCAATCATTCGGTTCGAGACCCGCAGCCGCAGCGGTTGCGGCAGGCGGTCGGGGATGGGGGATACGGCGCCCGGAAAGCGCTGCAGCGCCTCGCGCAAGGCGGCGTCGAGTTGCGGCTCGCCGGTGCTGCCGGCGAGTTCGGCCCGCTGCAGCCGGCCGTCGGCTTGCAGCCAGACGTTGACGGTGAGGCGGTAGTCGCTGAGGCGCAAGGATTTTTCGCGCAGCAAATGGTCGTTGAGGGCGCGGGTGGTGGTCTGCGCATAGCTGTTGAAGACCAGCCGGTTGGCCGCCGTCGGCCCGCTGGCGCCACTGCCGGCACCGATGGCACCACCGGTGTAGTCCTGGGTCACCGCACCGGCCACCACACCGTTGCCCGGGCCCTGGCCTGCCGCCTCGTCGGATTTGAGCGCCTGCATGTCCGGCGCGGGCGCAGCCTTGGGTTGCGCCAATTGCTGCTGCGGCTTGTCCTCCTTGCGCTGCTCCTGCTTTTTTTCCTCCTGCTTGGGCGGCGGCGGCGGGGTGTCGGGCAGCAGCTTGACACTTTGTACCTGCTTGGACTTGGGCTGCGATTTCTCGCAGCCGCTGATCAGCAGACAGGCCAGCAGCAGCGGGGCCAGCAGCAGTGCCAACGGGGCGCGGAGAGCGCGCCGAAAGGGGCGAAAGTGTTGCAGCATGGTCTAAAAACCGATACGAGAAGTGGCCAGGCTCATGCCGATCTGGGCCTGGGTGCACAGGTCGATCACCGACACCACCCGCGAGTACGGCGCCTTGGCATCACCCTGGATCACCACGGTGGACTTGGCATCGCTGGCGACAAAGGCGGCCAGCTCGGTCAGGATCTGGGCGTCGGTGCGCGGCGTGCCGTCGAGCAGCAGGGTGCTGTCGGGCTGCACCCGCAGCACATGCACCGGGTGGCGCTCGGTGGGTGGTGTGGCCGAGGGCTTGGGCATGCTGATCGGCACCCCTTGCACCGAGGCGGTGGTCATCAGGATGAACACCACCAGCAGCACGTACGCCAGGTCGAGCATGGGCGTCACGTTGATCGTGTCGTAGGGCTTGGCTTCGTCCTGGACCTTCATGGCCGGCTCCGCAGGGTTCGGGCGGTCACGGTGCCACCCGCTTGGTGACGAGGCCGATTTCGGTGATGTCGAGCTTCTTGGCGACGTTGAGCACCTCGATCACCCGCTCGTAGGGCGTGTCGACATCGCCCTTGAGCACCACCGGCAGGTTGGGATTGGCGGCCCGGTACTGTCCCAGGCTGACGGCCAGCTGCTCCAGCGACACCGGGTAGGCGTCGAGGTAGACCGTGCCGTCGGCAGTGATCGTGATGGCCCGGGTCTGTGGCCGCGCCAGGTTGCTCACCGCCTGGGTCTCGGGCGACTTGACCCGCACACCCTGCACCGAGGCAGTGGTCAGGATGATGAAGGTGACCAGCAGCACATACGCCAGGTCCAGCATCGGCGTGATGTTGATGTCGTCGTAGGGCTGAAGGTCACCCTTGATGTCTGCGGACATGTGGCACCCACTCGGTCAAGCGCCGTAGCGCTCGGCAACCCGGGTGACAAACTCGTCGATGAAGATCTGCTGGTCGCTGGAGATCGACTTGATGCGTGCCGCCAGGTAGTTGTAGCCGAACAGCGCCGGGATCGCCACCGCCAGGCCGGCCACCGTGGCCAGCAGCGCTGCGGCGATGCCCGGTGCGATGGCATTGACGTTGACGTCGCCAGCAGCGGCAATCGCTGCAAAAGTGATCATCACGCCGACCACCGTGCCAAGCAGGCCCAAAAACGGCCCACCGGAGATGGCGATCGTCAGCAGCACCATCATCGAGTTCAGCTTGTGGTTCTCGCGCACCAGGTCGGCGTCGACGGCGGCCTTCACAGCGTTGAGCGAGGCTGCGTTCAGCACCACGCCGTCGGCGCCGATGTTGCGCTTCTTGAGCTGGACCAGCCCGGCGTCGTAGAGCCGGGCGAGCGAAGATTTGGGGTAGACCGCAGCGGCATCGGCCGCCAACACGTTGTCGGCATCGCGGAAGCCCTTGACAAACTTCAGGTTGTCGCGGTCCATGCCGACCACGAACCACGACTTGACCACCATCACATACACCGAGATCACGAACATCACGCCGAGGATGCCGATCACGATCCAGGCATCGACCGTCAGATTGCCCACCAGCACGCCCATGTAACCGGGGCTCTCGCCACCGCCTACGCTGGCCTCGGTCTGGGTGACCGAGGCGATCAGCTTGGCATCGGCGCCCTGCGCGGCGCGGCTGAACTTGACCCACTCGGCGCTGCGCACGACATTGGCGATCTGCAGCTCGTCGACCAGCCCGGTGAAGCCGTCGCCCATGCGCACCGGCCCGTCGATCACCGGCGCGGGCGAAGGCAGATCAGCCTGGCCGGCCTGAGCACCATTGACATAGAGCGTGAGCTTGCCAGCCCCCACTGTGGCAGCCAGGTGGACCCAGGTGCCCACCGGCAACTCGCCGCCCGCGACCTGGGCCTTGCCGAACCGCAACACAGCCTTGCCACCGTCCAGGGTCAGGCTCAAAGGGCCCTGCCCAAAGATCTGGCCGCTGGCTGTCGCCGGCTTGGCCCACAGGCCGATGCTGTAAGGCGCGCCCGGGCCGGCCCGCAAGCGCTCGTCGGCCGGCCAGCTCACGGGGCTGCCGTCGAGCTTGGCGCTGGGGCCGATCAGGCCGTTGGCCTCGGTCTCGACCGGCTGGGCCACCGAGGCCACCTGCCCGGTGTGGTCGCGCGCCACGCCCTTCTCGCTGAAATGGAAAACCGCCAAGGTGCCGGCGTCGAACAGCGGCGTCGCCGCCTCGGCCGCCGCCTTGGGGTTGCCGGCGTAGGCATACACCAGGTTTTTGTCCGAGCCCGGCGCCACGGTCGGCAGTTGCACCCAGACCACGGCCAACTCGGCGATGCCGTCGAAACGCTCGATGCTGAACTTCAGCGGTGTCTTGTCGTCGCCGGCCACAAAGCGCAAATCCGAGCCATCGGGCTTGGCGGTGACAAAGTCAAAATTGCCCGAATGCAGCCGTACCGGCACCACCACGCCACTCAGCGCCTCCTTGGTCTCGATGCCGGCCGAAGAAGTGTTGACGGTGATCTTGGTGCGCTGCTTGAAGTCGGGGTTCCACCAGGCTTGCGCCAGCGTGGGCACCAGCAAGCCGCCGACCATCAACGCGGCGGCAAAGTGGCGGGCAAGGAACAAACGGGCACGGTTCGGAGAGGTCGGCATGGCGGGATCAGAGGGTGTCAGGGTGTTGCGCATCAGGGGCGGTCGGGCGTTCGGCCCGAGGCGATCAGGCTCTGGCTGATCGCCAGGGCCACGGCCTGGGCCCGGTTGCTGGCGCCGAGCTTGCGCAGGATTTTTTGCAGGTGGTTCTTGACCGTCAGTGCGCTGATGCTGAGCTGGCTGCCGATCTGCTGGTTGCTCAGGCCGTCGCGCACCCACATCAGGATCTCGCTCTCGCGACGGGTGATCGGCGAGCCGGCGTCTGCACTGCGCAACCGGGTTGGCGCAGGTACACCCGTGGCCAGCTCATGCTCGTTGACCTGCACCCGCAGGTAGGTGGTGTGGATATGCGGCAGCAGCAGATCAAAAACCGCGTGGTGGTTGGCGGTCCATTGCTGACCGACGGGTGCGGCCAGCACAAACAGGCTTTCGATTTCAGTGGGCCGGTGCGGCCGGGCGACACCGTGAACCAGCAGCTCGGCCAGCCCGGCCTCGACGATGGCATCCACCGGCTCGGCCCCCAGGCGGCTGCGCATGGCAGCCAGGTCGATCGTGGTGCAGCGGCCGCGCCGGGCGATCCAGTCCAGCACGATCTGGCGCAGCAGCGGCGACTGGGCGTCGGTGAGAATCGCCAGCAGCGGCTGCGGTACGGGCACGCTGTAGAAGGCATCGAAAGCCAGGTCCTTGGCCTGCCGGTTGTAAGCCGCGCACACCGCCACCCGGTGCGGCAGAAAGGTCTGCAGCAGGTTTTGCGACCACAAGAAAAAATGGTTGCGACGGCGCACCTGCGAGGCCGATTCGATGATCCGCACCAGTGCCTCGGCTTGCACACTGCTGTAGGGGTCGACCGTGTGCAAACCGGCAGAAACATTCATCGGGGTGACCTGGGGTGCATCGAGCGTGATCAAGCGCACGAGATTAGGGGGCTGGGGTGACGGCGGCTTGAAGCCCAGGCCGGCAAATGATCCGTTCGGACTACGTCGGTCGAGAAATAGGCACCGTTGATGGACTGGGTCGGTAGATGCGCTCGCCCACCCCACGCGGCCGACCCGCTGCGGCCGGTGGCAAGCCCCGCCAGACCACCGCTGGCCGCACCGCACGGCTGCGCAAGCCGACGATTACGCCGCTGGCGTTGCGCAGCAGCAGCCAGTCCGGCTGGCCGGTCAGTGGATCGCTGTAGACACGACGCAAGTGGCGCTTGATCACGCCGCTGCGCCGGTCCTCGACCAGGTCCTCGAGCTGGGCCGGGCCGGCGACGTTGGCGGCAACCGCGCCGCCTGCGTGCGCCGGCCCAGCGTCACCGGCCGGATCGGCCTGGGCGCCGGCCGCCGCGCCAGCACTGCGCCAGGCGCCGATGGCGTCCGCAATCTGCTGGCCGCGGAACATCGACTCCAGCTCCTGCTCGCGCTGCGCCGCCAGACGCCAGGCCGTGCCGGCCGCTGCCATCGCGGCACCCATCAAGGCGATCACGAACAACAGCCCGATGTAGCTGAAACCCCGGCGGTGGCGGCGGCTACCAGTCGGCATACAGCCTGCCATCCCGGGCACGCCCGGCGGCGCCACTGCGCACATCGGCCATCGCCCCTGGGGTATGCGCATCCGGCGCCGCCGAAAGCAGCACCCAGCTGTCGCGCCGCTGGGTGAGAGGGTCCTCAGGGGCTTCGCGCAGGTAACGGGCCGCAGTCAGCTCGGCCAGCGACTCGGGGTAGCGGCCCCGGTCGGCAGCAAACTGGTCGATGGCCTCGCGTAGCGTGCGCAAGGAACTGCGCAACGTGGCCTCGCGGGCCCGCTCGAGCGACTGAAAGTAACGCGGCGCCGCCAGCGAGGTGAGCAAGGCCACGATCGCCATCACGACGATCAGCTCGATCAGGGTGAAACCGCGGCGGGCAGGGACCTGAGCCATGGCGGGCAACTCACCAGTCGCGGTAGCGGCTGCCATCGAGCGCCGTACCCGGCGCCATCGAGGCCACATCGAAGACATCGGCACCGGCACGTGGTGCGTCGGGCGGGCTGTCGTAGGCACGCAAGGCCCAGGTGCCGGCGGCCGGCAGCGCCGGGTCGGCCAGCGGGTCGCGCGGCAGGCGGCGCAAAAAATAGACCCGGCGCGAGCCGTCCGGCGTGCGGGCGTCGGGCACGCCATCGACCAGCAACTGCAGCGATGCCGGGTAGCCGCTGGCGTCGGCCGGCTTGGCCACCAGGCCCTGGTCGGCGGCGCGTTTGTAGTCGTCCAGCGCGCCGCGCAGTTGGCGCAGGGCCTGGCGCAACTCGAACTCTTGCGACCGGCGCCGGGACAGCTCGAGCAAGGGCAGCGCGGCGCTGGCCAGGATGCCGACGATGGCCACCACCACCACCATCTCGATCAGCGTGAAGCCACGGCCACGGCGGATCATGGCTTGCCCACCTGCAGCACACCGTCGCCATCGACCTGCACCCCCACCCCTTCGCCACTCGGCAGCGCAGCGATGATGTTGGCCGTACCGATGGTCACCGCCTTGCCCGCCGCGGCCGGCAGCGCGCGCAACAGCAGCACCTGCTCGGCACCGGGCGACAGATCAAACGGCAAGCGGCCTGGCGCCGCGCCTGCGCTGCCGGCCTGGGCCAGCGCCAACAGCGAGGCGTCGAACTCCAGCTCGCCACGGATCAGCACGGTGGAGCGGTTCTGCAAGGTGACGGCCGCAACCCCGCCGGCCTCGATCTTGCCGCTGGTGGCCAGCGCCAGCACCGCGATGCGGTCAGCCTCCGGGGTGTCGGGGCCGTCGTTGCGCGGCACGCTGCGTGGCGCGGTGAAGGCGGCGCCGCCACTGGCCACCGGCATCGCCAGTGCCGCTGAATTGGCCAGGCGCATCGGCGCTGCGCCCGGGTTGGCGTCCACGCCGGCCGGTGTGTTGCTGCCCTGGGCCTCGGGCAAGCCGAGGTTGCGCACCACGCGCGGGGTGATCAGCAGCACCACCTCGGTCTTGTTGCGCTCGTCGGTGTGCTTGCCAAACAGCCGCCCGACCAGCGGCAGGCCAGACAAGCCGGGCACCCCGGCCACGCTCTTGGTGTCCTCGTCCCGGATCAGGCCGGCCAGTACCTGGGTCTCGCCATCCCGCAGGCGCAGCGAGGTGGTGGCCTGGCGGGTGCCCACCCGGTAGGCGATCGAGCCCTGTGGCCCCGGCACGGCGCCGATCAGGGTGCTGACATCCAGGTTGACCTTGATGACCACGTCGTTGTCGAGCTGCACGGTGGGCTCGACCTCGAGCTTGAGGCCGACATCCAGGTACGCCACCGAGGCCGACACACCGACGTTGGCGGTGGAGGTGGTGGTGAAGACCGGCAGCTTTTCACCGATCACCACCTTGGCCTTTTCATGGTTGCGGGCGCGCAACCGGGGGTTGGCCAGCACATTGCCGCGGCCGACCGTGCCCCGCAACGTGGCCACCAGCGCCGGGTTGGCGATGCTGGTGCGGAAGTTGCCGCGCTGCCCGAGATCAACCTGGCCGATGGCGCCGGGGATGCCGTACTGCAGCGATTCCGGCCACTGCAGGCCTATCTCGTCGAGCCGGTTGCTGGCCACCTCCAGCACCTCCACTTCCAGCACCACCTCGGGCTCGGCCAGGTCGATCGACGCCAGCAGCCGCTCGATCAGGCGAATGACCTCGGGCGTGTCGCGCACGATCAGCAGGTTGAGCCGTTCATCGACATGGATGTCGCGGGATTTGGCAATCGTGCGCACCAGTGCCTGGGCTTGCTTGGCCTCGGCGTTGACGAGGTAGAAGCTGCGGGTGACCAGCTCCTGGTGCTCCCGCTGCTTGGCCGGGGTGGCGGGATAGACCAGCAGCGTGCTGTCGTTGAGCAGCTTGTGGTCGAGCTGCTGGGTCGTCAGGATCACCTGCAAGGCCTGGGCGATCGAGACATCGCGCAAAAACACCGTGACCTTGGCATCGCCGCGCACCTCGCGGTCGAACACGAAGTTCAGCGCATGGCTGCGCGAGATGCCTTCGAGCACGCTGCGCAGCGGCGCGTCGCGGAACTCGAGCGTGACCTTTTTCTGCAGGGCGGCTGACAGCGCCGGTGGCAGCTCGGCGGCGGCCAGCCGGTCGGACAGCTGCAGCAGTGCACGCCGGGCCGCACCGTGGCCGGGTGCCTCGGCCAGCACAGCTTGCAGTTCACGCCGGGCGTCAGTCAGCCGCCCGGCCGCTTCGGCCCGCCCGGCCTCAGCCAGCCGACGCTGCTGGCGCTCGGCACGGTCCAGGTCATCGGCCAGCGTGGCGACCCGGGGATGGCCCGGATCGAGGGCACGGGCCTGGGCCAGTGCCTGGTGTGCCTCGGGCAAGCGCCCGACCGCCCGCGCCTGCTCGGCCTGGCGCACCCAGGCAGCTATCGCCTGTTCACGCTGCTGCAGGGCGCTGGTGCGACCCTCCGATCGGCGCAGGCTGTTGGCACTGCCGGCGCTGGCAGCGGGGCTGTCGGCGGGGTCGGCGACAGGTGCGGCCGCCGCACCGGCAACCGGCCCGACCGACGGCGCGGCACAGGCCCACAAGGCGGCGCACAGGAGAGGTACGAGCAAACGGCCAGCAGCAGGCATCGACAAGGTCAGGATCATGGGTTTTTGTAGCCGATGAGCTGGGGCACACGGCCAGGCAGCCACAGCAGGTGTACGCCGTCGTCCTGCACCGCCTCGACCCGCCAATCCTGGTCGAGGCGGTCGCCGGCCTTGACCGACTCGGTACGGCGTGGGCCGGCCAGCAGGGCCACGGCCTGTCCGCCGTCGTCGATGCGGCCGATCAGGGTGTAGGGCAGCGGCGGGGGTTCGGCTGCGCTGGCCACGACCGCCACGGCTGGCCGGGCGGGTGGCGCCGGTGGCGGCACGCCCCAGGCGCTGGCCACCGCCACATCCATCGGCCGCCACGATGCAGCGTCACGCGCCGGCAAAGCGGTGGGCCAGGCCAGCGACGCAGACACGGGTGGACGCGAGACGCCGGACCGCGCAGCCGTGCTGTCACCGCGCCGACTGGCGGCCACCGGAGCCGGCAGGTCGTCGTCCTCTGGCTGAAATGCCAGGTAGATCGAGGCGGCGAGCGTCAGGCCCAGTGCCAAGGTCATGGGACGCGAGAGCTTGATCACGGCGTACCCACGGCCAATGGCGGACCGGCAGTGGCCGCCGGCGGTCGTGCTGACCGGGGCAACGGCGGCTGCGGCGAGGCATCGGGGCCTGCGTCAGCCGCGGCCGCGGCGCTGCCATTCGTGCCACCACCAGTGCCACCACCAGTGCCACCACCAGTGCCACCACCAGTACCGCGACCCTCACCGCCACCAGCGCCGCCACCAGCCGCGCCACCAGCCGCGCCACCAGCGCCGCTGCGGCCGAACAGGCTGACACGCAATTCGGCCTGCAACTGCGGCGCCGCGGCGCTGTCGCGCGACAGGCGCAGCGCATCGAGCGCCAGGCCGTCGTCGGACGCCAGCGCCGCCGCGATAAAAGCGCACAACGCGGGATAGCTGCCCAGCACCGGCAGGGTGATGCGGTAGCGGTCGGTGCCCGACTCGGGCTCGGTGCTGAGCTGGTACTCGCTGCGACCGATCACCAGCCCATGGCGCGCCGCCAGCGCCCACAAGGCCGCGACCCGCTGCGGGCGGGCCGTGGCGTCGGGCAGGGTCGCGAGAAATTCGGCTGGACCGGGCGGCCGCGAAACCTCGGCAGGCGGCAGACGGCGCCGGGCCCGGTCAGCCCGGCGCGCTTCGTCAACGGCGTCGCGTGCCACATCGGCCTGGTCTTCCAGCAGGGGCAGGGCAAAGGTTGCCGCCAGGCTGGCCAGCACCAGCAGCAGGCAGCCGAGCTGACCGGGCCAGCCCCAACGTCGCCAGGTGCGGACGGCGGCAACGGCCAGCGTCGTTGGCATGCCCCTGCCCACCCGGCTCCAAGCCGCGCTCACCGCGCCACCCCGCCAGGGCTGGCGTTCAGCCCGGCCGGGCCGTTCAGGCTGCTCAGGCCGCTCATGGCGGTCATGCCGCCAAGCGGACCGGCCGCGCCTCGCACCTGCGCCGTGATTTCAAAGCGCAGCCCGGCGCTGGCCTGTGGCCCCTCGGCGCGGCTCAGCCGGGCCAACACCGTGCCGGACCAGCCCGGGCGCTCGGCCAGCACGCTGACCAGGCTGGCCGCCACGTCGGCGTCGGGCACCAGGCCTTCCAACTGCAGCACCGGCTGGCCCGCCTGGTGCTGCCAACCCAGCCACTGCACGCCGGGCAGCGTGCCCTCATCGACGGCAGCCATCAAGCCTGGCCAGGGATAACGCAGGGCATCGACCACGCGCCAGGCCGCAGTTGCCGAGGGTTGCGGCTGGCTGACCGTGGGCGTGCGGGCCGGCGCAGTGGCGCCGACGGGCAAACCCTGGGCAAGTGACCCGGGCGGCAGACCGGGCTGTGCCAGCGTCAGGCCTGGGCCGGTGGCCACTGCAGCCGCCACACGCTGCAGCCGCGCCAGCGCGACCAGCTCGTCCAGCCGGGCCTGCCACAGCAGCCAGGCCTGCCAAGCCACAAACCCGGCCATCACTGCGCCTGCAACCAGCAAGGCCCAGGCGGCCAGCGGCCTGGGCCGGCGGCGCACGAAGTCGGGTGCTGGCCAATGAGCGGAGGCCCGGCGGCGCCCAAAGTTCATGGTGCGATCCCAGCCAGGTCAGGCCAGGCCCGGTGCAGTGGCCCCACCACCGTGGCGGGCAGCGTGAGGCTGCCGACCGGGTCGTGCTGCAAACCGCAGCCGGCCACCAGCGTGCTGGCCGCATCCAGCTGCTCGGCCTGCTGAAGCGCATGCAACAGGCCTCCGGCATCTGCCAAGGTCGGCTGAGCCAGGCGGCGCAACCGCAACGACTGCAAGCCGTCGGCATCACCCACCAGCCAGGTCGCCAGCCGGCCCTCCAGCAGCAGCAGCGCGCGGCGCGGCTGCGCTGCCCATGCCGCGCTGCGGTGGGCCTGGCGCCAGGCCAGCGCCCACCAGGGCCGCGCCAGACGCAGGCGCACCGATTGCTGGCGCGCCAGCAACTGCAGTGCCGGCCAGTCCAGCCCATGCAGCGCACAAGCGACCTGGACCGGCCAGTCGGACCAGACCGCCAGCGGCCAGTGCTCGGCCACTGCACCATGGACCAGGCCGAACTGCTGGCGCACGTAGGCGGCCAGCGCGGCATCGTCGAAGAGCGGCAGGTCGGCATCACGCAGCACCAGGCTGTGGGTCAGCGCCGCCGAGAACACGAGCCGGCAGTCCTCGCCGGCATGCTGTTCGATCCAATCGGCCAGGTTGGTGAACGGCTGGCCGGCAGGCACCGCGTCCACCGCGGCAGCGGGCTGCCAGACGCCTTGCGCATGGACAAACAAATCATGCACCGCAGCACGCCCACGCCAGCGCGGCAAGCCGGCCGACAGCGTCTGCGCCAACCGGTCTGGGCGCCAGGCATGAAGCCTGCCCGGCGGCCGATCGGGCAGCCCGCGCGTCGCCTCAGTCAGACTGGGTGACACGGTCCAGCTCCTCTTGCGTGCTCTCGCCGCTGAGCACCAGCGCAGCAGCGGCCTGGCGCAGCGTGCGCATGCCACGGTCCAGTGCGGCCTGGCGAATCTGGCCCAGCGGCGCCCGGGCGGCGATCAGGTCACGCAGCCCGGCATCGAGCAGCAGCAACTCGGCCACCGCGCGCCGGCCCCGGTAGCCGGTGCCGCGACACCGCACGCAGCCGGCACCGCGCATCGGCGTTGCCGGGATGCCCGGTGAACCTCCTCCGGCCAACTGCTCCAGCGCCGCCAGGCCCTCGGCCGACAGCAGCACCGGCCGCCGGCAATGCAGGCAATTGATGCGCAGCAGGCGCTGCGCCACCACCGCGTTCAGCGCCGAGACCACGTTGTACAGGTCCAGCCCCATGTGCATGAAGCGGCCGATCACGTCCAGGCTGTGGTTGGCATGCACGGTGCTGAAAACCAGGTGGCCGGTCAGCGCGGCCTGGATCGCGATCTGCGCGGTCTCGGCGTCGCGGATCTCACCCACCATCACCCGGTCGGGGTCATGGCGCAACACCGACCGCAGGCCACGCGCAAAGCTGAGGCCCTTTTTTTCGTTGACGGGGATCTGCACCACGCCCGGCAGCAGGTACTCGACCGGGTCCTCGATGGTGACGATCTTGTCCTGGCCGTCGTTGATCTCGGTGATCGCGGCGTACAGCGTGGTGGTCTTGCCGCTGCCGGTCGGCCCGGTCACCAGCAGCATGCCGTGCGGCTGGCGCGCCAGCCGGCGCAGCGTCTGGCGGGTGGCGTCGTCGAAGCCCAGCGCCTCCAATGTCAGCCCGCCCTGGGCCTTTTCGACCTGGGCGCGGTCGAGGATCCGCACCACCGCGTCCTCGCCGTAAACGCTGGGCATGATCGACAGCCGGAAATCGACATCACGCCCCGCCATGCGCAGCTGGAAGCGGCCGTCCTGCGGCAAGCGGCGCTCGCCGATGTCGAGCTCGGCCATGACCTTGAGCCGGGAGACCAGTTGCTCGGCCAGCGCCGTGCCATCGGCCTCGCGCACCGGCAGCATCACGCCGTCGATGCGGTAGCGGATATTCAGGCCGCCAGGTGTGCACTCGAAGTGCACATCGCTCACGGCATCGTTGAGCGCGTCATACAGCGTGGCATCGAGCAGGCGCAGCACCGGGCTGGTCTGCTCGGCCAGGTGCAACGCCGACAGCTCGGTCGAGCGTGCGATGGCCAGCCCACTGCCGCTGCCGGCGGCGACCGAAGCCAGCGCCCTGAAGCTGGCGGCACCGGCGTGCATCAGCCGGTCCAGCGTGGCGGCGCTGCACAGGCACGGCGTGACCACGGTCTGCGCCAGGGCTTCGAGCCGCTCATGCAGCATCGCCGCAACCGGGGCGTCCGACAGCGCGGCCAGGCTGCCATCGGCCGCCCGCGCCAGCACCACCCGCCAGCGCTGGGCGTCGGACGGCGACCAGGCCTCGACTGCCAGCGCCCAGGGTCCGCCCGACGCGGGCAAGGCACCTTCGAACAGGTCGCCAACAGGCGCTGGCAAGTCGACCTCCACAGCAGCAGCCAGGCTCATGGCACTTGCTCGGCCAGCTGAAAGATCGGCAGGTACAGCAGCACCACGACGGCACCGATCAGGCCGCCCATCAGCAGCATCAGTACCGGGTTGACGAGCTGGGTGACCAGGTCGCCCAGCCGCACCAGCTCCTCGTCGTAAAACGCTGCGGCCTGGTCCAGCATCGGGCCCAGCGCGCCGCTGCGCTCGCCCACCCGCAGCATGCGGGACGACACCGGCGTGCACAGCCCGGCCGCATCAAAGGCTGCCGACATCGACAAGCCGCGCGAGACTGCGTCGGTGGCCTCGTCGAGGGCGCCGCGCAGGTGCGGCGCCACCACACTGCGCGCCGTGCACATCGCTGACACCGCCGGCACGCCAGCGGCCAGCAACATGCCCAGGGTGCGGAACAGCCGGGCCAGCGCCAGCAGGCGCAGCCGGTTGCCCAGCAAGGGCAGCGACCAGGCCACGGCCGACAAGCGGGCACGGGCCCAGGCACTGCGGGCGCCCAGCAGCAGCGCAAAACCGGCCAGCACCAGCAGCACCAGCACCGTCCCCGGATGGGCGCCGAACCACTGGCCGACTTGAAGCAGCCAGCGTGAACCGGCCGGCATCTCGCCCGCCACGCCTTCCAGCACACCCGCAAAACGGGGCACCACAAACATCAGCAGGAACAACATCACCGCGCCGCTGCTGCCCACCAGCAGCAGCGGGTAGACCAGGGCACCGGCCAGCTTGTGGCGCAAGGTCTCGACCCAGTGCAGGTACGCCGCGTGGGCCCGCAAGGCCTGCGCCAGTTGGCCGCTGCGCTCGGCTGCGGCCACTACCGCGACAAACAGCGCATCGAAGGCCTCGGTCTGTCGGCCCAGCGCGGCCGACAAAGCCTCACCCTGCTGCAACGCGCCCGCCACCTGTGACAGCACACCGGCAATCGCTGCCGAGTCCTCTTTTTCGCGCAAGGTCACCACCGCCTCCAACAGCGGGATGCCGGCAGCCAGCAGCACCGCCAGCTCCTGGCTGAACAGGCGCAGCGGGAAGGTACTGCGGCCGAAGCCTTGCCAGACGGCAGCACCGCTCGGCCGGGCGGATTGCTTGCCTGACACCGACTGCACCGCCGCCGGCTTGACTGACAGCACATGCGCCAACGGCACACCCAGCTGACGTGCCGCCGCCTGCAACTCGGCCGCATCCACCCGCCGCGACTGCGGGCGGCCGGCGGCCAGAAACGTCACGTCAAACAGCGGCATGGAACAACCCCAACGGCAGCGAAGTCAGCGCAGTGCAGACCCGGCGGGGTTCAGCACTCACCAGCTGACGATTTCGACGTTGTCACCCGCGCTGCCGGCCGCCTTGTCGGGCCCGCGCGATGACAGATCGAACTCACCATGCACACCCGGGCTGCGGTAGATGTAGTCGCGGCCCCAGGGGTCTTTGGGCACGGCCTTGCTCAGGTAGGGGCCCGACCACTTCGGCTCGTCGGCCGGCTTGTCGTTCAGTGCCGCCAGCCCCTGCTCGGTGGCGGGATAGCGGCCGGTGTCGATGCGGTACTGGTCCAGCGCTTTTTGCAAGCCGCTGATCTGCGCCCGCGCTGCCTTGATCTCGGACTTGCCGACCTGGGCAAACAGCCTGGGGCCGACAAAACCGGCCAGCAGGCCGATGATCACCATCACCACCAGCAACTCCAGCAACGTGAAGCCGTTGCGCATGGCGCCAATGCGCCGCAGGCGGTTCTGACGGGTGAATGGGCGTTGACCGGCGAGACTGCTCACCGGCCCGTTGGCAGCAGGCAATTTCATGCCGGCGAGCATAGGCAAGCGATGTGACTTTGGCATGACCATGCCAAGTCAGCCAACTCGCCTTGATGATCCGTCTGGCGGATAGCGGCCATTTATGTCTTTTGTGTGACGTTGCCAATAGTCCAAACGGACCGACTGATCCGATCGGCTGCCCAGCCTGCCCAGGGCGTCACAACACAGCGCATGGGCGCCGGCCAGGGCTGGCTCGGGCCCGCCCGGCCACACCTGCGGGCTTGACGTTGAAGTGTCATCGCCCGTCCATAAACTCCTGGCCAGCGCCAGACGGGCGTTGTGTGAACACGCCCAGCTCAAGACCGGCACACAGCATCGAGGGTCGCAGCCGTTGCACCCCGAGCCCGCCAGCCCCTTGACCCATGAACCTGTCTCCCTCTCTCCGCGCACCGAATCCTGTGTTGCCGCTGTTGTTGGTCCTGCTGCTGTCAGGCTGCGGCGGCGGCGGCGTGCGCGACGAGGCCTCGCAGGTGGTCGCCAAGGTCAACCGCGAGGAGATTTCGGTGCACCAGGTCAACTACCAGTTGCAGCATTCGGCGGGTATCCGACCCGAGCAGGCGGACGCCGCCGGCCGGCAGATCCTGGACCGGCTGGTCGAGCAAGCGTTGGCGGTGCAAGCCGCACTGGACCTCAAGCTCGACCGCGAGCCGCAGGTGATGCAGGCATTGGCCGCCGCGCGCCGGGAGGTGCTGGCCAGGGCTCTGGTCAGCCGTACGGCGGAAACAGCGGCCAAACCCGATGCGGGCGAGGTCGCGGCTTTTTATGCGGATCGACCCGCCCTGTTTGCCGAGCGGCGGGTCTACACCCTGCAAGAACTCGTGGTGCAAGGCACGCCCGAGCAGATCGAATTGCTGCGCACACGGCTGGGCAGCGCCACGCGCCTGACCGACGTCACCGACTACCTGAAGTCGGCAGGCCTGCCGGCACGCGGCACCCAGAGCACCCAGGCCGCCGAGGCCCTGCTGCCGGCCTTGCTGGAGCGGCTGCTGGCGATGAAGGACGGCCAGGCGATGATGCTGGCTGCGCCCGGCGGTGCACGCATCGTCTACCGCACCGGGTCCCGGCCCGAGCCGATCAAGCTCGACGCGGCGCGACCGATCATTGAACAAATGATGCTCACCGAGCGCCGGCAGCGTGCGGTCAAGCAAAAGCTCGAAGTACTGCGAAGTGCTGCCGACGTCAAGTTGTTCGGCCGCTTTGCGTCGGCAGCGTCGGCACCGACGTCGGCGGCCTTGGCGGGCAGCACGGCGCCAAAAACCAACGCTGCACCCGCAGCAGCCGCCGCTGCCGGCAGCAGCGCGCCCTCTGCAACGCCCCCCAGCGCCGTCTCCGACTCGGTCACCCGCGGTCTGGCCGGCCTGAAGTGACCGCCGGACTCCAGCCCCCTCCCTCGCAATGACCCTGTCCCAATTTCTCGACGTGCTGCGCGCCCGGTGGCTGCTGGCGGTGTCCATGGTGCTGCTGGGCATCGGCGCGGCTGCGGCCCTGTCGGTGCTGTTGCCCCGCCAGTACACCGCCACCGCATCGGTGGTGATCGACGTCAAATCGACCGACCCGATCGCAGGCGCCCAGTCGGGCATGACCGCGCCCGGTTACATGGCCACGCAAGTCGACATCATGGAGAGCGAACGGGTTGCCCAGGAGGTGGTGCGCTCGCTCAAGCTGTCCGAGAGCGCCGAGATGCGCCGGCTGTGGGAGGACGATGCGGGCTCGGCCGGCAACTTCGAGGTCTGGCTGGGCAACCGGCTGCGGCGCAAGCTCGATGTCAAACCAGCCCGTGAAAGCAACCTGATCGAAGTGCGCTTCACCTCGGTGGACCGCAAGTTCGCCGCCACCATCGCCAACGCCTTCGCCCAGTCCTACCTGGATACCACGCTGGGCTTGCGCACCGACCCCGCCAAGCGCTACTCGGCCTTTTTCGACGACCGTGCCAAACAGCTGCGCGACGAGTTGCAACAGGCCCAAGCCAAGCTGTCGGACTTCGGCAAGAGCAAGGGCATCGTCGCCACCGACGAAAAGCTCGACCTGGAGACGTCTCGGCTGGCAGAGCTGTCGAGCCAGCTCGTGACCTTGCAAGCCGCCACCGCCGACAGCCGCAGCCGTGACATGGCCGGCGCCACCACCAGTGAGACGCTGCAGGACGTCATCAACAACCCGGTGGTGGCCGGTCTGCGCACCGAGCTGGCCAAGCAGGAGGTCAAGCTGCTGGAGCTGTCTGAGCGCCTGGGCGACAAGCACCCGCAGCTGATCGAGTTGCGCTCCAGCGTGGCGGGGTTGCGCAGCAAGGTCGAACAGGAGTCTCGGCGTATCGCCAGCAGCTTGACGGTTGGCAGCATCCTGAGCGAGTCGCGCGAGTCGCAGGTCCGCACAGCGCTGGACAGCCAGCGTGAACGCATGCTGCGCATGAAGGGCGAGCGCAACGAGATGGCCATCCTGCAGCGCGACGCCGAGCTGGCGCAGCGCGCCTATGACGGTGTGGTCGCCCGGCTCTCCCAGGTCAATCTGGAGAGCCAGAGCACCCAGACCAATGCCGCTTTGCTGATGGCCGCGACCGAACCGTCGAAGGCCTCGTTTCCGCGCTGGTCGCTGAACCTGCCGCTGGGCGCGTTTGCCGGCATGCTGCTGGCCATCGGCGCGGTGCTGGCCCGGGAAGCCGGCGACCGGCGCATCCGGTCGATCGAGGATGTGGTGCTCGGCATGCGCCTGCCGGTGCTCGGCACGCTGCTGTCCACCCCGCCCGGTCGCGCCAGCAAGCTGCGCGCCACCCGCCCATGGACGCTGCGCTGGGGCCGCCAGCGGCCCGACCCGAACAGCCCCTTTTCATCGTGAGCACGCTACCCCCCCGAATGTCCGACACCCAGGCCGCAGGACCTGTCATGGCCGACGCCAACGCCGACGCAGAAGCCGACGCCAACACCAACCTGGCAGGCGACGCCACTGTTGCACTGGGCCGCGATGCCTCCATCGGTGACATCCTGGGCGCGGCCGGACAGCTCGCGCCCGACCAGATCAGTCGCGTGCTGGACTACCAACGCCAACATGGCCTGCGCTTTGGCGAGGCTGCGGTGGCACTCGGGCTGGCCAATGACGACGACGTGGCGCAGGCGCTGTCGCACCAGTTCCACTACCCGTTCGCGGCCCCGGGGCGACTGCCGCTGCACCCCGATCTGGTGATGGCGAGCCAGCCCTTTTCAGCCAATGCGGAGGTCTTCCGGGGCATCCGCGCCCAGCTCAAGGTCAAGTTGGCTGCGCAGTTGCCCGGGCGGCGCGCGCTGGCGGTGGTCAGCCCCGAGTCGGGCGACGGCAAGAGCTACTTCGCGGCCAATCTGGCCATCGCCTTCAGCCAGCTGGGCGGGCGCACCTTGTTGATCGATGCCGACTTGCGCGCACCGCGCCAGCACGAATTGTTCAAGCTGGCCAACCACAACGGCCTGTCGAACATGCTCGGCGGCCGGGCCGAGTACCAGGACATCGCGGCGCTGCCCAACCTGCCCAGCCTGTTTGTACTGCCCGTCGGCGCGGTGCCGCCCAACCCGCTCGAGCTGCTCGAAGGCCAGTCCTTTGTCGCCCTGCTGGCCGACGTCCAGGCCAAGTTCGACCACATCGTGGTCGACACCCCGGGCTGGCACCACGGCATGGACGGCCCGGTCATCGCCTCGGCTTGCGGCACGGCGCTGATGGTGCTGCGCAAGGGCAGTTCCGCGCTTGCGGCGGCGCAAGACCTGGCGGCCGCACTGGTCAGTGGCGCCGCATCCCTGGCCGGCGTGATCCTCAACGACCGGCCGTAGCATGGCCCAAGCCGAGTCCCCGGCGCCCACCGGGACACGCCTGGGGGTGACACCGCTCTGGCTGCTGCTGTTGGGCCCGTCGCTGCTCGCGGTGCTGGCACTGCAGCACCTGATCGCCACCGTCTGGATCACCGAGGAGCAGAGCTACGGGCCGGTGATCCTGGTGGTGGCGGGCTGGCTGATCTGGCGGCGCTGGCCGGCCGTCATCGCCGCCACGGGCCGGCAGGCGGCGGCAGCGGCCTGGGCCGGATGGGTGCTGGCCAGCGTCGCGTTCGTGATCGGCCGCTCACAACAGATCATCCAGCTGGAGGTGCTGGCGCCACTGCTGGCAGGCACCGCCGTGCTGCTGCTGCGCGGTGGCTGGCGCAGCCTGCGGCCCATCGCCTTGCCGCTGGCGTGCCTGTTGCTGGTGGTGCCCATGCCGGGGCTGCTGGTGCAGACCTTGACCCTGCCGATGAAGATCGGCGTCTCGCAGGTGGCGGAGAGCCTGTTGCATCTGGCCGGCTACCCGGTGGCCCGCAGCGGCGTGATCCTGGCGGTGGACCAGTACCAGATGCTGGTCGCCGACGCCTGCGCCGGCCTGACCTCGATGTTCACGCTGGAGGCCATGGGCCTGGTCTACATCAATCAGCGGCAGCACGCCCTGCCGCTGCGCAACGGCCTGCTCGCCGTGTTGATCGTGCCGATCGCGTTTCTGGCCAACGTGGTGCGGGTGGTGGTGCTGGTGCTGGTGACCTACTACTTCGGTGACGCGGCCGGACAAGGCTTTGTGCACAGTGCCGCCGGTGTGCTGCTGTTCGTGGTGGCGATGCTGCTGATGCTGGCGACCGACGCGGTGCTGGGGCGCCTGCTGGAGCGAAGGGCGCCAGGCCCGGAGACTCGCGCAGCGTCTGGCGCGACAGCCGGCGGCCCACCGGTTGACCCGCCAAACCTTGTGGCGCCGGCCTTGGGCCGGCCCGGCCTGGGCTGGCGCACAGCCGCATCGGTCACCCTGCTGCTGGTGGCAACGCTGCCGCTGTCGGCGGGCTTGCGACCCAGCCACCGGACAGCCGACAGCAAACCGGCGATCGACCTGGCCCGTCAAGTGCCCACGGCCTTTGCCGGCTGGCGCGAGGACCCTGGACTGGTACCGGTGCTGCCCGATCCGCGCACCCAGGCAGTGCTCGACAGCCTTTACTCCCAGGTGCTGGCACGCACTTACGTCAACGGTCAGGGCCAGCAGATGATGCTGTCGATTGCCTATGGCAACGACCAGAGTGCCGAGACTGCCGCCGTGCACCGGCCGGAGTTTTGCTACCGCAGCCTGGGCTTCGAGGTGAAGGTGCTGGACCGAAGCAGCGTCGAACTGCCCGGCCACCGCCTGACGGTGCAGCGGCTGGTCGGCCGGCTCGACCGGCGTCAGGAGCCGATCAGCTACTGGGTCACGCTCGATGAAACCGCCACGCTGCCAGGCCTGGACCGCAAGCTGCAACAACTGCGGCACGGGCTGCGTGGCGACATCGCCGACGGCATGGTGGTTCGTGTCTCCAGCCTGGGCGCGTCCGATGCGCCGGCATTTGCGCTGCAGGACCGCTTCATCGCCGAGCTGAGCCAGGCCTTGCCGCCAGCGATCCGTGGGCGCTACTACGGCAGCGGGGTGGCGCCATGAGTCTGGCCGAGACCCCAGCGGTCCAGACCGGCTCGCCCTGGCGCAGCAGCCGCTGGTTGTTGGCCGACAGCCTGGTGCGGGTGGTTGCGACCACGGCCGTGGCGGTCTGGATGGCGCGCCAGCTGGGGCCGGCCGAGTTCGGTGTGCTCAACTTCGCCTCGGCAATGACAGCGATCTTCACCGTGCTGGCCGCGCTGGGGCTGGAGGTGCCTGCCGTGTTGTGGCTGACACGCGGCGGCAACCCCAAGCGCGGGATGGCGACGCTGTTGGCCTTGCGCCTGGGTGCTGCGATGCTGGCCTTGGCGCTGGCGCTGCCGCTGGCGGCGCTGCTGTTGGCCGGCGACGCCGTTGCCCGCACGGTGACCTGGGTTTCACTGATCTCGGTGCTGGCCGCTGTGCCAACGGTGGTCGACCTGGGCTTCAAGTCGCGGGTCGAGGGCGTCGCGCCGGCCAAGGCACGCAGTCTGGCCGGGCTGGGCGGCGCCGCTGGCCGGGTTGCAGTGCTGGCGGCCGGCGGTGGCCTGCTGGCCCTGGCCTGGGTGCTGGTGGCCGAGACCCTGCTGACCGCACTGTTGCTGTGGCGCGCCTGGGCCCGCGCGGCCCCCACGGCCCCCACGGCCCCTGCAGACGCACCGCGCCTGCGCGACGCCGATCCGGCCTTGGCCGCCAAGCTGCTGCGGGACTGCATGCCCTATCTCTGCATCAACGCCGCCACGATGCTCTACATGAAGGCCGACCTGGTGCTGGTCGGCCACCTGGCGTCGCACCTGCAGGCGGGGCTGTATGCCCTGGCGCAAAAGATGTCCGAGGTGCTCTACATCGTGCCGGTGGTGCTGGCCGATTCGATCTACCCGCGCCTGGCCCAACGGGCGGGCGCCACCGCAGCCGCTGACGGCCAGTTGCTGTTTGACCTGGTGGCGGCTGCCGCCATCAGTCTGGTGCTGGCCGCCACCGTGCTGGCACCCGGCCTGGTGACCCTGCTGTTCGGCGAGCACTACGCCGGCTCGGCCGAACTGTTCCGCTGGCATGCCTGGACCTGCCTGCCCTGGGCGCTCGAGATCGCCCGGGTGCGTTGGCTGGCCACCACCGGGCAGTCGAAACTGGCCTGGCCAAGCGCCATCATCGGCGCGGCGGTGAGCCTGGCGGCCAACGCCTGGGCGGTGCCACGCTACGGCGCGGCAGGTGCCGTCGGCGCGGCGCTGCTGGCCTTCACCTGCATGGGGCTGCTGAGCTCCTGGATGATCCCCGGCCTGGCCCCGGTGGCCCGCATGCAGTGGCGGGCACTCTGGCCCTGGGGCCGGTTGCTGCGCGCCTGGCAGACGGCGGCCCCCAGATGAGCGACGAACCCCAGCCCGGTGGGCCAGGCTGCGTGCTGTTTGTGCACCAGTCATCGGACCTGTACGGCAGCGACCGCGTGCTGCTCGAAGCCGCCACCGCACTGCAACGCCGGGGTGGCCTGCCCATCGTGGTGCTGCCGTCGGGCGGCCCCCTGGTCGAGGCACTGCGTGCGCGCGGCATCGAGGCCTGCCCGTTGGCACCTGGCCTGCTGCTCAAGTTGCAGCGCCGCGCGGCGTCGCCTGCGGCGGTCTGGGGCCTGCTGCGGGCACTGCCCCGGGCGCTGGCCGCGTTGGATGCCTGTGTGGCCGGCCGTCCCATCGACCTGGTGCAAAGCAACACGCTGGCGGTGCTGGTTGGGGCGCTGTGGGCGCGCCGGCGCGGCACGCCGCATTTGTGGCATGTGCACGAGATCATCGAGCAACCCGCGCTGGCGGCGTGGGCCCTGCCCTGGCTGCTGCGCCTGCTGGCCGACCGGGTGGTGTGCAACTCCCACGCCACCCGGCGCTGGCTGCTGGCGGCCCAGCCGGCACTGGCACAACGCACCGAGGTGGTCTGGAACGGCACCGACAAGCCCGCCCCGAGCGCAGACCCGCGCCGCGCACAGGATTGCGCCGCCCGGTTTCGTCCGGACGGGCAGTCGCTGGCCCTTGGCCTGGTTGGCCGCATCAACCAGTCCAAAGGGCACGCCCTGCTGCTGCAGGCCACCGAGTTGCTGGCGGCACAAGGTGTGGTCGATTTCAGCCTGGTGTTCGTCGGCAGCCCGGCGCCGGGAAAGGCCGGCGACCTGGCCGCGCTGCGCCAGCGCATTGCGGCGTCGCCCGTGGCCCACCGGGTGCAACTGTTCGATTTTGCCGACGACACAGCCTCGGTCTACCAAGCATTGGACATTGTCTGCGTGCCGTCGTTCGAGTCCTTCGGTCTGGTGATCATCGAGGCGATGGCCTGCGCCCGGCCGGTGGTCGCTGCCAACGCCGGCGGCATCCCGGAGATCGTGGTCGATGGGGTCACCGGCCTGCTGCACCAGCCCGGTGACGCGCAGTCACTCGCCGAGCAACTGGCAGTGCTGATCAATGACCCGGCGCGACGCGCGGCGCTGGGGCAGGCCGGCCGTGACCGCTGCGAAAACAGCTTTGGCCTGGAACGTATGGTCGGGCACTTGCAAGACAGCCAGCGCCGGTGCATCGCCCAGGCACCCAGGCGCCCGGTCAACGTTTTGCAAAGCCAGCCCCGGTGACCGCCGCACGCCGCGTCTTCACCGCCGCCGAGATCGCTGCCTTCGCGCCACGGTCGCCGGTCTGGCCGGTGGTGTCGCTGGGCGCTTTGAGTTTTTTCTCGGTGCTGCTGCCGCCCGGGTTCACCACCGCTGTCAATTTGTACCTGGCCGGGCTGGCCTTGTTGGTCGTGCTGGCGGCGCGGCGCCTGCCGCCGCTGGCACTGATGCGCTTCATCTGGCCGTTCCCGGCGATGATCGCCATCGGCATCCTGCGTGGCTTCGAGGCGCAGACCTATGTCTTCTTGCGCGATGGCTGGTATTTCAGCAATCCGATGATGATCATGGTCGTCGGCTATGTGCTGGGCAGCCAGATCGACGGCCCGGCGCGCGGGCTGCGCGCCTTCGTCATCGGCGGCACGCTGGTCGCCTTGCTGCACCTCTCGTGGTTCCTGCGCTATCCGGACTTGCTCACGCTGGGCACCGCCGAGGTCCGCAGCTACGCCGGCACCGGCTACTTCGCCACCGTCTTTGTGGTGCTGATCCTGATCGCCCATTGGGGCCGCTGGCGGGAGGAGTTGCGCCTGGCACCCGGCGTGGTGGGGTTGTGCCTGGGGCTCAATGCCGCGTCCATCGCCCTGTCGTATTCACGCACCCTGATCGTGCTGCTGCTGTTCGGCGCGCTCGCTGCCGTCGGCCTGTTCGCCCGCCGCGAGTTGTGGCGGGTGACCTTGCTGCTGCTGGTGCTGCTGTCCGCCGTTCTGCTCGTGCGAAGCGTGATCGACCCCGATTCCTGGGAGGCCAAGACGACGCTGATCGGCAAGTTCGGCCGGGTGTTCGAGGAGTTGCAAGTGACCGAGCGCATGTCGCTGGGCGAGATACAGGACAACTGGCGCGGCTACGAGACCGCCCGCGCCGTCGGGCAATGGGCCGACGGCGGCCCGGTGCGCTGGCTGTTCGGCGAGGGGCTGGGCGCGATGGTCGATGTCGGCAAGATGCAGACCATGACCCGCGACCCCAGGGACGCGCGCAGGTTCTTTCCGATCTTCCACAACGGCTACGTCTTTGTGCTCGTCAAGACCGGGCTGGTGGGCATGGCCCTGTACCTGGGCTTTCTGGCCCAGTTGTACCTGCTGGGCCGCCGCCATGCCAACGCCGACGCCGCATCGCCACTGCGCCGGCTGGGGCGCTTGATGCAGGCCTGTGCGGTGGCGCTCGGTGTGTCGACCGCGATCTTTTTCGGCACCTTCCACCAGTTCGACTTGCTGCCGGTGACGATGCTCTGCGGCTTCTTGCTGTCGCAACTGGCAGGCTCAAGTCATACCAAGACCGGGCACACCGCGTGAGCGGCTACGGGTCATCTTGCCCGCTCGCCTCAGCCGGCCGCCGGCACTGGATGGCCGGGTCGGCCGCAGGCGCCGTGTCGGCGCTGGCCTCGCTGACTGGCGCTGGCCCCGCCAGCGCCGGCCAGGCAGCCGATTGGTGGGCGCGATGGCAAAGCGGCAGCCTGCGCGGCTTCACCACGGCCAACCTGCCGTCGCTCGACGAAACAACGCTGCGAGCGCTGCAACGGACCGGCGCCAACCTGGCACGCGTGGGCCTGCACTTTCGGCGCGGTCCGGCGGGCTACATCCTGGCCGACGACGACGCGGCGGCTGTGCAGGTCTGCCTGGCACATGCCGAGCGCCTGGGCGTGGGCCTGGTGGTGCTGGGTTTGTTCGACGACGCGGTAGAGCCCCAACCGCTGTGGCGCGACGCCGTGCTGCAACGCAGCTTCTTGCGCTGCTGGGCCGATTTCGGCAGCCGCTTCGGCAACCACCGGGCGCTGGCGGGCATCGACCTGTTCAACGAGCCTAATCCGCTGTTGCCCGACCTGGCGGCGGCGCAGCGACTTTGGTCAACACTGGCGGGCACAGCGCTGGCCGGGCTGCGCGCCAGCGGTTGCGCCAGCCCGGTGGTGTTCGAGCCGGTCCGGGGCGCGCAAGCGTCGGCGCTGCGCGGCATCGCACCGCTGGCCGACCCTCGGGTGGTCTACAGCATCCATTTCTACACGCCGCACGCCATCACCCACCAGGGCGTGACGCCCGAGTGGACACGGCAAATCCCCTATCCCGCCAGCGCCCAGTGGCAGTTGGGCGCCTGGGACAGCGAGCTCGGCATCGGCCCGATAGACCGCCAACGGCTCAAGCAGGAGCTTCGCCTGGTTCGTGGCTTTGCCGAGCGCTTTCGGGTGCCGATCTACATCGGCGAGTTCGGCTGCGCGCGCTGGGCGCCGGGCGGATCAACGCTGCGCTGGGTCAGTGACTGTGTCGACCTGTTCAACGCCGAAGGCTGGAACTGGAGTTTCCACTCGTTCCGCACCTGGACCGGCTGGGACGCCGAGGTGGACTCTGAAGACCCCAGACACGAGGCTCGCAGCGCCGACGCCCGGGTGATGCGGCGGCTGATCACCGCGATGGCGCCGGGCCAGCAAGGATCGGACCGCCGGGGGCTCAAACCATGAACCTCGACCCGAATCCGGCCGGGCTGGTGGCCCATCGGCGGCGGCGGCTGCTGTTGTCGGCTTTCGCCTGCTGCCCCGACTGGGGGTCCGAGCCGGGTGTCGGCTGGAACTGGGCGATTTCGCTGGCCAGCCGGTACGACGTGACGGTTGTCACCCATGTGCGATTTCAGGCCAGGATCGAAGCCGAAATCAACGCCAGGCCGCAGCCGGGGCTGACGTTTTTGTATGTGGGTCTGCCCGGCTGCGGCGGCGATCTGCAGCGACAGGTGGACTCACGGGGCTATTACTGGCGCTGGCAATGGGCGCTGCGGGCCCATGTCGTGCGGCTGCTGGCGGAGCGGCCGCACGACCTGATCCACCACCTCACCTGGGGCAGTTGTCGGTTGCCCAGCTTCCTGGGCGGGCTAGGCGTCCCCTTCGCCTTGGGGCCGATCGGTGGCGGTGACGACGCCCCGCCCCGTTTGTACCGGTCGTGGCCCTGGCGTGAAAAAGCCCTCTGGCGCCTGCGCTCGGCGGCGATCGCGCTGGTCCGGCTCGATCCCTTCATGCGCCGCACCCTGGCGGCTGCCTGCTGCGTGCTGGTGAGAACCGCCGCCACCCGCGACGCCCTGCCCGGCTTTGCCAGCAGCCGGGCCACGCTGGCGCTGGAAATCGGCATTGCAGCGCTGCCAGCCCCGACACCGCGTGACCCTTCCCGTCCCGGTCCGCTGCGGCTGCTGTACGCCGGGCGGCTGATCGGCGGCAAGGGCATCAGCTACGCCGTGGATGCGGTCATCGCGCTGCGCCAGCGCGGTCTGGACGTGCAGCTGACGGTCGCCGGCAGCGGGCGCATGGAGGCCTGGCTGCAGGCCCGCCTGGCCCGCAGCGGGCTGCAGACTGCGGTCAAGTTCCTGGGCTGGGTCGCGCGCGAGGACATGCCCGCGCTGTACCGGCAAAGCGACCTGTTTGTCTTCCCGAGTTGGTTCGACTCCAGCGGCACCGTGGTCATCGAGGCCCTGGCCAGCGGCCTGCCGGTGTTGTGCCTGGACATCGGCGGCGCACGCCACACCGCCGACGCTGACTCGGCGGTGTGGGTGCGCACCGCCGGGCTGGACGAGGCCGGCCTGGTGGCCTCCATTGCCAACCAGATTGCGCGGCTGGACGCAGACCGCCCGGCGCTGAGTCGCCTGGCGGACGGTGCCTACCGGCGGGCCGGCGAGCTGGGCTGGCGCCGCCAGGTTGATCTCGCCTACCAGCAGATCGAGGCGCGGCTGGGCTGGACGCCTTCGGGCGCCTGCGCGGGTGGCAGCCCGATCAGCAGCGAAGCCGCGCTATGACGCCCACCCTGCGCATCCTCGGCATCCGTGGCATCCCCGCTGCCCACGGCGGGTTCGAGACCTTTGCCGAGCAACTCTCGCTTCACCTGGTGGCGCGTGGCTGGCGGGTGGTGGTGTATTGCCAGGAGGACGGTGCAGGGCCGGTCGTGCGCGATGCGTGGCAGGGGGTGGACCGGGTGCGCATCCCCGTGTCGCTGGGCGGCGCCAAGGGCACGGTGCTGTTCGACTGGCGCTGCATCGCCGACGCCGCACAACACGGCGATCTCTGCCTGACGCTGGGCTACAACACCGCGCTGTTTTGCCTGCGGCTGCGGGCGGCCGGCATCACCAACCTGATCAACATGGACGGCATCGAGTGGAGGCGCGACAAATGGGGCAGCCTGGCCAAAGCCTGGTTCTGGCTCAATGACTGGGCTGGTTGCTGGATCGGCAACCACCTGATCGCCGACCACCCGGAAATCCAGGCCCATCTGGCCACCCGCACCGCGGCCCGGCGCATCACCACCATCCCCTATGGCGCGCTGCCGGTGGGCTATGCACCCACCGCGCCGCTCGCCGCCCTGGGCCTGACGCCACAGACCTACCTGACGCTGATCGCCCGACCGGAGCCGGAGAACTCGATCCTGGAGGCGGTGCGCGGCTTCTCGTGCCGGCAGCGTGGCGCAACGCTGGTGGTGCTGGGCAACTACTCCGACGATCAGCGCTACCACCGGGCCATCCAGGACGCGGCCAGCGAGGAAGTGCGCTTCCTGGGTGCCTTGTACGACCCGGCGCTGTTGACGGCCTTGCGCGCGCACAGCCTGGGCCATGTGCACGGCCACCAGGTGGGCGGCACCAACCCGTCGCTGGTCGAGGCACTGGGCGCCGGCAACCCCGTGTTTGCACACGACAACCGCTTCAACCGCTGGGTCGCCTCGGACGCCGCGCTCTATTTCCGGGATGGCATCGAACTCGACCGAATCCTGACGCCTGCCCTGGCCGACCCCGCGCAGTTGACCCGCATGCGCTTGCGCAGCAGGCAGCGCCACGCCGAAGCCTTCCGCTGGGAGGTCGTGCTGTCCGCTTACGAAGCGCTGCTGTTGCGCCACGCTGCCGGGATGTCCGGCCGCACCACCCACCTCGCCGCAGGCAGGCCGGCAGGCCGTGCCATGCCCGGCGACATCAGCCCTTGACGCCGCCTGACCCCGACGCCCGCCCGCCGACCGCCGCCGCCGGCGCCGTGCTGCCGCCGATGCGCGGCCATGAGCGCCTGGGTCGAACCTTCTTCGGTGCGCCGCAGTCGGTGACCGGCCTGGTGTCCGCCGCGCTGGAGCCGGCGATCAGCGTGGCCTTGTTGCAGGGCCTGCTGGTATGGAACGGCACCGGACCGGCACGCTGGGCCACCGCCATGTCCTTGATGATCATTGCGCTGACCTTTCCCGGCCGTTATGGGGTCGATCTGTCAGCCTGGCGCGCGGCCGTTGACATCGGCCGCAACTGGGCGCTGTTGCTGGCGGTGCTGGCACTGTGTGGCCACGTGCTGGGCGCGCTGGGCGACGTCGACTGGCCGGTGCTGGTCGAGTGGGCGGTGGCCGTTCCGGTCGTGCACTGGGCCGCCCGCATGCTCTTGACCGCTGTGGTTCACCGCCAGGCCAGACGCGACGCACGGTGGCGCACGGCCGTGGTGGTCGGGGCCGGCTCGCTGGGCGTGCGCACTGCCCACGCGCTGGCCAGGCGGCCACAGGGCAGCGCCCGCGTCGTCGGCTTTTTCGATGACCGCTCGCCTGCCCGGCTGGACCCGTTGGCCCGGGACGGCCTGCTGGGCGACTTGTCGGCCGTGGGCCGCTATGTCGACAAGCTGGGCATCCGCGAGGTCTACATCACGCTGCCGATCGGTGCCCATCCGCGCCTGATCGCCCTGGTGGACGCGTTGCAAGCCACCACGGCGTCGCTCTATCTGGTGCCCGATGTCGTCAGCGCCCAGATCGTGCAGGGACGCTTGCAGGAGCTGGACGGCCTGGCCGTGGTGGGCATCTGCGAGAGCCCGTTCACCGGCACCAACGAGCTGATCAAACGCGCCAGCGACCTGGCGATTTCAGCCCTGCTGTTGCTGCTGGGCTGGCCGCTGCTGCTCGCGATCACCATCGCCATCCGTGCGTCCTCCCCCGGCCCGGCCTGGCTGCGGCAGCGCCGCAGCGGCCTGGACGGCAACGAGATCGTGATCTATGCGTTCCGCACGGCACGCACCGCCCAGCCCCGCCCCAATGACGAGGCCGGGTTGGCTGACGACACCATGCTCACCCCTATCGGACGGCTGCTGCAGCGCACAGGGCTGGACGCGCTGCCGCAACTGGTGAACGTGCTGCTGGGCCAGATGAGCATGGTGGGCCCCAGCGCCCATGCGGTGGCCGACAACAACAGCTACCGGCAACGGGTACGCGCCTACATGGTGCGCTACAAAGCCCGCCCTGGTTTGACCGGCTGGGCCCAGATCCACCATCAACAGATCGACCGTGAGCCGCTCGACGCGATGCGCCAGCGGATTGCACTCGACCTGGACTACCTGCGCCACTGGTCGCTGGGGCTCGACCTGCACATCCTGCGCAAGGCGGTGGGCGCCAAGTGGCCAAGCAGCAAATAGTCGGGCCGCAGCCCGCCGGCACGAGCCGTTCGGACCATGGCTGGCCAGCGCTGTCACCGGGGATTCACGCCCGCCTGGGACGCTCAGGGTCATCAGGACTGCATGGCGATACCCGCGCCATCGCGTCCACCCACCCGAGGAGTTCCCATGCACATTCACCGCTTTGCGGCAGCCGGCGCGCTGTCGCTGATCACGCTGTTTTCTGCCGCCCAGGCCGCTACGCTGCCCGCTGATGGCAGCTGGAGCGGCTTTTCCGTCGACGCCAACCTGCCGCCCTACAGCGCTGGCTGGATCGACGACAACGGCGCCGCACTGCGCTTCGACTTCAACATTGCCGCCGGCTTTGTCGGCACGTTGACGGTGGTCGATGCCGGCTTCTCCGGCGACCTGTTCCAGGTCCGCGACGGCGTGAGCGTGCTCGGCAGCACCGGTGCGGCAGTGGCGGGCGACGCCAACGGCGCGATCACCTTCGACCCGTCGGACGCGCTTGCCGACGCCCGTTTCAGCCGCGGCGTCTTCACGCTGGGTGCCGGCGCCCACAGCATCACCGGCAGCGCCACGCAGTTTCTGGCCGATGCCAACGGTCCGCTCAACGCCACCATCGGCGCGGTGCGTCTGGAGGTCTCACCCGTGCCTGAGCCGGCCAGCCTGGCCATGCTGCTGGCCGGCCTGTCGCTGCTGACCGTCGTGCTGCGCCGCGGCAATTCGAAGTAAACCCTGCCCGCCCCCGGAGCACATCCCCATGACCACTGTCCGCCCCCTGATCCTGGCCCTGTCGGCCGCATTTGCCCTGGCCGCCGCACCGGCGCTGGCCGCCGGCTCCAGCCGCGCGCCGATCAACGTCAAGATCGTCGGGTTCAACGATTTCCACGGCACGCTGGAATCGCCCGGCACCTTTGGCGCCAACAGCTCGGTGCCCACCGCGCAGCGTCCGGCCGTGGGCGGCGCCGAGTACCTGGCGGCCTATGTCGCCGCCATGAAGGCCAAGAACCCGAACACGGTTGTTGTCGGTGGCGGTGACTTCATCGGCGCAACGCCGCTGATTTCGGCACTGTTCTTCGACGAGCCGGCAGTCGAATCGCTCAACAAGATCGGCGTGGATTTCAGCGCGGTCGGCAACCACGAGTTCGACAAGGGCAGCACCGAGCTGCGACGGCTGCAAAACGGCGGCTGCAAGATGGTGGGCGGCATCACCGACCCGAACAGCTGCAAGGGCTTCGGCTCATCGGCGCCGGGCACCTTCGACGGCGCCAAGTTCAAATGGCTGTCCGCCAACGTGATCGAAACGGCCACCGGCCGCACCCTGCTGCCGGCCTATGGCCTGAAGAGTTTTGGCGGCGTCAAGGTCGCCTTCATCGGCATGACGCTACAGGGCACGCCTGGCATCGTCACCCCCACCGGTGTGGCCGGCCTGCAGTTCAGGGACGAGGCCGACACCGTCAACGCGCTGGTGCCCAAGTTGCGCGCCCAGGGCATCGAGGCGATCGTGGTGCTGGTGCACCAGGGTGGCTTCCAGAACTCACCCAGCGCGGCGGTGGTCAATGCCAGCGACATCAACGGCTGCATGAACGACCTGAACACCACCAGCGGCTCGGCCAGCGACATTGCCAAGGTGGTGTCGAGGCTGGACAACGCGGTTGACCTGGTGATCAGCGCCCACACCCATGCGGCCTTCAACTGCTCGAAAAACACCACCGACGTGAGCGGTACGTCGATCTCCGGCGGCGTGGTGGGCGGCACGATCACCACCACGGCGCGCTCGACCGGCCTGCCGAACAAGACCGGCCGCCTGGTGCCCATCACCAGCGCCAGCGCCTTCGGCCGGGTGTTGACCGAGATCGACATCAAGATCGACCCGGTCAGCCGCGACGTGATCGACGTCAGCCCGAAAAATGTGCTGGTCGACCGCAGCAACGCATCGATGACAGCGGCGATTGCCGCCGACCCGCAGGTCAAGACCCTGGTGGCGGCCTACAAGACCGCTGTCTCGCCGCTGGCGGGCCAGGTGATCGGCACCATCACCGCGGGCATGAGCAACACCGCGGCGGCCTCGGGCGAAATGCCCGCCGGCGACCTGATCGCCGACGCCCAGTTGCAGGCCACCCAGCCCGCAGCACTGGGCGGCGCGGTGATGGCCTTCATGAACGCCGGTGGTGTACGCAGCCCGGGCTTTGTCAAGCCGGCCGCTGCCAGCTACCCCTACGACCTGAGCTACGGCGAAGGCTTCACGGTGCAGCCCTTCGGCAACAGCCTGGTGACCCTGACGCTGACCGCCCAGCAGCTCAAGAACGTGCTGGAGCAGCAGTTCGCCAACTGCCTGGGCCAAGGCTCGTCCAACCGGGTAATGCAGATCTCCAACGGCCTGAGCTACACCTGGACCACGGCCGGCGCCTGCGGCACGCGCATCAAGGACGTGGCCTTTACCCCCACCGACGTGACGGTGGTCCCGCCCTTGGTCACCGGGCCGACCGACAACCTGGTGATCGGCGGCGTGGTGCAGAACCCGGCCAAGACCTACCGGGTGACGGTCAACAACTTCATGGCGACGGGCGGCGACGGTTTCACCACCTTCATCGGCGGCACGGGCGTTCAAGGCGGCGCCCAGGACATCGACGCGCTGGTGGCCTACCTGGCCGGCTACAAGGGCGTGGCGCAGGCCTACGACCCGGCCAACCTCAACCTGAAGAAGCCCCGTATCACGGTGGTCGCAAACTGAGCGTGACGAAGCGCCGGCAGGCGGCGCCAGCGCTCGCCGCGCTGGTGCTGGCAATGGGGCTGTTGGGCCTGACCGGTCAGGCCGGTGCCCAGACGCCCGACACGGCGCCCGACACAGCAGCGCCCGACAAGGCCCCCGACGCAGCGCCCGACACGGCGCCCGACTGGAGCCTGCAGGCGCGCCAGCGCCTGGCCGGCCCGACCGGCGCCAACGCCGACCAGGCCCTGGCCGAGCGCCGACGCTGGCTGGACGAGGGTGAGCGGCTGCTGGCCGCCGGCCAGCCTGACCAGGCCCAGGACGTGCTGGACCGCGCGGCCATGATGCTGCACGCCGCCGACACCGAGGCTGCGCTGGTGCGGGCCTACATGCAAGCCGGGCAATACCGGCGTGCGCTGGCGTTTGGTGCCCATGCCGCTGGTGCCCACCGGCGTGATTGGCCCGCCGGCACGGCGCTGTACGTCTGGCTGTTGCAGGTGGGTGGCCAGGGCGTGGTGGCCCGGCGGGTGATGGACGAGACTCTGGCCCTGGCGCCAGAGGATGCGGCGCTGCGGTCGGCAAGCCGCCAACTCAGCCTGCCCTGGCCGGCGCCCGATGCGGTGCTGCGCCAAACGCCCTTGCGAACGGCACCCTATGGTTGGGGTGAATCGCCGCCAGCCGACAGCGAGGTGGTGGGCAGTGCGGTGCTGCTCGATGACGGCGTGTCGGCGGTGGTGCCGGCCGCCGCGCTGGGGCAGGCGCCCCTTGCAAACGGCCAAGTCTGGTTGCGCAACGGACTGGGCCAGACCGTGAGCGCGCAGGTGCAGACCCGCGACACGCAATTGGGTCTGGTCACACTGCGGCTTGACAGACCGCTGCCACGCCCCGGCCTGGCAGCAGCGCACCGCGAACCGTATGCCGGCAGCCCGGGATACATGGTCGAGTACGCCCCCGCCCGAACTGCATCAGCCGCCTGGCCGCTGCTGCGGCAGGGTTTTTTCGCGCGCTGGACCAACCACGCCGGGCTGCGGCGGCTGGGTCTGGATGCACCGGCGGGCCCCCGAGGCGGGCCGGTGTTCAATGCCGCAGGCGAACTCGTGGGCATCGCGGTGGCGGGTGCCGACGGCACGGACCGGCTGGTCCCCGCCTCGGTGTTGACCACGCTCGCCGCCGAGCCGCTGGCGCCGGTGGGCGCTGCGGCCAGCCACCGGTCCGCCGTCGAGCCCGGCGTTGTGCAACGGGCTGGCAATGCCGATGTCGACGCCATCTACGAAAAATCGCTGAAGATCACATTGCAGGTGATCCGGCTGAAGTAGACCGCGCCGCTTCCTGCCGGACCGGCACCAGGCACCAGGCACCGCTTGTAAGCAGAGGCACTGCCGTTCAGCGGCATACTCCGCTGCAGCGGTCTCGCAGCGCGAGCCCCAGCGCCATCGCCAGCGGTGGCGCGCGGGCGTCGGTTGCAGACTCGGCGCCGCGCGCGGCGAACCCACCACCTCCCAGGATCATGACGATGAGCACGCAACAGCCGACCATCATTTACACCCTCACCGACGAGGCGCCGGCACTGGCGACCCACGCCTTTTTGCCCATCGTGCGTGCCTTCACCGCGCCGGCCGGCATCGACGTCACCACCGCCGACATCTCGGTGGCCAGCCGCATCCTGGGTGAGTTCCCGGAGTTTCTGACCGAGGCACAGCGGGTGCCCAACACGCTGGCCGACCTGGGCAAAAAAACACTGCTGGCCGACACCAACATCATCAAGCTGCCCAACATCAGCGCGTCGCAGAACCAGCTGGTGACCGCAATCCGTGAGCTGCAGGCCAAGGGCTTCGCCCTGCCCGACTTCCCGGAAGCACCGCAGGACGACACGCAAAAGGCGATCCGCCTGCGCTACAACAAGTGCCTGGGCAGTGCGGTGAACCCGGTGCTGCGCGAGGGCAACTCCGACCGCCGTGCGCCCAAGGCAGTCAAGGAGTACGCCCGCAAGAACCCGCACAGCATGGCCGAATGGAGCCAGGCCTCCCAAAGCCATGTCTCGCACATGCACACCGGTGATTTTTACCACGGTGAAAAGTCGATCACGCTGGACCGCGCACGCGAGGTCAAGATGGAGCTGATCACCAAGAGCGGCACCACCATCCTGCTCAAGCCCAAGGTGTCGCTGCTCGACCGCGAGGTCATCGACAGCATGTTCATGAGCAAAAAGGCGCTGTACGACTTCTACGCGCAAGAAATCGAGGACGCCCGCAAGACCGGCGTGATGTTCTCGCTGCACGTCAAGGCCACGATGATGAAGGTCTCGCACCCGATCGTGTTTGGCCACTGCGTCAAGATCTTCTACAAGGACGCGTTCGAGAAGCACGCCAAGCTGTTCGACGAGCTGGGCGTCAACGTCAACAACGGCATGGCCAACCTGTACGAGAAAATCAGCACGCTGCCGCAGAGCAAACAAGACGAGATCAAGCGCGACCTGCACGCCTGCCATGAGCACCGGCCCGAGCTGGCGATGGTCGATTCGGCCAAGGGCATCACCAACTTCCACTCGCCCAACGACGTGATCGTCGATGCGTCGATGCCGGCCATGATCCGCAATGGCGGCAAGATGTGGGACGCCAACGGCCGCCTCAAAGACGTCAAGGCGGTGATGCCGGAAAGCACCTTCGCCCGCATCTACCAGGAGATCATCAACTTCTGCAAATGGCATGGCGCTTTCGACCCCAAGACCATGGGCACGGTGCCCAACGTCGGCCTGATGGCGCAGCAGGCCGAAGAATACGGCTCGCACGACAAGACCTTCGAGATCACCGAGGACGGTGTGGCCAACATCACCGACCTGGTGTCGGGCGAGGTGCTGCTGTCGCAAAACGTCGAGGCCGGCGACATCTGGCGCATGTGCCAGGTCAAGGACGCCGCGATCCGCGACTGGGTCAAGCTGGCCGTCAACCGGGGTCGCAACTCCGGCATGCCGGTGGTGTTCTGGCTGGACCAGTTCCGGCCGCACGAGGCGCAGCTGATCACCAAGGTCAAGATGTACCTGCACGAGCACAACACCGCCGGCCTGGACATCCAGATCATGAGCCAGGTGCGGGCCATGCGTTACACGCTTGAGCGGGTGATCCGCGGTCTCGACACCATCAGCGCCACCGGCAACATCCTGCGTGATTACCTGACCGATCTGTTCCCGATCATGGAGCTGGGCACCAGCGCCAAGATGCTGTCGATCGTGCCGCTGATGGCCGGCGGCGGCATGTACGAGACGGGTGCCGGCGGCTCGGCGCCCAAGCATGTGCAGCAGCTGGTCGAGGAGAACCACCTGCGCTGGGACTCATTGGGTGAGTTCCTGGCTCTGGCGGTGAGCCTGGAGGACCTGGGGATCAAGACCGGCAATGCCCAGGCCAAGATCCTGGCCCGCACGCTGGACGCCGCCACCGGCCAGCTGCTGGACAACAACAAGGGCCCGAGCCCCAAGACCGGCCAGCTCGACAACCGCGGCAGCCAGTACTACCTGGCGATGTACTGGGCGCAGGCGCTGGCCGCACAGACCGAAGATGTGGCGCTGCAGGCCCACTTTGCGCCGCTGGCCAAGGCCCTGACCGAAAACGAGCCCGCCATCAACGCCGAACTCGCCGCGGTGCAGGGCAAGCCGGCCGACATCGGTGGTTACTACCTTCTCGACAGCGAGAAGGTGCAGGGCGTGATGCGGCCCAGCAAGACGCTCAACGCCGTGTTGGCGGCGGCGCAGGCCTGACGGGTGCCCGGTCTGGTGGCCCCGGCTTGCGGCGGCCAGACCGCTGTACGGTGACCCTGCCGCGTTGAGCGGCAGGCAGCCCCCGCCGAGTCACATCGATTCGGCGAAGCTGCGCAGCTTTTCAGACCGGCTCGGGTGCTTGAGCTTGCGCAGCGCCTTGGCCTCGATCTGGCGGATGCGCTCACGCGTGACGTCGAACTGCTTGCCCACCTCTTCGAGCGTGTGGTCGCTGCTCATGTCGATGCCAAAACGCATGCGCATGACCTTGGCCTCGCGCGGCGTCAGGCCGTCGAGCAGCTCGCTGACCACCGCTCGCAGGCCCGACTGCATGGCCGCTTCCATCGGCGCCACGTTGTGCGTGTCTTCGATGAAGTCGCCCAGCGTGGTGTCGCCGTCGTCGCCCACCGCCAGCTCCATCGAGATCGGCTCTTTGGCGATCTTCATGATCTGGCGCACCTTGGCCTCGGGCATTTCAAGCTTGAGCGCCAGCGTGGCCGCATCCGGCTCGAAACCGAACTCCTGCAAGTGCGCCCGGCTGAACCGGTTCATCTTGTTGATCGACTCGATCATGTGCACCGGCACGCGGATGGTGCGGGCCTGGTCGGCGATCGATCGGGTGATGGCCTGGCGGATCCACCAGGTGGCGTAGGTCGAGAACTTGAAGCCGCGGCGGTACTCGAACTTCTCGACCGCCTTCATCAGCCCGACGTTGCCCTCCTGGATCAGGTCCAGGAACTGCATGCCGCGGTTGGTGTACTTCTTGGCGATCGAAATCACCAGCCGCAGGTTGGCCTCGATCATCTCTTTCTTGGCATCACGCGACGACCGTTCACCCTCGCTCATGCGCTTGTTGATGGCCTTGAGCTCGTCCAGCGGGATCACCGTCTTGGTCTGGATGTCGGCCAGCTTGGACTGGCGCTCCTGGATGGCGGGCACGTTGCGGCCCAGCGCGGCGCTGTAGGGCTTGCGTGCGGCGGCCTCGGCCTCGACCCACAGCAGGTTCAGCGCGTTGGGCGGGAATTGCTCGATGAAGTGCTGCTGCGGCATGCCGCAGCGGTCGACGGCCAGACGGCGGATCTCACGCTCATGGCGGCGCACCTCTTCGACCTGGCTGCGCAGCGATGCACACAGCTTGTCGATGGTCTTGACGGTAAAGCGCACCGTCATCAACTGGTCGCTCAAGGCGGTCTGGGCCTGCTGGTAGATGGGCGACCCGTGGCCCGACTTCTCGTAGGCCGCCTGCAACTGGGTGAAGGCCGACCGCATCGCGGCAAAACGCTCCAACGCCGTCACCCGCATCTCTTCGAGGCGTTTGGTCATCGCCCGGCTGCCGCCGTTGTCGTCTTCCTCTTCTTCGAGGTCGAACGAGTCGATGTCTTCTTCGGCCACGTAGTCGTCGGCCTCGTCGGCGACGACAAAACCGTCCACCACCTCGGAGATACCGATCTCGCCGGCGGCGATGCGGTCGCCCTGGGCCAGGATCTCGGCCATCACGCTGGGCGACGACGAGATCGCCAGCATCATCGCCTGCAGGCCGCCTTCGATGCGCTTGGCGATCTCGATCTCGCCCTCTCGGGTGAGCAGCTCGAACAGGCCCATCTCGCGCATGTACATGCGCACCGGGTCGGTGGTGCGGCCAAACTCGGAGTCGACCGTGGACAGCGCGGCCTCTGCGGCTTCTTCAGCCTCTTCGTCGGTGGACGCGGTACCGGTGCCGCCGGCCACCAGCAGGGTGGCGGCGTCGGGCGCCTGCTCGTAGACGGCAATGCCCATGTCGTTGAGCATCTTGACGACCGCCTCGATCGCCTCGGCGTCGACCAGTTTCTCCGGCAGGTGGTCGTTGATCTCGTGCTGGGTCAGGAAGCCGCGGGTCTTGCCCATCTTGACCAGTGTCGTCAACTCGGCCCGGCGCTTGTTGGCCTGCTCCTCGGTCAGCGTGGTGATGTCCAGGCCGAACTCGCGGATCAGCGCCCGCTCCTTGGACTTGGGCACTTTGACCCGCAGCGGCTTGGCCTTGGGCTTGGCTTCGGCCGGGTCGGCGATCTTCTCGGCCACCGGCGTCTCGTCGACCAGATCCTCCTCGTCGTCGATCAGGTCGGCGCCCAGGTCATCGTCTTCCGCAATCACGGCCGCAGGCGGACTGACGGCCTTGGTGCCCTTGGCCGCTGCCGCCGGTTTGGTGGCGACGGCAGGCTTGGCAACCGCCGCAGGTTTGGCAACCGCCGCGGGCTTGGCAACCGCCGCAGGCTTGGCAACCGCCGCAGGTTTGGCAGCCGCCGCGGGCTTGGTAGCCGCCGCGGGCTTGGCAACCGCCGCAGGCTTGGTAGCCGCCGCGGGTTTGGCAACCACCGCGGGCTTGGCAGCAGCCGGGGGCTTGGCAGTGGCAGGCTTGGCTTCAGCAGCAACTGCAGCCGCAGGCTTGGCGGCTGCAGACTTGGCGGCGACGGGCTTGCTCGCGCTGGCGGGCGCGGCTGCGGCGGCTGGCGCGGTGGCCTCGATCACGGCGGACGCAGTCTTGGCGACTTTTTGGGCCTTGGCAGGCGCTTCGGACACTTTGCCGGCAACCGGCGTTGCGGGGGGAACGGTGATTTTGACGGTCATGAGTTGCCTGAAAAATTGAACCTGCCGGCGCGTGACGGCTGACGGAAAAGCGCGCGGCTGGCGTGCTGCAGTTTCTCGCTACGGGTAGCAGACCTTGCCAAACGCATCCAAAGACGCATTTCAAACGAAGCCCGAACCTGGATATTGGGGCAATTTTTCGATTTGAAAGCCAAAAAAGCAGCGGGCACTGCTTTGCGTCGATCAAAACGAGCGGACCTCGGATTGTCCCTCGAATCGACTTCAAAGCCGATGAACGATGACACAAGCGCGTCATCCAGAGACCGACCGTGAGACAAAACGTCAGTCAACTCTGCCATTACGGCAGAAAACACACATTTTGCCAGCGAAGTGGACGCTTCCGATTGGCAACGCCCGCAGCCAGACTGCCGTCATCCAAACAGGAGCCTTGCCGCATGAGCCCAAACCACTGCCCCACCACGCTGTTCATCAGCGCCCAGGACATGATCGGGCTGGTGCAAACCAAGACCCTGTCGGCCTGCATCGCCGGCATTGCCGAACGCATTGAACGTGATTTTCTGCGGTGGCACGCGTTTGACAAGTCCAGTCGCGTGGCCTGCCATTCGCCCGACGGCGTGATCGAGTTGATGCCGATTGCCGATGCAGCGCAGTTCGCCTTCAAGTATGTCAACGGCCATCCCGGCAACACCCGGGTCGGGCTGGCCACGGTGATGGCGTTTGGCGTGCTGGCCGACGTGCACACCGGGGCACCGCGGCTGCTGTCCGAGTTGACGCTCACCACCGCGATCCGCACTGCCGCCACCTCCGCCCTGGCGGCACGCCGGCTGGCCCGGCCCGACAGCCGCAGCATGGCCTTGATCGGCAACGGCGCACAAAGCGAGTTCCAGGCGCTGGCCTTCCGTGACCTGGTCGGCATCGTCGAGTTGCGGCTGTTCGACACCGACCCCGCCGCCAGCGCCAAGCTGGCCGCCAACCTGGCCGGCCTGGGCCTGCGGGTGCGGGTCTGCACCAGCACCGCCGAGGCAGTGCGGGGCGCCGACATCGTGACCACGGTAACGGCCGACAAGACCAACGCCACCATCCTGACGCCCGACATGATCGAGCCCGGCATGCACCTCAACGCGGTCGGTGGCGATTGCCCGGGCAAGACCGAGTTGCACCCCGGCGTGCTGTCGCAAGCCGCGGTGTTTGTCGAGTTCGAGCCGCAAAGCCGGATCGAAGGCGAAGTGCAGCAGATGCCCGCCGACTTCCCGGTCACCGAGCTCTGGCAAGTGCTGGCCGGCCACCACCCGGGCCGCACCGATGCCGCGCAGGTGACGGTGTTCGATTCGGTCGGGTTTGCATTGGAGGACTTCTCGGCGCTGAGCTTCATGCGCGACACCGCGGCCGAACTCGGCATTGGCAAGGTGATCGGGTTGGTGCCGCACAGCCCCGACCCGAAGGACCTTTTTGGCCTGCTGCGGCCACTGCCGGCAGCCGTCCGGCACGGCAATGTGCAGCAGACCGAGGCCGTCGCGGCCTGACGCGGATTGATCCGGCCAGCGGTGGCACGGGCCCGCCGGACCGTGTGAACTGCGCCGTGTGTCGTGCCCACGACACACTTCGACCGCCGCGGGCGTTAGGCTCGTCAAGACTTCGCGATCGCCGTCCGGCCGCGCTGACCACTCCCGACGAGACCCGACATGTCCACCACCGACACCCCCAGCCGCCGAGCGACGACAGTGATGACCGATGCAGAACGCCATGTGCGAGAGGACCTGGCCGCGGCCTACCGCCTGGTGGCGCTGTGCGGCATGGACGACAGTATCTACACCCACATCTCGGCGCGGGTGCCCGGCACCGGGGACCAGTTCCTGATCAACCCCTACGGCTGGTTGTTCCGCGACATCACGGCCTCGTCGCTGGTCAAGATCGACCTGCAGGGCCGGGTGCTGGACGACACCCCGGAGGACGTCAACCCTGCGGGTTTCACGATCCACAGCGCCGTGCACGCCGCCCGCCACGACGCCGCCTGCGTGCTGCACACCCACACGGTGGCCGGTGTGGCCGTCTCGTCACTGGCCTGCGGCCTGCAGCCCGTCAACCAGTGGTCGCTGCAGTTTTTCAACCGGGTGGCCTACCACGACTACGAGGGCATCGCGCTGGACCTTGAGGAGCGCGAGCGCCTGGTGGCCGACCTCGGCCCGACCAAAAAAGTGCTGATCCTGCGCAACCACGGCCTGCTCACGCTGGGGCGCAACGTGGCCGAGGCCTTCATCCTGATGCTCAACCTGGACCGAGCCTGCCGGGTGCAGATGGCGATCCAGGCCAGCGGCATGCCGGTGCAGGCCTTGTCGGACGCGGTCTGCGAGCGCACCGCGCTGCAGTACGAAAGCGGCGCCAGCAAGGGCCTGGCCGGCAAGCCCGACCCGAACATCCGTGAATGGCGTGCACTGCTGCGCCGGCTGGAGCCGGTCCCGACACGCTCGTTTCGGGACTGAGTGCGCCGTTGGCCTGGCTCAGGCCGCCTCCTCCATCTGAAAACGCAGGCCGGCATGCTGCTCCAGCCGGTCGATCAGCGCGGCGCCCATCGCCGAGGCCGGTGTCCAGATGCCGCCCGGGGTGGCCGCGCTGTCTTGCAGCAGGCAGACCGCAGCCTGGCTGATCATCTTCGAGGTCGAGCCGTAGCCGGGGTCGCGGTCGCCGGTCACGCCCACCCGCAGTGTTTGGCCCCGGGCATCGTGGCCCAGAAACAGCAGGTCGTAAAAGCCCGCCTCGCGCTCGGCCAGCGACGGGCCTTCGCCCGGCTTCGGGCCGCCCTCGGCGCCGAGTGATTTGTCGGCCGCCACCGCCTGGGCCATCGCCTCGCCCTTGTCGCCCGGCCCGGTGACCAGCATCTCGTCGTAGACAAAGTCAGCGCCCCAGGCATGGCCGAGCAAAAAGTTGGACCGGTGCAGGTTGCGGGTGTTGATCGCCGCCATCACAAACGGCGCCACCCACACGCCCAGCGCTTCGTCCAGCATCGGCTTGTTACCGGGCGGCTGGCGCGGCCCGGTGAACCCCGGCGTCAGTGAAAACGGATCCCGCAGCAGTGCCATCACCTGCGGGTCGTTGGTGGCCGCAGCCATCGTCGCCTTCAGGCTGGCGGCGGTACCGCCTGAAAACGTACCCTTCATTTTGCGCACCCGGCCGCGCACCCGGGTTGCCGGGCCGCCGTGCCGGGCCTGCATCGCCTGCTGCAGCTTGAACACACCCAGGTCGAACGGGATCGAGTCGAAACCACACGAAAACACGATGCGGGCGCCGCTGGCCTGGGCCGCCGCCTCTCGCGGCGCATTCTGGGTCGAAACCGGCTGTGCCGGTGTCGTCCCGGCTACACCGGCGGGGCGCCGGTGTTAGGGTGATCTCCCCACAGTCGCTCCCACCGAACCCCCATGAACACTGATGCTTCCGCCGCACCCCAAGGCGCCACTGCAGGCCCACACGACGGCACACACGACGGCGCACTCAATGGTGCCGAATCGCTGGTGGCCACGCTGGCAGCCAGCGGGGTAGGCGTGTGTTTTGCCAACCCCGGCACCTCGGAGATGCATTTTGTCGCGGCGCTGGACCGCATCCCGGGCGTGCGCTGTGTGCTGGCCTTGTTCGAGGGCGTGGCCACCGGTGCGGCCGACGGCTACTACCGCATGGCCGGCAAGCCCGCGGCCACGCTGCTGCACCTGGGCCCCGGGCTGGGCAATGGCCTGGCCAACCTGCACAACGCGCGCAAGGCCCGGTCGGGCATCGTCAACATCGTGGGCGACCATGCGCTGGGCCACGCACGCTTCGAGTCGCCGCTCAAGAGCGACGCCGAGGGCGTTGCACGCACGGTCTCGCACTGGGTGCGCAGCAGTGCCCGGGCAGCCGATGTCGGCAGCGACGGCGCAGCAGCCGTGGCGGCCACACGCGACGGCGCGGTGGGTCGCATCGCAACCCTGCTGCTGCCGGCCGACACCGCCTGGGGCGCGGGTGGGCGGGTGGCGGTGGCGGACCCCGCCGCTCTGTCGACCGCACCCACCCCAACACCGGCCACCGCATCCAACGACGCCGTGCTTGCGGCTGCCCGCCTGCTGACCCGGCTGGGGCCGCAGTCGATGCTGCTGCTGGGCGCCGGCGGCGCCGCTGACGAGCAGGCCCAGCACCTGGCCGCCGCCATCGCCGCCCGGACCGGATGCCGGCTGATGACCGAGTTCTACAACGCCCGCATGCCGGCCGGCCTGGGGCGCCCGCATATTGATCGGCTGGCCTACGCGGTGGACGCGGCCGTGGCCCAGCTGGCGCAGACCGAGGCGATCGTGCTGGCCGGCGCAGTCGATCCGGTCGCGTTTTTTGCCTACCCGGGCAAGCCGTCGCAGCTCAAGCGGCCGGGCGCCTCGCTGCTGACGCTGGCCGAGCCGCAGCAGGACGTGCCCGCGCTGCTGCAGGCCCTGGCCGACGAGCTGGGTGTCGCCCGTGCGGCAATCGGCCGGGCCGGTGCGCTGGCCGCAAGCGGCTCTGCCGTGCCCCCGGCCGCAGCTGCGCTGCCATCCGCCCTGCCCACCGGCGCGCTGACACCCGAGGCCATCGCCTGGGTGGTGGCGGCCACCCTGCCCGAGCAGGCCGTGGTGGTGGACGAGGCGATCAGCAGCGGACGCGGTTTTGCGCCGGCGATGACCGGCGCAGCGCCGCACGACTGGCTGCAGGTGATGGGTGGCGCGATCGGCTTCGGCCTGCCGGGCGCGGTGGGCGCGGCCATCGGTGCGCCCGGCCGGCCGGTGCTGGTGCTGGAGGGCGACGGCAGCGCGATGTACACCGTGCAGGCACTGTGGACGATGGCGCGCGAGTCGCTGCAGATCGGCGTGCTGATCTTTGCCAACCGCGCTTACCGCATCCTGCAGGGTGAGCTGCTGGGCGTGGGCGCGCGCATCCAGGGCGACAAGGCCGCCGCGATGCTGTCGCTGGCCAGCCCGGCCATCGACTGGGTCTCGCTGGCGCGCGGCCAAGGTGTGCCCGGCGTGCGGGTGGACACGGCCGAGGCGCTGGCCAAGGCGCTGCGTGACGGCTGGGCCAGCCGCGGCCCCTGGCTGGTTGAAGCCGTGTTCTGACACCTGGCGCAGCCCAGCGCCTGGCGCAGGCCGCACCGGGCGGGCCGGATGCAACGATCAAGCCGCCGTGGCCGGGTCGGCAGGCGCGCTGCCGTACGGCCGCACCATGCGCAGCCACTTGCGTGCCGGCAGGCCAAAGCGCGATTCGATCAGCGCGGCCCGGGCGGTCAAGGTGTCGCGGTCGGGCACCACCACGCCGCGGGCGGCGACCAGCACGGTGTTGCCCTCCTTGGTGGGCGCCAGCTGCCAGACCTGGTCGGCACCAAACGCCGCCGCCACCCTTGCGGCGCTGCGCTCGAAGCTGGCGTCGCGGCCAAACAGGTTGACCGTCATCACCCCGCCCGGCGCCAGCACCGCAAAGCAGGCGGCGTAAAAGGCCTCGTCGTCCAGCACCGGCGCGGCGGCGTCGTGGTCGTAGAGGTCGACACACAGCGCATCGGCGGTCTGCAATTGCGCGTCCTGCTGCACCCAGCGGCCGGCGTCGGCCTCGATCACCTGCAGGCGCTCGTCGTCGGCCGGCAGGTGAAACCACAGCCGGCAGGCGGTCACCACGCTGGGGTTGATCTCGACCGCGGTGGTCTGCCAGCGCAGCACCTGGTGGGTGAAGCGGGTGATCGCCGCCGCGCCCAGGCCCAGTTGCACCGCCCGGCCCTGGTCCAGCGCGTCGCTGGGCAACCACAGCAGCCAGACCATCATGCGCTGGATGTATTCCAGCTCGAGCTGGCGCGGCTTCCTGATGCGCATCGCGCCCTGCACCCAGTCGGTGCCCAGGTGCAGGTAGCGCACGCCGTCGAACTCGCTCAACGTGGCGCCGGCCAGCAGGGTCTGCTGGCGCTTCTTGGCGGGTTTGGGCGCCGGGGCGCGTGGCGGCTTGGCGGGCGGCGGGCGTGTCATAGGGTCGGCATCATGCCGTGGGCGCTGAAAACCAAAGCCCAGGCCGCCACCTTGCGCTCGAACGACCAGCT
>Ga0209181_10000743_pt1 | contig 60267 bp, 58 predicted proteins | sample MAT05_FD_187208 | JGI IMG/M metagenome (GOLD analysis project Ga0209181, IMG submission 187208) | Freshwater microbial communities from Lake Fryxell liftoff mats and glacier meltwater in Antarctica - MAT-05 (SPAdes) (version 2) | ecosystem: Environmental > Aquatic > Freshwater > Ice > Liftoff...
GGAAGGAGGAAGGAGGAAGGAGGAAGGAGGAAGGAGGAAGGAGGAAGGAGGAAGGAGGAAGGAATTCTGTAATACCGAAACGGCATTACTGTGATAGCGAGCTTGTATTTCCATGACAAGACGCACTTCCTTATGAAAGGGGTTAGTTTTCCTAAAACCAACGCATGTCTATACGTAAAACACTTCTTCTCTGGGCTGGTGCATGGCTGATTGTCATCACCGGGCTGCACGCGAAGCTGAACCCGGATGCCATTGAGGGCATGCGTGAGTATTTTGATGTGATGCGGGGAAAGAAGACGGTGGAGACGGAACGGTTCAAAGTCGGCTTCCTGCCGGTGACCTGTCACCTCACCTGTCCCGTCACGGATTTCATCAACAAACAGGACAAGGGGGAGGGGCTGTTTCAGCCGCTTCGATTTAACAGCTGGCCGGAGTTGAAGGAGGCGTATCTTGCGAAGCAGACTCCCGCCACATTCATCCTCGCGCCCATGGCTATCGCGCTTCGGGAGCAGGGCGTGCCAATCAAGATCGTTTACCTTGGCCATCGGGACGGCTCGGCGGTGATGGTACATACGGATTCCAATATCCGGAGCATGCAGGATTTGCGCGGCAAACGCGTTGCGGTACCAAATCGTTATTCCAATCAGCGTCTACTGATGTTCCGTGCGCTCAAGCAGGCGGGCATGACCGTGGACGACATCAAGCTCGTGGAAATGCCGCCGCCCGATATGCCGGCTGCGCTTCATGCCAAAGCCGTGGATGCGATTAGTTCAGGAGAGCCTTTTATGGGGCAGACCGAACTGGACGGTTACGGACGTGTGCTCTGGCTTACCAAGGATGTGTGGCCGGGGTTTATCTCCTGCGTGCTGGCTGTGAGGGAGGATGTGATTCAAAATCGTCGCGCAGATGTGCAGGCGCTGGTGGATGGAATCGCGAAGAGCGGAAAATGGCTGGACCAAAACATCAATAACCGGATGGATGCCGCGCAGTTCGTTTCTAAAAACTACTATATGCAGGATCCTAGGCTGCTGACGTTTGTGCTGAGCAAACCGCCGGACCGTGTTAAATACACCAGCCTGTCTCCTCTCCGAAAAGATTTTGAGGAGATCGAAATGCTGGGGAAGGCTTCTGGGATTCTGGAAGGCACAGCCCGGTTTGATGACTATGTGGATACTTCCTTTGCCGAGTCTGCAAACAAGAGTGCGGACTCATGGAATTACCAGGCACCAATCCATCCGGTGCAGTAAACTATGAATTTTGAATCCCCACAAACGAACGATCCCGACGCGCCGCCCCAAGCGCCAAAATATCCGCGCGCTTGGCTCAAGCTGGTATTGCCGTTGTCCGTCGCAGGATTGTTTCTGCTTTTCTGGGACATCGCGGTGCGGATTTCCGGGAGTGATATTTTTCCAAAGCCGATGGATGTCGCACGAGGTATCGTAGAGCTGATCCAAAAGGGGCTTCTGTTGAAATATATCGTGGCTTCGCTTTTTCGGGTCACTTGGGGATTCTTCCTCGCGGTGCTGGTCGGCGTGCCGTTTGGCCTGTTTCTGGGGTGGTTCAAACGTGCGTATGATGCGTTTAACCCGATGATTCAGATATTCCGTCCCATCTCGCCGATCGCGTGGATTCCCGTGGCGATTCTCTGGTTTGGCATCACCGACGTCGCACCCGTCTTCCTGATTTTTCTCGCGAGCGTTTTTCCTATTACTGTTTCCGCAACCGCCGCCGTGCAAAACATGCAGCCGGTTTATCTCCGGGCTGCAAAAAACTTCGGCCTTTCACGGATGGAGCTCTTCCGTCGAGTCATCTTCCCGTCCTGTCTTCCGCAAATTATCACCGGCATTCGCATCGCGCTCGGTGTGGCCTGGCTCGTGGTGGTTGCCGCAGAAATGATCGCGGTAAACAGCGGTCTCGGCTATCTCATTATTGACGCCCGAAACGCCGGCAAACGCTATGATCTCGTCGTCGCAGGCATGGTGATGATCGGACTCATCGGGCTGGTGCTTGACCTCCTGGTCCGTCGCCTGGAAAACTTCGACGAAGTGCGCTGGGGCTACGCAAACCGCTAAATGAGCAATTCCATCATAAGCACCAGCGACCTTTGGATGAGCTTTCCTGGAAAGCAGGCAGGTGAACAAATCCACGTATTGGAGCGAATCAATCTCGACGTAAAGGAAGGCGAATTCGTCTGCATCGTAGGTCCATCGGGCTGCGGAAAATCCACACTGCTCAACATCATCGGCGGCTTTCTACAGCAGTCCAGAGGCGAGGCACTCGTTGAAGGGCAGGTCGTCAAGGGGCCTGATCCCCGTCGCATTTTTGTCTTTCAGGAAAATGGAGTTTTTCCCTGGCTCACCGTCCTGGAGAATATCGGGTTTGGGCTTTCCAAGAAATCGCAGGAAGAGCGCGAGAAGATCGTCGCGCATTACATTGATATGGTCGGACTGAACGGGTTTGAGAATTCCTACCCACGCGAGCTTTCCGGGGGGATGCGTCAGCGCGTGGAGATCGCCCGTGCGCTCGCAGCCGATCCTCATATTATCTATATGGACGAGCCCTTTGGCGCACTCGACTTCATCACGCGCATGAAAATGCGGGCTGATCTCGTGCGTATCTGGCAGCGGGAGAAGAAGACGATTCTATTTGTTACACACGATATCGAAGAGGCGGTTCAGCTTGCCGATCGTGTGTTTGTGATGAGCCGCCGTCCGGCAACCATCCAAGAGGATGTCGCCATCGATCTCCCGCGTCCTCGCGATCTGGATTCACCCGGCTACCTGGAAAAGCGTGATCACATTTTCACCGCCATGGGTATGAGCCTGCGTGTTGGCGAGAGCGGCAGCTGATATTTTCGACTCCTAGCGTCCAGCATCCTCTTTTCTCGCCAACATTTCCCGCCGCGTCGCCACACTGGAGACCATCGAGACCGTGTAGGGAACGAGTAGCGTCAGTGCCATTTGAAAGAGACGGGTGCGGGTGATGTCGCCGTCGAATATCGCGGGTCCATGATTAATGCTAATCAAAATGATCCCCACGATCACGGATGTCATGAACGCGCGGCGGACAGTGGCTGGATGTCCGGCAAGATCCAGCCATAGACGCAATTTGGATTTTGTGGAAGGTGCGGATGTTTCAGCGGGATTGTCGCTCATAGGTGTGAATGGAACCTGAATATGGAGTCGAATAAAACTCAGGATTGAAGCCGTGGCGATGTTTCCTGAGGTATTGTGAAATGGAGCAGGAAAGTTCGAAGAATGAAAAGGAACTACAAAATGCCCGGGCCTCAAATCTGCTTCGCTCGCCCGTGTGAATCCGGTTACTCACTTCCTGCTGAGCTGGTGCATTGCAAACACGCTTCCTGAATCGTCCCGTCGTGATCGGGCGATTATTACGGTGGCCGGGATTGCGCCGGACTTTGATGGGTTCGGTATTGTCGGGGAATATCTCACCAGCAATTCCAAGGAGCCGCTGCTTTGGTGGACGGATTATCATCATGTTCTGGGACACAATCTCGGTGCTGCAATCGTGGCTACTTGTCTCGCTGCGATTTTTGCGCGCAAACGATTTACCGTGGCGATGTTTGTTTTGCTGACGTTTCACCTGCATTTGTTTTGCGACATCATCGGGGCGCGAGGTCCGGATGGAGATCAGTGGCCGATCCCGTATCTTCTCCCGTTCTCTCATGCTTGGGAGCTTTCGTGGAATGGGCAATGGGCGTTGAATGGCTGGCAGAATATTGCAATCAGTGTTGCGACGATCGCGGCGACGTTCCTCCTTGCGTGGAAACGGGGGTATTCCCCACTGGAGATGGTTTCGCATAAAGCAGACCGGATATTTGTGGAAGCACTGCGAAACCGGGTAAAGCCCTGACAGACAGAAGTCGATTTTTAAGTGAAAGACATCGGTTCAATCATAGCCTGTCGCTCCAATCAACCGTCAACTATCACCATTCAACTGCATCTTGACGGAGTAAGATCAAGAGGAAGACAACGAGTAAGAAGGGATTAAACGCCCTTCTTCGTCGGCTCCCAGATCACTTTGTGCATCTGAATCTGGAATCGGACTGGAAGTTTGTCGGCGATGATCCATTCCACGATCTGACGGGGTTCGATCCGGCCGAAGATGGGCGAAAACAGCACGCAGCCGCAGCGTTCGTCGAGCTTGTGGGTCTGAAGTTGCTCACGTGACCACTCGTAATCCTCCCGGCTGCCGATCACAAATTTCACCTCATCGCGTTTTTCAAGATGCGCGATGTTGCTCCAGAGATTCCGTGCACACTCTCCGCTTCCAGGCGTTTTGAGATCCATGATGCGATGCACGCGCTTATCAATCACCGAGATATCGTGTGCGCCGCTCGTTTCTATCAAAACGGTTTTCCCGGCGTCGCAAAGCTGGGTCATCAGCGGGAGCACATTCTTCTGCAACAGCGGCTCGCCTCCGGTGATTTCCACCTGTGGGCAGTCTGTCGCCAGCACCTCGCATAAGACTTCCGACACCAGCCGCTTCTTCCCTTCGTAAAAGGCGTATTCCGTGTCGCAGTAAGAGCAGCGCAGATCACACGCAGTCAGCCGCACGAACACACAGCGCCATCCTGCCCACGAGCTTTCGCCCTGCACGGATTCATAGATTTCATGGATTTTGAGCGTCGGCTCCTTCGCAGTCATCGGGCGGAAACTAGAGAGGGGATTTATGATGTGCGATTTAAGATTTTAGATTTTTACATCGCATCAGCGTCATCACGCAGATCTGTGTATTTTCTCCTTCCGGTATTTTTCCCGAACGGGCACTTGAGCGTGGCGTGCAATCTGCCTAGATGAGGGTGTGTCGAAATCCAAGCATACCACACTCGACCGGAACGACCCTCATTTTATCGAGGGAATTCACAATTACTGTGACCGGTGGTGTGCGCGCTGTGAGTATTCGCACCGGTGTTTTAATTACTCACTGTTGAGCAAGGAGGACGAGGATCCGCAGCCGCGCGACATCAATAACCAGCGGTTTTGGGAAATGCTGGGGGCGCATCTTGCGAAGAGCAAAAAGCTCGTGGAGAAATCGGCCGGAAGCAAAATCGTCCGCATCTCACTGGAGGCTGCTGAAGCGCTGGAAAAGCATCAGGACCGGGCAGCCCGTGCACGTGGAAATCATGAGATGAAAATGGCGATGACTTATGCCGCCATGGTGGATGAATGGTTTAATAATGAGCTGCAAATTCCACTGCTGCATATCCGCGATCTCGAAAAGAAGGTGCGCGACGGGAGCGTCAGTATCGCCACGGCGAAAGGTGATCTGGTGCGCTTGAACGAATGCGTGGAGGTCATCCGCTGGTACCAGCACTTTATTTACGTCAAACTGTGCCGCGCATTCAGTTCCAAGGTGGAAGAAGAGTCGCACCCCGACTGGTCACTGGATTCTGACGGATCGGCAAAGATCACCCTCATCGCGATTGAGCGTTGTCTTGCCGCGTGGTCGGCGCTATGTGAAATGTTTCCGGAGCAGACTGATTCCATTTTAGAAATACTGATCCGGCTGGATCGTCTCCTGCGGGCGATCGAGACAAAGTTCCCCAAGGCGCGGCGTTTTGTGCGGCCGGGCTTTGATGACGCGAGCAAGCGGAAGGCGAAACCGTGAGGCGACAGAACTGGTCCACGAAAAACACGAAAAAGAAGGAACAGAAAGCTTCAACTAACAGCCTGTTGAGAAACCTTGGGTATGGTTGGGATGAATGAAACCGAAGGTTGTTACTCTTTGTCTTGCTCTTGATCTTACTCCAAGGGGACATTTTCCGAGTAAGATCAAGATCAAGACAAAGAGTAAGATTTTGCCCCAGCGAAATGCGTCGCTGAATATTTCAACATTCTCCTGACTTACGAACAAGGTCAGCGTGATCAGGTTTTCGTGCTTTTAGTGTTTTTCGTGGACGCGGTTTACCCGTCGTCACGACTTTTACCCTCGTCCTTCTTCCATTTTCCTTTGGCCTCTGCTACCCCGCCCGGATGCAATTCCCAAATGTAACCGCACACGCCAAGGCGAATGTCTATTTTGACGGACGCGTGGTCAGTCATACCATCCTCTTAAACGACGGCTCCAAGAAAACGCTGGGGCTGATTTATCCCGGCACTTATCACTTCGGAACCGATCTTGCCGAGCGGATGGAAGTGGTTGCTGGCAGCTGCAAGGCGAAGTTGGATGGCGCGACTGAAGTTGTGTCTTATGAGGCTGGGAGTGCATTCGATGTTCCGGCAAAGAGCGGGTTTGATATCGAGGTGGCTGGAGGAATCTGTGAATACGTCTGCTCGTTTATTTCCTAACCATTTATCTTCTAAAAATCATGACTGAGAAAATTGGTTTCGTTGGTGTGGGTCGCATGGGCGCAAACATGGCCCGCCGCCTCAAGGATGTCGGCTACCACGTCGCTGCGCTTTATGATGTCCGTAAGGAAGCCGTCCGTTCGCTTGGAAAAGAGCTCGGCGCGGAAGCTTGCACGACACTGGCTCGTGTCAGTGAATTGTCGGATGTGGTGATCACTGTAGTCACTGACGACAAGGCGATGCTCAAAATTTTTGCCGACAAAAAAGACAACCTGCTTAAGTATGGAAAAGGCAGGGTGTTCATCAATTGCGCGACCGTTTCGCCATCCATCCATCAGAAAGTCGAGAAGCTCGCCCGCAAAGCGAAGGCGCAGACGCTCGAAGGCTGCATGGCGTCGAGCATTACGCAGGCACGGGAAGGGACGTTGTATTTGATGTGTGGGGGAGAGAGACGGCTTTTTGATCGTCTTCAGCCGCTTCTCACAAAGCTTGCGAAAGAAATTCGTTACATCGGGAAGACGGGACAGGCGGCGCAGTTGAAGGCGCTCGTGAATATGGTCATGAATATCAATACTGCGGCGCTTGCTGAAGGGTTGGGTCTGGCCGACGCGCTCAAGCTCGATCTCAAGACGGTGATGGAGGTTTTCTCGCAGACCGGTGCGAACAGCCGGGTGCTGGTGACTGATGGCGAGGATATGATGAATCGCGATCACGCCTGCTTTTTCAGTGCAGCGCATGCGGCGAAGGATAGCGGGATCGCCCTGAGTCTTGGTCGGGCGTCAAAACTCACCCTGCCGCTGGCATCCGCAACCTGCGCTCAATACCGGAAAATGATCAAACTCGGACTCGGCGAGCTTGATAAGAGCGGAATCGCAGAACTCACTTTTAAGGGAAGGGGAAGAAAAAAGCCTCGCGCCTGACAGCCCGCTTCCTCTAATCCTTACAGTTCACCAATACCCTACGCTCATGAAAATTGTTCCCACTATCAGCTCCGGCGTCGCCGGTCCTCTCGGCATCCTCCACCTCCCACGTCTTTGGCAGAAAGTCAGCCTCGAAGCTGCCGGTAAAATTGCAGACGGATATCCAGGAATTGGTGCCGGCTACGACACGATGGTGATCAACGCGCTTGGTCTCAACGCCGATGCGGTCCGTAACTTCGTTGCGAGCACCAAGCCGACTTATCCGCAGTTTGAAGCATGGATCAAACAGCAGCCAGATGTGAATCTGACAAAGGGCAATATCCACAAGAGCAATGTTGCCATTCTGAGCTACATCCACTCCGACGAGACCCGCAAGAGCATCCTTGCTGCGAGCGGTATTCCTGACGATGGCAGCGTCTGTCCTGACGCCGTGAATCTGAACAATCTAGACGACTGGTTTGAGTTTCACGCCAGCGTCATCAAGTAAAGTCACCCGCCGCTTATCCTCAATTATCAGACTGGTCGCTATAAGTAATCCTGTCTTCTTCCCCTATGACTGAGAACGAACTTTCCGACGCATCCCGTCAAGCATTGCAAAAGGCGAGACAAGCCTACGAGATTGGTAACTTCGGTTATGTGATCCAGTTAATGCAGCAGGTGCTGAAGGAAGCGCCTGGGTTTCTGGAAGGTAGAAGGCTGGTGCGCAAGGGATCGTTCGCTTTGAACAAGGGGAAAAAGAGTATGATGTCCGGGATGTCCACGCTTTCATTTAGCGCGGGGAGCACCTTGAAAAAAGACCCACTCGCAGCGATGGAACTCGCAGAAAAAACGCTCGCGACTGATCCCGGCAATGTGCAGGCCAACAAGCTTTTGTGTGAAGCTGCAAACAAGGCAGGATTTCAGGATACGGGCGCTTTTGCGCTGGAGACTTTAGTGGGCTTGAACCCGCGTGACGTCAAACTACTGCATGAGCTTGGGCAGCAATATGTGCTGATGGGTTCTTCTGACAAAGCCGTCGCCATCTACGGCAAGATCGTGGAGCTTAATCCCGCAGATCAGATTGCGATTAAACAGGGCAAGGATGCGGCGGCTTATGCCACGATGAAAAAGGGCGGCTGGGAGGAAGTAGAGAAATCAGGCGGCAGCTTTCGCGATCTGCTTGTTGATAAAGAGAAAACAGCTTCGTACGAGAACAAGGGCAAGATTGTTCGGACGGCAGAGCAGACGTTACAGCAGATCGGAGAACTTTATGCGGTTTGGGAACAGGATCAAAATGCGGTGGATAATACGCGCCGTCTTGGCGGATTGTATGAGCAGCTTTTTGAAATCACCGCGCAGGCCGGAAATAATGAGGAGGCAGACCAGCACCTTGTGAGCGCACTATGGTATTACACTCATACTCAGGGTCTGGTGAAGGGCGGCGATCCTACCGTGAGCCGCAAGGTTACGGACTTTGGACTCAAGCAGATCGAGCGCCGTATTCATACCTTGGAAACCTGGTTAGCCAGTCCTGGGGTAGATCCTGCGAAGCCGGAAGTGCAACCTTACGTGCAGGAGTTGAAGGAAAAGAAGGCTCAAATAGCAGGCGCACAGATTGAAAATGCCCGCAAACGTGTTTTAGAGAACCCGACAGATCTTCAGTTCCGTTTTGAGTTTGGCGAGGCGCTGATGAAGGCGGGTCAGTTTACTGAGGCGATTCCCGAGCTCCAGCGCGCGAAGCTGAATCCCAATGTGCATATCAAGGCGATGAATCTGCTGGGGCAGTGCTTTGTGGAAAAGAAAATGTTCGATCTCGCGGTTTCGCAGTTCAAAACGGCCGCGAGCGAGATTTCCGCGATGGATAATGTGAAGAAAGACATCCTCTATCGTCTCGGGCTCGTGCATGAGCAGATGGGCAACAAGACGGATTATATCACCTGCATGAAAGACATCTACGAAGCGGACTACAGCTACAGGGATGTCGCGAAGCGGGTAGAGAGCAGTTACGAAGGGTAAAAAAGTCGTTCGGTCGGATTGGACAGATCAGGCTGATCTGTCCGATAGAGTCAGCAAAAAAGCTCCACCTGCGAACGCAGATGGAGCTTTGAATTGGTAAGGCTGTAAAGAGGGCTTACAGCGATTTGCAGAACTCTTCGAACCGGTCGAGACCCTTCTTGATGATATCGAGGCTCGTCGCGTAGCTGAAGCGAATGGTGCGGTCGTCACCGAAGGCGACGCCCGGAACCACTGCCACATGATGTTTGCTGAGCAGACGATCTGCGAAGTTGGTGGAGTTGAGGCCATACTGGCTAATGTTTGCTAAGACGTAAAATGCACCTTTGGGTTCTACCACACTCACGCGTGGGATGCTCTTGAGGCGGTCGAGCATATACTGGCGGCGGATGTCGAATTCCTCGCGCATGTCGGAGACAGGCTGCTGATCACCCTTCAGTGCTGCGAGCGCGCCCTTTTGAGCGAAGCTGGTGCAGCCGCTGGTCGAGTGGCTTTGCATGGCGTCGATCGCCTTGGCGATTGCTTCCGGTGCGCCGAGGTAGCCAAGACGCCAGCCGGTCATCGCGTAGCTCTTGCTGAAGCCGTTCACGGTGATGGTGAGGTTGTAAAGTTCCTGGCTCAGGCTCGCGATGGAGACATGCTTGGTGTCGTCATAAGTGAGCTTCTCGTAGATTTCGTCGCTCAGGATGAGGATGTCTTCCGCCGCAGCGACTTCGCCGATTGCGGCGAGTTCTTCCGCAGTGTAAACGGCGCCCGTTGGATTGCCGGGGCTGTTGATGATCACCATCTTGGTGCGTGGGCTCATGGCGTCCTGGAATTCATCCGGCGTCATTTTCCAGCCGTTCTCTTCCTTGGTCTGGACGATGATTGGCTCACCGCCAGCGAGACGCACCATTTCTGGGTAGCTCAGCCAGAATGGCGCTGGGACGACGACTTCATCGCCGGGCTGCACGCAGGCGAGAATGGCGTTGAGGCAGGAGTGCTTTGCACCGTTGCTCACCACGATCTGGCTGGGTTTGTATTCGAGATTGTTGTCGGCCTTGAACTTTTCCGAGATCGCCTGGCGAAGCTCAGGAATGCCGGATGAAGGGGTGTATTTGGTCATGCCGGCTTGAAGCGCGGCGATGCATGCGGCCTTGATGTGTTCCGGGGTATCGAAGTCAGGCTCTCCTGCTCCGAAGCTGCAGACATCAATGCCTTCTGCTTTCATTGCCTTGGCCTTGCTGTCGATTGCGAGGGTGAGGGATGGCGTGAGAATCGTGGAGCGTTGGGCGAGTTCCATATCAGATTGTAGTGTATTCAATGGGTTGATGGGCGAAGGTTAAGCTGTCTATTTGCCGTAGGTGGCTTCGATGAGGGGACGAAGATTGTTTTCCGAGATGCGGATGATACCCATTTCGCGAACTGCGTTTTCAGGCGCGTCGGATGCGTGGGCGGCATTGACCATGATGGTCTCGCCGAATTCGCGGCGGATGGTGCCGAGCGGTGCCTTGGCGGGATCGGTTGGCCCGAGGACCTCGCGGATTTTGCGGACGGCATCAATGCCTTGATAAATGATCGCGAGACACTTTTCGGTGCCGGGTTCGTTACGAAGATCAGCGTGGCATTCACTGGGCTTGCGGCCAGCCATGAATTTCACGATCTGTTCCCAGTTTTCTCGTCCGCTGATCGGTCCGAGCAATTCGCCGAGCGCCTTTTCGTTTTCTGTGGTGAGTTTGATGTCGAGGACTGGCTCAAGCGCCTTGCGTGCAATTTCTGCGGCGCGACCACGGAGCTTGTCCTGGAGCACTTCCAATACAGGACCGTAAAATTCCTCTGCTTGCGCCACGCTCATGTGATGCACTTTGGTCGCGATAATATAGAGACCAGTGCTTGAGAAAAGATCGAGCACCGCGCCGGGCCGGGCGTTTGGAAAGCGGAAGTTGTCGGGCTTGATGAGCACCAGCGTTTTTTCCACATTCGCGCCGGTTGGAAATTCGATCGCTGTGTCGAGGAGGCCTCCATCGGAGTCGGAATACTCTGCCCAGATTTTGAGGTCGCGTTCTGCGCTGGCGACGTCGGGCGGGACCAGTGCAGCAGGTTCGAAGTAAGTGACGTTGGCCTGTGCGTCGGTGTGGTAGTCACCAAAAGTATCACGAATCGTTTCACCACTGGTGCGTTCGTTGAGGATGTGACCTGCAATTTCACGGACTTTTGCCACGGCGTCTTCACCACGGAAGACGAGGAGCATGACGCGGGGTTTTGTTCCCGGACCTTTGGAACTAAAGTTTGCCAGAACATACTTCTGGATGAGCTCCTGCGCAGCGCGGTGGATCGGATCGGGATCGGTGATCAGTCCGGCCGCATACTTTTCAACAAGCTCGGCACTTGGCGTGTAAAGACGCGCTGAAACCAGATCGAGGCCCGTGCGGGAAATGAGGCGGGAAAGAATGCCTCCGGTTCTCGATTTGCGGATCGAGTAGGGAGTCAGGAGGGCGTAGGATAGTTCGGCGGACATAGATAAAAAAACCTACGTTCAAGGACAGGGTAAGCTGTCAGGCAACGTAGGCCGTGGTTTTTTAAACGGGCGCGGAGGGTAGTCGTCGGATAGGAACACCGTCAACGCGATTTATCAGCTTTGCGATAAAAGTCGGGGTTCGCTTACCGTTGCACCCGTCCGCCGCCGATGCCGTTGGCCAGCGCTTCGATCTCTGCGAGTGAAACCCGGTTGTAGTCGCCGGGGATGGTGTGTTTTAATGCGCTGGACGCCACTGCGAGCTCGATTGCTCGTGCAGGAGCGAGCTTATGGAGTAACGCATAGATCAGTGTTCCGGTGAAGCTGTCTCCAGCCCCGACCCGATCCACGATGGTGATGTCGTAATTCCGTGAGAGCGAAACCTCTCCGTCAGTTAGCAACAATCCGCGCCATCCGGTCTGGTCGGCGCGCTCTGCATTCCGACATGTCATCGCGACTGTTTTAAAGTCATATTTCTTAGCGAGCTCCGTTGCGATGGCAGTGAGGCGCGCGGTTTCCTCACCTTCCACTTTAGTTGCACCGAGAATGGAAACGGCGTCGCCTTCGCCACACACGCAGACATCCACGTATTTCATGAGTGGTTGTAAAATGGTGGCGGCTTCCTGTTCTGACCACAGCTTGCTGCGGAAATTGACGTCGAAGCTTACGGTGAGGCCCGCTTTCTTCGCTGCAATACAGGCGTCTGTGCAAATGGTCGCGGTGTTGGGAGAAAGGGCGGGAGTGATCCCACTCCAGTGAAACCATTTGGCAGGCTGAAAAATCTGATTCCAGTCGAACATCTCCGGCGTCGCCTCGCTGATCGCAGAATGCTGCCGGTCGTAGATGACATTGGTTGGACGCTGACTCATCCCCGGCTCCAGAAAATAAAGCCCGATACGCTCTCCGCCGCGCTGAACGTGTTGGATATTCACACCGAGGCCTTGAAGCTCAGCCAGGCAACGATCCGGGATCGGACCTTCCGGCAGACGACTTACGAACGCAGAAGGAATATTCAGACTGGAAAGCTGGGCGGCCACATTGGCTTCGGCCCCACCGAAAGTAATCTCCAAGGCAGGAGCGGAGGCGAGGCGCTGGTAATTTTGGGCGCTCAGGCGGAGGAGGATTTCTCCAAAACACACGACGTCAGACATGGGGGCAGGATGCAGGGATGGGGGAATTAAAGGAAGAAGGAAAAAGGATTAAGGAAAAAGGGTCAGGCGCTCTGCGCTATAATATAAGTGCAGCGTTGTCCCTTCCCATAATGCGAAGCATCCATCCCTTTTCCCTTCTTCCTTAATCCCCCCCTCTGCGCTTCAAATAAATTGAATCGAAAAATCCACATTCTCGATGTGTCCGTATTTAAAAAGCAGCTCCCGGTATTTCATCAGGCCGGCTTTTTCGCGGCCGCCCATGTCGAAGCGGATGTATTCGGTGAGGTAACGGGTGCGGAAGGCGGCGACCATGAGGTCGTTTTCCCGGACGATTTCGGGGATGTGCTTTTTGCCTTCCGTTTTGAGAGCGCGGAACGCACTGGCGATTGCACCGGCGTTGGGTAGCTCCTTGCGCATGACCCACATGGCGAAGACGAACGGGAGTCCGGTTTGCTTTTTCCATTCTTCGCCGAGGTCGAGAAACTGACACCCGCTTTCCTGTGCATGAATTTCCCGGTATTCGATCGCCTGATTCCCAATCAAAAGCTTCGCCGTGTTTTCGCCTGTGCCTGTCTCCGGGGTGATTCCATAAAACTCGGCGAGCATGATGCGCAGCAGATGCGCGGAGGAAAGTGATGCGGGGTCGAATTCGATTTTAGAAACGGTTTTTAGATCGCCTTCATAGGCAAGCACTACGCTAAAGACGGGGCCGTCGCAGGCGATGGCGACGTCATCCACGATGACGTAGTCGGGATTGGTCAGCGCATGAAATGCCGGGACCAGTGCGACATCAAGGTTGCCGCTAGCAAGATCGGCGGCGAGAGCAGACGGGTGCTTGAAAACCACCGGGCCGGCATAAGCGCAAATGAGCGGCTGCGAGTTGAGGTATTTGACGCACCCGATCCGGAGTTCTTTCAGGCAGTTCCAAGCTGCGGAAAGGCTCACGTGTTCAGGATCTCCGGTTGAGGCTCCGTCTTGTCTTTGGGCAAAAAGGGTCGGTAGCTGGTGTCGCGCTGCACGGGGTCGCGTCCGGCCTCGCGAATCGCCTTCTGCATGGCGGCAAGCGTTTGCTGAGTGGGCGTTTTAGCTCCGGCCATGTGGAAGATTTTCTCTTCCATGATCGTTCCATGCAGATCGTCCACCCCGTAATTCATCGCGATGGAGGCGAGAGGAAGTCCAAGACTGATCCAGTAGGCGGTGATGTGATCGAAGTTATCGAGATAGATGCGGCTGATCGCCAGATTCCTGAGTTCATCCTGCGCCGTTGCCTGCTGGACGTGTTGGAGTTCAGGGCGCGCGCCGCCGCGTTCGAATGCGAAGGGGATGAAAGCAACGAAGCCTGCGGTCTCGTCCTGAATCGTCCGCAACCGCCGCAGGTGATCCACCCGGTGTTCTGGGGTTTCGATGTGCCCAAAAAGCATCGTCGCAGTGCTGCGCATGCCCATGCGATGCCAGGTCATGTGCACCTCCGCCCATTCCTCTGCGGTCTCCTTGCCTTTGCAGATGCGGTCACGGATTGCCTGATCGAATATCTCCGCACCGCCGCCCGTGATTGCGCCGAGGCCGGCTTCACGCAGCTTTTCCAGTGTTTCCTGCACGCTTATTTTGAAGACTCGATCTGCGAGATGCCGGATTTCCACGGCGGTGAATGCCTTGATGAATAAAGCCGGGTCGAGTGTGCGGATGCGCGAGATCAGCTCAAGATACCAATCCGGTTTCAGCGTGGGATGGAGACCGCCCACCATGTGGACTTCCGTAGAGCCATGCGAGATTCCGATCCGAATGCGATCCAAGATTTGATCAATGCTCAGTTCAAACGCGTGATCCTCATTTTTCCGGGCACCGAAAGCGCAGAACGCACAGCGCAGGATGCAGTGGTTGGAATAGTTGACGTAAAGATTGTTGATGTAAGTGCCGACATTCCCGTTTTTGCGTTCGCGGATAATATTGGCGATCAGTCCGAGCGCATTGACATCATGGGAGTGGTAAAGCGCTAGGCACTGTTCATCACTGATACGCTTTCCATCCAGCACCTGCCGGTAAATGGGCAGCAGCGCGTTTGGAATCAGCTTTTCAGTGTGGTTGGCCATGGGAGTTGCGAGTTTTCAGTGTTCAGTTTTAAGGAGCGTAGCCTGCCGCTTCTATCAACGTTCATCTATCAACCTGAGTCTTCAACGCTGCGTCGCCTGCGCGAGCGGACGAACGAAGTCGGCGATCTTGCGGGCGAGGTCGGGTGAGGCACCGTGCTCGGCGATGCGTTTCACGATGGCGCTTCCCACTACGACGGCGTCGGCTGCGGCGGAGACAGTTTTCACATGCTCAACAGTCGAGATGCCAAACCCGACGGCGATGGGCAGGGAGGTGGCCTTGCGGATTTCCTCCACGCGTTCCGCCATGGTGTCGGCTACGTCGCTGCGCTCGCCGGTCACGCCTTCGCGGCTGACGTAATAGATGAATCCGCCTGCGTCCTTGGTGAGCATGGTGATGCGTGCCGACGGGGTGGTCGGTGCGATGAGACGGATGCGCTTGAGGTTTCCTTTCATCTGCAACTCGGGATTGGCGTCGTCTTCATCGGGCGGAAGATCCAGAAACAGGATGCCGTCTACGCCCGCTTCTTCGGCGTCCTTTAAAAAGACATCGAACCCGTGGCGATAGACCGGATTCATGTAGGTGTAGAAAACGATCGGGATTTGTGAGCGAGTGCGGATTTGGCGCACGCATTCAAAGAGTGCTTTGACGGTTGCGCCTGCGGCAAGGGCGCGACTGCTTGCGAGCTGGTTGACGACACCATCGGCGAGCGGATCGGAAAACGGGACGCCCAGTTCGATGATGTCCACGCCTGCCTCGTCGAGTGCACAGGTGAGTTCGCAAGTGGCCTGCATGCTGGGGTCGCCCGCGCAGATGTAGGCGATGAAACCGGCGCGGTTTTTGACGCGCAGGTCGGCGAATTTCTGATCAATACGATTCACACTCATGGGTAAAATAAAGAGCGCGGAGAATGGCCGGGGCGATTCATTTTAACAGAAAAATCGAGGATTCGTGATTGCCTCGCATCAGCAGTTTGGGCACGGCTCATAAGGACATGCTTGGCAATCTACTGGGACCGGAAATTAAAGACCTCATCGCGCGCCGCGATTTCGTGGGTTTGCGCGAGACGTTTGAGGATTTTCCACCCGTGGATACAGCCGAGGTAATCAGCGATCTGCTCGGCGAGGAGCAAGCGATTGTCTTCCGTATCCTCCCGCATTCACGCGCGACGGATGTTTTCGAGTATCTGGATTCAGACGCGCAGCACGCTTTACTCAAGGCGCTCGGAAGCGCGGACGCCGCGCGCATTTTGAACGAAATGTCGCCCGATGATCGCACGGCGTTTTTGGAGGAACTGCCGGGTCATGCGGTCGTTCAATTGTTCACCCTGCTCTCGCCCGAGGAGCGGAAGATCGCGCAGCAACTGCTTAATTATCCAGAAGACAGTGTGGGGCGTTTGATGACGCCGGATTTCGTCTCAGTACGTGATGAGTGGACGCTTCAGCAGGCGCTGGATCACATCCGGAAAGTCGGGCACGACTCGGAGACGCTCAATGTGATCTATGTGCTCGATGAGAACGGGCGGCTGATTGATGACGTTCGTATCCGCGAAATTCTGGTGCGTCCGACCGATACCAAAATCAAGGACGTGCATGATGCGAGCTATGTGTCGCTCAAGGCGGTGGACTCGGCGGAGTCGGCGATTGAGAAGTTTAAGAAATACGACCGGAACACGCTGCCGGTGACGGATAACGAAGGGATGCTGCTCGGGATCGTGACGGTGGACGACATGCTCGACGTTCAGGAAGCCGAGACGACGGAGGACATCCAGAAGCTGGGCGGCACCGAGGCGCTGGACGAACCGTATATGGATGTGCCGCTTATGACGCTGGTGAAGAAGCGCGTGTTTTGGCTCATCGTTCTATTTTTCGGACAAATGCTGACGGCGACGGGGATGGGTTTTTTCCAGTTGGAATTGGAAAAGGTGGTTTTTCTTACACTCTTTTTGCCGCTGATCATTTCCTCGGGCGGAAATTCCGGCTCCCAGGCGAGCACGCTGATTATCCGTGCGATGTCGCTCGGGGAGGTGAAGCTTTCAGACTGGCGACGGGTTTTGAAGCGGGAGGTGCTGAGTGGATTGATCTTGGGCGGGATCCTGGCAGGGATTGGTTTCCTGCGGATTGTCGCTTGGGTGTGGATCATTACATTCGTGTTCCACAGGCAAAATCCGATTGGCGAATATTACGTATGGGTAGGATTAGCCGTGGCGATTGGTGTGCTCGGCGTGGTGCTTTTCGGAACGGTCTGCGGTTCCATGCTCCCGATGCTTCTGCGTCGTTTAGGGCAAGATCCAGCCACTTCTTCCGCACCATTCGTCGCCACCTTGGTGGATGTAACCGGTGTCTTGATATATCTTTACGCTGCGATGGTGATCTTGAAAGGAAAAGTCCCAGGCTTATAAGAACAAAAGTTTATTAACGACGTTTACTTATTTGTACTAAATAACATTGGACAGATATAAGAATGCCTTTTAAAACGGATTCTTGTCTCTTCCGAAAACATCTCCCGTTTTAAAAAAGCGTATCTCTGCTGTTCCTGAAAATCAGGTTCAGGAAGGCAACGGGGTTGCACATGTCGGAAGAACGCCCGCCAGATTGGACGAGATTCTCCGGTTGGTCTATCGGCGTCACTCCCGAAGCCGTAGAGTGATGGAAGCGCTGCGGGAGTGCTTGGGAGAGTAGGCGGGTGGGATTTGTGGCGGGGAAGAGTCCATATTGCGATCGGTGCCTAAATTGCTGAAAATAAATGGCTTCCGTGCGACGAATTTGATGCCCCACTCTCATTGCCCATTGCCGCCCGGGCTTGATCTCATAATTGAGGCTTGTTAACGGATGCCATACTAGATGAAACAGAAAATACTCCACGCAACTCTTCTCAGAAACATGAAGCAAAAATCTGAACTCGGCCAAAACTCTCCGATATTTAGCCTTAGCCCCATACGCCACCCGTGAAAACAGCCGCACAAATCACAAACGACGCTAAGGTCCGCGTTCAGCAGGACATCGTCTGCACGCTCCGCGCCGCTGGCAAAGACGCACGCCACAACACGTGGTTGAACATCGAGCGTGATGCGCAATGTTGGAAGGAGCTTGCCTCATACGATCTTAATGCTCCTGAGCGCCGTTCACATCTAAACAAGGTTGCTTTCCCTGATACAAACCAAGAGGAGGTGGATGCCGCGCTGAAAGCCGGAAACAACCTCAATCAGATATATTATGTTGCCTGCGGTCGAGCATCTATCCCAAAGGATTCCGTTGGCAACTTTCTTGCGGGCAAAAAAGGCCTCAAGATTGTCAAACATGCAAAGACGTAACCAAGCGCTTCTCCACCGATGTCTAAACTCTAACTTGCTGATGATTCTTTGCACAAGGTTCTGACTCCGATCAGGACGTGCTACCTCGGGAAGCTTCTTTTTCTAGGCTTTCGGCGCGGTAACCAATTTGGACCGACTCCCCTATTCTGCGAGGGCAGGATTGATGCATTGTATTCCACTCTTGAGGATATCGAGCTCTTTATTGAGTCTCGCCGACGGAGGGGAACGTCCTGGGAGGCCATTGACGTTCCTACGGTCGTTATAGAGGCCGACGATGGCCCGAAACTTCTTCTCGTTGGCGATGGTTGGGGCAGTGACACACTCAAACACTTTCGACCGCAGCTACCCCCACAGCACAAGTTCGGACACCTTGCCCGAGCGCTTATGGCGCAGCTCCCGAAGGAGGGTTGGGCGCTTCAGTGCAGCCGCTCTATTCCAGTTGCTACATTTCCGTTCGGACTGAACCGTAGTGTCTCCGGACCTCGACTTACGTGGGAGCGCGATTGGTGGATTTCCGATCCCACAAGCGCCATTCAACTTGTATCCGCGATTTGTCTGTGGCTGGCTCAAAAGCCAGAAACACCCTCATGAGTTTGCAAACGGCTAAATGCAAAGGATTGATGCGGTCCAAGTCCGCATCGCTACGCGAAGCGTTGCGGGCAGGTCGGCAGAGAGTCCGACGCGCCTGTATTGAAGCGCGCGCCCGGCGTGCTGTTTTTGGCGCTTCGCCAAAAACATTCCTCCAATGCGGAGCATCATTCTTTGCGGCAAGGTGGCTGGGAGTATCAAAACAATGTGAGGATCTCGATTCTGCACGGTCGCACATGGTGTTACGGGCACATGCAGACACGCCGCCGCGCCGGACACATCTCCTTGATATAGAGGAAAAATCCACGAATGCGTTCCTCCCCCAGCGTTGCCGGGTCCACCCGCGCAAGCGGCCGCAACACCTAAAACATGCGCTGCAGCGAACCCGGCTTCGGCACGTCATCGGAGATTCAGACGCTCTCCGTATTGCCGGGTCGTTGAAATGCGCTCACCGAGAACGAATGCTTTTGTAGGCCACCAGCAGCTCAACCTCTTTTATCATCTCCCGCGTCACATGCTCTTCCTCCTCGTCTTCTTTATTATCGCCAACACCGCTGGAGCGGAGTGTTCTGCCAGCGGTCGGCGCTTACTCCTTTCGGAACATCCGTTTATGGTTCGCCTTCGCTTTGTAGGCGGCAGCATCGTTGCTGGCCTCGGCCTTGCGGGCTATTCCTGGGAGCACGCGGCTTGGGTCGCGTGGTTGGGTATTGCAGCCTTAGTTATCGGGTCCGCACGACACTTTGCACCAGCCCGCGCCATCACTGAAAGCGACACAGTAGCCACGCGCCCATGAACTCCAAAACAGCCGCAACTCCCAACCATGCGCTGCAGCGAACGGCTCCTGGCGTCACGGCTCCTATTCCCCGCAGACCCACCGCGCAGGAGTCACGCCGCACTCCGCTGTTGCTGAGCTTGGGGTCGTTGGCTCACTCACTGATGTCCACCCGAATCATTGCAGCGCTATTTGCGATGACCGCGTTCGTGAGTGCTGATGAGGAGATGCGCACAGGCACGGCCAAGGAGTGCTACATGTATTCGCATGGCAAGGGGCCGAACTGGGTCGCCAAAGTTTCGATGGAGTTCCGGCTATCCTTACTGAATCGCCAGATGCCTTATGTGGACGAGCGCTTTTTCGAGCCCACCGACAAAGCATTCACATGGATTGACTGCCAGAAGGAACGGACCGTGACGACCATCGCCACGGTAGAGGGCCGCAAGGTGATTCGTGTTGAGTATCCCGAGAAGGGAAGCTTTGGGAAAACTATTGGCACCGTTCTTCTCGCTATCGAGTCTGCGCGAGATACCGAGTGGTTTTCGCCATTTTTTGCCGCCCAACCAGAGCTGTTTAGTGGACAGTTCATCAGCGGAAGAGACGTAGCATTTGGATATATTGCCACCTTGGGGTGTTCAGGCACTGGAGCATTTCGCACTCACTACTTGTTTGACCTGCGTCAACCACACCCGCGCATTGTCAGCACCGTGAGTGCGGGACGAGTCCGCAGACAGGATTATGATACAGATGCCGAGTATGAGCAGGCGTTAATGGTCTTTGAGCAGGAAAGGGATTTAATGGCAGGTGTTATCCATGCCACGAAACCGAAAGAACGTGCGAAGTGATCAATCGACCACCAAGGGCTAAACGCAAAGAATTGATGCGGCCCAAGCCCACATCAATTCATGGTTGAACACTGTCCGGTGGCGAAGGCTGTGCACAGATACAGCCCAGAAGACTGTTGAAATACACACAGCGACGCATTTCGCAGGGGCAAAATCTTACTCTTTGCCTTGCTCTTGATCTTATACCAATTCTCCATTGAGAATGGAACGTCGCTCTAAGCCCCAACGAGGTTGCGACAGACATGGTGGGTATGCAGGTGTAATGATTTCCTCAAGAATATCTGTGTTGGTCGCAACCCCGTTGGGCCCGTTGGGGCTCAACGCAGAGCATGAAAACGTCGCTACTACGATGCTTCGTTCTCAATCACGAATTGGTATTACTCTGGAAATGCCCGCTTGGAGTAAGACCAAGAGCAAGGCAAAGAGTAAAAACCTTCGCTACATTCATCCCAACCATACCCAAGTTTTTTCAACAGGTTCCTAGCGGTTTCAATCCCTATCCACCCTCATCTATCCAGCGCATTTTTGCGGATGAAAAGCCAAACGATCAGCCAGATCAGCGCCACCACTCCGAGTGCGATCACCCCAATCGCCATGTCCTCGCCAATCCACGGCAGAAGATCGCGCATATCTTTGGGTCGCTTGGTGAGACGATTGAATCCAAACTTTCCCAGCACAATCGCCGCGTGAATGCCAATTCCGAGCCAGAGCGATTTCGTCCGCAACACCGTCCAACCAAGCACCCAGGCCAGCAGAAATAACGTCGCGAACTCGCCAAGCAACAAAGCTGGATTCGCAAAGTCCACAAAGCGCTGGGGGAAAAGCGCGAAGCCTGAAAGCCAGTTGACGTGTTCGGCTTGTATCGGCGTTTCCGGCGGCTTGAGAAAATGCACGAGCGCAAACAAGCCGGACGCCATTGCTACCGCACCCCATTTCCCTAGCGATTGACGAAACAATCCCTGAAACGCACCACGAAACATCCATCCTTCCAGCGTGGCAACCACCAGACCGCTAATCGTTATCCCGATCAACCCGCTCCAAGGCGGAGGATCCTTCATCCGGTAAACCCCAAATTTCAAGAGTAGCAGCCCCAGCACGGTCATCACCAGCAGCGTTATCCCATACCCGATCGCAAAATGCCGCCACCTGTGCGGGTTCGGCTCCAAACCGAGCATCGAGACATTCCGAATCTTCAGCGACCGGAACATTGGCCAGAAAAGCAACAAGGCAGTAATGAGATGCGCCCGGTTCGAGATCTTCCCAAAATCCGTCTCCAAAAAGCCCAGTGATCCCGTCGCCTTTTTGTCACCATCCTTGATTTCATACTTCAAATATCCCTGCTCCATCGCCCAGGGTTTTAGCTTTTCTACTCCCCAGAACAGCGGTGGTGACAGAAGCGCCCCGATGACCGCGACACCAATAAAATAAAGGAGAATCTTGCCGAGTGAGTTCATAACCGCGCATTGTGTGAGACAAATCCAAAAAGTCACAACGATTCACTCATGCGAAACTCCCATACTTGGAAACACTGGACTGCCGATCGCGAAAAGCGCGAAGTGCGGGCGGAAAAATTTGGCGCGAAATGGAAGCTACAGGCAAAACTCAAGCATGACGACCGGTGGACGTATTACGACGTGCCGCTGATGGACGATCTCGTCGAACTTCGTCGCGTCCTTTGGAACAAGTATCAGCGCAAGCATCTAGCGTTTGAAGATGTCGCCGAGATCGAACGGATGATCACCGAACGCGGCGGCACCTGGGAAACGGACGGCGATGAGTGATACCCACCGCTGGCGTGCGCTCGACAAGACGGCGATTTGGCATCCGTTCACCCAGATGCGCGACTGGTGCGCGCTGGATCACGAGCCGCTCGTCCTCACCGGCGGCGATGGCGCACTGCTTTACGACAGCGACGGCAAAACTTACATAGACGGTAATTCCTCGATCTGGACCAATCTACACGGTCACCGCAATCCCCGGCTCGACGCCGCCTTGAAGCGCCAGCTCGACCGTGTCGCGCACACCTCCTTTCTCGGATACACCAATCCGCTTGCCATCGAGCTCGCCTCGCGACTTTGCAAACTATGGCCGAGAGACAAACTCACACGCTGCTTTTTCACCGACGACGGCTCCACCGCCATCGAGGTCGCCTTGAAAATGGCAGCGCAATTCTGGCAACTCAGTGATCAGCCGCGCAAAACCCGTTTCGTCGCGTTCAATAACGCCTATCACGGCGACACAATGGGCGCGTCGTCGCTCGGCGGCATCGCGAGAATCCACGACCGTTTTGCAGCGTGGCAGTTCCCCGTCGTGCAGGCGGCTGCTATGGATGATCTCGTAAGTCTCGATCCCGGCGAAATTGCCGCCGTCTGTATCGAGCCCATTATTCAGGGCGCCGCCGGGATGCGTCTTTGGCCGCAAGGAATGCTGAAAGCGCTGCGCGCATGGTGCGATCAACACGATGTCTTCCTGATCGCCGATGAAGTCATGACCGGGTTTGGCCGCACCGGGAAAATGTTTGCCTGCGAGCATGAAGATGTCGTCCCGGATTTTGTCGCACTGGCGAAAGGGCTCACCGGCGGCTATCTGCCGCTCGCCGCCACGCTTACCACCGAGCGCGTTTACTCGGCGTTTCTCGGCGATGCGGCCAAGACGCTTTACTACGGACATAGCTATTGCGGAAACCAGCTCGGATGCAGCGTGGCGCTTGAAAACCTAGCGATCTTTGAAAGCGAGAAAGTCATGGAGTCGCTTCAGAGAAAGATTGAACTGCTGCGCTCCCATCTTGCCTCCCTGCGCTCACACCCGAATGTCGCCGAGATTCGTCAGTGCGGTTTCATCGCAGGAATCGAACTCACTCAAGGAGACGACACACCCGTCTTGCACGCCGACAACATGCTGGGTGCAAAAGTCTGTCTCGCTGCGCGCAAGCATGGCCTCCTCACACGCCCCATTCAGAACACCGTCGTGCTCATGCCTCCTTATTGTATCACCGACACCCAGCTTGCCGAGGCCGTGGACGCAGTTCGTCGGGCGATTTCTGAGACTTTTAACCGTTGAGCCGTTGAGCTTGGACTAGCACGCTGGCCATACCGGCGGCTGTGGCTGCGGCGATGCCGATTTGGGTGTCTTCGAATACGAGACATTTTTCCGCTCGAACACCCAGCTTGCTTGCGGCTTCCAGAAACGGATCCGGATGCGGTTTACCGCGGAGGTAATCCTCGCTGGTGACGATGACCTGGAAAAGATTGGCGATGCCCAGTCCTCTCAGTGTTGCCAGCACGACTCTGCGATGCCCACCGCTGGCTACAGCCAGTGGTTTTTTACCGTACCATTCCTTCGCGAGCGCGACCACGGGTTCGACCGCGGCGACTTCCCCACTGAGTTCCATAAATATCGCCTCTTTGCGATTAACGGTGTCTTCGACGGGTAGATTGTAACCGTGGCGTTCATTCAAAATTTCCACCACCCTAGGAGTGGGCGTGCCGCCTAGTTCGTAAAACATCGCCTCGGGAAAATCGGCGGAATGTTCTTTTAAAGCTGCCTGCCAGGCGCGGTAATGCGTTGGCATGCTGTCCGCAAGCGTTCCGTCGCAGTCGAAAATAAAAGCGTCAAATTCGCCGGGAGGCAGCACAAGCGGAGTGGAATTCATAGAAAAGAAGAAGAAAGGATGGAGGGTAGAGCGCAGGGTAAAAGGAAGATGGAAAATTGTGAAAGACGAAACTTTTTCCTTAATCCTTATTCCCTCCTCCTTCTGTCGCTTCCTCATCCTTTCGTTTGGGCTGGAGCAGACCAGTCAGGAGCAGCCCCACGCCGCCGCCAACGAGTGCGCCAAACGGAGCCACGAATAAGGTGGCTACCACAACGCGGGTGATCTTGGCGGACAAAGGAACCGGTGTGCCGGGCGCTACATCGGTCTTAGGAATGCTGGATTCGGGGAAGGCCATCCGACTTGTTTTGATGGGGTGGTCATTGGGAGCTAGTACGATGTAAGGGGTGAGAATGATCCCCAGCACAAAACCAATGATGCTCGCGATTTTTATATAGTTTTTACCGACCATCTGCCGAATAGAGCGTTCCGGGGTGACTGTGTCGAGCAGCGCAGCAGAGGAGCACAGCTTTTTAAGCTGTGCGGCCAGCGGCAATCCGTGCCGCTGAACATAAAGTTGAGTCTTGTGCTATTCGGCTCACATCGAGTCGGTGACCGTGATGACAGCGGGATCGGAGTCCCGCTGGCCGCACAGGATTCAATCACATGTCTCACACTATTTCGCTTGAGCGAAGAGTTACGCTAAAACGGAGGATACCGGATAAAGATCGGCGAAGCCGGATTTTGAAGCGTCCGGGATTTGCACAGCGTCTCCGCGTTGTCCCTCCGGCATCCCTCCCTGCCGTTGTTTCACCCGCAGACTCCTGCGATATGGATTTTTTGAAAAGAGCTCACTTTACATAACAAAACAGCCCGCTGACTTTCATCAGCGGGCTGCCTGAGTGTAGGGTAAATTTTTAGTAAGCGGCCTGTGCGCCCTTGAGATTCTTCTTTTTGATCCAAGGCATCAAACCTCGGAGTCTCTCGCCGGTCTTTTCGATCGGGTGCTTGGCACCTTTGGTGAGGAGGGCGTTGTATTTCTTGTAGCCGCCTTTGTATTCGTTGACCCAGTCGCGCGCGAACTTGCCGTTCTGGATGTCCTTGAGCGCGGCTTTCATGCGCTTCTTCACGCTCTCATCAATGATCTTTGGTCCCACATGCACGTCGCCCCACTTGGCGGTCTCGGAGATCGAGAAGCGCATACCGGCGATGCCAGACTCGTTCATGAGGTCAACGATGAGCTTTAGTTCGTGGAGGCACTCGAAGTAAGCCATCTCGGGGCTGTAACCAGCCTCAGTGAGTACTTCAAAACCCGCCTGCACGAGCGCGCTTGCGCCGCCGCAAAGAACGGTCTGCTCGCCGAAGAGATCGGTTTCGGTCTCTTCCTTGAAGCTGGTTTCGAGTACGCCGCCGCGGGTTCCACCCACGCCTTTTGCCCATGCGAGCGCGACTTTCTTCGCCTGTTTGCTCGGGTTTTGGTAAATTGCGATCAGCGCTGGAACGCCTTTGCCTTCAGTGAACTGACGGCGGACGATGTGGCCGGGGCCTTTCGGAGCAACCATGATGACATCCACATTCTTCGGTGGAACGATCGTCTTGTAGTGAATGGCGAATCCGTGGCTGAAAAGGAGTGTCTTGCCCTTGGTAAGGTGCGGCTTGATGTCCTTTTCGTAGCAGGCAGGAATCTTGGTGTCGGGAACGGCGACGAAAATCACGTCCGCCTTTTTTACGGCCTCGCCAGTTTCAAATACTTGAAATCCCTTTTGCTTAGCGACTGCTGCCGACTTTGAGCCGGGATAGAGTCCGATGATGACATTGACGCCGCTTTCCTTGAGGTTCAGTGCGTGGGCGTGTCCCTGGGAACCAAAGCCGATAACGGCGCAGGTTTTCCCTTTGAGGACTTTGAGGTCGGCATCTTTGTCGGTGTAGATTTTAGCGGGCATATTCGTGTTACTGTTTTTTAGGGTGAGAGGTTGAAGGGGGTTATTTGGCTTTGCTGCTGCCGCGGGGAAGGGCGACTTTGCCGGTGCGGGTGACTGCGGCGATGCCGAAAGGTTCCATCAGAAAGAGGAATTTGGTGATTTTGCTTTCGTTGCCGGTGACTTCGATCGCCACATTGGTCGGCTGAACGTCCACGATTTTAGCGCGGAAAATATCGCAAATCTGCATCACCTCGGCGCGGCTTAACTTGTCGGAATTTACCCGCATCAGCACGAGTTCCCGGTCCACATATTCGTCATCCCGGAAATCCTGGACTTCGATGACATCAATCAGCTTTGCGAGGAGCTTGCTGACCTGCTCGAGCACGCGGTCATCGCCACGGACGACAATGGTCATTCTTGAGGTGGAGGGATCGAGTGTGGGAGCGACGTTCAATGAATCGATATTGAAGCCACGTCCGCTAAACATGCCGGCGATGCGGGTGAGCACACCGAATTTGTTTTCAACGAGTACAGACAACGTATGGCGCATAGAAAGGGCGGCGAAGGTGGAGACAAGGGAGCTTCGCGTCAAATCCAAAGTGCTTTTTGCAAATGGCGGCTCATTTTGGGAGAGGGAAGGATTTTGAATTGGGGATTTTGGATTGCGGATTGGAGCAACGTCCTGCGCGGTTTACCGAGTGGATGGCAGGATGGCTGTAAACCTAGGCTCAATGTGTGTGTGTGTCAGGGTGGGGTTGGAAATACCGAAGGTTTTGGAGTGCGGTGTGAAGTGCAGCGGAGCACCGCTTTGGCTTTTTGGAGGAAGCCGACCAGCCGCAGTGAACTTATCCAACCCAAATCAGTAGTGCTTGAACATCCGGTTTTTGATCCTGCAAGTATCCTGCCTACCAAAGCGGTGTTTCGCTGCGCTTCACACCGCACTCCAAGAACCTCACGGTTTCCTCATGCCGCTCTTCCCGGCCTGTAATGTAAGTTGCGACTGTATCTTTAGACCTAGTTGCAAGCGGGCTTCTTAAGCCTGTGGTCTATCCATCGCCTACTCAGTAATTTTTTTGGCTACAAACTAGAAAGCTCGTGCGCGATAGCGACGGGGAGACGGAGCGGGCCGCAGCCGCTGAGCTGGGAGTCGATGACTTCCAGGCGGCGGATCAAATCGAGCACTTCCTTGCGGGTGTAGGGGCCGCCTGCTGCATCACAAAAATGGGTGCGACAGCCAAACGGTCGGTCGGCGTAGATCGTGCATTTCCCATCCACCTTCAGCAGCGGACACGCGCCGTCTTTGCGCTCAGGGAGCTTGGTGCGCCCGGCGGCTTTCACTGCCTTGGCCGCGACCAGCGCCTCGCCTTTGGTCAGGAACGGCATTTCGCCTGTCAGCTGAAACTGGCAGCACTCGGTGCGCCGGATGCAATTCCGCTCGACTGGGCGGGCTGCCAGATCTTTGTAAACCTCGCGAACGGCCTCCATGGCGCTCAGCGTGTTATTTTCGTATTTCATAATAGATGGGTAGTCGCGATCACTGCGAATGACACGTCTTTAAACATTGGATCCGCTTGTTTCGCGGATAATCAAAACTTACACCGCCTCGCCCGCCGCATGGCCCGATGCCCACGCCCACTGGAAATTGTAACCGCCGAGCCAGCCGGTGACGTCCACGACTTCGCCGATGAAAAAGAGACCGGCGACTTTGCGTGATTCCATCGTCTTGGAGGATAGCTCGCGCGTGTCCACGCCGCCGAGGGTGACTTCCGCCTTGGGGTAGCCTTCGGTTCCAGCGGGATAAAACTGCCATGCGTTCAGGCTCTTCATGGCTGTGTCGAACTCGTCCTGCTTTGTCTGCGCGAGCGATTTCTTGGGAACAAACCGGGCCGCCCACGCTTCAACGAAACGTTTTGGCAGACGCTCGGAGAGGATTTGCGCAAAGGTGCGCCCGAGGTGACGCTGCGAGGTGATCCAATCCGTTCTGCCGGGAACGACGTTCAGCTCCACAGGCGTGCCTTCGCGCCAGTAGGACGAGATTTGCAGGATCACCGGACCGCTCAGCCCGCGATGGGTGAAAAGCATGTCTTCATCGAACACCGCCTTGCCATGGCGTGCAGTGATCGGGAGGGAGACACCGCTGAGTTCGTGCAGGCTTTTGTCTTCATCGGTAAACGTCAGCGGCACCAGCCCAGGACGTAGCTCGGTGATTGGATGGTCGAACTGTTTCGCCAGCCGGTATCCGAAATCGCTCGCGCCGAGTTTTGCAAAAGACAGTCCACCGGTTGCGATGACGAGCGAGTCGCTCGTGAATAGTCCCGCATCGGTTTCCACGCGAAAGCGATCCTGTTTTTCTACCTCAAAGACCCGGGTGGCGCAGCGGATAGTGACGCCACCCTCAGCGCATTCTTTCAGCAGCATCTCGATGATCTGTCGCGAGCTGCCGTTGCAGAACTGCTGTCCGAGCGTCTTTTCGTGGTAAGCGATCTTGTGACGCTCCACCATCGCGATGAAGTCGGCCGGTTTGTATCGGGCGAGTGCGGATTTGCAGAAGTCTTTGCTTTGCGAAAGGTAATTGGCTGCCGTTGCGCCGAGGTTGGTGAAATTGCATCTGCCGCCTCCAGAAATGCCGATCTTTTTCCCGACGGCGTCATTGTGTTCCAGCACGAGCACCCGGCGTCCACGTTGTCCGGCAGTCAGCGCACACATCAGTCCCGCGCCGCCTGCGCCAAGAACGATGACATCATAGTGCTTTCCGAATGAGCTCATTTTCGTGGGAGTGCTCGAGATGAGAATGCATGGGGAGCGCACGCGACTCGCGGTTGGTTTTCGGAGACTCGCCGAAAACCTCTAAAACATATGGCGACGCCTCCATCTTTCCAAAAGCGTGATGCTCTGCATTGTATTTTCAAAGTCTTTGGCGGGTCGCCAAAGACTGCACGCGAGTCGCGTGCGCTCCCCATTTGCATCCGGCTTCGCCGGGTTAGGAATCCCGCTCTCAACTTCATTACTTTGCAATCTGACCGTCGTGGATTTCCAGTCGACGATTGCCACGCAGCGCGAGCTGTGGGTCATGAGTGACCACGATAAGCGTCTTCTTTTCCTCCTGAACCAAGCCGAGCAGCAGATCGAGAATGGCATTCCCGTTTTTAGAATCGAGGTTGCCAGTTGGTTCGTCTGCAAAAAGGATCTGCGGATCATTAATGAGAGCACGGGCGATGGCGACGCGCTGCTGTTCGCCGCCCGAAAGCTCGGAGGGAAGATGCTGCATCCGGTCTTTCAGCCCCACTCGCTCCAGGGCGTCCATCGCTTTTTGCTCGGGATGTCCGCCGTTGATCATTGCCGGGAGAAGCACGTTTTCCAAAGCGGTGAGCTCGGGCAGGAGATGATATGACTGAAAGATGAAGCCGAAGCGCGCGTTTCGGATGGCAGCCAGAGAGCTGTCGCTAATCGCATACAGGCTGGTGTTTTCAAAACGCACCTCGCCGCGTTCCGGGCGTTCCAATCCTGCGAGTGTATAAAGCAGCGTGCTTTTGCCAGCGCCGGATGCGCCACAAAGGAAAACGCTTTCTCCCGCCGGGATCTCAATGGAGATGTCGCGCAAGACTTCGATGGTGCGGTCGCCCATTTTAAAGGAACGATAAAGATTGCTGGCGGCAAGCAGGCTCATGAGCGGCAGTGATAATGATTGCCGGAGGCAGGGAGCCGATTTTTTGAAGCGGATGGTCGTCTGAGATATAGCGCCAGTTTGAGAATGTAAGCCATGAACGGCTTACGGCTATCGAAAATCTGATTCTTTGTCTGCTTTTAATGTGGCTGGATTGCAGTGTCGGAGGACGACGGCAACAGTTCTTCCAGCCGTTTGATGCGTTCATTGATGTCCTTTTTTAATGCTACGTTTTCTTTGTGTAACCTCTGGACTTCATTCAGTAAGAGCGGAGTGAGATCATGATATTTTACTGTTTCAGGTTTCCCTTCGCGGTTGATGACAGCGAGTTCGGGGAATGCTGTGGCTACTTCCTCGGCAATTAAACCGTATTGCATGGGCTTGGAGCCGTCGGCGTACGGTTTTTTATAGTGGAAGGTAACTGGACGCAGGGAATGAATGCGGGAACTTGCATCACCCATTTCGGTAATATCCTCCTTGTAGCGGCGTGATGAGGAGATAGTGCCAAGCTGACCATTGCTATCCACCAGCACGGGAACGGCGTCATTCACGCCGGTGGTAACGCCCTGGATTCCGGCAATGAACGATTGCGTGTGAGTCGCGCTGGTGCCGATGCGAATAGTCGCAGACTCCGCAAATACACCTGCATTACCGATCGCAATATTGTTGTCACCCGAGGTGTTGCTGCCGGCGGAAGATCCAATGGCGATGTTGGAATCCCCTGTGGAGTTTCCATAAAGCGCTTCGTAACCGACGGCTATATTGTTACTACCATCATTGTTGTTTCGTAATGCATTTGCCCCCACGGCGAGATTTTCAGAGCCCATCTGACTATTACGCATCGCCTCCAGACCGACTGCGGTATTCGAGTTTCCTTGCGTGTTACCAAGCAGCGCTTCACTTCCGTAGGCCGTATTGGAATCGCCCACAGTATTATTGCTAAGTGCATTGGTTCCCGAAGCGGTATTGTCGGAGCCCTCGGTGTTAGTGAAGAGCGCGGCTAAACCGACCGCAGTATTTTTTTCTCCCGTTGTATTAGCTTGCAAAACATCAATTCCGATTGCGGTATTAGCGCTTCCGCTGGTGTTGCTTATCAAGGTGTTCGTGCCAAATCCTGCATTACCCAATCCTGTGGACGTAAAATTCCCCGCATTTGAGCCTGTGAAGAGGCTGCTACCGTAAGTATGGATAAAACGGCTGCCGTTTTGAAAAATGACACCAGATGACGCACCGGCGGTTAAAGGGATGTTCAGCAGACCGTCAATAGTTGTAGTCCCCAGAGCCACTCCGCCACTACTGTCTCGCCGCACTATTGCATTTGTCAGGTTCAGCGAAGATGCATTTAAAGCCAGTCCGCTTCCTGTAGCGACTTGTGCCGCAGTCAGGCCGCCCACCCTACCCACCACGGTTGAGCCCTGCGTGCCCGAAATATCTCCTGAGAGCGCACCGGTGAAGCTCGCTGCGCTACCGCTCACATTTCCCGTGAGATTGCCGCTGAAAGTGCCCATGGTCGTTCCACCGAGAGTCAGGTTGGAATCGAGTTGCAGAGAACCAATACTTCCGTCTGCCAGCGAAACTCCCCGCTCAATCTGGATTTCCAACTCCGCAGGATATCCGCTACCGGATCCCTCCTTCGATCCAATCCCCACGTTCGCCAGCCCCGTTCCTACGATTGCAAAACCAAAGTTGGATGCCGGAGTAGTTTTCCAAGCTTTGACCGTGGTGGTGACATCCACTTCCACAAAGGTTTTTTTGACCACCAAATTGCTCGGGATCGAGGCGATGACACCGCCGCCACCCGAACCGGGTTCGTTTGACAAGGCGTTTTCAGTCCAGGCTGTGGGTGCTTCATAAATCTTTAGATCTCCCGGTTTGACCACTTTGGTGAAATAGAGACGTAAGCGCGCATGGATGATGTCATCGGCGATGACGTCTCCGGGGAGATTTTCGAGATTGAACTGCACGTAACCGGTGCGAAGCGCGGTGACTGTCAGTATCGTTGATTTACCAGCAGGGAGCGTGAGTCTGCTTTTGTTGGAAGAGGTGTCCTGCGCAGGAGGCATGACATCCGCATGAAGTGAGGGACACAGGAGCGCAGGCAGAATCAGCGCTGCGAGAATGAATGAAGTGGATTTCATATTCAGACGCGTTAGCAGAACACGCGCCATAGGAAAATGTTAAAAAACCTTGGATTGGGTTTGGATGAAAAAATCCGAAGGTTTTTTCTCTTTGTCTTGATTTTACTCTTACTTTGAAAAAGTCAGTTTGGAGTAAGATCAAGAGCAAGGCAAAAAGTAAGATTTCGCCAATTCCCACTATACCAATCTATCCTTACCCCTGATTTAATCAGTGGGTTGGGCGGGACTCGAACCCGCAACCAACGCCTTAAAAGGGCGCTGCTCTACCATTGAGCTACCAACCCTTGCGAAAAGGGAGGGCGGTAACTAATGCAGTGAAGGTAATGACGCAAGCGGGAAAACCCGCTAAATGTATTCTTTCATGTTTTTAGATCACTTTTACACTCTGCTCGAATGAAGTCTGAACGATCTGAATTTGGAAAACCTACACTTTGTCTCGCTCTGGAAATTCGCTCCGGAAGTAAGATCAAGAGCAAGACAAAGAGTAAGATTTACGGCGCAGACATCGCCTGTATGCATACGCGATGAGTGCGAAAAACGTCTCCCCAGGCAAAAGCCATGGCAAGGTAGTCCGTGTCATTTACGGCTTCACGCTGATCCTGCTGCTTGCGGCCATCTGCACGGGAGGCTTTTTTGGCATGCGTTGGGCATGGAGAAAATTGTTCCCCCCGAGTCCGCTGGTGATGACGCCCGTGCTCGCCTTGCAGGAGCTGAAGGCGGAGTCGCTTTATTTCAATGCCCCCGCACGTCCGTGGCTGATGCAACTCCGGCCGGATTTAATCACTGAGGAGGATCGTAATGAGTTTTCCAAACGGAGCGTGGCGCTGAATCAGTCAGTTCAGGACACCAAGCTGTTTCGTCAGATGGATCGGCAATATCGTTTCGACAAAATCCTGCTGCTCGATGATCCGAGCCAGTATAGCCGGCTGCTGGATCACTTGCTGGACACCAAGGATTTCAAGCTCGTTTACCTCGATCACTGGGCGCTGGTTTTTGAGCGGAACGCCTCGAGCGAATGGAAGTCAGACGACGCGAAGTCACTGCATGGGAAATTGAAAAAGCTGAGGAAGAGCGAACGTGCGACGGCTTTTGCGCAGGTCGCGAGACGCATGCTGGCATTACATCAATATGCGCCTGCAAAACAGTGGCTGGATGAAGCGGTGCAGCTGGACGACGATTCGGTGGACGTTTTGTGCGGGCTTGCTGATTACAATCTTTATTTGGGCAAATGGAATGAGGCGCTGGCCTATGTGGACAAGGCGTTGCAGGAAAAGCCGGATTGTATTCCCGCGCTAGCTGCCAAGTTGCAGGCGATGCGGGCAACCCGGTATTTTGTCGACGCATTCAAGATTTCTCAAAGGCTCAATGCGTTGTTGCCGGAAAATCCGGTGCGCCTGTGGCAGCACGCCGAGACCGCGCGAGAGGCGCGGGAGTATCAGGCACAGATTGATGCGTTACATCGTCTCATCGCACTAGCAGACGAAGAAGGTCGTCGTGTGGGCTTGTATGAATTTTACCTCGGCGAGGCTTATGCCCACGGAGCACTTGAGAACGGAGAGTATGCTGATGATGCGCTGAAACACTTGCGGAATGCGGTATCCGATCCGTTGCTGTCTGACGCGCATCGTAAATTCGCAGAAGAGCGCATCGCGGCTATTCTGGAGCGGACGAGCTTGCCTTAATTGCGGATTGCGAGTTTTGGATTGCGGATTGCGGATTGCGGATTGCGACAGTCCTCTGCCGCTTTTGGAACGAAATTTCCCGGGCTCTGTGTGGTGTGATTCAAAGTGGGTGAGGTTGAAGGAGCTCAGTATAGGAGCACAGGATTCAATCATTCAATCCTGTGCTCCAGCACTTCAGGAACGTGCTGGCAGCAGTCCGGATTTTTATTATGCTGGGTGTTCCTATGCCGGACATCCGCAACATCGCCGCCTATAAATTCGCGACACTTTCTGATCTGAAAGCGCTGCGCGAACGCCTGAAAGCGCGCTGCAAGGAGTGGAATCTGAAAGGAACGATTCTGTTGAGCAAAGAAGGCATTAATCTCTTCATGGCGGGTGAACCGGAAAAGATAGAACGGATTCTCAAAGAATTGCGCGCACTGCCCGGATTGGAAAATCTGGAGGTCAAAGTAAGCGAGAGCGATGAACAACCATTCCGTCGGATGCTTGTGAAGGTGAAAAAGGAGATCATCGCGTTTGGCGTCGAGGGGATTAACCCAGCGCTTCGCACCTCGCCCAAGCTGAAGGCAAGCCAGCTCAAACAGTGGCTCGATGAAGGACGCCCAGTCACGCTACTCGACACGCGTAACGACTACGAAGTGAAGCTGGGCACCTTTAAAAACGCGCTCACCATCGGGATTGATCACTTCCGCCATTTCCCCGACGCCGTTCGCAAGTTACCGGAGGAAATGAAAGAGCAGCCCATTGTCATGTTTTGCACCGGCGGCATTCGCTGCGAAAAGGCCGGGCCTTTTATGGAACGAGAGGGATTCAAAAATGTCTTCCAGCTTGAAGGTGGCATTCTAAAATATTTTGAAGACTGCGGCTCGGCACACTACGACGGCGAATGCTTTGTGTTTGATCAGCGCGTCGGCGTGGACCCCTCGCTCCACGAGACAGCTTCCACGCAATGCTACGCCTGCCAGACGCCACTCACGGAGGCCGAGCAACAAGATAGTCGCTACGTCGCAAACGTGTCCTGTCCTTACTGCTTTGGCAGAAGCGAGCAGGAGGCAGCCCGCAATCTAGAGAAGCGGAATACCGCGGTGCGCCTGCTCGCAACCCCCCTACCCGGCAGCCAGCCTTACGAAAACATCCGGCCGCTCCATGTTCCTGAACGTTGCGATGGATTTATCCTGATGGAGTTTTTACTGACGATCCTCACGCACATCCCGGCGGAGAAATGGGAGCGCATTATTGCAGCCGGAGAAATGCTGAACGAAAGCCATCAGTCCGTGAAAGGCGACCATCGCGTGCGAGCAGGTGAGCGTTACCTGCATAAAATCCCCTGCACCGTGGAGCCAGAGGTGAATGCGGCAATTCAGATTTTTCACGAAGACGAGGCACTCATCGTTCTGCTAAAATCAGCGCCCCTGCCCATGCATGCAGGCGGACGCTTCAATCGCAACACGCTACAGTACATCATCCACCAGCTTTACGCGCCGCAAAAACCCCAGGCAGCACACCGGCTCGACGCGAATACCACCGGACTTGTCCTTCTCACCCGCACACGCCACTTCGCCTCGAAGCTACAACCGCAATTCACACGCGGAGAGATCACCAAAAAGTATCTTGTGCAAGTAACGGGGAGTCCGGTTCTAGATGAGTTTGACTGTGATCTCCCGATTTTAGACGAAGCCGACAAAGTGGGCTCGCGGACTGTAAGCATGGAAAGCGGCCAGTCGGCACGGACAGAATTCCGCGTCATCCGGCGAAACGACGATGGGACTTCCCTACTAGAGGCCAGGCCGATCACGGGAAGGACCAATCAGATCCGGCTTCATCTTCAGCATCTTGATCTGCCTGTCGTGGGCGATCCCGTTTACGGAAAAGCGGACGAAGCCACCGGCACCCAGACCCTCGGCATCAACGATCCCCCGCTCTGTCTCCACTCCTGGCAAATCCGGTTCCGACATCCCCTGACCGATGAATGGCTGGAATTCACCTCGGAACCACCGGCTTGGGCGTCAAGCTCGCAAGACCAGAAAGCGGAAGGAACCGCGCGCCGCGCCTCTACTTTCCGGTCTCCGCTCTCCGCTTTTCGGCCTTAAGCTATCCGCTCTCGTCGATTGTGTTGTGGACGTTTTTGATCGGGCGGCTATTTATCCCGGCGTGTCATTGCTAGAAGTTCGCAATCTAAAAACCTATTTTCCAATCCGCACCGGATTGTTTCGTCGGCACACCGGCGATGTGAAGGCCGTGGATGATGTGTCATTCGTGGTGAAAAAAGGCACAACAGTGGGTCTCGTAGGAGAAAGTGGCAGCGGGAAGACGACTATCGGACGCAGCATTCTCAAGCTCATCGAGCCCACAGCTGGAGAGATTCTTTACGAAGGCACCAGCATACTGCCACTCGGTGAATCGGAATTTCGCCCCTACCGCAGTAGAATGCAGATGATTTTTCAGGACCCTTTCGGCTCCTTGAATCCACGGCTGTCTGTTTTCCAGATTATCGGTGAGGCACTGGAGATACATTTTCCGCAAATGAACCGGGAGGATCGTCGCGGACGGGTTGCTGAGCTGTTGTTACAGGTAGGATTGAAGGCGGAAATGATGATGCGCTACCCGCATGAGTTCAGCGGCGGCCAGCGTCAGCGGATCGGCATCGCACGCGCCCTAGCAGTGAAGCCCGACTTTATCGTCTGCGACGAGCCGGTCAGCGCGCTGGATGTGAGCGTGCAGGCGCAGATCGTCAATCTTCTCCAGGATTTGCAGGAGCAGCTCGGGCTCACGTATCTCTTCATTGCCCACGATCTAGCGGTGGTAGAACACATCAGCGATCATGTTTTGGTGATGTATCATGGACAAATTGTGGAGAGCGCATCTGCAAACCAGATTTACGAAGACCCGCAGCATGATTACACCCGCAAGCTGCTGAGTGCGGTGCCCAAGTTTGCCTGAACCTGAAGCTTGACCGTATAAGATGACGCCATTTTTACGAAAGCTGCTCGGGATGAACTGGATCCTTTTCACGGCAATGATTGCGCTCGCGCTCGCCGGCATCTTGTTCATCAACGGTGCCTCCTACATGCACCTCGAGGAGCGCTATTGGCAGAAGCAAACGCTTTGGGTGGTCCTTGGATTGATCGCGTTCATGGGTGCATCGCTGGTGGATTACCGCCTACTAAAGTGGCTGGCGCTGCCTCTTTATATTTTCAGCGTAATCATGGTCGCCCTCACGCATTCGCCGCTGGGAAAAGAAATCAACGGTGCAAAATGCTGGATTCCCATTCCAGGCGTCGGTCTTTTTCAACCCTCCCAACTCGCAGTAATCTCCGGAGTTCTTCTGGTCGCACTCTTCATCAGTAAATACCCGCAAATCCATCCATTTTTTCGACTGGTCGTCACCGGCGCGATCGTCGCGCCCCCCATGTTCCTGACATTGATCCAGCCGGATAACGGCATGACGCTCGTGTGGGTTCCTGTCATCATGTCGATTCTCTGGCTGGGAGGGATTCCAAAGCGTTGGATTATTTTGGTCATTCTCATCGGCTTGACCCTTCTTCCTCCCGCCATTTGTTTTGGACTAAAACCCCATGCCAGGGCGCGCATGGTCACTTTTCAGGATCCGGACATCGACCCCCAGGGCATCGGTTACTCGCTCAATCAATGCATGATCGCGATCGGCTCCGGTGGTTTTGGGGGTAAGGGTTTTAAAGCTCCAGACACTCAGTTGGAGTTGAAAATGATCCCCCCCGACGAAGCGCACACGGATTTTATTTTCGCCACGATTGGAGAGCAATGGGGCTACTTTGGAGGCATAGCGGTCATTGGTGGTTTTACGGTATTAATCATTTCCTGCCTGCTCACAGCCCGACAGGCGAGCGATGGGTTCGGGATGCTCCTCTGCATCGGTTTTACGGCACAAATCTTCTTTCACGTGTACCAAAACATCGGGATGACCATCGCGCTAATGCCCATTACGGGACTACCCCTGCCTCTCATCAGCTACGGCGGAACATTCGTCCTCATGATCATGTTCGCACTTGGGCTGGTAAACAGCGTATGGGTGCACCGGAAGGAGACCACACCGGTGCGGGATCACTACTCGTAGTAGCCCGTTTTCATCAACCCAGCACGCCGGTCCAGTTACTCCCTAAGTAAGATCCCCAGATCGGTTTTGAGTCGGTCTTTTAGCTTGTTGTGCGCAATGTTTACTTCGTCGGTCGTGAGCGTGCGCTCGGGACTGCGGTAGGTGAGCGAGTAAGCGAGCGATTTTTTGTCGGCAGCGACTTTCTCTCCGGTTGCATCCATGAAGACATCGAACAGCTCCACATTCGCCAGCAACGGTTCGTTTGCCTTGGCGAGTGTCGCCCCGATGACGTCGTGTTGCAGATCAAGCGGAGCTAGGAAGGCGATATCGCGGCTGGTCGCCGGGAAGCGTGGAATCTCACGGTATTTCTTCACAACCGATTTACCCTGCGCCTTATCCAACGCGACCAAATCCAGCTCCGCGAAAAACACCGGCGCATCTGCATCGAGCGAGCGCATGTCGGCTGGCCAGAGCTGACCCGCAAAGCCGATGGCTTTTCCATGAGCCTCAATGATGAGCGACAGAGCGAGCGCGGGATTGGTATCCGGCTTGAAGGTGACTTCTCCGCCAAACACTTCTGAAATAACCCCTTTCAGGTCATAGAGATCGATATTGGATCCATCGCCAGCTTTCCAGTTACGCTCGCTGGTCACTCCGGTGAGCACACAGGCCGCATGACTGAATTCCTCCGGCTTGCGGATGGAAAAAACACGACCAATTTCAAACAAGCGCACTGTTTTAGCTCCGGCGCGTAGGTTGTTGCTGAGTGCGGTGAGGAGACCGTGGAGAAGATTCGGACGAAGAACGACCTGATCATCTATCATCGGGTTTTTCACCCGTTGCATATTCGCGGGTTCCATCTGCGTGAAAGCCAGTCCGAGCGGCTCTGCGGGAACGAGCGTGATATTCCGTGCCTCGTGGAAACCTTGCGCGGCAAACGTGCGTCGGAGTTCCATCGCGCGATCGTATGCGCGGTCAGTCGCGCTGGCGGCTGTGAAACGCGCCTGCGTGCGCGACGGCACAGCGTCCATACCGATGACACGGGCGATCTCCTCAATCAAATCCACCTCGCGGGTGAGATCGGACCGGAAAGAAGGAATCTGCCAGCCTGCGCCTGCCTCCTTCAAGCCGAAGCCCGTGAGGATCTGGGTAATACGCGCATCCGGAACTTCGACACCAAGAAGCGCTGCAACACGCGCAGTGCGCAGCGGCACGGTTACCTCCGCTTTCTGGGCATGACCTGCAACTGCCGTATCACCCGCTTTTCCTCCTGCAATGTCGGCAATGAGGGCGGCAGCGCGTGCTGAGGCAATCAATACCCCAGCGACATCCACTCCACGCTCAAAGCGGTAGCTGGAATCACTCGACAAACCGAGTTGACGGGAAGTGCGGCGGATGTTTTGCGACTGAAACTGCGCACTTTCCAGCCAGATGTCCGTTGTCGTTTCCGAAACACCAGTTTGCCCGCCACCCATCACCCCGGCGATCGCTGCGGCGCTTGTGCCGTCTGCAATCACAAGTTGGCTGGCGGTGAGCTTGTAGGTTTTACCATCAAGGGCGGCAAACTCTTCACCCTCGTTTGCAAGACGCACATTGAGATCCCCAGAAAGCCTAGCGGCGTCAAAAGCATGCAGAGGCTGCCCAAGTTCCAGCATCACAAAATTGGTGATATCCACGATGTTATTAATCGCTCGCAGACCGACTGCCTCGAGCTTTGCGCGAAGCCAGTCCGGACTGTCCCCGACTTTCAACCCGGTAATTTTACGAGCCGAATAAAGTGGGCACAAAGCGGGGTCTTGAACCTGAATACTCTGACTGCCAGCCGCTGCGGGTTGCAGTGCTGCAACCGGGTTTTTCCATGGCTTGCCGGTGAGCGTGCCAACTTCCCGCGCAATGCCGACGACACCTAGCAAATCCGGACGGTTCGGCGTGATTTCCAAATCGAGGACGGTGTCTCCAGCAAACAGATCGGCAATGGATACACCGACTTTGGAATCAGGCGGCAGAATGAGTAGACCGTCTTCCCCTTTCGGCATACCGAGTTCATCGGCGGCGCAAAGCATTCCCTGACTTTCCATACCCCGCAGCTTGCCGACTTTGATGGTGAAATCCGGTCCGAGCTTTGCGCCCGGAAGCGCGAGGGGAACCTTGTCTCCGACCTTGTAATTTTTTGCACCGCAAACGATCTGGCGAGGAGTGCCGCTGCCGTCATCCACCTGACACACACTCAGCCGGTCGGCGTTCGGGTGCTGCACGCTTTCATTGATTTGCGCGACGACCACGTTGGGGATGACGCAACCGGTGGTAATGACGTCTTCCACCTCCACGCCTGCAAGCGTGAGGAGGTCCACAAGTTCTGAAACAGTCGGAGGCAATTCGACCAATTCGCGAAGCCAGTTAAGGGAGATTTTCATAAGGATAAAATGGAATCACGAAGGGCACGAAGAACATGAAAGGTTTAAAGACTAAAGTCGCGTGGGCGTTTTTCCGGATGCGGTAATTTCCCGGCACGAATAGGAAATGCGTTTGGAAACGAGTTTACAGGGAAGCTGAAACCCAGAGGGTTTATTGGAGCGTAGCTGGGGGCAACACCCCCGGAATTGGTTTTGAGAGGCACGCACGCCGGAGGTGTGCTGGAGCGGGTTTTCCACCCACCTCTGCCGGGGGGGAATACTTTGTTTGTATTAATCCCCGGGTGGTACCCGGGGCTACGGTCCATCAATCCCTCTGGGATTTTTTCACTATGCAAAAGTACATGCCCCGACCCCATCAGTAAAATCGAGTCCACAGCTTGAGTGGCCAGTTTTTCAATTTGTTCTCTATTCATAAACTTCGTGTTCTTCGTGTCCTTCGTGTTTCAAAACCTTCGCGTCTTTGCGTTCTTCGCGGTTCAATTCCTGTAATTAAAACTGCGAAAGGAAGCGCTGATCGCTGTCGGTGAAGTAGCGAATGTCCGGTACGCCAGACATGATCATGGCCAGACGGTCCAGGCCGAAGCCGAAGGCGAAGCCGGTGTATTTTTCGGGATCGAACACCCTGTCTCCACGCTTACTATTCACCTCGTTGTACACGGCGGGATCTACCATTCCGCAGCCGGCAATCTCCAGCCAGCGGTCGGCGGCACCCAATGCAGTAGATTTGATGTCCACCTCGAAGCTCGGTTCGGTGAATGGGAAGAAGTGCGGGCGAAAACGGAACTTCGCATCGTTTCCAAACAGCTCGCGGAAGAAAAACTCCAGCGTGCCTTTCAGGTCAGCGAGACTCACCCCTTCATCCACATACAACCCCTCCATCTGCGTGAATTGTGCGAGATGCGTGGCGTCGATCTCATCCCGGCGATACGCCGCGCCAGGCGCAATAATACGAATCGGCGGTGCACTTTTTTCCATCGTGCGAATCTGCACGGTGCTGGTGTGCGTGCGGAGGAGACGTCCGTCGCTAAAGTAAAACGTGTCGTGCTCGTTGCGCGCCGGATGATCTGCGGGCGTGTTCAGCGCATCGAAACAATGAAACTCGTCTTCAATGTCCGGACCATCGGCCAGCGCGAAACCCATGCGGCGGAAAATCCGGATGGCGCGATCCTGCAACTGGGTGATCGGATGCAGCGTCCCGAGCTTCGCTGCAATGCCAGGAAGCGTGGTGTCCACATTGGCAAACGCTGCTTTGTCCGACACCGCGAGCAGCGATGCCTTTTGCTCGTCAAGTGCCGAGGTTACCACGGTGCGCACGTCGTTAAGCAGCTTGCCGAGGCGTGGCTTGTCGTCCTTGGAGACATCTTTCATCCCTTTGCTGATCGCGGTGAGCAGACCGGACTGGCCGAGAAATTTTACGCGAGCCTGTTCGATCGCGGTTTCGTCTGCCGAGGCGGCTATGGCTGTCAACGCCTCGGACTTGAGTTGTTCTAATTGCTGTTCCATGGAAATTTTGAAGCTCGCGAGAATGCCAGCGAACCGTATTGGTGCAAGCCATCCTTGGCCGAGTGTTATTAATTAAAACTGGATGAGGCTGGAGTGTAGTGAAGGAGCACAGGATTGAATCCTGTGCGGCCAGCGGGACTCCGATCCCGCTGTTAATTATCAACACCCCGGCTCCGGGCTACACGTGCTGGATTATCTCGGATGCGCTGAAACGGACTTTAGGAAGGGTCGCGTATTTGTCATCGCCGAGGCGGTAGCCAGCGGCACAGGCAACGGATGTGGCAAACGGGGTGTCCGTGAGACCGAGCACTTCGTCATACTTTATGGGATCGATTCCCTCCATCGGACAGGCGTCAATCCCAAGCACCGCGCAGCTGGTCATGAAATTACCTAGTGCGATATAAACCTGGCGCACCGCCCAGTCGTGTAATGTTCTCGCGGCGGCAAGCTTGGCGGTGAAGCCGGTCAGCATGTTGCGGAAACCTTGCAGGGATTCTTTGGTGACTCCGCGTGCTTCAATCATGCTATCCACATAATGGTCCACATCCGCCTCGGTGAGTGTTTTCCGCGCGGCAAAGACAACCAGATGTGAGCACTCGGCAGGCTGAGTCTGATTCCATGAATGCGCTACGAGTTGCTGTTTGACGGCAAGATTGGTGATCACCATGAATTTCCAGGGCTGCAACCCGAAGGAAGAGGGAGTCAGGACGAGCGATTTTTCGAGCCGTGCCCACACATCGGAGGGAATGTGTCTGGCGGGGTCGAATAGCTTGGTGGCGTAGCGCCATTCGAGTTGGGAGACGAGGGCGTCGGGAGACAGGGTGGACATTTAGGAGGCCGGTTGATTGTTGAGAGATGAATGTTGAGAGAAGCGGCAGATGATGTGCGGAATTTGGATGTTATGTGCGGCAGCTATTCCGCAATCCGCAATCGTAAATCCGAAATTTAATCCGCTTTCTTTGCGCGCTCGATGACAAGTTGGATCATCTGCACGAGCTCCTTCGTTGGCACCGGCTTGTAAACCACGAGTCCTTCAGTTTCGCGCAGGAACGCATTGGTGCGCGGGTTGTTTCCGTGACCTGTCACGAACAGAAAGCGTTTGCACAGCTCGGGTTTCACTTTTTGCACCGCGAGATAAAACATGTCGCCGGGCATGGTGGGCATCATCATGTCACATACGATGACATCGAAGTTGAATGACATGACCTCCTTGAGTCCAGCGACACCATTTCGGGCCGTGGTCACCACGAAGTTTTCCGTTTCGAGCAACAGTTTAAGGGTGTCGGCGAGCTCTACGTCGTCTTCAAGCAGAAGGATGCTTTTAATATCAAGGTCGAGCGATGCGTCGGTGTTAGGATTGGGATTGGCCATGGTTAAACTGAGTAAATTGATGCTGTAACCGACTAGAGGGACGAGTGCTAGGCAATTGTACAAAGGAGGAAGGAAGAAGGATTAAGGAAAAAGTGCACGAAGGCACGTGTCGTTGCCTCTTCTATAGTGCGAAGCGCCACGCCCTTTTTCCTTAATCCTTCTTCCTTTATCCCTAGCGCTGCTTTGCGCTTCCTACCTCGCGTTTAGTGAGCGCAAATACTGCCACATCGCTTCAAATTGCTCCGGTGCCTTGCCTTCGTAAACGTCGGTCAGTGCGGTTGTCTTTCCGTCATCAGAAAACTTTGGCATTTTCGTGGAGGAATCGATCCGCAGCGGGGCGGATAGCCAGCGATGAAAAAAGCCGGGACGCAAGCGCTCGCTGGAGTAGCCGAGGTTGATGCCCGGTGCCTCGAAGACTGCGGTGGCGGCTTTGTCTTTTACGCCGTGGCAGGTGGTGCAATTGAAGCCGCCGTTTTGACCGACCAGCTTCTCTCCGTTTTTCACCTTTTCGGGATCGATCGGCGTGGCGTCTTGTCCATCGAGAGAAAATCCGTGTTGGAAGGCGAGACCGTTTGCGATGCCCATTCCAGGCCCGCCGAAGCCGGGCATGCGGCCTTTCAGCCATGGACGCGGTTTGTAAGGGGCCACTCCGACGATAAACGATCCCATCCAGGTAGGCTGCAGTTTTTCCCCCAGCCATGTCAGCTCAGGCACCCAAGTGGGAGGGAGCGTTCCGGTCTCGGAATGGTGTTCGTCTTTGGGCGCCGGGATGGCGCTGGTCAGCGGCAACATTTCGGCTTCGATCTGTGACCAAGTGCTTTGCACGCCGTCGCGTCCGTGACAGGCGACGCAGTTCATGTTGCGAATCTGGCGTTCCGCAAAACCAATTGGGTTGTCACGCTTGAGCGCATCAAATCCAGTCGCAGCAAACGCGACGAGCGAGTCGCGTTGTTCCGGGGTAAAGTGAAAATCCGGTGCCTTGCCTCGTGCGGCGACATCAGGCGCGACACATCCCGTCTGCCATTCGCCTTTGAGTGTCTCCTGAAGCGACTTCGCCTTGAGCGCGCTTTTTACGTCTGTCACGGCGTGGCAGTTTGCGCATCCGACATTGGCAAAAATTTCCTTCCCCTTTGCGGCGTCACCTTTGGCGGATGGAAATTCCCGGGTGCTCTTACTGAGGAGATAATGCGAGAGCGAATCGAGTTCGTCATCCGTCAGTCGGAAGTTTGGCATCCGCGTCCACGGATTATGCAGCGTCGGCGTTTGTAGGAACTCACGCAATGCCGCCGGATAAAATTTCGCCTTCGTCTGTGAAAGCGCCGTGCGGCCATGGGTGTCTTCTGCGGTAAAATCGGGTGTCGTGTGACAGGCGATACACCCAACGCTCGCGAAGAGCGCGCCGCCTGTAGCCGCTTTTTCCGCGACGGGTTTGTCTTTATCGGAAGCTTCCGGCGCTTTGCCGAGCGTGGCGAGATAGGCGGCGACGTCGGCCGACTGCTCCTTGCTCAAGCCGAGATGCGGCATCCGGGCGTCTGCACGCACTGCCTTTGGGTTTTCCACCCAGGCAGCGACCCATTCGGGACGGAATCGCGCGCCGGCATCAATGAGGTCGGGGCCGGTAGACATCAGCTCGGGCATCCCGCTTCCATCCGTTGGAGCGAGTGACGCACCGTCGTGGCACTGGATGCAAAGCGATTGGGAAAATAGCGCGCGGCCCTGATGAATCCGGAGTGAAGTCAGTTCGGGTGTTGTGGGCGTGTGCTGCCAGACTGTAGGGGAGATTGGCTCGGTCGGGAACGATTTGGAGGACCAGTTCAGACGGATCATCGCGTCGCTTTTGTTATCCGAGGTAAATTCTACGACGACCTTGTTGGGGCCTTTGTTGAGTCGAGTCTGGAACTCCGTGTTATTTCCCGTTCCTGCGCCCTCTCCCTTGGCTTCCATTGCGGGCTTGTCATTGATGGTCACTTTCGCTTCGCCCAGTAGTTGGAGGCTTAAAGTGTAACTGGAACGAAGCGGAGACTCTATTTCACCTTCCCATTTCGCGGTGAAAGGTCCGGCGGGGAAGAACGACGAGACGGCTTCTCCTTTTGGAACGTAAAGCGCGACGATCCGTGCCTGGCGGATATCGGTCTTCCCGTCCGATGAAAGCGTGAGCGACAGGCCCTGAATTCTTGTGTCGGAAGGAGCAGGATCTGCGGGCGACTTGACGCTATTTTGCGCGACGAGACCGGTGGCTGTGAGAACGACGAGAGCGAAAGCGAGAGAACGCATCATGCAAATGACTCCAGCGTCTCAGGGCGAAGCGTTCAATGCTTAAATGGATTGCGAAATAAAGCACCGGATGTGTTGAAATTTTGGAAAATACGTCGGTTGTGGAAGTTGGTTAAAGTTATGCGCTAAATCGAATAAATATAAAATATACGCCAAAAAGGATATTTGCATTATATGCTATATAGCGTATAAATAATGTATGAGCGATCTAGCCCGAGACCCAAAACAGTTCGGAAACATCATACGACGTGCCAGAAAACAGATTGGGCTAAGTCAGGGGGAGCTTGGAGAGAAAGCGGCATTACGACAGGCGACCATTTCTCTTATGGAAGCCGGCAACCCAGCAACGCGCCTCGAAAACCTGCTGGCGGTTCTGGCTGCTTTAGACTTGGAAATGCACGTGACGCCACGCTCCAAAGATTGGAGTAACGATCCGGAAAAATACCTCTGATGTCACGGACACGCCGCCATAAGCCTCTGCGCGTTCTTCTCAATAATCGCCTTGTCGGGCATTTGTGGAAGCAGACGAGTGGTGCCATTGAGTTTCGCTATGACGCAAACTGGCTGGCCGCAGAAAACGCCACGCCCGTATCGCTTTCCCTTCCGCTTCGCGAAGACGCCTTCAAGGGGGCTCCTGTTATTGCCGTTTTTGAAAATCTGCTTCCCGATTCTGACGTTTTGCGCGCGCGGGTGGCTGAAAAAGTAGGCGCTGAAGGAACGGACGCTTACAGCCTCCTTTCAGTCATTGGTCGGGACTGTGTAGGCGCTTTACAATTCATTCCTGACGATGACGCGAGCGGGTATGACACTTCACAAATCGCAGGCGAGGCGGTGAGCGATGATCAAATCGAAACGCTGCTGCAAAATCTCAAGCAGGCTCCCCTCGGGCTGGACCGCGATCAGGATTTTCGAATCTCTATTGCGGGAGCTCAGGAAAAAACCGCCCTGCTCTGTCACGGAGGAAAGTGGATGAAGCCGCATGGAGTGACTCCGACAACACACCTTTTTAAAACACAAATCGGTGCCCTGCCAAACGGCATTGATCTGTCGAACAGTATCGAAAACGAGTTCTACTGCCTCAAACTCATGGCAGCGTTCGGCCTGCCGGCGAACAATGCGGAGATCAAGGTCTTTGGGAAAACAAAGGCTCTCGTCATCGAACGCTTCGACCGTTTATGGACGAAGGATGGGCGTCTCATAAGAATACCAATGGAGGATTGCTGCCAGGCGCTGTCATTCCCACCCAGCAGGAAATATCAAGCTGATGGAGGGCCGGGCATGGCGGATATACTCACACTCTTAAGTGGTGGTGATTCACCGTCACGAGATCATAAAAATTTTCTAAAGGCGCAAATGCTTTTCTGGTTGATGGGAGCGACGGATGGTCACGCCAAGAATTTCAGTATTTTCCTGGGGCCTGCGGGAAGGTTTTATATGACTCCTTTTTACGACGTTCTCACGGCGCAACCGAGTCTCGAAGCGAGGCAAATTCTAAAAAAGCAAATGAAGCTGGCGATGTTCGTGGGAGACACCCGCCACTATGTCATCGAATACATTCAGGAACGTGATTTTGTGCAAACCGCCGTGCGTGCTGGACTCTCAAAGAACATAGCAAGTGAGGCCTTGCAGGAAATTGCAAATAAAGTGAAGGACGCTCTGGCTGCAGTGGAGCAGCACCTTCAGTCGGGATTTTTAGAAGCGATTCATGAATCAGTGAGCAAGGGGATCAAGTCGCGGATCGCATTGAGCTAACTATATTTCCAAAGCGCTCAGCCTGCTTCGTTTCTCAGAATCCCTTTGCCGTCCTCCTTTTTCTGCTTTCCTCCGAGCTGTTCGTCGTGAGACTCAGGCCATGTCTCAAACGTCTGCCTTACGAGAAGCCCTGAAAGTTTCCCCGGATAATGTCCCGCTCCTGCTGCTGTTGGGAGATGGCTGCCTCAATGAATTTTCTCCTGATGAAGCGCATACCGCTTTTACCCGCGCCTCGGAACTGGAGCCAGCCAATCCTGCGCCCAAGCTGGGCGTCGCCCGCGCGCTCCATATTTTAGGGAGAACAAGCGAGGCGATTTTACGCACCGAGGCGGTGACTGTTGGGCACGCTGGATATGCGCCCGCATGGCTGTTTCTGGCTCGGCTGTATGTTTCGGAAGGTCAGCGCGACGTTGCGCATGAGCATTATAAGAAGGCGTTGTCGCTGGACGGTTCGCTGGGCGATCCCGCTTTGGAAAAGGAGTTGTATCTTGAGAAGCCGGATGGACGTCAGCAACGCACCGCGCAAACCAGCTCGGGATGGCGGGGCGATCCATCGGAGTTTGAAAAGGAAGAGGAAGAGGAGGTTCCCGACGCAGGTGCGCTTGGTCAGTTTGAGCGGCCAAAGACGAATTTCAGCGAGGTAGGCGGGATGAATGATGTGAAGGAGGAGATACGGATGAAGATTTTGTATCCCCTGCAAAACCCAGATTTATTCCGCGCTTATGGCAAAAAGATCGGCGGTGGAGTCCTGCTTTACGGCCCTCCCGGATGTGGGAAGACGCTGGTGAGCCGGGCGACTGCCGGGGAGTTACAGGCCAATTTCCTGGCGATCGGGATTCATCAGGTTCTGGATATGTGGATCGGGAGTTCGGAGAAAAACCTCAACCAGATTTTCGAGCTGGCGAGGGATCACGCGCCAACGGTTTTGTTTTTTGATGAGGTCGATGCGCTCGCGGCTGATCGGAATGATTTGAAGCAAAGCGCCGGACGCACGCTGATTAATCAGTTCCTTGCCGAGATGGACGGCACGAATGCAAACAATGACGGGTTGTTGATTCTCGGTGCGACGAATGCCCCCTGGCATATTGATTCGGCTTTCCGGCGTCCGGGTCGCTTTGATCGCATCCTGTTTGTGCCGCCGCCGGACGAGGAGGCGCGCGTGGGCGTGATTGAAGTACTGGCGAAAGGGAAGCCGATACAGAATCTGGATGCGACGGCTCTTGCGAAGAAGACCAAGGATTTTAGCGGCGCTGACTTGAAGGCAGTTTTTGATCTGACGATCGAAAGGACGCTGGCGAAGGCGATGAAGGAGGGGCGAATCGTTCCAATGACTACGGATGATCTCGTTAAAACCAGCAAGGATGTCAAACCGAGCACTCGTTCCTGGTTTGAAAGCGCCAAGAACTATGCGCTCTATGCCAATCAAGGCGGTTTTTACGACGATGTATTGAGCTACCTTGGGATCAAAAAATGAGTGAGCCGGACAACCACTTTGCCCTGGTTACGCGCGGGATACGGCTGCGTGAACTCAGAAGATTTCAGGAATCCGAGACGGCTTTGCGGGATGCATTGTCCATGGAGCCGGAGGATGATTTTGCGATGCATCAACTTGCGGTGACGCAGTATCTTTCACCGGATGGAGAAAAGAAGGCGCTGGAGACAGTTGGCCGGGCGATTGCGCTAAGTCCCAACGATCCCGATCATCATGTGTTGAAAGCGTTTATCCTGCTGGAGATGGGGAATGGGAAGGAAGCGTTCCGATGCGCGAAGGCCGCCATTGAGCTCGAGCCGAATCATTCCAATGCACACGCAGCGCAGGCAGGCGCATGTCTGGTGCTGAGCCAGAATGATGCTGCTGAGCGCTGCGCAAGAATGGCGCTGTCGCTGGATCCTGGGAACGATGTGGCGGCAAAGTATCTCGCCCACTCGCTCCGTTTGCAGGGCAAAATGGAGGAGAACGCCGACCAAATCCGGCGCATGCTGGCGGATGACCCGAATGATAATCAGACCCACGCGGTAGCTGGATATTCGCGGTTGCAGACCGGAGATGCAAAAGGAGCGGAGACTCATTTTCTGGAAGCGTTGCGGCTGAATCCCGATAACGAGTACGCCCGACATGGTCTGCTGGAGTCATTTCGTGCGCGGTCCGCCATCTATCGGCTGCATTTGAAATGGACGATGTGGATGGGTGCAAAAAGCAACGCGATGCAGTGGGGGATTATCATCGGGATTTACTTGGTGATAAAACTAACGCGACTCTTGAAGGGAACCCGGTTTGAAATGCTGGGAATCGCTCTGGGTATTATTTACGGGCTGATTGTCTTCTGGATGCATGTCGCGCGCGGTGTTGGTAATCTGATGATTCTCTGCGACTCGTCAGCCCGTTATGCGCTGAATAAAGCGGAAAAAGCCGAGGGGGTCGTGGTTGGCGGCGGAATCTTGCTTGGATTGATCGTGCTGATCTGCGGTTTGGCCCTGGATGTATTCGGTCTCATCGTACCCGGCGCAGCGCTGATGCTGGCGGCGATCCCGTTCGCTTATGTGTTTACGAACAAGTCTAGGATCGGCAGGTGGCTGTTTGGGGCTTTCGCTGCGTTGATCCTGGTGGCGGGATCGCTCCTGACGATTTTCAGTTTTGCTCCCCATCTTTTCTCAGAGGACTTTGAGCGGGATGTGGTTATCCCGATGATGATCTCCGGTATGATGGCTGCGATGGCTACGACATGGCTGGCAGGCATCCCATCGCTCCGAAAACAGTAAGAAGAAGAGGGTGAGGATGGCGCTGGTGATGGAGCACAGTAGCGCGCGCTTCCAGCTTGCGCCTGCCCGCAATGCTACTTGCTCGTATCGTTACAGATAGGGTGCATAGCGTTGCAGGCGGGCTGCGAATCACTGCCTATTGGAAACACGGCCCATGTTGGAAGCTCGCGAACCATTGGGGGCTTCGCCGCCGCCACTTCCTTCAACCGCACTCACTTCAATTAATCACACCCGGCAAACAAGCGTTGATTTCCTGGGACGCTTTGTGGACGCTGCCGATGATGAAAGTTTACCTGATGGTTGCTGCTGGTGGGGCGTTGGGGAGTGTTGTGCGCTTCTGGTTGGCAACACTGGTGGCGTCTCGGGGTGCGCAGGCGTTTTGGGGGACTTTGCTGGTGAATGTCGTGGGATCGTTGTTGATCGGGATTATTGCCTCCATGCGAGGTGGAGATTTTACGCGCCATTTCTGGATCGTTGGTGTGATGGGTGGGTTCACCACGTTCTCATCTTTTAGTCTTCAAACGCTGGAGCTTTTTCAAAAGGGGCATGTTGGACTGGCAGCGGCGAATATCGGTCTTTCGGTGCTGGTGTGCCTCGCCGCCGTGTGGATTGGCTGGCAATTGGGGAAAAGTCTTTGAAGCCGCTGTTCCCGTTTCCGTTCTTGGCGGATGACACGCTGCCATAGTAGAATGCCGCATCATGTTTCGTCGTCTCGTTTTTCTTCTACTTGTCATCACCGCGCTTCTGCTGCTTCCCGGTTGTGAATCCACCGCCCAAAAAGGGGCCCAGCGCACGGCTATGAATAACGCCATCGCCGCCGAACCCAAAGGCGCATACTTTGTCGGACGTCGTTACTTTAAGACTGAATACCGCTTCTGGGGATATATTCGTCAATCCGGCGAACCATGGAGCAGTGCGAAGCTGGTACTCATTAATGAGAGCAGGAAACATGTTCCTGATCGTGAGCGTGCGGCCATCGGCAAGGACAACAACTTTGAATACAAGCTCTTCGGGAATTTCACGGGCGAGACCATTTACGAACCGGCGAGTAATGCGTTCTATCCGGAATTTATGCTGACGGGTTATGAGCTACTCACCGAGACTCCCGGCCCGATTTTCCGCGAAACCGGTGCGACTGATCCAAAACGCCGGATCATTCCAAAGCCTTACTAACTCTTTTTTAATTTTTAATGGGCGATTGAGCGGCATGCGCGCCCTTTCAATCACCCATTAAAAATCAAAAAATAAAAATCCGATCACGGCACGCAAGGAGCCGGATAGCTGCCCAGGATTTTCAGGAAGCTGCAATGCTTCTCCAGCTCATTGATCGCGTCCTTGAGCGGCTGTTCGTCGGCGTGTCCGTCGGCATCCACGAAGAAGAAATACTCCCACGCCTTGCGCTTGCTGGGACGGCTTTCGATCTTGCTCATGCTGATCTTCATCCGGTTGAACGGCTCGATTGCTTTGAAAAGCGCGCCGGGCTCGTCACGGATGCAGAACATGAGTGACGTGCGATCTGCGCCTGTCGGCTGCGCCATATTTTTCCCGATCACCAAAAAGCGGGTGACGTTATTCGGGTTGTCCTGAATGTTTTCATCCAGAAACGGTAGGCCAAATTCTTCGGCAGCCATGCGACCAACCAGCGCGCCGGAATACGGCTGCTGCGATGCCTGCTCGGCTGCGCGTGGCGTGCTTGCCACTTCAATCAAATCGGCGTTTGGAAAGTGTTGTTTCAGCCAGGTGCGACACTGTCCGAACACCTGCGGATGACTGTATAGCTTGTGAATCCCGGCCCGGTCGCACTTCGCGACGAGATGGTTTTCGATCTTCATCATGATCTGCGCGCAAATACGCAGATCGCTTCCCATAAAGACATCCAGCGTGGGATTCACCGGGCCTTCCGTGCTGTTTTCAATCGGCACCACCCCGTAATCGGCATTTCCGCGCGCCACGGCATCGAAAACTTCGGCGATAGCCACCTCGGGAATGTAATTCACGCTGGCGCCGAAACGACTACGAGCGGCCTGATGCGTATTCGTCGCGTGCGGTCCGAAATAGGCGATCGTGATGTCCTTCTCCAGTGCGAGCGCAGCCGACATGATCTCGCGATAAATAGCACGGATGCTTTTCTCAGGAAGACGGCTTTTCATTTCCACGGCCTTCGTGGCCAGTCCGCGCAACACCTGCTCCTCTCGCTCCGGGACGTAAATTGGCTGCCCGGCTGCCTTTTTGATCACACCGACCTCGTGCACTAGATCAGCCCGGTCGTTGAGCAGACGGATGATCTGCTCATCCACTTTATCGATTTTATTGCGAAGGTCGGAAAGGTCCACGGCGGTTTGGGTAAACCAGTGCAATACACTGGAGCCGGAGCCCAGTGCAAGATGTGGTTCTTTGGGAGAGGTCGCAGTTGATCTCTCAATCAGTCGCATGCATTCCCAAAACTTCCAAATGGTAGGCATGGGACTAATGGGAAACCTTCTGCAAAAAACCATCACAATAAAACTCCACTATCTTGCTCATAAGCACCGATATTTTCTCTAAAACCTTTTGCCAATTGCCATTTTTATCCCATCTTAATCGCGTTCGTTCCCCATCCCCCTATGAATCTGCGATCCCTTCTGTACGGCTTCTTTTGTCGTTCCTCGAAAACAACCTTGTGTCTTGCTGCGACGGCGCTTCTGAGCGCGAACGGCTTTGCAGGAACGGTGCTGGTCACCAATTACGCGGATACATGGGAATGGAACATCCCGACGAACGATCCCGGCACCAGCTGGCGGAACACTACAGGAGGCTGGGGCTCGGGAGCGAGCGGCTCAGGGGCGGGACTCTTTGGATTTGAAACCGCCAGTCTGCCTTACCCCATCCAGACCACAGTCGGCACGATCAACACACCACCCGTCACTTATCTCTTTCGGAAAGCGTTTACCTTCAGCGGGAACCCGGCGGGCGCGACCTTTTCGATCGATCACATCGTGGATGATGGTGTGACTTACTATCTTAATGGCAGCCTGCTTGCCTCCAAGAGACATGTGCCCGGCGCATGGAATAATACCGCCGACATTAACGATGCCGTGGGCGATGCCGTGGAGGAAACCAACGTGCTGAACGGAAACGCAAACGGTCTCCTTAACGGAAACAATGTCCTCAGCGCGGAGGTGCATCAAGTCGCCGCAAGCGGTTCCGATCTCGTATTTGGTATGCGCATGTCCATTACCAGCTCGGGGACTTTGATTGCGAGCGATGACTGGAGGCAGGTCAATTTCGGAACCTATAATAATACCGGCAATGCCGCCGACAGCGCCGATCCTGACAAGGACGGCATGGCGAATATCACGGAGTTTGCTCTTAACAAAGACCCCAATCGCGGCAACTCGCGCTGGGCGAACACGGCGTTGGAGAGCACGAATCTCACCGCTACTTTCAATCGTCGTATCGCCGCTATGAGCGAAATGACATTCAGCGTGCTTTGGTCAACTGACGCCAGCGCACCCATCGCTTCATGGAATAGCACCGGGGTGGCGGAACAGATTCTGTCCGACGACGGCAGTTTTCAGAATGTCAAAGTCACGGTGCCTATGAGCGGTGCCGCTAAAAAGTTTCTGCGCTTAAAGCTCGTTCGCACCAATCTTCCAGACACTACCATCACTACACCGGTCAGTCGCATCGTGTATCAGCGCAACAACTCCAACGTAGCCAGCGTGCCCTTGACCGGCACTTGCTCGCTCAACGTAACCCGCGTGGAAGCACGCGCAGTAGTGCGGACGGCGGGACAGGGCACGACCACCAACTGGGTGACCATCGACAGCACGGTGAGCGGCGGAAGCTTCCATGGAACAATGCCGGTGACTGGCGGCTGGTATAATATCGAAGTGCGCGCCGTGGAGGGCTTCACCACGGGGCCGGTCAGTTCGATCAGCCGGGTCGGCGTCGGTGAGGTATTTGCAATTGCGGGCCACTCCGTCGCGCATGGTCAGGACATCAATATCGAAGGCGCGACTGACGACCGCGTAAATACCGTAGTTCTCGACAAAGCCTCAGCAAACCACACCACCTACAAGCAAACTGGAAATCAGCAGTATCTCCCCACGGCTTACGGCCATTTCGGCGACGGCGTGGTGCCCGCCCCCTTCGGGAACGGCACTTACTTCTGGTCTAAATTCGGACAGCACCTTGTGGATAGGCTGAATGTTCCCGTGCTGATCTTCAATGCGGGCTTTGGTGGAACGAGTCTCGAACACTGGGCGAAGGCATCCCAGGGCATTTATTTCGATCATGGTTTCGTGAATGCCACTATCCGCATGCCCTACATCAATCTCTATAACGTCCTCATCAAATACGCCCCGAAAAGCGGCATCCGCGCAGTGCTCGCGGATCAGGGCCAGAACGATAACAACGAGCTGAACCAGTCCATCATCGTCAACAACTACAAGACATGGGTCAATCAGGCGCGCACCGATCTTTCACACCCGCAGCTTGCTATCATCGTTAATCGCCAGACCCCGTTTCATGATGATCCGCCCCAGGCCCGCTGGACCATTCGTCAGGCGCAGTTGGAAATGATCAGCACCCATCCTTACTGTTACACCGGGCCGGACTACGACCTCATGGTTCCCGCTGATCGTCCCGATCAAATCCATCTCGGCGCCCTTGGTGAATACAAGGCGGCGACCTGGTGGGCAGATGCCATCACCAACACAACGTTCCTGTCCGCCTCCACCCCCTGGCTGCCGGTGTTTTAATGCGAGTTTGAAAATCAATCAATCTGCTCTTACTCCCTCTCAGTGTTCGGGTTTTAAAGTGTGCAGTTTTATGAGAGGTCCGTGTTTGTTCCCCTGCCTTTACGGCACCCAGTTTAAATCACACCCCGGAACCTTGCCGTATTTCACGCATGACAGAGTAATCGTAACCCGCTGAAGTATCGTGTCATGAATGACACCATCGCAGCCATCAGCACGCCCTTCGGAGAAGGCGCGATTGCGGTGCTGCGATTGAGCGGACCGCAGTCGATCGAGATCGCCGATAGGATCTTTCGTTCGCGCTTGAAGCCGTCTGCACTCGCAAACCGTGTCGCGCAATATGGGCGGGTGTTTGATGCGCAAGGGAAGATCGATGATGTGCTGCTCACCGTCTTTAAGGCACCCGCAAGCTACACGGGCGAGGATATGGTGGAGATCAGCGGGCACGGCGGGGTGCTGGTTGCACGTAAGATCCTCGAACTCATTTTGAAGCACGGGGCGCGTCCGGCGGAACCGGGCGAATTCACCCGGCGTGCGTTTTTAAACAGCAAGCTCGATCTGACGCAGGCGGAGGCAGTGATGGATTTGATCCAGGCGCAGACCGATCTGGCATTGCGCGCGGCGAATGAGCAGCTCGAAGGCAGGCTCGGCGGGCGCATTGGCGTGATGCGCGAGACGCTTCTTGCGCTGCTTGCCCACGTGGAAGCCTATATCGATTTTCCCGATGAAGACATTTCTCCGGATACCGGCGCGGCGATGTTGAAACGACTGGAGACGGTGGAGACCGAAATGAATGCGCTCCTCGCCACAGCCGCCCAGGGAAGGATTTTGCGTGAGGGATTGCGCACTGTCATTTGCGGCGCTCCGAATGCAGGCAAGTCGTCGTTACTCAATCTGCTTGTCGGCCACGACCGGGCGATTGTGAACTCCCGTCCCGGCACCACGCGCGATGTGCTGGAGGAGCTCATCAATGTAAAAGGCATCCCGATCCGCTTGATGGATACCGCCGGTCTGCGGGCTACAGAAGACGAAATTGAACGCGATGGCATCGAACGCACGCACCAGCAAATCAGCCGGGCCGATCTTGTTCTGGAGGTCGTGGATGCATCGGTTGAGCCAGCAGCTGTCGAGCGCGCACAGATTCCTGTCGCTTCCATTTTGGTTTTAAACAAAACCGATCTTGGGGTGCATCCGGGCTGGGCGGATCAGAAAGGCGTTCGTATTTCTGCGCTGCGCGATGAAGGCATGGAGCAGTTGCTGGAGCAGATCGTTTTGCGGGCTACGGATGGACAGACTGCGCACTGTGATTGGTCGGTCGCCATCAACGTGCGGCATCAAGACTGTCTCCAACGCGCACTGGCTTCCATCGTGGCGGCCCGGAAGGCTTTCGCTGATGGCTTGTCTGCGGAATTCATCGCCGAAGAGCTGCGGGCCGCGCTTGTGGCCATCGGGGATGTCGTGGGTCGTGTGGATACGGAAGACCTGCTCGGCGTTATTTTTAGTCAGTTTTGCATCGGGAAATAAGTTCTGACGAAATTACTCTTTGTTGGGGGTATGTCCCGCTTTCCTGCCCCAGCTGCGGCCAGTGAAAGCGATGTATGCGAAGTCGAATGTGGTGAGTATGCAAACCCCAAGAAGCGATACCGTCTCCCATCCGAAGCTTTTTCTATGAAAGGCTTCAATTAGTATGAAACCACAACCCGAGAAAAACAGCGCTGCTAATATCCCCGCGAGCGCTCTCGATCCATGTCCTGCTTCTGGCGTGTCATTGTTTGTTGGCATAATGGTTGGCTCAGGTTATCGCGTTTAAATTCAAACTTAGTATCGAAAAGAACTAGCAAAGTCAGATACAATTTTGGGATTGCCACTATCCATGCTTATTCAGCACACGCCTCCATTTCATCTCAGTTACTGCCTGAACATTCATCGCGGAGAATCGTGGGAGGAAAACTATGCGGCGATTGCGGAAAAGGCTGCGGCTGTGGCTGCGCAGGTTCCCCATAAAGATGATTTTGGCTTGGGGTTGCGTCTTTCCGCACAGGCCGCGGCGCACCTTGTTGCCAATCCAGCAGCCCAGTGTGAAGCCGTGGAGTTATTTGCGCAAAAGAGGCTGTACCCGTTTTCAGTGAACGCGTTTCCTTACGGACGCTTTCACGCCGGACGCGTGAAGGAGCAGGTGTATGCGCCCGACTGGCGAACGCAGGAACGCGTGACCTATACCAACCAGGTCGCCGGGATTTTGGCAGGATGGCTTCCGGACGGCGTGGAGGGAAGCATCAGCACGGTGCCGGGATCGTATAAAGCGTGGATTAAAAGTGACGCTGATTTGCAACTCATGGCGACCAATCTCGCAGCGGTCGTAAAACATCTCGTCGCGTTGAGAAACGAAACCGGGCGACTGATCCATCTCGGTCTTGAGCCCGAGCCAGACTGCTTTTTGGAAACCACCGCCGAGACGATCCACTTTTTTAAGGAGGTAGTTTTTACGCATGGCGTGTCGGCCTTGAGCTCAGCCCTCGGGTGCAGCAACGCCGAGGCAGAAGCGCAGATGCGTCGTCATCTGGGGGTGTGTTTCGATACCTGCCACACAGCGCTGCAATACGAAGATCCGCTGGAAGCCTTGCTTGCCTATGCTGCCGAGGGGATTTTGATTTCCAAAGTGCAGCTCAGTGCGGCGCTCAGGCTGGATTCCAAACCAGAGGGATGGAAAGCGCTGCGTGCGTTTAATGAGGCGGTCTATCTCCATCAGGTCAAAGGTCGAGATGGGCAGGGGAGTATTCATTCGTGGTCGGACTTGGATGTCGCGCTGGCTGATGAGCCCGGTCTCGCGAAGATGGAAGAGTTACGTTGCCATTTTCACGTACCGCTTTTCTTCGAGGCAAACGGTCCGCTTCGCTCCACTGCTTCCACGCTCACGCCAGCGTTTTTTGCGGCACTCAAAAGCGCGACGACACACGCAGAGATCGAGACTTACACCTTCGATGTCTTTCCCGCAGAGCTTCATCCTGGAGATATCGTGCAGAGTATTACGCGGGAGTTTGAGTGGGTGTTGAAAAGAATTTAACGGCAACCAGGCAAAAGGGTTGTTCACGGAATGCACAGAAGGGCACGGAAATCCGGTAAGACGCATGTCCGATTTTCAATGGACTAATTCGTCTCTTCCAAGCAGTAGAGATACTCGTGTCCGCGCAGGAAGAGCGACTTCCCAGCGATCGCCGCCGAGGCGTCGAATTTATCATCCAGCGTGTTGGTGGCAATCGCTTCCAACGTATCAGCGTCTTTGATCACCACCGTTTTGCCATCGCGCCCTACGAGATAAACCCGTCCGGCAGCAGCCACCGGGGATGCATAAACGCCGCCCATGAGACCCTCCACACGCTGCGCTTCATAATACGGCACACCCGTCTTCGCATTAAAACAGGAGAGAACACCCATATTACCGGAGTAGAAATAATACCGCTCACCGGAAAGCATCGCAGACGGAACATACGGCGTTCCTTTTGCATGCCGCCATGCGATGGCATCCGCCTTGTCTGTAAGGTCGCCGCTTCCTCCAAGCTTGATCGCCAGCAACGCCGCACCACGGAAACCGCTGATCGCATACAGCATTCCGAAATCCGAGATCGGCGTTGGAATCACATTGGTCGTCATGCCGCCGCACTCCCAAATCACCTTCCCGGTCGCAAGCTCGTAGCTACGGATGCGATTCGTGGAACTCACAATCACCTGCTCCACGCCGTCGTGTTTGATGATAAGCGGTGTGGACCAGTTTGTCGGCTCGTCGCGTTTCTGACGCCACAGCTCCTTTCCGGTATTCTTATCGAGCGCGACGATGAAATCCTCACCCTCGTGATCCCAGCTCACCACCAGTGTATTACCATAAAGCGCCGGCGAGCTTCCCTCCCCAAACGAATTGCGGGTCTGCATATCGCCCAGGTCCGTGTCCCATTTCAGATTTCCCGCGAGATCGAAGCAAAACAGTCCGCGCGAGCCAAACGAAACATACAGATGCTTTCCATCGGTCACCGGCGAAGAGGAGGCAAATCCATGATCTTTGTGATGTCCTTCATGCGGCACCATCTCCTTCGCGGTTTTCTGCCAGAGGAGTTTTCCCGTTTCGCGATCCACAGAGATCACTACGAATTGATAGGATTCATCCGGCTTTTCACTGCGACCGCGCCCGCCACCACCTTGCGGTGCTTCCGGCGCAGGAGCTTCGGGGGCTGGCTCCACTTTCTTGCCGGATGGAATCGCAGTGAGGATAAAAACCTGATTCTTCCAGACAATCGGCGAGGAGCTGCCAAAGCCAGGAATTTTAAATTTCCACTTCACATTTTGCGACTCGCTCCATGTCGTCGGTGGATTCGCCCCAGGCGAAGTTCCATTATAAAGCGGTCCGCGCCATTGCGCCCAATCGGTCTCCGGCGACAATGGACTGAGCGCCAGAAGTGCAGACGGAAATACTGCAAGCGCGAGGAATGAGCAGAGCATCGATTTCATGGCCGTTTGGTTTAAACCGCGCACACTGAAAAGCCAGCCGGAGTTTGCCGTTGTCTCTTCGGCTACCGTAGTTCGGGCGTCCCGCCCGAAGGCTCTACTACTAACTGCGGGCAGGATGCCCGAGCCACGCTCCGCATCACAACCCCTCTATACTAAGCCGCAAAATCACGAAGCGATGTGCGCAGTATCAAAACGATCGAAACGGGTGATCATCTCGAGCATGAGCTTGGGAAGCACCAGCTGCGAAGTCAGTTCCTTCACCTTCTCCGTCGTCTTCCCTTCTTTATCGGTCGTTTGAGTTACATTTGCCACGATCACCGTGCAGAAGTCGTCGGTCATTGCAGATGATTTCATGGTCAGCCTTGTAAACTCCACGCTACCGAGGGGCCTCGGAACGGCTTCAGCCAGTGGGGCAAGATCGCCATTCCGAAAGGTCTGCAAGTGCCCGGGATCTACAAACGACGCGAGGGTGTCGATGTTTCTCTCCTCATCCAGCCAGCACTGATTTCGCTCACAGAACGGGACGTCAGCAATCGCCTTGTAGGGCAGCACTACACTAAATCCAATTATCGTCACCGCTTCCGCCACCCACACAATTCCAAGCAAAACCCCGCTTACCGCGTCGCCACCTTTCAAAGACCATGAACCGAATTCATACAGAACCTGCATGCCAACAAAAACCTGATCGGGCATCAGTAGAAGTGATTTCACTTCAAAAAGATTGCGGATATGGGCGCTCCATTCTCCGTAAAGCGCAAACATTCCACCGATCAAACCGCAGATTACCGCCACGGCAGTATTTCTGGTTTTGGTGCTGCGCAGGATTTTCGCGATTACCCAACCAAAGGCGAACCCATAGCCTGCCGTTAAAAGAAAATTGAAATAGATCAGGGGAATCCACTGCATGAGTTTCGTGTAGAGGAGACCAAGGGCTAAGGCTGCTACTGCTGATAACAGGACGGCAAGGACGGGGCCTTTCATGCTGTATTTTCCTGAGTGACGATAGGCTTCGAATTTTTGAGATTCCATAGGGGTGTGGATGTTTAGGGTGTGTTTCAAACACCTCTCGCTAGCAAAATCCGCGCTACAGGGACCCGCGTTTTTTGATGCCGTGATAATCGATTACCATATCATTCATCGGTGGCTCCAAAAGCTTGAAGTAAAAGCAAAAAGTTCACTCTTTCTTTCCGGTCTCCGGCTTTGCATCGTTCCAACTTAGGTGGTGGTCATTGTTGAATTCGTATCCATTTGGGGATCGGAACGTATAACCTTTTCAACTCTTATCAGAAGAGAACACTGGGGATCGAGTTTTCGCGCCTCCTCTAGGTAGATTCGTGCTGCATCCAGATTGCCACGTCGCCATTCTGCTTCGGCGATCACGCATGCGTTCTGTGCTTTGTGTCCGGCAATCTC